>Ga0255334_1001434_pt1 | contig 10630 bp, 10 predicted proteins | sample EtOH5_35cm_T3_12_FD_202080 | JGI IMG/M metagenome (GOLD analysis project Ga0255334, IMG submission 202080) | Sandy soil microbial communities from University of British Columbia, Vancouver, Canada - EtOH5_35cm_T3_129 | ecosystem: Engineered > Artificial ecosystem > Sand microcosm > Unclassified ...
GGTCCCGTGAGGCCCCGTGCTGGATGCACCGCGCTGGCAATGGCTGGGGGGAATGAAGGTCGGGATCGAGCACGGGGCCTCACGGGACCTGGCCAATGCCTTGGTTCGACGGGGGCATGAGGTTCAGATCGCCAGCGACCTGACCGACTATGGCCGCGGCCAGATCATCCTGCGCGACCCGGTCAGCGGGGTGCTGTGTGGTGGTACCGAACCCCGGGCGGATTCGCATATTGCTGTTTGGTAAGGGTTGTCACAGACGATCAGTCGGCACGGGCGTCGGTCAGTGCCTGCCTGATCGCCTGCGCCAGATCCAGCAGCACCGCTGCATAACGCTCTTCCACTTCCTGCGCTGTTGCAACGGTCGCCAGACTGATGTTCAGCGCATGGCTCCGATAGGCCGGGTGGCCGAGCGGGGTGGCAATCGCCATGACCTCCGGCTGCCATGAGGCCACGCAGTACCCGGTCGCCCATACATGCCTCACCGCATCGTCGATCTCCTGGATCAGTTGACTGGCGCGGGACTCGCATCGACGAGAGCCGAACAGTTCCAGCAATGGCCGGCGTTGTCCTTCTTCAAGCCCCGATAGATAAGCCCGGCCCAGGGACGTCACGTCCATGGGCAAGCGCTGCCCGGCGAGCACGTTGCGCGGCGACTTGCGCTTGCCCAAGCGAATCGACTCCAGGTAGATCATCTCGTCGCCATCGGCGGCGGCGAGGCTGACGTTGACCTGATGTTCGCGAGCCACTTGCAACATCAGCGGCGTGGCGACCTGCAACAGCGTACTGGCGTGGTACATCGAATGCGCCAGCCCAAGCAGGGAGGGCGCCAGTCGGTAGGTGCCCGTTGTCGGGTCGTAATCCAGGAAGCCGGCGTGAACCAGAGTCTGGGTCAACCGACTCACGGTGGATTTCGACAAACCGGCGATCTCGCTCAGATCACCATTGGTCAGCGATTCGGTACCCGGCCGAAACGCCCTCAGCAAATCGAGGCCGCGCTCAAGGGATCGGTTGAGCGGCGCCTTGCCTTGCCCGGGAATGTTTGCCGAAGCAAGGCCAGTATCACCCTGTTCCAACAGGTGGAACGGTCGCGTTGTCATCAGGTTCGCTCTCCCGCAGATTGAATCCAAGCTTGGCTCAGCGCCGGGCAGTCAATCAACCGAATAATAAAAGAGGCACCGTATGACCAATCCTGAGCTATTGTCTTGCCCGGTCGAACTGTCTGTTGTCGAAGGCATCGCCACCCTGACCCTCAATCGTCCTCAAGCGCGCAACGCAATCAGCGACGACATGCGCTCGTTGTTGATCGAGCATCTGGAGCACATTGCGTCTGATAATTCGATCAAGGCGTTGATCGTGACTGGCTCCGGCAAGGGCTTCTGCGCCGGTGGCGACATCAAGGGTATGCAAGCACGCATGAGCGCTCCGATCGGTTCCGTGGCGTTCAATGGCTGGAAACGCCAGCAACGGGTTCATCATGCGGTGTCGCTGCTGCACAACCTGCCCAAGCCGACCATCGCCGCAGTGAATGGCGCCGCGACGGGGCTGGGCTGCGACATGGCGTTGAGCTGCGATTTCATCGTGGCCTCCGAGCACGCCAGCTTTGCGATGAGCTATATCGCTCGCGGCCTGATCCCGGATGGCGGCGGCTTGTATTTCCTGCCCCGCCGTGTCGGCCTGCCCAAGGCCAAGGAACTGATCTTCAGCGGACGCACGGTGGCGCCGGTGGAGGCCCAGCGGATCGGCATGATCGATCGCGTCGTCGAGCACGATCATCTGTTACCGGCGGCCCACGATTGGGCGTTGCAACTCGCGGGGGGATCCGCCACGGCCCTGGCGTTGAGCAAGTCGATCCTGAACAACACCTTCGAGCTCACCCAGAGCCAGATCTTCGCCATGGGCAGCCAGGCCCAGGGCATTTGCTACACCTCCAGCGAGCATCAGGAATCGGTTGCCGCCTTCCTTGCCCGCAAGGCCGAGCGGAGCTGAACCATGAACCAGATTGCACGCCTTCTCAGTCCCGCCAGCGTCGCCGTCATCGGCGCCTCGGGCGATGCTCGCAAAACTTCGGGCCGGCCCATCGCGTTCCTGCGCAAGCACGGTTTCCAGGGGCGCTTGTATCCCGTCAATCCACGTTATGAAGACATCGATGGGCTGCGCTGCTACCCCAGCATTGCCGAGCTGCCGGAAGTGCCGGACGTGGCGATCATTCTCCTCGGGCCGGCGCGCGCCAACCAGGCCGTCGCCGAGCTGGCGGCATTGGGTTGCCCCGCCGCGATTGTGTTGGCCGGTGGTTATGGTGAAACCGGTACGGCGGGTGCATTGCGCCAGGACGAACTGAAAGCGGCCCGTGGGTCGATGAGGATCCTGGGCCCGAATACCATCGGCCTGGTCAACCTGACCGAGCGGATCACGCTGTCGGCCAGCGGTGCGTTGGACATGGACGAGCTGCTGGCCGGCCGTGTAGCCGTGGTATCGCAAAGTGGCGGGATCCTGGGCGCGCTGCTGTCTCGTGGCGTCGCTGCCGGCATCGGTTTTTCCAAGCTGATCTCCACCAGCAACGAGGTCGACCTGGATGTCGCCGACTTCGTCGATTACCTGGCCGACGATCCCGCGACCTCAGTGATTGCCCTTTATCTGGAGGGCTTGCGCGACAGTGAAAAGTTTTTCCGTGCGGCGCGCAAGGCTCGCGATGCCGGCAAGCCTGTGGTGGTCTTCAAAGTGGGACGCTCCCAAGCCGGTGCCCATGCGGCAGCCTCCCACACGGGGGCCATGGCCGGCTCCGATGCACTGTATAGCGCCTACTTCCGTCAGCTTGGGGTGATTCGGGCCGAGACGTTTGCCGACCTGCTGGACATTCCCTTTGCCTTGGCCAGTGGCAGGGTCATGCGTGGCCGACGGGTCGCCATTCTGACCTCGACCGGTGGCGCGGGCACCTTGATCGCCGACAGCCTGGGCATCAGTGGTTTCGAAACCCCTACGCCCGGCGCGCAGACCGCGGCGAAACTGCGTGACCTGGATATTGGCGACCAGGCGGTCCTGGACCGTAACCCGATCGACTTGACCTTGGCAGGGCTGCAGCCGGAGTTGATGCGCGCGGCCATTGGCATCCTGCTCGACAGTCCGGATTTCGATGCGGTGATCAGCGTCGTGGGCTCTTCCGGTGTTGCCCAGCCCCACCTGATGGCCGATGCCATTCGCGACAGCCTGGCCAGCTCCGATAAACCGGTGCTGGCGTACATCAGCCCCCATGCTCCGGCTGCGGCTCAACGTATCAATGGCTCGGGTGGCGTGGCGTTCAGCGCGCCGGAAAGTTGTGCCAGCGCACTGAAGGCATTGGCGGCGCAGGCCACATGGAGCGAGCCATCCCCTGAGCCAGGCAGTGCGCAGCCCCGGCCTGAGGTTGTCCAGGACCTGCCAACTGGCCCGCTCGATGAAGAGCGCAGCAAGCGCTTGTACGCCAGCTTCGGCATCCCGGTGACGCGGGAGCGGGTGGTTGGTGATGGGGAACAAGCCGCTCAGGCCGCGCAGGAACTGGGCGGTCACGTCGCCCTCAAGGTCCTTTCCGAGCAGATCCCGCACAAGAGCGAAGTGGGTGGCGTGGCCTTGCATCTGGACGCCGGAAATATCGGCGAGCGGCTGGATCGCATGCGCGCCGAGGTCTGCGGCCATGTGGGGTTCGAGCCGCCAACCTTTCTCGTCCAGGAAATGGTCACGGGCGGGCAGGAACTCATTCTCGGTTTTCACCGCGACCCGCAACTGGGCCCGGCGCTCCTGCTTGGAATGGGCGGGGTGACGGCGGAGTTGTTCCAGGACACCACCTTGCACTTGCTTCCGGTAAACCTCGAACAAGCCCGGCAGATGCTGCGCGAGCTGCGCACTTACCCGTTGCTGGACGGCTATCGCGGGATGCCCAAGGCCGACATCGAAGCCGCCGCGCACTGCATCGTCGCGTTCTCGGACATGGCCATGCAGTTGGGCGAGCACCTGATTGAAGCCGAGATCAATCCGTTGCTGGTGCGTCCTGCCGGAAGCGGGGTGATGGCCTTGGACGGCTTGACGATCATGGCGTAAGGGAGGGCTGTTCCACTCTGTGGAACAGCTGTCTTTACCCTGGAAATCACGCTCGCATAATCAAAGAACGCTCATTTAAGACTCATAAAAACAAGCAGGTCTCTATGAACAGTCCCCATATTGCCATTCAGTCGCGCAGTTCCCCGATCAGCGCCACGGCGACCGCTCCGACGGTGGTTTCTTTCCGTGACGTGTCCAAGTCTTTCACGGTGAAAGGCGTCGCCAAGCAGGCGTCCCACAGCATCAACGTCGATATCCAGCAAGGTCAGTTGGTGACCATCATCGGCCCCTCCGGCTGCGGCAAGTCGACCTTGCTCAACATGGTCGCCGGGCTGTTTTGCCCCACCACCGGCGAGGTGCTGTACCGAGGCGAGGCCGTACACGGCGTCAACGGCCGCACCGGCTACATGACCCAGAGCGATCATCTCCTGCCGTGGCGGGATGTGGCCGGCAACATCGCCGTGCCCTTGGAAATCCAGGGCGTACCCAAGGCCAAGCGTGAAGCGCGTATCCGCGAGTTGCTGACCCTCGTTGGCCTCGATGGGCATGAAAAGGCCTACCCGAGCCAGCTCTCCGGTGGCATGCGCAAGCGCGCCGCCCTTGCTCGCTTGCTGGCCTATGACCCGGAGACGCTGCTGATGGACGAGCCATTTGCCGCATTGGATGCGCAACTGCGGATCCGTATGCAGACCGAGCTGTTCAAGCTCAGCCGCCAGCTCAAGAAAACCGTGTTGTTCGTCACCCATGACCTGGACGAAGCCGTGGCCCTGGGCGATCGCTGCCTGGTCTTCTCCGGTCGGCCGGGCACGATTGTCCGCGATGTACCCATTCCCTTGGGTGACGATCGCAACATCATTCAGCTGCGCAAGAACCCGCGTTACCACCAGCTCTGTGGCGACCTCTGGGAAATCATCACGCCGGATCACGACGCCTAAAGGCCCAGTCTTGGAGAACCCTGCACATGAATATCTTTCTCGGTCGTCTCGCCATCTTCGCTGCGATTTTTTTGTCCTGGCAGTTCGCTTCCGGTCCCTTGGTGGACCCGTTCTTCGTCAGCTCACCATTGGAAATCGGCCGGCGCTTCATTGAGCTGGTCGCCAGCGGTCGACTGTTCGCCCACGGTTGGATCACCGTCGTGGAAACCTTGGTGGGCTTTTTCTTCGGTGCCTTGGCAGGTATCACGGTGGGCTTGATCCTGGGGCGCAACGCGCTGCTCGCCAAGCTGCTGGACCCGATCCTGACGTCCATCTACAGCCTGCCGAAAGTCGCCCTCGCGCCGCTGTTCATCATGTGGTTCGGGATCGGCATCGAAATGAAGATCATCCTGACCGCCACCATCGTGTTCTTCCTGGTGTTCCTCAACACCTACAGCGGCGTCCGTGCAGTGGAGCGCGAGCAATTGGAAATCCTGCGCCTGATGGGCGCCAAGGAGCACCACCTGATCACCAAGGTCGTACTGCCATCGGCCATCCAGTGGGTGTTCACCGGCCTCAAGCTGTCGGTGCCCTATGCCCTGATCGGCGCCATCGTCGGTGAAATCATGGCCGCCAACCGCGGCCTGGGCTACCTGTTGCAGGACGCGGCGGGGCAATTGGACACGGCCGGCGTATTCGCCGCGCTGATCGCCATCATCACCTTGGCGCTGCTGCTCCAGGCGGCGGTTCGCGCGTTGGAGACATACCTGATGCCGTGGAAGAAAGAACAGGACGAGCGAGAAATGTCGGTCTGAGCAAAACCATCACAACAACAAAAACAGAGGGTCGCATCATGTCTATCAAAGGTTTTATTTCTGCTTTAGGACTCAGCGTCGTACTCAGTGCGGTCTCGTTCCAGGCGCAAGCTGCCGAAAGCGTAAAAGTCGCCTTGGGGACGGAAGGTTTCGTGCACATGCCGCTGTTCGTCGCACTCGACGGCGGCTTATTCGAAAAGCACGGCCTGGATGTCGAACTGGTGAAATTCAAGGGTGGTGGTGCGGCGGCTTCGGGGCTCGCCAGCCGTTCGGTGGAGTTCTGCTCATGCGCCACCCAGAATGCGATCAACGCCAAGATCAAGGGTGCCGACATCACGCTGTTGGGGCGCATGGTTGGTCAATACGCCAGCAACGTCGTCATTCGCCAAGAGGTGGCCGATCGGCTCGGCCTGGATGCCAATTCCACCGTCGAGCAACGCCTGGCCGCTTTCAAGGGCCTGCGCCTGGCGGTGAGCGGGGCTGGCGGCAGCGCCGATTTCCTGGTGCGTTTCCTCGGCCAGCAGGCTCACCTGCAGTCGGAAAAAGACTTCACGCTGCTTTACCTCAATAACGGCGCGGCCATGCTGGCGGCGTTCGCCCAAGGCAAGATCGATGGCTTTGCCCTGTCATCGCCGGCATCAGATAGTGCGGTCATTGATCACAAAGGCTTCACCCTGCTGGACATGTCCGAGGGCATGGTCGCCGAGCTGGATGGCTACCCCTCGATCGCCCTCAGTGCTCGCCGGCAATGGGCCGAGGACAACCCGGCCATCGTGAAAGCCTTCCTGGCCGCCCTGGGTGATGCCACTCAGATGATCAACGAACAACCGCAGCAAGCCATGAAAGCCGTGCGCAGTCGCTTCGACGGCGTGAATGACAAGGTCTATGCCGCCGCCTGGGAAAGCAATCGCAAGTCGTTCCCGAAAACCCCGTACCTGACGGATACCGACGTGGAGCGGGCGATCAAGTTCCTGGGCGCGGTCCAGAACGAAAAAATCCCGGGCAAGGCCCAGGACTATCTGACCCAGGTGCGCTGAAGCGCGTTTGAATTCCATTTGGCCGGCGCGTCAAGGAGCACATTGGCCGCGCTCGGCTTCTTCTCGGTAAGCAGTCATGAAATCAATAAAAACAATGCCGCTCTGCGCGGCAGGGGTTGGCTTTGCCGTGTATCTGCCGATGGCAGGCGCCGAAGGTTTTTTCGAGGACAGCAAGGCTTCCATGGAAATGCGCAATTTCTATATGAGCCGGGATTTTCGCGAGGGCTCGGGCCAGTCAAAACGCCAGGAGTGGGCCCAGGGTTTTATCCTGCGCTATGAGTCCGGTTTTACCCCTGGCGTCGTCGGGTTCGGTGTCGATGCGATCGGCATGCTGGGCATCAAGCTCGATTCCGGACCAGGACGTTCCGGCACCGGCCTGCTGCCTGTCCAGGACGATGGGGATGTCCCCGACAGTTATTCCAAGGCCGGCGGGACCCTCAAGGTCAAGGTCTCGGAGAGCCAGTTGCGGGTCGGGACCTTGCTGCCGAAATGGCCGACCTTGGCCGCCAACAACGGTCGTTTGTTGCCGCAGACCTTTGAAGGTGCCCAGGTGCAGGTCAACGAATGGAAGCCCCTTGAACTCACCGCGGCACAGATCCAGGGCACGGTGTACAGGGATCAGTCGGGCTCTACCGGTCTTGAGCTGAACAACAAGAACCGACGTTTCAGCGGCCCCCTCGATGGCGGCGATTTCAACCTTCTCGGCGGGACCTTTCACGCCAGTGAGACGACCGACCTGATTGCCCAGTACGCCGTCTTCGAAGACGTCTACAAGCAGCGTTTCCTGGGCCTGACCGACCGCAGGAAAGGCGACTGGGGCGCCTTCACCAGCGATGTGCGCTTTTTCGACAGTGACAGCGACGGCCAGGCACCAGGCGGGCGCATCGACAACCGCGCCTTCAGCGCCTTGGGCACTTACAAGCTGAAAGGCCATTCGTTTGGGCTGGGCTACCAGAAGATGTCCGGGGACTCCGCGTTTCCCTACGTGGCCGGCACCGATCCTTACCTGGTGAACTTCGTCCAGGTGGGCGACTTTGCCGAGAAGGACGAGCGCTCCTGGCAGGCACGCTATGACTTCGACCTCGCCAGCGTCGGCGTGCCGGGCTTGAGTTTCATGACCCGCTATGTGCGCGGCAGCCGGGCCGATGTGACGGGCGCGGATGCCGACGGTGAACGCGAGCTCGACGTCGAACTGCAATACGTGGTGCAGAACGGTTCGATGAAAGGCATGAGCATGCGGGTGCGCAGCGCCACCTATCGAGCGGACTTCGCCCGGGACGCTGACGATGTTCGCGTGATCGTCAGCTACCCACTGTCGCTTCTGTAATCCAAGCCATTCAACGGGAGGTAACCGATGCACGCCACTGTAGTGCTCCAACGTGAAGGTGATGTCGGCCAGGTCATCATCGACAATCCACCGGTCAATGCCCTGTCGCAGGAGGTTCGGGAGCAGTTGCTCGAAAGGCTGCAGGAAGCGTTGGCCGACAGCGCCATCAAAGCGATTGTCATTGCATGCCAGGGCCGGACGTTCGTCGCTGGCGCCGATATCAAGGAGTTTGACTTGCCCCTGCAGGCACCTCATCTGCCTGACGTGTTGGTTGCGATTGAACAGGCGTCGAAACCCGTCGTTGCGGCGCTGCATGGCTCGGCGTTCGGTGGTGGGCTCGAACTGGCCTTGGCCTGCCATTACCGAGTGGCCGCACCTGATGCGCAGTTCGCCTTGCCGGAAGTCAGCCTGGGCCTGATACCCGGAGCGGGGGGCACGCAGCGCTTGCCACGGTTGTGCGGTATGCAGGTGGCGCTGGCGATGGTGCTGGAGGGCGAGCGTATCGGTGCGGTACAGGCGTTGTCGATCGGCTTGTTGAATGGGTTGAGCGACGCCTCGGTACTGGTGTGTGCCAGCGACTTCGCCAGGAAGGTCATGGACAAGCCCATCCCGCGGGTCTGCGACCTGTCGGTCGCGTCATTCGACCCGCAGCTTATCCACGAACGCGCCCAGGCGATCATTCGCAAGGCAGCGGGCCAGGAAGCGCCCAGCATTGCCCTGCAAGCACTGCAAGGTGCCTCGCAGCTGACCTTCGCCGAAGGGATGGCGAACGAGCGTGAGCGCTTCATCGCTCGCCGCCATAGCGAGCAGGCCAAGGCGTTGCGGCACGTGTTCTTTGCCGAGCGGGACCTGGCCTCCAGGTGTCGTGCATTGGCCAGGCAAGCTCCCACGCGCGCCGTCGAAGTGGTAGCCGTGATTGGCGCGGGCACCATGGGCAGCGGCATTGCGCTGTGCCTGGCCAACGCCGGCATCGCTACACGCCTGATCGACACGCAACCCGAAGCCCTGGAGCGTGGTCGCGCGACCATCGACCGCTACTTCACCAGCGCCGTGGAAAAAGGTCGGCTGGATACCGACGAAGCCGCCCGACGTGCCAGCCTGATCGAGTTCGACTCAAGCATTGAAGGCGTCGCCAGCGCCGATCTGATTATCGAAGCCGTGTTCGAGGACCTCGCCGTCAAGCAGGCCGTGTTCAGGCAACTGGACCGCTTCGCCAAGCCGGGTGCCATCCTCGCGACGAATACCTCGTACCTCGATATCGAGGCCATTGCTGCCGTGACCACCCGCCCGGGCGATGTCGTCGGCATGCACTTCTTCAGCCCGGCGCACGTCATGAAGCTGCTTGAGGTGGTCAGGACGCCGCAGGTCCAACCTGATGTCCTGGCAACGGTGCTGCAATTGGGTGGCCGACTGGGCAAGACCGCTGTCGCGGTGGGCAATTGCTATGGTTTTGTCGGCAACCGGCTATTGGCCGTTCGCGAGCGCGAGGCGGGTTTCCTGCTGGAGGAGGGGGCGGCTCCAGAGGATGTGGACCGGGTCATCCGGCAGTTCGGTTTCCCCATGGGCCCCTTCGAACTGCGTGACCTGGCGGGCGTGGATATCGCTTGGCGAAACCGTCAGGGTCGGGCCGATCTACTGAGTGCATCGGAGCGCCGTTGCAACTGGATCGAACAGCTCCACGAGGCAGGGCGTCTCGGACAGAAAACGGCGGCCGGTTTCTATCGATACGAGGAAGGCCAGCGCCGGGGCCTGCCGGACCCGTATGTGGCCAGGATGCTCGTGGCCCATCGACAGAACCGTGGCATCGAGCCGCGTGCAATTGACGATGAGGAAATTCTCAACAGGTGCCTGTTCGCCATGATCAATGAGGCCGCGCACCTGCTTGAGCAAGGTATCGTGGACAGCCCCAATGACATCGACCTCGTCTGGATTCACGGCTATGGTTTCCCCCGTTACCGGGGCGGGCTTCTTTACCATGCCGACCGAATTGGCTCGCCTGGGATCGTCGAGGCACTTTCCGGCTGGGCGGCCTTACTTCCCGAGCGAGGCCTGCGGGTGGCTCCGCTGCTTCGGACAATGGCAGCGCAGGAGGCGTCGTTCATTCGGCCATGAGGCGAATGAGGTCACGCTTCATTGCTCGAGCATCAACGTGCGCCAGACGATCACTGGCGCAACGAAGTCTTGCTCCTCCTTGTCTTCCTCCAAGGGGGCCGGGGCCGAAGGGGTCACCTCTGTTGCTGGATCCTGGTCGCTGTCTGGGGTGGATACGGTTTCACTCATCGGCCATTCCTGAGCGGACTTTGATGACGACCTTGCCTTTGGAGCGTCCTTGCTCGACGTAGCTCAAGGCATCGGCTGTCGCCTCGAAGGGGAAGGATCGGTCAAGCACCGGCTTGATACTGCCGGACTCGACGAGCGTGGTGATTTCACGCAGTTGAGAACCGCTGGCACGCATGAACACGAAGG
>Ga0255334_1001435_pt1 | contig 10627 bp, 6 predicted proteins | sample EtOH5_35cm_T3_12_FD_202080 | JGI IMG/M metagenome (GOLD analysis project Ga0255334, IMG submission 202080) | Sandy soil microbial communities from University of British Columbia, Vancouver, Canada - EtOH5_35cm_T3_129 | ecosystem: Engineered > Artificial ecosystem > Sand microcosm > Unclassified ...
TGTTAATAATTCTTACTACATTTTAATGCAATACGGAGGGAAAATCAACCAAAATCCCTTTACGCGTCAAGGCTTTCTAAGTTCGGAGTAGACCTGTAGTGTGAAAAATTCCGGGAACTATAGATTATTTGTTCCAAGTTGACCGGTAAAAAGCTTTTTATGATATCCCTTATTATACTTTCCAACCCCTGCAAATTTGAAGCACCCAAGCGTATCCGCCCGTCCCCAGAATCATCCCCGGCCTTTTCCCATATATATGAGGATACAGGCACCACCAACCGGCCAAAGGGGAGGGAACGGCTTGAATCGCGAAGAAGAATCAGCTCTGCAAAAGGCCATTGCCGAGATCACCGAAATCGCCCAAGGCTTCGGCCTTGACTTCTATCCGATGCGCTACGAGATTTGCCCGGCGGATATCATCTATACGTTCGGGGCTTACGGGATGCCGACGAGGTTCTCGCACTGGAGCTTCGGGAAGGCCTTCAACAAGATGAAAATGCAATACGACTTCGGCCTCAGCAAAATCTACGAGCTCGTCATCAACTCGAATCCCTGTTACGCCTTCCTGCTCGACGGCAACTCGCTCATCCAGAACAAGCTGATCGTCGCCCACGTGCTGGCTCACTGCGATTTTTTCAAGAACAACGCCCGCTTCAGCAAGACCAACCGCGACATGGTGGAGAGCATGTCCGCCACCGCCGAGCGCATCCGCCGGTATGAGATCGAATACGGGGCCGGCCGGGTGGAGCAGTTCCTCGACGCGGTGCTGGCGATCCAGGAGCACATCGACCCCGACCTCGTTCGCCCGTATTCGCCGAACCGCTACGGGATCGTCGAGGAGGCGGACCTGCACGCGGAGCCGCCGCAGACGGGCTACGAGGATCTCTGGGAGCTGGAAAAGAGCGAGCACACCGCGCCGGATGCCGCCAAGGAGCCGGCCAAACGCTTCCCGCCGCGACCGGAGAAGGACCTGCTCTGGTTCATCCAGCAGTACGCCGCCGACCTCGAGCCCTGGCAGCGCGACATTCTCACCATGATGCGCGATGAGATGCTGTATTTCTGGCCGCAGATGGAGACGAAGATCATGAACGAGGGGTGGGCCTCCTACTGGCACATCCGCATCCTCCGCGAGCTCGATCTGACCTCCGATGAAACCATCGAGTTTTCCAAGCTCAATTCTTCCGTCGTCGTCCCGTCTACCCATTCGCTCAACCCCTACTACCTCGGCTATAAAATTTACGAGGACATCGAGAAGCGCTGGGATCAACCTACCGAAGAGGAGCGCGAGCGGTACAGGCGCCAGCCGGGCAAAGGCCGGGAGAAGCTGTTCGAGGTGCGCGAGTTCGATTCGGATACCTCCTTCCTGCGCAATTACCTAACGAAGGAGCTGGTGGAGGACCTCGATTTGTACATCTTCGAGAAGAAGGGCAGCGACTGGAAGATCACAGACAAAACCTGGCGCAACGTGCGCGATCAGCTCGTGTACACGCGGGTGAATGGGGGATTCCCGGTGCTGACCGTCGAGAACGGCGACTACGGCAAGCGCGGCGAATTGTACCTCAAGCATGGGTATGAAGGGATGGAGCTGGACCTCAAATATGTGGAAAAGACTCTGCCCTACGTCCAGCAGCTGTGGGGAAAGCCGGTCTACCTGGAGACGATCGTCGAAGACAAACCCGTACTGTTCAGCTACGACGGCAAGAAGCACCAGCGGCAGTTCCTATAGGGAGCTGCGCTGAACCGACATGCCGGAAGAACACAAGAAGAACATCCACAAATCGGGCAGTCAGCGAGAAAATCGAGATGCGTTATTTTGGCGCAGTTCCTAGGATTGCAAGAGGGAAAGGGAACCGACAGTTATCGATGGAAAAGGAGCGCGCAAAACATGGCCCGCCGTGCGGTCGGCGGGCTTTTTTGGCGTTCCGGGCCGGGCGCCTCTCGTCCGCCGCTCTTCTTGGCGGAGCCGTCCGTTCTGGGGTACGGACATAAGGCGCCTTGGCCGCCTGGAGATCAACATCTTTTGGTCAACCCAGGCTGAGACTGGGATGCTGGCCTTGCAGCCAACCCGGCATTCGCAAATGGAAGATAGTTGCTTGGATAAGGGGGCTATCCTGAACTGTGGGCGCAACGGACATTTGCGACGCTTATCCGGCTGGAACCGCCTTATCCTGTTTGTAACGGACATGCGGGACGCTTAGAGGCAGAATTGTGCAGATAAAAGGGGAAAATCGCAGGCTAAGCGGCACTGAAGTCCGTTAGACCGCATGCGGCATGAATTTTGGGCTGTAACTGTCGCTCATGTCCGTTACATGATGCACGTGATGCACGTGATGCATGTGATGCACGTGATGCACGTGAGGCAAGTGAGGCAAGTGAGGCAAACCCGCCGGCTCTTCGCCGCGCCGCCGATCCGGCGCGGCTCGTGGGGCCGGGAGCATGCTAAAGGACAATTGCCTATTTCCGCTTGAGTCGCTTCCTCGTCCTGTTCCAAGCAGTTCAATCGGCAACCGCGAAGGATTCGGGAAATAGCCGCGGAAGAGGGGGCCGACCATTCGAGCTTCCACCGTTCCTTCTCTTTCACGCATCATTCCTTCAATGAGGATTCATGCATCATCGTTCCATGAAGAATGTTACGATTTTTCAACAATGACTGAAGCCGATTCGAAAACAATACGAAAATTATCGATAATAAACGACAATTGTTTTATGATAGGAAACGCAAGAATCATCGGAGAAACGAAAAGGGGATATCAGTTATGAGCGGGTTTGAAGGACCGGTGCATCATCTGGGGTTGTCACTCGCCGCCGTCTGCGAGGAAGCGGCCATCGCTTCCGCCGAGTGGATCGGCTGCGGCAACAAGAATGGAGCGGACGGCGCGGCAACGGCCGCCATGAGGGAGCTGCTGAACCGGATGCCGATGCAGGGCACGGTCGTGATCGGCGAGGGCGAGCTGGATGAGGCGCCGATGCTCTATATCGGCGAAAAGCTGGGGACAGGCCTCGGCCCCCGCGTGGATATCGCCGTCGATCCGCTGGAGGGGACGGCGCTGGTCGCGGACGGGCTCGACAATTCCCTCTCGGTGATCGCCATCGCCCCCGAGGGCTGCCTGCTGCACGCTCCCGACACTTACATGGAGAAGCTGGCTGTCGGCCCCGAAGCGGCCGGGCGGATCGACATCACCGCTCCGCTCCTCTACAACCTTGAGGCAACCGCCAAGGCGCTCGGCAAGGACCTCCGGGAGATGACCGTTTCCATCCAGAGCCGCCCGCGCCACCGCGAAGCCATCGAGACGGTCCGCCGGGCCGGAGCCAAGGTTGCGCTCTTCCAGGAGGGAGACGTCTCCTGCTCCATCGCCACGGCGCTGCCGCGTACCGCCGCCGATCTCTTCTACAGCATCGGCGGGGCGCCGGAGGGTGTCGTATCCGCCGTCGCCCTGCACTGCCTGGGCGGCGAGCTGCAGGGCCGCCTGAAGCCGGAGAACGATGAGCAGGACCGCCGCTGCCGGCTCATGGGTGTACTCCCGGACGCGCCGCTCTTCATGCGGGATTTCCTCCGCTCCGAGGACTGCGTGTTTGCGGCGACCGGCATTACCGACAGCATGCTGCTGTCCGGCGTGCGGCGTGCGGGCGCAGCCCATTATTCCGTCCACACGATGCTCGGCATCGGCCTGGGGCGGCAGGTGTATTTTCTGAAGAGTGATAAGGCAGGAATTGCCCATCCCGTCGCCGAACTCTGCTAGAATGGAATCTGAAGAGAACCGAGTAGACCTCCTCACACTATCTGCAAGCGGAGTTGATAGCCTTGTTTGCCGAAGAACGGCGCACCATGCTGATTGATTATCTGACCGAAAACCAGCGGGCCTCCGTCAAGGAGCTGTCCATCCGGTTGAATGTCTCCGAAGCGACCCTTCGCACCGATCTCAACCTGTTGGAGGAGGAAGGCCTCGTCCGGCGGATTCACGGCGGCGCCGTCCTCGTCGAGCAAGCCCGCCCGGAATACGCCTACGCCGAGCGCGAGCGGCGCAACCAGGCGGAGAAAGCCGCCATCGGCCGCAAAGCCGCCGAGCTCGTCCAGGACGGGCAGTGCATCCTGGTGGATGCCAGCACGACCGCGCTTGAATTGGCCAAGCATCTGCGCCGGCTCCCTTACCGGCTGACGGTCGTCACGAGCGGGATTTACACCGCGCTCGAGCTGAAGGAAAACCCGAACATGCACGTCATTCTCATCGGCGGCGTCCTGCGGATGGGCTCGGGAGCCGTGGAGGGAACCCTGGGCGACGACATCCTCGGCAAGATCAAGGTGGACTGCCTGTTCACCTCACCGGCCGGTTTCCAGATCGATAGCGGCCTGATGGATTTCAATCTGTATGAAGTCGAGCTGAAAAGAAGGATGGTCGAGATATCCTCCAAGGTAGTCGCCCTCCTCGACAGCTCGAAGATCAACGTCAATTCCATCGCCAGCTATGCCAGCACCGGCCGGATCCGCACCTTCATCACAGACGACGGAGCTCCTTCCGATGTTCTCGATGACCTCCGCAGCCGCGGCATCCGGGTGAGCACCGTCTCGGCGGACCGCGAGAAAGCCGGCAGAAACGAATGAAGCTGCTGCTCGGTTGCGATCATAACGGTTTTGGCTTGAAGGAGCAGATCAAAGCATATCTCTCGCAGCAGGAAATCGTTGTCCGCGATCTCGGCTGCCATTCCGAGAAGCCCGCCGATTACCCAGACATCGCCTTTGCCGCCGCCGACCTTGTCGCCGCGGGAGAATGCTCAAGGGCGATTCTCGTATGCGGAACCGGCAACGGCATGGCCATCTCCGCGAACAAGGTGCCCGGAGTCCGCGCCGCCCTCTGCCACGACCCCGTCTCCGCAGAGCGCGCGCGCAAAAGCAACAATGCCCAGATTCTCACGATGGGCGCCTGGATCATCGGCTGGCCGGAGGCGAAGCGCGTGCTCGACATCTGGCTCGTCTCCGAATTCGCCGGCGGCGAATCGGCGCGCAAGGTCGGCAAGATCGAAGAGCGGGAGAGAGAGCGGGATTCGGATTAAGGAACTGCGCTGAACGAACATGCCTAAGGACACAAGAAGAACGTGCACAGAGCGGCAGTTAGCGAGAAAGTCGAGAAACGCTAGTTCAGCGCAGTTCCCAATCGGGCAGACAGCGAGAAAATCGAGAAACGTTAGTTAGGCGCAGCTCCTAAACGGTGTACCAGCCGCAGCCGTCTCGACGGCAGCGGCTGTTTTTTTGACGCTTGCGATTCTAGAATCTACCTGGTCTTCCAGCGATCTTTACTAGGGTTTGAGAGCACGCTTCTCTACAATTGAAGGGCAACCCGCAATATGCGAAAGGTGGTTCCCATGGCAATCCCTCCCTGGTCCCGAAGCTTCAGACAGGCGCTCGCCCCGCTCCTGCTGCTCCCTCTGACTCTAGCGCCCGCGCTGCCCGCAGATACATCCGGCCAACCCGGGGAGCCGGTTCAGCCCGCTGCGAAGGCTTCGATTCTAGCGGCTGTGTCCGGTAAGCCGGCGGTTCCCGACGTATATCCGTACTTTGCCGCTGCCGCCCGAACCGCTCTCACCCCGGTCTACGCCGATCCCGGGGGCACCATCCTGCTTGCCCGGCTGGCTGAGGGCGAGGAATATCCGGTTCTTACCCTGGATGGGGACCGCTACAAGCTGCAGCTCCTGGGCGGAAAGACCGGCTATGCGAGCAAAAACCGGATGACGCTCCGCCCTTTGAAAAGATATGTGCTCGGATGGAACGCCTACGGCGACCGAGAAACCTTCCTCGCCCAGAACCAGGCTGCGACGAGCGTGAATGCCGTTTCCCCCCGCTGGTTCTTCCTCGACAAGGAGACGAGCCCGATCACGGCCAGCCCGGACGCCGCCTACGTGAGCGCCTCCCACAAGCTCGGCCAGGAAGTTTGGCCGCTGTTCGGCAATCGCTTCGACTCCGATCTGACCGACGCTTTTCTCAGCTCCCCGGACAAGCGCAAACAGGCGGTCTCAACGCTTCTGGGCGCACTCATGCAGAGCGGTGCCGACGGCATCAATGTAGATTTCGAGAATATCCAACCGGGCAACAAAAACCTCTACACTGCCTTCATCGGGGAATTGGCAGCCGCCCTTCATCCGCACGGCCTTAAGGTGACAGTCGACGTTACGCGCACCAATCCCGATCCTTACTGGTCCGGCTCGCTCGACCGGGCTCAGCTCGGCAAGGTGGCCGATTATCTCATCCTGATGGACTATGACGAGCATTATGAAGGCGCTCCGGAGGCCGGATCGACCGCCTCTCTGCCCTGGGTCAGAGAAGGAATCGAACTGCTGCTGCAGGGAATTCCGGCTCAAAAGGTGATCCTCGGCGTCCCGTTCTACACCCGCGACTGGACGACCAGCGCCGCCGGAGGCGTGGACAGCACGTATCTATCCGCGAAAGACGCTGCCGCGCTGGTGTTGCGGCTGGGGCTCCCCCCGGTATGGGATGCAGCGGTGGAGCAGAACATGGTCAGCTACACGGCCTCCGGGGCGACCCATCGGATTTGGCTGGAGGACGCCGGCTCCATGCAACGGCGCACCGCGCTGGTGCCGGAATATGCCCTGCGCGGAGCGGCCGCCTGGTATATGGGCGAAGAGACGCCCGAACTCTGGCCCGCGTTCGCGAAGCTGACCCCCGCCGGCCCGGCGGAAGCCGTCCCGTCCTATCCCGACTTGGACGGGCATTGGGCCCGGGAGAGTGTCCTCGCCCTGTCGGCGCGGCGCGTCGTCACCGGCACCGGAGAGGGACTCTTCGAACCGGAGCGGCCGGTGACCCGCGCCGAGTTCGCCGCTCTCCTCTCCCGGCTCTACATCGGGGGCAATCCGGCGGTGGACAAGACCGCCGCAAGCTTCAAGGATGTGCCGGCCAGCGGCTGGTACGCCGGCAGCGCCTCTCTGCTCGCCGGTCTCGGCGTGCTGTCGGGCTACCCCGACGGCTCGTTCCAGCCGGACGCGCCCATCACCCGGGAGGAGATGGCGGCAATGATCAGCCGGCTGATGAGCCTCACGGCGGATCTTGTTCCGCTCAGCTCCGTTCGGCAGGAAGAACTGCTGCGGCCGTTCCGCGATCGGGCTTCGCTCACCTGGTCGAGAGAAGCCGCGGCCGTCGCCCTGGATCAGGGGATCGTCAAGGGCCGCAGCGCCGATCTCTTCGAACCTCGCGGCTTGACGACCCGCGCCGAAGCCGCCGTCATGCTGGAACGGCTGCAGGGCTGGCTGTCCGGGCAGCCCGGCTATGACTTTGGGCAGCCGAAGTGAATCCGCAACCGGATGGGCCTCCGCGGAATAGACTGGGGGCTGCTGATCGGTCCATGTCCCGGCAGAGCGGTTGGAATGCTCTCCTGCGTCAGCCGGTTGGCGTATCGTTTATGGATGAAGCCTCACAATAGACAAAGAAGTCTCCATCCCCACCTGAACAGTGGTTTTGGAGACTTCTTTATCTGAACTTTGGATAAGCCCCTTTTTGCTGAGAAAGGGTCGGCTCCGTCTAGTACGGCATCCGGATGGGGGAGGATTGCATCGTCGGGCGGACTTGCAGGAATTTGTAGAAGGTGACTGCCGCTTGCGCGCGCGTCACATCGGCAGCCGGCTGGAAGCTTCCGTCGGCAGCTTTGTCCATGATGCCGAGCGCCAGGACGATGGCGGCCTGACCTTTCAGCTTGACCTGATCCGCGTCCTTGATGTCCAGCTTGAACAGCTCGCTCTTCGCGGCCAGCTTGTCGAAGCCGAGCGCCCGCACCAATAGTCCGGCCATCTCCTCCCGCGTCATGCTCGCATCGGGATTCAGCGTATCCGTGGAACGGTCCAGGATGCCGGCATCGACAGCGGCTTCCACGTAGGGGAAGTAAGCGGAGGTCGCCAGAACGTCCTTGTAGGAATTGGCCCGGCCGGCCAGATAATACGGGTTATAGCCGCCGTTGCCGAGCGCGATCATCAGCATCTTGATGAATTCGCCGCGGGTCACGATCTGCTCCGGGTTCACTTTGCCGTCTTTTACGTCCAGGGCCTTGTAGTCGATGAGAAGCTGCAGCTCCTTCTGGGCGGGATGGCCGGCGATATCGACGGCTACCATCTTTCCGACTTGGGTGACCTCTCCGGTTTCCCGATTCGTCCATTGTCCGGTCTGTGCATCCAGGTACAGATTGTCATAGATCTGAACGATCGGCATATAGACCAGCTTGGCGGGCTTGCGGTCCTTCCAGGCCAGGCTGTAATCCGTCGGTGGAGCATCCTGGTACTGCAGCTCCATGCGGTAAGGAGTCAACAGAAGATCGAGCGCCTTGTCCGCGTCAATGACAGCAGGCTTGACGGAGGGATAGTCGATCGGGCTGAGGGTACCCCAATAATTCAGAATGGTTCCTTTCACCCGATCCACGCTGACGTTCACATAATCCATCTCCGTAGGAATTCCGTTGACCACTCGACGAAAGTTGTAATAGACGCTCCGGCTGTTGTTCGCTGTCGGGTCCATCGCGGCTTTGGCCAAATACATCGCATCGTTGTTTTCCAAAAGGGCCAGTTGGTTGGAGTACTGCGGCAGCGCCTTCAGGATAAAATCCTCCGCCGCCTTCTTCAGCTTGGCGTCGTCGAGCTTCTTGGCGATTTCCTCGGCGGTCAGCGGCTGCCAGCTCGTGGGGGAGTCCACATTGAAGGACAGCAGGTCCCCGTTGTCGGCATTGACGGAAGCATTATAGCGAACCATGTTTTTATCGCCGGCATTGCCGCTCCGAAAGGTAACCTGCCAGGCTGATAGGAGTTGGCCGTTGTCGTAACCCATGACCCGCTCGTTGTAATTGCTGTTCTCGACCACGGCCGACGCCGGTATGGAAAGCACCTTGCGAGCGATATCGGCGGCCTTCTCTTCCGTCAGGTCCTGACCGCGGGCCGGCATGGCGGCAAGCGGTTTGGCGGTGAGGGGCTTCAGGTCTGCGAGGCTGCCCCCGCTTGCGACCGGCTTGCCGGTTACCGCATCAAGCGGATACGCATCCAGGTGATAGGCCAAGGCAACCTTGGCCTTCTTGCCTTGCGTAAGGGTGTACAGCAGATAGGGCTTGCTGACCTTCTTGTAAGCGGACAACGCGTCAGCCGCGGCGATGACCGGCTTCATCGGTTCAAATTTGGCGCTGTTGTGCCACATGAATTGATAGCCGGTCAAGGCCCCCGTGCCGTCGATGGTGAAGGTGATGCCGTCGGTGGGATAACGAACCCCATCAACCGCCCGGTCAAACCGAAAATTGTAGGAGACCTCCCCTTTCAGCGGGGGAATGAACGTTTCATCCTGGGAGCTGTCATAGACTGTCGAAGCGGCCTCTCCGGGATTCATCTTGCTAAGGAGGTCGAAGGCCAGCTTTTTGGCAGCGGCATGGTCCAGCTTCGGCGGATAGACGGCCGGTTTGTCGGGATCGTTGGTGTAGATGTTGAAGCCGATGAGCCGCCCGGTCCCGGCATCGACCGTGCCGCTCAGATAAGAATACACCTGATTGTTCGAGTTTTTCTCAAAATTGAACTGCCAGCTGCCATTCTCGTTAATCCACGCATCCGTGTTGAAGCTGGTGTTTGTGAGCTTGAATCCCGCCGGAATGGGCACTGCCGCTTTCAGCTTGGCAAGCGCCGCTTCCTTGCTGATCTTGGCCTTGAGCGGCGCCGCTTCCTGCTGCCCGGCGGCTGCCCCCGTCGAAACCACCGTTCCGGCCGTTGCCGTTGCCGGTACCGCGCCGTCTGCCCACACCGGCAGCGCGCCCGTCGTGAGCAGGACAACCGACGATAGAATCGTCCCTGCCGTTCTTTTCCGCATCATTTGATCGACTCCCTCATTCACGAATGAGATGCTTCTTCCTATTTCATGCATCTATACAACGTGAGAAGGAAAATAAAGGTTGCAGCGATAGTCAAAAAAACATGTGCGTTGTCGGCTCAACCTCAAAATGTGCATGACGGAGCTCTCTTGCCCCACCAACTCTGCACGAAATCGGCACAACGAAGCCGGACACGCAGATCACCCCGACATTCGTTCAGCCCAAGCCTCACGGTTTTTGGGGGATGGCCAGACCTGGCGCAAGGCTGGAATCGGAACTCCGACCCATTCGTGATCATTTGGTAGAAATAAGAGGAATTTCTACCGCTATTTAACCAATTAGCCTGTTAAACAAATAATAGAGGGAGTTTTTACCGCTATTTATGCAAATCACTACCAAAATCTATCGCCTTGGTCAATTAGCGGTAATTTTTACCGTTGTTTGGCCGCAGCAGCTTATTGGTCTCAGAATAACGGGCATTTTTACTTCTATATCGGTTTCGGCCTCAGACGCACGAAACGGGACTGCTGGGAGGAGTCTCGTGCAGCCCTTGCCGTTCAGATCATCTTCTCGGGGGCGCCGAGCGAGGTCTGGAAAACGAGAGTATCAAGCACTGATTTTCGCTTTGACCCTGATTTCTTTGGCTCAGTAACAAAGTACGGGGTAGTCGATGAATTTCGACAAGAGCAGGGCATGAGAAAAGAAAAGCGTCACCCGTTTGTCGAATCCGTCGTTAGCCCGTTTTATTCTCAATGCGGTCTTGATGCTTTCGCCAACGGTTCAATGCAGTTTGT
>Ga0255334_1001436_pt1 | contig 10620 bp, 12 predicted proteins | sample EtOH5_35cm_T3_12_FD_202080 | JGI IMG/M metagenome (GOLD analysis project Ga0255334, IMG submission 202080) | Sandy soil microbial communities from University of British Columbia, Vancouver, Canada - EtOH5_35cm_T3_129 | ecosystem: Engineered > Artificial ecosystem > Sand microcosm > Unclassified ...
GGCTAACGACGGATTCGACAAACGGGTGACGCTTTTCTTTTCTCATGCCCTGCTCTTGTCGAAATTCATCGATAACCCCGTCTTTTGTTACTGAGCCATTTTTTTAAAACTTGCCGTTACGGATATTGCGGTGAAGCGTATCACAAGTACGGCAAAGTTTTTCTGGAACATGTCAATCCTCAAGCCCAATAGCAGCGATCACTTCCTTTGTTATCCGGGTGATGGCTGTTATTTCTTTTGGACTCCTGCTGCTGATCAAAACCATATGTTCATCAATCGCTTTACGGTGGTCAGACTCATCCTCAAATCGAAATAATTCCATAGCAGGAACCTGAAAGGCAGTAATGATTTTTTCCAAAGTTTCTAATGAGATATTGCGATCCCCACGATCGACTCCACCTATGTAACTATAATGCAAGGATGCGGTTTCGGCCAGTTGTTCTTGTGTCCATCCTTTTGCTTTGCGAAGCTCGCGAATCCGATTTCCGACAAGCTCTGGTAAATTCATAGGATCACCTCACCTTAAGGGTAAAAGAGGTGGAAGAACCCTATACAATTAAAACCAAGTCATTTACAGAGACCTTCGACGATGCTGAGCTCAGGGCTGGGTAGGTTTGTTTTCCCATAATTTATTTAATAAGACTATGGTGGGCAAACATGCAGAGCAAATTTGGCTCTGTGTTCTGCTGCACCTTAATTTCCATACCTATGTATTTTTCCCTCGACTCCTCTCGTACTCCCTTTCCACCAACAAAAAGAAATCGGATGGTTTCACTTTAAGCCCATAGCAAAGCTCGAATATTTTACTTACGGAAGGCTCGTTTCTTCCGACTTCAATCATGGAAATATAAGAACGATCCACGTTGCACTCATGAGCTAAATCTTCTTGGCTAAGCCCGCTCTTGAGGCGGATAGCTTTTATCGTTTTCCCAATAATTTGTTTGATGATCGGATTCTGTTCACTCAAGGAAAATTACCCCTTTCCTGAACATTATCAATCTGTTATACTGACTTCGACAGATAAAATATTCAACAAACAGATATATATTAACAATTAATATCTTTGATCTTGCTTTAATTCTGACCATTCTCAATGGAGATGATACACATGACCGAAACCGCCGCTAATTATGAGCAGCTTGTGCTCGAAGAAGATGAGCTTGTGGCGAAGATACGGCTATGCGAGGAATGCCAATGGTCGCTGTTGGAACTGATCAGTCGCCATGGCGACATGGGGAGAGAGATCGGGGAAGAGATCGTTGCAACCGTTCATACAATCGAACAGGATTTGCGGACGGAGCTGTTGCATCTGCGGTTGGAGAAAGGGATTGTGGGGGAGGGAATGCGTAGGCTATCCAATCAGGCGACTTTGTTGCCAGGGGTATCCAAGACAGCTTCTCCCGTATTAGATCAGGAGGACTGATCGACAGAATAGGGATTCGAAACTATAGACGTGGACGTTTGAACTGCTGGCGAATTGGATTGAACGTGAGTTAGATTGGCCGTTTTCTCTCCCATCAATTTAAAGTGAGAAAGGGACATGCACCCGTCGCATGTCCCTTTTTCCATTCAGATCATTGAATCTCACGACGCTTTTCTTAAATGTGGATAATGAAGCCACGTAACCTGAACACCATTAAATATATTTCAATTGCGCCGACCTGCTTCCATTAAGAAAAGTGTCATCGACCAACGTGCCGCTCCCGATCTTTTCCTAAATTGCTGAGAGGAACGCGGTGGTAGTGCAATCACAATTTGCAGAATCCGGCGACCAGTTCCTGAATTTCGCTCCAAAATCAAAAAAAGACTCTCGCAATTTTCACGAGGGCCCTATTGTTTCCCATCAGGTTGCAATGCTTCGAGTTTCGTCTGAAGGGATAAGAAAAGAGGGTCTGTTGCAATTGCGGCTCTAGCTTCTGGAGATACTTCAACATAGCGTTTGTTCAAGAAATCGTATAGTTTTTGTTCTCTTGGTTCGCAGAATAGAGAATAGACGATGAAGTCCTTGATATTTGCTGTCACCAAGACAGCGTCATTACGGTAAGCATCCACGAGAATCCGTGCGTCAGATGTTCGTAAATAATCTAGTTTGTAGTCGGGGATTTTGAAGATGCCGTTGAATTGTGTTGCACGTATGTAGTTGCTGAATATTCGAAGTTCCTGCTCGAGGTCAACCGGTAGATTTGCATTCATCGTCTGCGGGAGTCCCGCGAGCAGTCTTCGAATGGTTTGTTGTTCCCTGGTTTTCAGGGTATGCATTTGGACTTCGAGTTCACATTTCACTTCCGAGCTAAGTAAAATCTGAGATTTACCTTCCATGATTTCCCGTCGAGCCATGGTGAAGAACTCTTGAGCTGCTTGCTTGTAAGTTTCTAAATCGTTATTGTCCATATAACGAAATAGATTAGTGTCGGGTAAATATTCAGGCATCTATCCGGTGGCTCCCTCCTTATTCGGAACCATTGTCTACTGGACCCTCGTTTTGCCAAAGTGCCAGAGCATGGTCCGCAATTCTTATTGAACTTTCAATTTCTTTTTCGCGTTCCGCAAGAAACGAATCCCAGTTCGAAAGATGCATGAACTGTTCGGGTTTAATTCTCCATGTGCCGTTTTCCCCAGCTACTTGTTCTGCAATGTACTTGCCGCTAGCGCAATGACGGCGTACAACTTGCGGAACTCGACCGGTTAGTTTGCTGACGTCCCGTACAGAAAGAAATTCCGGAACTTTACGTGGCGCAGCTACGGTAATGGTGCTGAAAAGCTCCGTCGGTATAATCTGTTCTTCTATGGATTTTACCGATTCATCGACCTCTTTGAGGTCTGATTCAGAAAGCTTCGTAGCTACTTGAGCTTCCTGCATGCGCAGCGCTTCCTGAAGCAGCCTTATTTTCGCCAGTGTAATCAAATCGGTATCACTGTGCAGGCGGCGTTCAGTAGCTTGTGGTAGGGTAACAAAACCGAGAACTCCAGTCATATCGATCAACCTCCTCACCTCCATCTTAACATATGATTTACCAGAACAAAAGGAACCAATAGAACTTTTCGAACTGTTATTTTCAGTATATGTATATAACCACAGATTAAACCTTGTCACTCGAAAAAATGATTATAAAAAACCTAATATTAACTGGTAAGTGAAAAAGCTAAAGACCGGCATCATCCCGTTCAAAAGGTAACCTGGGATCAGAAGCAAACCTGTCGCGAATGCGGTCAACTGCATCACGTCCTGCATATAGATCGGCAGCAATGTCGTTGTGGCGAATAGAATCATCATCAGGATCACAGTCAATACCGCAACCAGAGAGAGAGTGGGATGCCGGAATATGGAAAGATCGCTTAACGATCCGCCGCATGTTCCTTTTTCCATTCAGATCATTAAAAGCTCCCGAAGTTCATCTTCGGTAAGAGCAGATTTCTCTTCTTGATCAGCGCCCATCACTTCGTCGATCAGGTGTTTCTTTTTGTGCTGAAGCTCGTACCTTTTTCCTCCATCGTGCCTTGGGTGATCAAGCGAATGGCTTGGACGGCGTTCTTACGCCTCTGAAGTTATTCCCGTATACGATCGTATCCTTCTCTCCGCAAAAGCCAGCTTGGGAAGGGAACTTGCCATGTACCCTTTTATCATCGAATTCCAGGAGTACCCATAGTAACTGAAGCTGTAATCGAAGGATAAAACCTGAAAAAGACCGGAGAGCCCTTCAACAAGGGTTTCCCCAATTCTAGACTAATCGTTCATTTCCTGGTTTATTTTGTCCTCCGTGTGCAAGACTACACCTTAGAAGGTGTGTTCTCAGCGAGAGGAGGACGTGAAGATGAAAAGGTTAATTAGCACATGCGTACTCTCTCTACTTTTAATAATCCCGTCCCCAATGGTGAGTGCGGCAGAGAATACAACGAAAGCGAGGCCGGTGAACTCATTGCTGATAGATTCGCTTCGTCAGGGTGGATACATTTTATATGTCAGGCATGGCGAAGCATCAGTGGGAGAAGACCAGCCGGATCTCATCTTCAGTGATTGTTCAACCCAAAGAAATCTTTCCGAGGAAGGCAGGAGACAAGCCACCGCTCTTGGGGAGGCATTTCGTAGACTGCAAATCCCAGTCCAATCTCCGGTTCTGGCAAGTCCCTTTTGCCGGACAAGGGAAACTGCCGAGCTGGCTTTTGGGGAAGGAAATGTTCAAGCCGATCCGTTCTGGGTTAGAATTTATCATTTAAGCGGCGACTTAACCCCTTCGGAGCGGGAAGCTGTATTAGCTGACCTGACTTCTTTATTAGAGAAAGGGCCATCTTCCGGAACCAACAAAGTTATCGTTGCCCATAGCTTTCCTCGAGGGGTCGGGTTGGACGAAATCCCCAACTTGGGTATCGTTGTTGTGAAACCAAGAGGGCAGGGCAAAGGTTACGAAATGATCGGCCGGATTACCTTGCCTGAGCTGTTGAATATGCAATGAGAAATCAGCCGGTAATTTTGATATAATGAACCTAAAGGAATGGAGTTGGCCGATGACCGCTGATTGACGATATCGAGGTACACTTTCTGGAACTGCCGAAGCTGGATGATGTGATTCCCTCGAACGGCGGACTGGAGAACTGGCTGCTGTTCCTCAAAGGCGTTGATACAACCCATTGGGAGGTGCTGAAGATGAATGAACCGGGATTGGAAAAGGCCATGGATACCTTACAATACTTGAGCCAGGATTCGGAGGCCCGCCGTTTGTATGAGGCCCGTCAGAAGTATCTGCATGACGAAGCGTCAATGCTTGAAGGAGCGAAGCAGGCCGGCATGAAGGCAGGCGTGCAGGCAGGAATCAGGGAAGTCGCCAAGAACATGCTGGCACTGAATCTGGATATCGCCACCATAGCCAAAGCAACCGGATTGTCGGAGCAGGAGATACTTGCGTTGAAGAAATAAAGCTAAGGGAGCTTTCGAATGCGGAGCTCCCTTGTTGTTTCCCCCTTCGGGGATATCATAAATCGGCGGTCTCCTTCCATGCTCGGCAGGCTAGAGAATACCGTTTCCTCAATAAAGTTCTTGATCGCGAATTTGAGCAACCTAAAAAGAGACAACGCCCTCCCGGATTTGCAACTCGCCGAGGTTGTTGTCTCTTCGTCTGAAACGGTGTCTGCCCCCTGACCACAAAACAAGTTGATCGTCACGAGGGAAAGAAGACCTTGTCGTGTAAAGAAAATCGAGACGACAGGATTTGAACCTGCGACCTCTTGCTCCCGAAGCAAGCGCTCTACCAAGCTGAGCCACGTCTCGTTATTGGTCTTTTTAGCGACCAGCAAAAAAGATTATATCACGGCCTTTCGCAGAAAGCAAAACCTTTTTTATCCTGGGGAAACTTCAAGGCTCTTCTTTGACTCGATGGAGTGAAAAACCACTTGAAAGTGGGCGGCAATGGGAGTAGAATCAGTTTCAATACTAAATGACCAATTTAGTAATCCAGTCAGTTTTTCATCGGCAGGCCATTACGAAACCCCTCACGCGAGGTGCGGGGCAAGGGAGGGATCAAGAATCGCGACGGTTGACAGGAGGCAGCAAATCCTCGATGCTGCGGCCCGCTCGTTCAGCATTTACGGCTATAAAGCCACGACCATGGATCAGGTCGCCAAGGATGCTAAGGTGGGCAAAGGGACGATTTACACGTTTTTTGCCGATAAGGAGGAGCTGTTCAAGGACATTCTGAACGAGTTCATCCTGCAGATGAAGCAGGTCGCCGAAGCTGTGATGGATGATCAGCTTCCGTTCTTTGAGAATTTGCATAATGTCCTGCTGAACATGGTGAATTTCCGGGAATCGCACCGGCTGATGATCCAGTTGACCCATGAGGTTAAGGACATGGGCACGCGGGCCGCTATAGAGGCTCAGCGGGAGGTGGAGTCGGCGATTATCGGGTTCATCCGACGCAAGATCGAGACCGCCATCGAGAGAGGGCAAATCCGGGAATGCGATCCAGAGATCACCGCGTTCGTCATGCTGAGGCTCTATGTATCGTTCGTTTCCGGGTGGAACGGAACCCGCGGCAAGCTCCCGAATGAGGAGATCGCCCGTCTGTTCCAGCTGTATCTGGTGGAAGGGTTGGCTGTGCCGAATCCAAAGGACTAAGTAGGACATTGACGCACCTCAACGATCACGCTGATTTCCCCATAGAGACCGGGTGGCGGCCGGATTGAGGCAATTTGATAAGAGAAGGGTAGGAATGGAGATCCATGAAGCAGAGATCTTTCGCAAGTGAAATTTCCTCCATTGTGCGCGACAAAAGGGTGCTCATCCCCGTCATCGCCGTCCTGCTGGTTCCGCTGCTGTACTGCGGCATGTTCCTGTGGGCGTTCTGGGACCCGTACGCTAAGATGGATGTACTGCCGGTGGCGGTCGTGAACAGCGACAAGGGCGCCGAATTCAACGGAGAGACGATGAACGTCGGCAAGGAGCTGACCGACAAGTTGAAGGAAGGCAAGAACTTCAACTGGCAGTTCGTCAACAAGGCCGATGCGGAGAAGGGTCTGTCCGACCGTACTTATTACATGGCGATCGAAATTCCGGAGAATTTCTCCGCGAAGGTCGTCACCGTGGCAGACAAGAATCCAGAGAAGGCCCAGATCCTCTATATCCCGAACAAAAGCTACAACTTCATCGCTTCGCAGATCGGCAAGTCAGCCATTGACCGGATCAAGAGTCAACTGTCCGAGAGCGTGACGGAAGCTTATTCCAAGGCCGTACTCAGCAGCGTGAACAAGCTGGCCGACGGCATCGGCCAGGCGGGCGACGGAGCCTCGAAGCTGGCTGACGGCTCCAAGGATATTGACAGCGGCGTGCAGACGATCAAGGTAAACCTCGACAAGCTCGCCGCCGGTGCAACCGACCTGAATAACGGCGTTCTATTGGTCGACGCCAATACCGGCAAGCTGGTGGCCGGCGCTTCCCAGCTCAAGAGCGGGCTGGACACGCTGAATGCCAATGTCGGCAAGCTGTCCGCGGGCGCGAACGATTTGAAAACCGGTGCCGATGCGATCGATGCCGGTCTCGGCAAGCTGGCAGCCGGCGCCGCGCCGATGAAGGAAGGCATCGCCTCGCTGCAAGCCGGAGCGGGAGCGCTCGGCGGCGGACTGGCCGAGCTGAATGCCGGCTCGAGCTCGCTGTCGCAGGGGCTCGGCCAACTGAAGGCAGGGGCGGAGCAGCTATCCGCCGGCGCCGACCAGGCCGGAACCGGCGCGGCCCAGCTTAAGAAGGGGCTGACGACATCCAAGGATAGCCTCACCAAGCTGTCCACCGGTGCCGACGGCATCTCGAACGGCTTGGCGGCCTACGAGAAGGCCCATCCGGAGCTGGCGCAAGACCCGAATTTCGTCAAGCTGCTGGAGACGAGCAAGTCGGTCTCCCAGGGTCTGACCGCGGTGAATTCCGGTCAGGACCAGCTGATTGCCGGCGCCTCCCAGTTGTCGGGCGGATCGACGCAGCTGAAGACCGGGCTTGATACGATAGCGTCAAAGCTGTCGGATGCGGCTGCCGGAGGCGAGAAGCTGTCTGCTGGCGCGGCCAAGCTGGAGGCCGGATCGACGCAGCTGTCCGCCGGCATCGGCAAGCTGTCGGGCGGCGCGGATCAGCTCGTAGCCGGAGCCGGAGAGCTGCAGGCCGGCGCCAAGAAGCTGTCCGCCGGAGCGGGCCAACTGTCCGCGGGCACGGGCCAGTTGTCGGCCGGAGCAGGCCAACTGTCCGCCGGCGCAAGCGCGCTGGCGAGCGGCACGGAACAGCTGAACGCTGGCACGCACAAGCTGGCAGGCGGGTCCGAACAGATTGCGAGCGGCGCCAAACAGCTGGACGAAGGAACCGGCAAGCTGCAGGCCGGCGCCGATCAGCTGGCGAACGGCAACGCGGAGCTGGCCAGCAAGCTGCAGGATGCACATAAGCAGACCGGTTCTATGAACACCGGCGACGAGAACGCCAAGATGTTCGCGGGACCGGTGGAAGTCACCGAGCAGAGCTACACCGAAGTTCCCAACTACGGAACCGGATTCGCTCCTTACTTCATTTCCCTCGGCCTGTTCGTTGGCGCCCTGCTGCTCACCATCGTGTTCCCGATCAAGCATCCGGCCGTCCCTCCGAAGTCGGGAGTGAATTGGTACTTCAGCAAGTTTATGGTGGCTGCTCTGGCCGGTTTGATTCAAGCCGTTGTGCTCGACACCTTTCTGCTGGCGGTTCTCGGTCTGAAAGTGCAGAGCATTCCGCTGTTCTACGTCATGACCATCATCACCAGCCTCGCCTTTATGTCCATCATTCAACTCCTGGTCTCGGCCTTCAGCAATGTCGGACGTTTCTTGGCGCTCATAATGCTTATTTTCCAGCTGACAACTTCAGCCGGCACTTTCCCGAAAGAACTGCTGCCTGGCTTCCTGCAGAAGGTCAACCATCTTCTGCCGATGACGTACTCCGTGTTCGGCTTCAAGGATGTCATCTCCAGCGGGCACTTTTCGACGATGTGGCAGAATGCAGGCGTGCTGGTCGGGTTTATAATCGTTTTCATGCTGCTGGGTCTGGCCTACTATTCCTTCGAGTTCACCCGGCACAAGGATCTGGCGAGCGAAGACGGCCTTCCGGCTTAAAGGCTTAAGCGACGGAACGGCGATACGCGCAGCGGCTGAACCGAAGAACCTCCGACCCCTCGGGATCGGGGGTTTTTCATCGGTAAACGTCTGGCGTCATAAAGATGCCGATAGGCGTTTATCCTTGGTTCGCTGCCCGCTGAGACGCAGGCTTATTGAGATGGGTTATCAATGTCCATAGAATGGTAACTTGTCCTAGCAGCGAACGGAATTTATACTTATTATAAAGTTGTGAAAAAGAGTACATTATGCGTATATAGGAGGATGAATTATGAAAAGCCTCATCGGAACCCGTACGGCAGAGAGCCTGCTCAAAGCTTTCGCTGGCGAATCGCAGGCCAGCATGCGTTATACGATCTTCGCGGAAGTCGCGGAAGAGGAAGGCCTCACACCGATCGCCGCGATCTTCAAAGCGACCTCTCACAATGAAAGGGAGCATGCCAAGCGCTTCTATAACCTGCTGGTAGCCGGCTACGGCGGCGAGCTTCCGGCAAGCCTGGAGATTGCCGCAACCTTCCCGTTCACCAAAGGCACGACGGCCGAGAACCTGAGAGCGGCGGCAAGCGGCGAGAATGAGGAATGGACGGAGCTATACCCTGAATTCGAACGGATCGCCAAGGAAGAGGGTTTCCCGGAAGTCGCCGGCGCCTTCCGCCTGATCATGAACATCGAGAAGCGCCATGAAGCCCGCTACCTGAAGCTGGCAGGCGAAGTGGAAACCGATTCAGTGTACAAGAAGGAAGAGAAGGTATTCTGGATCTGCACCGAATGCGGCCACGTCCACGAGGGCAAGAATCCGCCGGAAAAATGTCCGACCTGCCTGAAGCCGAAGAAGTACTTCGAGCTGTTCACCGAAGCGCTGTAAGCAGCCATCATCGCATATTTTTCGCTTGGAGCCCGGCCAACGGCCGGGCTTTTGCCGTTTGCGGGAGGGCGGACATGCCCGGTAAAACTAGGCTTTAGTTTGGGCGGACGAACCGTTGCATGCGACCATGCCAAATCGAAGCTGGCACATATTCTAAAGTATCTTCTGTGAAGGGAGTGCTGAAAAGTGGGTTATTTCCCCGGTTATGGAATGGGCGGTTACGGCGGTTACGGTGGTTACGGCGGATGCGGATGCCCCGTTGTATCACCTTTTGCGAGCACATCGGCATTTGTCCTGGTACTGTTCATTCTGCTTGTCATCATTCTGAAAGCTTTCTGCTAATCTCTCAGGCGCATCCCCGCTGGCTTCCCGCCGGTCGGGGATTTTTTGAGTTCTTGCGGCCTTTGTGCTGGTTGGTAAGCGACGAAACTCCGCTCGCCGTGTGGCTGGCGGGGATTTTGCTTATTAAATGGATTATTGTACTCGTTTAAACATCCAATACTATCCTCCTGAGCAGGCATATTATACATTATCTTTTGCAGAGAGGAGTGTTAAATATGGGATACGCAGTTGCAGGTGGAGGATTTGGAAGCACGACTGCCTTCGTTCTGGTTCTGTTCGTTCTGTTGGTAATTATTCTTCGGGTAACAATTTTTTAATCAAATTGTTAATCAAAATTCGCCGCTGGCTTCGGCTGGCGGTCTTTTTCTGTTTACTATCCCTGGCGCGGTCATTTTGTTACTTGATCAATGCCGAGATTGCGCTTTAGCCCTTCCTGCAACACCCGGCTAAAATTGAGCTGCTACCGCTCGTGCTTAGAAGAAAACCGCCTTCCTAAAAAGACGGTGGTTTTGATCTAAGGTTCCCTGTTAGCTGAAAGGTCTTAACATAAAGTATGCATTAAAGCCATGAACACCTGGCTCTTACCATCTGGCGATATATACATTCCCTTGGCTTTTAAATGTTCAACAGAGAAAGCAGTTAGCTCGTGTGCCATTGCTTCGTCACAGTCAAAGTATTCATTTGTAAAGATGTCGAACCCTGTGATGGACTTTAATTCTTTCAAAACAGAGGACTGTTCCTTTATACCATCTGTCATGCTGTTGTTTGCCCATGCCCACATCCAAGTATTGCTTTTGCTTGACCATGAG
>Ga0255334_1001438_pt1 | contig 10594 bp, 5 predicted proteins | sample EtOH5_35cm_T3_12_FD_202080 | JGI IMG/M metagenome (GOLD analysis project Ga0255334, IMG submission 202080) | Sandy soil microbial communities from University of British Columbia, Vancouver, Canada - EtOH5_35cm_T3_129 | ecosystem: Engineered > Artificial ecosystem > Sand microcosm > Unclassified ...
GATGGATGCGACTGGTTCGTCCCCATAAGGTGCAAGCACCATGCCATTATACGTTACGCTCTCGAAAATGGGTGGGTTCCCACGCAGGCGCACCTGCTCGAGGGCATCTCTCATGACGCCGTGCAGTGCGTCGCCTACATGATCGACGCCGGGCTCCCCTTTAAAGACTGCGATTGGAGCGGAGCAATCGGCAGTGGCCATGTGTCCATGATCGAGTATGCCCTCGACAATGGATGGGTACCGACCCAAGAGGTGCTCGCCGAGGCCGTGCGCCGCGGTCACCGTAGGCTAGCCCAGTGCCTGGTCGATCGTGCGGTGTGCTCCCTCGAAGGGATCAACGATGCGTGCCTGCTCGCCGCCGAGTCGCGCAGCACGAGCACGATGGATTGGCTGAGGGAGCGCGCGTGCGCGTGGGACGAGCGCGTGACCGAGGCCGCGGTCGCTCATGACGATTGCAACATGCTGCGCCATCTCCGTGACAATGGGTGCCCCTGGGACTGGCACGCGTGCATGGCCCAGGTCACCCACAGGAGGCACAGCTGCAACCGATACCTCAGACGCCACCGTCCCCCCTCTCTCTGTCGCGGCAGCCGCCGGTAAAGAATGAATCGTTGCCGGTAAAAGGGGCGGCACATCTAGAATCCTAGTGTTCTTTATAGACAGCCCCATCTCTTCATCCTATGGTGGCGTGTCCCGTTTTGGCAGAGCCTGTGCGTGATGCCAGGGCCGTTGCGTACTTTGCAAGGGCGCTTTTGGGTCATGCCTACCGTCGTTAATGAAATAAATATATGAAATATATGTTCAAAAGAAGTAGAGCATTGTTCAAATAGTTGTTTCATTACCCCCCAAACGCTAGTTCCCTATAATCGGGCCATTTTTGAATGCGGTGCGTGCCTCTTTTTTTTATTCCCCGATTATACGTCAAGGAATGCACGGTAAGCGGTACGCCAGCGGCCACATGAATGCCGGCCAGAGGCTAATGGTGCGAGGAACTAGTCGATGAGTCAACAGCATCGGGCTCGGTCATCGCTCGGAACACGCTCTTCTAATGATGGGCAGCATAGTAATCGCCCAGGGATCGTACTCGTGTTGCACAACTGGAAGTTGCACCAACGCAAACCTTCTCAGAACCTAGACAAGGTCCTCGCATTTTTTACCAAAACCGCCAATGTCTTGCGTTTGGCCCAAGTACGACATCCTTGTTTGGTTTTCAAGGTGTGGTAACCAACTGCGAGAACTGCATGACCCAACCGCGCTCGCACCAGAGAGTCTAAACGGAGACTGCAGACATCGGCCGTTGCGCTGCCCACAAGACAGCGCACCAACCAAAAGAGCAGGCGCAAATCGCGCGACGCCCTATACAGAGGAAAGAGAAGGTCCTTAAAGCGCACGTCCCTGTCCCCGTCTGCTTCGTTCCACCGAGATACACCGAGAGTGATGGACCGGGGCGCAGAGGAACGACAGCCTGACCCTGCTGCTGGCGCCACCAGTGCTCCAGAAGTAGCAGCAGCAGCACCGTCGTTACCGGTAATGTCTCCACCGTCGGGATGTGCGGTCACCTACTATCTGGGCTCTCATAGTCACGACATCGACGTACCCCCCGGTACGATTGTGTCCGACCTCTTGCATGCGCTCGTGGATCGCCACGGCGACCTGGGCCCTATTGCCAGGTTTGAGGTCAACTACCAGCCCGTCACCGACATGGCCCGAGTCATCGTGCCCGTCCGTGGGGGACGGAGTCACGACGTGCGCATCAAATCGCGCTCCCTCACCGACGCGCTCGGCGACGACAGCCACGCGTTGGGGTGTGCCCCTCCCGACCCGAGCCCATCGAGTCCACTGCGCCCGTTGATCGTGGTCACCCTGCCCGACATCGTTGGCAGCACGCCCGGCGAGGGTCCCCTGGGCATATTTTCGCCGCGTCCTACCGTCGTGCCCACGGTAGACGCCGTCGAGGTCATGTACCACGAGCCCGGCTTTGGATACCTGATCAAGCTGATTAAACAGCGCAGGCGGTGCACGTGGGGCTTTGGCCCGACGACGCCGCAGTCGTTTTTCTTTTTAGACACGCGCACCGGCCACGTCCTCCCGCTAGAGTGCCACCAGTCGGAGCGCGTCGTGAGTGCACTGGTCAACTATGGCGCCATACTGGGTCAATTCGTCATGCGCTACAAGACGCCTCGCTTGGGACGATGGAACATGGCGTGGTCACCCGTCGTCTTGCCGCCGCTGTCTGGCGACAACGCGGGCGACTGCATCGTGTGCGCCGCGAGACCGCCCGAAGGATGGTGGTCATGTGGGGCCCTCCACGGCAACACGTGTGCTCTCTGCGCCGTGCGCGTCAGAGGCTGCCCGCTGTGCAGGGACGCGGAGGCGCGCTACCTGCCCGCCGACCGCGTGCTCGTCGACGTGGAAAAGCCCACGGCCGCTGGCACCGAGGCGGCGCCTACGGAACCCGTATCTGTAAACGCAGACGCCGCTCTTTTATAAACGCTTTCCATTCCCTCCCACTCCCCGCCCCTCCAATACGTATGTTGGTGGGCGTCAGGTCGATCGACCGCGGGCAAGCAATGGGACAATTTCATCGAGGATGATCCTCGCGCCATTGCCTGATCGTGAGTGCGCAGGGTCGCAAAAGCGATGCTAAACAAAACACTGCCACTATTTGTGACCCGCTATTGCCAATGTTTGCCAACAGTCGGGGGTCTGGTGCGGCTTCGTGCTCGATAGTTGCTCACCAGCATTGGGCTGCTCAGGCGCGCGTGGCGATGCACCAACACTGTCACTGAATCTCTTGGGTGGAAAGGGTGTGTCACGCGAGCACGGTGCGTCCTTTGCAAGCAGATGCATCAATCATGTGCATTCGCACATACACACCGATGACAACAACCCTCGCGATCAAGGGCGATAGACACAGACACACACACACACACACACATCATCATAGGTGGCACGGTTCATTGCACTTGCCTGTCGATTAGGATGCCAACATGATCGGCGCACTCAAAAGCCCTCTTGTGTACCTGCGCACATGGTAGAGGCCGTGAACGATCGCCCGCATTGTGTGCTCCAACGGATTCCGAGCCGAAGGGCAGCCTTTTCCAACGCGACTTTGTCCCCTGTTGATCGAGCAAGAGCAAGGGACACTACCGCAACGGACAGAGCAATTTGCGAGGCAAGAAGCAATGGGATTTGAACGCAAGATTTACAAAAGAGATACATGTTGGGCCCTTATCTATGGGGTCTCAAAGAGGCCAGCGCGGCACATCATGTCGACGGCCATTTGGATACATGTGGACCATTGGCCCGCCTCATCGTCCCGGGCATCGTCTGTGGAACGATAAACGGGCAGAGCGGCGCACCGCTGCAAAGTCACGACGTGCTTTGCAGCCAGAGGCTGCACGTCGCCAATCCATGGCCGCCACAGGGCGGCGTTGCTCTTTGTGCGATGCAGGGCGCGCGCGAACCGCGCCAGAGGTGGCAGACTGTCGATGGTACTGTCTGCGTCCGACGTGTCCATGGGCAAGAGATCGTCGGGCAGGAGCCCGAGCCTACGAGCGCGCACGCACAGGTTAAACATGAAACTGAATGTCCAGGCGATAACGCTCCGCTGTCGATCGTGCGCATCATCTGCTGGTTCTGTTATACAGCGTGCGCGCGCATCGCCATCATCACTGTCACTCTTTCGCTCATGGGATTGGATTCGAGCCCGAACGTGCCTGACACACGATCGCATGCGGATGGATTCGCGGTGCCACAGACCGTGCGGCTGCACGGTGCCCTTGATTATGTAAGGCGCCACGGCGAGCGCCGTCCGGTTCCTTGTGTGCGTATCGACGTTGGCGATCTTGCGACCTTGGAAAAAGTCAATCAGCATGTGGCCTCGGGCGACGTCCAAGGCTTCCCTGGGCCAGTCACGGATGACGGCTGCGAGTTGCACCGCGAGGGCGCGGGCGTGTGACTTTGGGGTCGCCGTACGCGCCCCCCAGGCCATCCTGCCTATAGAGTCCTTTGTCGCGCGGAAGCCGCGGTCATGCAGCCATCGGGCAAAGCACGTATAGCGGTGACGCACAAACATGCGGTGCGCCATGGCGTCGATGGGCATGGGACCAAAGCGGCCCTCGTGCGCATCTGTGTACCGGTCGACGACCCACGAGACCATTGCTATTTCAGAGTGCCTTACGGCGTAGTTGAATAGGTAGGCGTACCACTTGCCGTCTGCTTTACCTTCCTCACGCTTGTCCACCGTGCACTCCATCACTGGCTTGGCAGCGGCGGCGGCGGCGGGAACGCGTAAACGGACGCGCGCATGTCTCAGGTGGCGGCGCATAACGCGAATCATGTCGCCCCGCAAGGTGCCCTCCTCTACATCAGAGGGGCACGCGCTCACGAGCCTGCTCAGTACGAGTCCGGCCAACTCGACCGAACCGTGCTCGCTGATCAACCGCCATATGTGAGCGTAAGATGTCATGGCCTCTCTGGGGCCCGGCCCCTGCGCTCCGCAGAGTGTACGCATGCAGTCGGCAGCCACCAAAAGGGTACCGGCGCAGCCGCGTTCGACACCCTTCTGCACGGCACAGAGCCACGCCCTATGCAGGCCATAGGTCTGCATCTGATGGGCAACGGCGAGGGCGCCCTCTGCATCCTGCGCGCTCAGACAGCTTCCAAACGCGCGCTCCAACAGACGGTCGCCGCTCCTGGTTGCCAATAGTAGGTTTACCACTCTGCAGGCCATCGCGTCGCACTCTTTGAAATCGAGTCCCCTGTTGGCAGCGGTGACGCTTTTGCGCTTGGCGATCGAGCCAGGTGACGTCTCGTCGCGCTCGCTGTCACTATCCTGTTCCGTCATCTGGGGCATTGCCGCTGCCGCCGCCCCGACCGAGGCAGGCTCTCTGGGCGCAGGGTGAGGTCCGGGTTCACTCATGAAGGACCACTCGGTGGGTCCCGTGGCGTCGCGCAGAATGCACCGCACCAGGGCACGCAACGAGTCGGCATCTGCAAGGCACCGCATGACGCTGTCGCGCAGGGCAGCCACGCCCGACGCGATGCTGGCCACGATCATGTGGCTCACCCCGTTGGGCGTGAACTTGGGCAGCAGTGTTCGCTGGAGAAAAGACAGTATCCATATGGTGCTCGAAGAGAGGCATGCGGTGTGCCTGGCCGCCACCGTGCTGGCCATGAGCCTCGCGACAGCGCTCACGGACACGATCCTGCCGGCGGCGATCATGTCCGGCCTGGCCGTACAGCATCGTATCTCCTGAGCGCGCGCAATATGCTCGGCGTCGCGCGCAGACGGCCGAGATACGAGATCGTTCCATGTGCGGCAGACGAGCCGCGCCACAAAGCGAAAGCGCGCGTCCAGCATGGGGTGCCCCCTATCGTCGGCCGCATTGAGGATGCGGTACCACAATTCGTTGGGCAACAGCGGCACCTCGACCGTGGTTTTCGCGGGACACACGGCTGCGCGAGTCTGTTGCTTGTCTGCCGGGCAGAGCGCACGTTGAGCGGCGTGCATCGGTGGTTCCTTTGGTATGCTCTTGACGAGTGCGCGCAGCCAAAGGGGACCCTACACGTCCAAGGGACGAGATGACAAGAGGGGGAAGCACGCACGACCCTCGCCGGCATCGAAAAAGGCGATGGCGCGCTTCATGTATGGACATTTTTTTCACCTCTCATCCCTTCCGTCGCCTTCAGAGATGCATTCCGTGCGCGCACACATGCCCTCATCGATCATCAGATGGATTGATTGTACGCGCGCCCTTGTCCATCTTGCGGTGCAGAGAGCCTGGGTAAGGTCTTGCTCCAGACGACAAAAAGAGCCATTCCCCCTGGATGGGTAGGGCTTGAGGTACAAGGACCTCGACGAGCATCGGCAAGAATCGCCGCCGTTTCGAGTCTGCTCCGAAAGTTTTTGGCATATGTGTGCGTGCGCGTATAGGTACAAGGCAGAATTGCAGATGCTCGAGCCAACAACAACGCCAACCATTGGTCGACGATTCGTTTTGCCACGCAGGCTTGCAAGAGGGAAAGAGCAAGCCGGATTTATCATACGGCTCGCTTTCACTCTTGCGCCCGTTTGTCGGAGACGGTCGCGTAAACACCCTTTTTACGCAAACAAAGGGATCCTGTGAGCATGCAGGGAGAGGAAAACGCTCGGTCAGAGGTGGGCGTCGACGCCGTGCCCAATGGCGACGACTGCCTGTTTGCGTGGCAGGACTCGCTCACCCCAGAGGACTGGGGCCGACACGTCGATGAGGCCAAACGGTTGTTTGCGCATGTGCCTCTGGATCGCCTCATCGGCGCTTTTGAACGCAACCCCAAGGACTTTGCCACTCTTGATGTCAAAGAGACACACGCGTTGGATGATGACGTGGGGGATCGACACATGCCGGCGCTCTTTGACCTGTGCGTGCGCGTGTTGGTGCCATTTTGCGTCATCGACGCGGCGCTGCAGGCACGGTTGCCCATGCTCACGGGTCGCGTGGTGCTCGCGCGTAGGGCAGACGACGAGCCACCCCCCGTGGTGCGCGCCTCACCCACCATAGTGTTTGAACGCTCCTTTGACCGTTGGTGGGTCTCGTGCTGCGCCTGCGGGCATAAGCCCCACTGGGCCTGTGAGCACATACGGGCATGCCCGAGACCGTGGCTGCGACGCATCTCTCACTGTGACGCCATGCGCATCGTCGCCTGGCACTGGATCGGTCTGATCGATGCACGCTATTCGGCGACGCCAGGTAAGAGCATCCGAGAAGGCGGTTACTGCCGTGGACTCTACGAGTCAGAGTGGTTTGAGGTCATAGGCGCCAACGCCATCCTCATGGAGGAACAACCCGCCTCTGACTTTCCTTCTTTTGTCACTGAGGACAATGTGAACGATACGGGTGCAGACGGCGACTCACCCGAGGACCGGCAACGGCCAACAGATACGGGGCCGGATGGCCTGGTGAAAAGCAACGACACCGTCGGTCGGGGCGTGCTGATCAACTGCTGCTGCGCGGTCATGTCGGAAATAGAAGAGATTGCTAAACTTGCATCGCGCAGGGAGTATGTGGCATCGCGCGCTCGCGTCTACCATCCATGGTATCCGTCAATCGTCGCCCACCATGCCATGCGCCTCGACATCAACGGCTACAGGGGCGACTACGTCATAGACTGGGAGGTCGCGGCGTTTGTGGACGGTGACGATGCCTTTTTCGTAGACATCTACCCCTAAAGCGCCCTTTTTGGTTGCCGATCACCAGAGACAATGTTTTTGGCCACAGGGCAAGACCCATGCATGAGCACGGGTAGGAACAGAGCGAAAGAGGAGGAGATGAGGAGCCTAGATAGGCGCGTCTACTTTGGGTGGGTCTAGAAACGCGGGATCAGGGTCAATGTCCCACTCGATGGCGACATCATCGTTGCTCCATCTCACAAAGCGCAACCGGCCGTCGGGCTCGCGCCACATGCCATGCTCCCGTCGCCGCCCATACACCCATATGCCCACAAACTGGGCACCTGTCGGGGATTCGCTGTCGTCGTCGTCCTCCTCGACATTGAGGATGCCGCGCCCATGGGGCATGGACTTGTACCATTCGCCCCGGTAAAGGCGTAGGCCCACATGGGTCTCGATGCGCTGCTGGCCTGTCCCATGGGGCAGACCCCCTTCAAAGGCGCCCTCGTAGATGAGGCCACCATAGAGCGAGACACGGGCGGTGCCGTGCGAAAAGCAGCCGTCCTTCCACATGCCCTGGAGCCACTGGCCGCCCTCGTAGCACAGTTCGGTGTGCAGCAGGATCGATGGCCTCTTTTGCCCGCATATGCGCTCTATAGTATTCATTCCTGTCGCCAGAGGGGACGATCGGCGGCCTTGGAGAAACACGAGCATGCCGAGACCGTTGGGCAGGCCCCGGCGCACCTCGCCGCAATAGACAATGTGCGGATGGTAGTAGGCGACCGTGCCCACGCAGGGGGGCGCCGACGCATCGCTCTCGAGCAAGTGCCGCGGTGGGAGGGCGGTGGCGCACGCGCGATAGACCCAACGCCAGTTGGTGTGCATGTGCCAGTGGGCCGCCACGATGGACGCAACAGGATCGGCGAGAGCGCGGCAGAGAGAACGCCATTCATTCTCGTTGGCCAACATGACGTGCACGCGTCGGTAGGCGAGGGCGAGCGACAGGAGCGCGCGAAACGACCGCAGGTGGCCCATGATGCACAAGAGTACCTCATCGGGCATGTCTTCCAGGGGGGTAAACTGTGTCCTCGTCACCGCCATCCCATGTAGGGCTAGGCTGCGCGCCCTCGGGTGCATGCCATATCCCAACAAGAGGGCATAGGCAAACCGCGCCCACCCTTTTTGTCCGAGCCCATGTCAAAAGAACATCTCTATGATGGGAAACAAACGAGACGGACAGTACCTTGAATCCACTCGAGCAGGGCCATGCCACTTGCTTTAGCTGCTTTTGCTGCGCGGCTCTGGGTCTCTTGCCTTTTCAATTTATGAGACGGCAAACTGATTTCGCTTGAAACGTTTTGTGGAAAGCACCTATTGGTTCGCAACAAAATATATTGGTGGCGGTGGCACTGCATTGTGCGTGGCACCACAAATGTTCCCTCTGGAGCCACTTTGTAACATTGTCTGTTTGCAGACGCACAGTACCACCAAGGGCTGCGCGGCACGAAAGCGTCCCCGTCAGGTTCTTGCACAAATGCGCAAGGTCTGTTTCCTTGTATGGGCCCTATCGCGTGTGTAGAATAGGCTCGCTTTTGGTGGTGTGTATATTATGGAAAAATAAAATGAAAAAATTCCAGGAAAAATTTCGATATTTCGTCGATTTGGAAAAGGCCATAGGTGTTTATGGTGAGGCGCCGCTTTCACCATCCATGGATCCCCTCACTTGTAAAGCAAACACGGCAGCAAGTATGCTAGCCTTGGATATCGCGCAGCTGCATTGATCCTGCGAATCTTTGTTGCCCGGTGCTGCTTGGTCGCCTGTATTTACCCAAACGGCAGATCACTGGAGACTTTACCGCAAAGGACAGGCCAAACGTGATATTGTCGCAAAGAGTGTGTGTGTGTGGTATTTATTGCCATCGAGTTTCTTCCTTGTACATTCATTGCTCCACAAGTCATGTGAAACACAACGTTTTGCTATACAGAAAACAACAGAGCAAGGCAAGCAAGCGGGCCTAGAGGGATTGCATGGGCTCCGACCGGAGAATAGGATCGTTCCATGTGTCCCCGTTGGAGGCGTCAAAGCGCTGGCGCCACGTCTTGAACTGCGCATGCCAGTCCTGTGGGCACGTCCCCTTGAAGCCGTCGTCCAGGTCAAAGGTGGGCACGATGTTCTGCCCCATGCGCTTGCACTTGATGAGTGCCGCACGGCAACCTTTGACGACAAGCAAGACCCGCTGCTTTTCAGTGTCGACTCCGACATGAGTCACATCGAGTTTGGGGTCGATCAGGGCGAGGGCAGCGAGGATACGCGCAAACGGTACAGGCTCGTCAAAGTCGGGCACTAATATACCCTGTTCGTGGCCGCACTGGAATGAACTGTATCCGAGAAAGTCGTTTATCGATTCGGTCAGCGCATCCGTTGCCTCCCGTTCCAGATTGTCCCGGGCGGCGAGGTGCGTTTCGAGGTATGGTGCAAAGTCTTGCGCGGTAAACGCGGGCATGACCTGAACGACTTCGTGGCCCGTCCAAATGTGTTCGGTGCGCACCGTGTAGGACTCGGCATCGGGCAAGGTAGCAAAAAAGTGTGCGCTGACATTGCCCTTTACCAGTTCAGTGGCGCCCTCGACTTGAACCTCGACGGCGACGCCCACATAAAACTTTGTCAAGAGCGCGAACCAGTTCTTTGCCATGGCACGACTGAAGCAGTACTGGTGGCGTGTGAAGCGGCCCATGGTGTGGTTTTCAGAGTGTATGTGTGTATCTTTTGGGCCGTGCTTTTGCTTAAATACCCAGATGCGACCAATGCGGGTGATCGTGTCTACGTATAACATAGGGGATAACGATTGGTCAAGTTTTGGCAGTGGCCGTGTGCGGTCTGACCGAGCACGTTTGCTTTGCCGGACGAATTGTATCTGCCCAAAGCCCGCCGACGCCGTTTGCAATGCGCGCAGACGTCTGTCCGTTGGTTTATTGTCACCACACGTTCCCGTTCATGTTTCTGTTGTGTCATTGGTCGCATGCAACATATGTACCAAACCAAAAGGTGTGTATACATTTGGACACGGATAGTGAAACACACTCGCGCCGTCATGGGTGGCGTAACTCTGCAGCCTTTTGAGTAATGACATGCGGTGGACATGGCGCATGTGCAATTTAAATGGGTTTCGTCAGACCACGCCCAGCGCAGAGAGTGATGAACGTGCAATGCAAGGCACTTGTATTTTGCGCAAATACAGCCAGAATGGGTGCAATTGAGAAAAGCGCAGAGTCAGCCGGAAACCACGCCTCTGATCCATGAGGTGCCGGGAACGTCAAAGGCGGGATCGGCGGCACGGGCGCCAAAGGGGAGATCACTGTTGGTTCTGATCAGGGCCAGGACGGCATCGATTACATCCTCCTCCCATCCGATAAGGCCCGATTCGACATAGGCCCAAAAGG
>Ga0255334_1001439_pt1 | contig 10593 bp, 5 predicted proteins | sample EtOH5_35cm_T3_12_FD_202080 | JGI IMG/M metagenome (GOLD analysis project Ga0255334, IMG submission 202080) | Sandy soil microbial communities from University of British Columbia, Vancouver, Canada - EtOH5_35cm_T3_129 | ecosystem: Engineered > Artificial ecosystem > Sand microcosm > Unclassified ...
TCGAGGTGGCACAGCCTGCGATAAATCTCTTCCTTGCGTTCACGTACGGCATGGTTCTGCGGCAACAACTCGCAGCAGCTATGCAGTAAATGCAGCACTTCCAGCGCAAGATCGGGCTCCCAGGCGTTCAGGCCTGAGTCCTGTAATGTTTGGTCCAGTGTTTCGAGTTGGGTCCTGGCCAGTTCGTATTTCTTGGCCATGAAGCACAGCCGCGCGAGGGCGAACTGCCAGAAGAACCGGGCGCGTCCGCCTTGGGCGCTTTGCAGGCCTTGCTTGAGGATCTGCACGGCGGCCTTGAGGCCGTCCTTGCGCAGGATCGGCAAGACTTCTTCCAGGGCCACTTCCCAGGCTGGCTGGGTGTCGGCGACTTCGACCTTGCGCGGCGCACTGGCGCTTTGCAGGTGCGGCATGACGTGGGCGCTGACCCAGGCGCGGGTGGCCGGATCGGCAAACGGGGCGCCGTCATGGAATCGCAATTCGATGATGCCGGGCAGGCGCTGAATCAAAAGCGCGAAGTGGATTTCCACTTCGCGCATAGCCATCTCGGCGTTGAGCCCCTGGAGGCACTCCCAAACCATTCGCTGGCCATCGAACCAGAACGGCGCCTTCGCCAGGCTCGCCTCCAGTTCCACCAGCAGGTCAGCGTACTTGGCCTGGTCGTAACGGTCCTGGTAGGCCTTGAGCTTGTCGGCCGGCAAGCCGCGCAGAACGGTGATTTGCTCGGCGTTGCGTTCGGGCACCGCGTCGATGGGCAACCACAACAGTGTGCGATTGAGGCGCAAGGCGCGCAGGTCAGTGGCTTTCTGCTTGAGCCACCAGGCACACAACGGCCGCGCGCTTTCCTGCTGGGCACGCAGGGCCTTGTGGGCTTCTTTTTCGTTATCAATCGGCGCGCCGGGGGTGAACAGCTGCGTGGCTGCCTGCTTGACCTGAGCCACCGCGGCACCCACTACACCCGGTTCGGGCTGGTTGTCGGCGGCGCGCTGAACCATGTTTTTCAAGCGGCGGGAGATCGGCAGCAACAACGGCGCATCGTCGCCCAAGTGCTCGGTGCAAGCGGCATCGAGGCCTTCAAGGTGTTCGACCAGCCGCCGGAACATCGGCAACTGCTCTTTGATCGCGACGTTTTCGGTCAACACCTGCTCAAGACGCGGCACTAACCAACTGATGGCAGCGGAGCGGGTGCGGGCCTTGTTTGGATGAACCTCGGCCCAGTGGCTTTCGCAAAGGTGGTGCAGAAGTCCGAGGCCGGCCAGCAGCCCTTGAAAGGATTCGCGCTGGTACAGGGCCCAGGTCAGCCAGGCGCCAACCCGCAAGTCCTTGGACTGGGTGCGCAGCAGGCTTTCACTGTTTTCACGGATTTTCAGCCAGTCGATCTGACCGCTTTCGTGCATGGACGAGGCTTTGGCCAGCTCGCTTTCCAATGCCTCATATTCGCTCGAAAAGCGAACATCCTCGCCCGCGAAATTCTCTTTGGAAACAGAGGCTTTTGCGAGGTCGAGGTAATGAGCAGAAAGTTTGCTTGAGTAGGACATCCATGGCCTTTAATTAGGATTACAGTCATACGTCTATTGGATTTCCAACGACGCGGGACAGAATCAAAGAGCTGCGATGAGTCTCATCCAATTGAGTTCGTGCTCTTTCAAGTGCGCGCATCGTAATCACAATGATGGCCACTAGCAAGCATCTGATTAAACAACAAGACGAAGTGTGTTTTTATCTCGTAGGAGATATCCCTATATGTAGCAGGGGAATCCCTGAGATTGGTTTAATTGTTCATCGTGCGACCAGCTGGCCTGAAACCACTGAGATAGAGCCTTCAGCCCCTCAACCTTAATAAACGCCGTATTCATTGCCGATTCGCCCCCTGAGACAGGCGCGAAGCATGCCAAAAATTCAAAATGATGAATGTAGGATCATTCCGAAATGTTACCGATATCTATGAATTAGACGATGAGTGACAACCGTCAATAAGAAAAGTGCCATCATTTTGATAGCACTTTATATTTCAAGCAAAGTTCCAAAATGGAACTTCCGGTATCGCGGAAATTTCATACCAAATTTCAAGACCCCTCCTACATCAATACTTTGGATGCCTTGTTAGCGTGCACGGCATTTTTGGCGACCTGTTCGGGCCAGGCACGACTCGGGCATCGCGATTTTTTCTCTCTCAGCTTAAGGACGAGCTAAAAAAGCAAAAGGACAAGCGCATGTTCGCACCGGCTAATGCCCCTCAATTCACCCTCGTAATCCCGACGGTTCGCAACGACTTTAAGGTGCTGGCCTTTAAAGGCACTGAAACCATCAGCGCGCTGTACTCAATCAGCGTCGATCTGGTCAGCGAGTACCCGGATATCGATCTGGAAAGCCTGCTTGACCAACCTGCCTATTTGCAATTCGGACTTAACGGCGAAGGTATTCACGGTCACATCGTAAGCGTGTCCGCGGGGGATGCTGGTAAACGCCTGACCCGCTATCGCGTAAACCTTGTCCCGGCGCTGCATTACCTGCAGTTCAGCCAGGATCAGCGAATTTTCCAGGGTCAGACGGTGCCGCAAATCATCGCACAGGTCTTCAAGGGGCACGGCATTCTGGCCGATGCGTTTGCCTTCCACGTCAAAGCAAGCCCCCCGCGCGAATACTGCACTCAATACCGGGAAAATGATTTGGAGTTCGTCCAGCGGCTCTGCGCCGAGGAAGGCATTACGTGGCATCACCAACATTCCTTGCAAGGCCATGTGCTGGTGTTCACCGATGACCAGACATTCTTCCCAAAACTGGGCGAAACGCCGTATCAGCAAGACTCCGGCATGGTGGCGGAGCATCCGGTCGTCAGCCAGTTTTCCATGGGTTTCAAAACCCGCCCCAGCGTGGTAACCCGCCGTGACTACGACCTGAAACGCCCGAATGCGTTGTTGGAAAGTCGCTTTACTGCTGAGTTCGACCCCAAGCTGGAAGACTATAGCTACCCGCTACCATTGGAGAGCGAAAAGCGCGGCAAAGAGCTTGCCCGGCAGGCACTGGAACGGCACCGAGTCGATTATCAGTTGGCGGAAGGCAAAAGCGACCAGCCCACGCTGCGCAGCGGCCACTTTTTCGACCTGACGAATTGCCCACACGAAACGCACAACGATCTATGGCTGCTGTTAAGCGTGACCCACTCTGGAAAGCAACCTTCGGTGCTCGAAGAGTCAGTCACCAACGCGACCGAACCTGAGGACGGCTTTTCCCAAGGCTACCGCAACAGCTTCAGTGCGATTCCCTGGGATGTGTTTCATCGGCCACCGATGCCTGCACCAAGACCCATGCTGAACTGCCAGACCGCCCGCGTCACCGGACCTGTCGGTGAAGAGATCTATTGCGATGAATACGGTCGCGTCAAAGTCAAATTTCACTGGGACCGGTCTGAACGCAACACTGAAAACAGCAGTTGCTGGCTGCGGGTAGCGTCCGGCTGGGCGGGGGACAACTTTGGCACAGTGATCATTCCGCGTATCGGGATGGAAGTCCTCGTCACCTACCTCGAAGGCAATCCCGATAATCCATTGATCACCGGCTGCCTGATCAACAAGGTCACGCCGCCGGCCTACCCATTGCCCGAAAACAAAACCAAAACCGTACTTCGTACCCACAGCTCCCCCACTACGGGTGGCTACAACGAATTGTCGATGGACGATCGCGCTGGCGATGAGTTGGTCCACCTGCGTGCTCAGCGGGATATGGAGCAGAAGGTTGGAAACGACAGCCGGATTGAGGTGGGTAATGAGAGTCGAGTCACCATCAAGGGCGACCGTATTACGGTGCTCGGATCTGAAGAGCACCTCACTATCACGTCGGATCGAAAAATCCAGGTCAGCGGCAACGACTACCTGCATGTCTCTGGCGACAGCCACACGAGAACTGATGAAACGCTGGTTATAGAAGCCGGTGAGCACGTGCACATCAAGGCAGGCGCGCACCTCGTAATTGATGCGGGTGAGAGTATTTCTGTGAAGGTCGGCGGTCAGCACATCGTGATGAACGCCGACGGTATTTTCAGTAGTAGCGCGATTGAGATCGGTGGCTCTCCCAAGCCGGGTGCGGCCGCACATACATTGCTTCAGGGGGCTGCGGCGGGCTTGTTGGTATCCGTCGCGCCTGAGCCATCAGAAGAAAATGAATCGGATGAGCTGGAGGAAGAGGAGGAAGAAGTCGAAGAGGAAGGGATTACTTTGCGGATTGGCGTGTTTTTTGATGGCACCGGGAATAACCGATCCAACAGTGAAATGGTTACCGGGTGTTATGCGCAGGATGTGAATCTGCTGGAGGAGGCTGAGGATATTCGACAGTTTTGTCAGGCACATGGGTATGACGTTCAGGGGAACACGCCGGACAGCAGTTATGGGAATGACACGAGTAATGTGGCGAAGCTGCATGACTTGTATGGCGATGACAGTAAGCGGTTATTGGCTATTGAAGAAACCATTGGGTACATCCCAATTTATCTGGATGGAATTGGCACCAGCAGTGGTGAAGAAGATTCACCTTTTTCATTGGCAACTGGCGTAGGTGCACACGGTGTATTAGCACGGGTTGCGCAGAGTCCAGCGCGTATTCTCGAAAGGGTTGAGCGGTTCAAGCGATCTAATCCTGATCGAAAGGTTGAACGTGTCGAGTTCGATATCTTCGGTTTCAGTCGCGGTGCCGCCGCTGCGCGGCATTTTGCCAATGAAGTCCAGAAAGGAGAGAAGAGTCCATTGGCAGCGCTGCTTCCAGGCAATGCGACGTTGTTTACCGAGGACTTTTCCTGGCGCACCAACACCGATGTCTCCATCAACTTTATCGGCATTTTCGACACCGCTGCCGCAATAGGCAGCATGGCTGACGGTGACTTTAGCGTCCACGACGCCAACAACCCCGGTGTTAACTTGTATCTGGCGCCCGATGTGGCAAAAAAGGTCGTGCATTTGGTGGCGCGGGATGAGCGTCGCCATAACTTCTCACTCAATAGCGCCGGCGCTGCTGATATCAAGCTGCCCGGCGTCCACTCCGACGTGGGTGGAGGTTATATACCAAATTTCATTGAACGAGTTCTGCTTAGCAAGCCGCGCTGCAGCCGCGATATGGAACTTCACGTGCCTTCCACAGCGTCAACCGCCTATCGTTGGGCTGAGCAAGAGCTAGGCCGCCTTCAGGATCAACTCAATCTGTATGGGCTAACACTGGAGGTGAGAACCTGGGCGGTGGAGATGACTGGCAACGCAAAAGGCGACAGATCCAAATCGAAAAATGCTTATGCCGCGGTCCACAGCGAGCGGACTGTCCGCAACGATCTGGCGTTGGTTTACCTGCGAATCATGCGCGAGTTGGGGGCCAGGCACGACGTCCCGTTCAAGGTTATTGACGAAGAGGATCAAACGTACGCATTACCGACAGAGCTGAAACCGATTGCCCAAAAACTGATGGCTTATGCGTTAGGTGACACTCGCCGCACGAGCCTGAGCCTCGACGAAGAGGAGCTGCTTTACCGCCGTTATATCCATCTGTCTGCGAACTGGAATGCTGCCAAAGGCTGGAACAATAGCGATCTGAACGTCGTGTTTATTAATCGACCTGCCGAAAACTATAAACGCGTGGTGCATCCCAATGCATAGGTGCTCACCCTTGCTTAAGTCCGGCTTTGCACTGCTTTTTGTGTTGTTGGGAGGATGTGCCTCTGTCGAGAGCAGATCACTACCTTATGACGCGTGGAGCCTTGATTTTTTTTCGCCTGACTATATGGAAGTCTGGATCGAAACGGCCAGTGTCGTTGATATCAATGAGCGCGTGTTCCTTCGCGCGGGCAGCGGTATACCGGCTATGGGGTATCCACGCGCAATGAGCAAAGGCGTACCGTCCGAGTTCAGAGGCAAACCAGCTGGATGGCGAGAAGATCCTGCAGGAAAAGGCCGGTATGTCACCGGGGCTGACCTGCCTCGTTTGGTCTATGTACGTTGGCAGTCCATGGCAGAACCGCAGACCTACGGGGCCTACATCGAGATCCCTGAATCTGCGCGGGACACCATGCTCAAGGGTGAAACAGCTTATTGCGGTGCGGTAGGCAAATGGAAAACCGATTACCGAAAGTTTTTGACTATCGGCCTGGCGCCAGGAGGAATCGCCAAGGTGTGGTTGGGAGGGCCTTGTCTTAAATCGACCGAAGTCACCCGAGTCCAAGGCACGATCCATCCCAAAGGCCCCTACGGGGGCACATCCAACGGGAAACACCGCCCGCTTTCAGAAGAATCAAAAGCCTACATCGACAAATTCGGCATCCCGTTCGAAAGCTGGTAAGGAGAGAGAATCAAATGGATTTAAGAACAATATTTTTCGCAGCGCTTGTGTGGCTGCCTTTTGCAAACGCCGCAGAGTCCCGCCCAATAGAGGGGGATTATTATTTGTACGGGGCCATGGAAATGGCCGCTAGGCTGGTTCTTCAAAAGGACGGATCTTTTGCAGCAGCTGCTGCGTACGGGAGTGCCAACGGTGCTGCGAAGGGAACGTGGAGTATCGAGAGTAATACGCTGACGCTAACAAGTGAAGCTGACCCTCATGCAGCTAAAAAACTGGCTTTCGAAATGCCCAGAACAAGGAACCTGGCTGAATTGGAGGAGAGTTATCGAATCCAGCACGGCAATTACGACGAGATCGATAACGACACGGCTAACTTCGCACAGACTCACTACATTTTGCAGATGCAATACGACCAGCGCCCAAAACCTCCGGCCATCGATCCTGTGTACCTTTATTTTGAGTTTTCCGCAGGCCCCGGGAGCCAGCAGTTATTGAAGTCAAATGAAACAACGGACCTCTGGCTGCCTTACGACCCACAAAGAACGCTGACAAAAATAGGCTTTGGGACCTCCCGTGATTCCGGCCCGACTCAATGGATTGACGTTTCGCCGGATAGCCGCTGGTTCGGTATCGGCTGGAAAAAAGAGAAAAGCCAGCCTATCGCGTTCACCCCGCGTAAAGAAAAGGGACTGGCCGAAATTCAACGTGATCTGAACGATGATGAGCAAAGTCGAATTCTGAAGAATTACCTCATCACGGTTTATCACTTCGATCCAATCAGCACGCCCGCCATAACGCCTGTCGATGTGTACTGGAGATTTGACGATGGCTCTACCAAGCAACAGGTCTGGGCGGATTCGAAGCAAGAGAGATTATCCCTGCCCTACTCTCCCACGAGGACCTTGGAGAAGATCGGCCTGCACACTCAAGGCTCAAAGGACGAAATCGAGTGGATTCCTACCCTGCCTGATATGAGATGGATGCGTGTGGATTGGAAGGATTACGCCGTACCCGCCAATGGTGAGTTGTCTCTTCTGTTTCAGGACCTGCGACTCGCCATCGAGCCTGACTGCCTCGCGGTAGATTTTGGCAACGGCAAGGCATGCTTTCGCCGTCGTTAACATGCTCGGTCTGGTGAGGATTTTCAGGAAGCTCAGGTGTTGCTTCTCCACGGCTTAAACATCGCTCGACAACGACCCGTTTAAAACGCCTCAAGGTTACTTCCTGCAAGCTACAACACCTTGCGCCGTTGCCTACGGCTACGCCAGAATCCGCCGGCTTGTGCGCCTTGGGCGCGGTCGGTAACTTGGTTCCTGTCACTGCCCATCAGTGATCGGGTTTAGTCGCTCGCTGGTAATTGAAGATGCACAAGCTTCTGTCAGACAGGTATTTCCTACCTGCATTTGATGGTGGCTGTGCGTAGGGCACCTTCGGGTGCGCCGGCTTCTTCAATTCCCCGGTCCGACTAACCTGCGCACAGCTGCCACCCCTTCGTTTAGTCGGCGAAGTGTTGTCAGCATCATTCAAGGAATTGAAGATCATGTTCAAGGTCACACCCAACCCACCCGACACCGATCCAGTCTCCCCCTACGAAAGCCCCGATTCAAACAAACTCAACGAAGCCGCCGAGCGCGCCCTCAATCACCACTTTCCACCAGCCGAACCGAAACCACCCAAACGCAACAGCCAGCTCTTCAGCGTCAGCCCGGGTATCAACCCTGAAACCCTTCTCGCCAATGCCTCGGAAGATTTGCTGTCCATCAGCGCCATCGCCGCCAACCTCGCCGACGATGTGGACGGCTCACGCCGCTCCGTAGCCCTGGCGCTCAGCCGTATGGCTGACGGGGTGCATTTGTTGGTGGAGCGAATGCTGGATCATCTGGATGAGCCGGAGATGGCGGCGATTCTCGCCAGGCAACACAGCCGAGTCAGTTGATCGACCAAGAAAAAAAGTACTCCGCCCCCCATAAAAAAAGGTTCTTCCCCGGAAAACCGTGAAGAACCTTTTTATGGGTGCGCCAGGCATGGCGAGTAACGCCGTGACTGGCGCCGTTTGGCTCACTGTGGTGGTGAGTTGGAGGTAGAAGCCCTTTACACACCCGGCAAGAGGAGGTGTTCGCCAGAGGCAAGGGTGTCGCGGGTGACTGCGAATCTGAAGGAAACGCGAGGCAAAATGCTGACCTGACGAACAGGAGGCGGTAGCGCAGGGAAGATATTCGTTACTGGCTGCATCCTTGCAACCAGCAACGAAGGGCTGTTACTTCACATTGTTCAATGGGGCTTGCGAGCAACGTCGCAGTGAATCAGGCGGGATATCTCGATCATATCAACAACGGTTTTTTCGTCGACCTCAAACCCGCAGCCTGAAAGCCCTGTATCGCTATTACTTGAGCGTGACGTCGAGCATCGGCGGGATATAACCGTAGTCGTACTCGGCCACCACGAACGTCTGCTGCCCTTTTATCTTCATGCCCACCGTCGGCGCCTCAGTGCCGCCGATACGAATCTGCGTGCCGGTTTCGTCGGTCGGTACGCTGTCGATAAAGGAGGTCACCAGGCCGTTGGGCATCACATAGTGCGAGTAGGTCTGGAACGGCTGAGAAGACGGGTTGCCCAGCACCAGGCCGGAACCGTTCAACGGCACGTAAGGGCCGAACAGCGAATCCGCGACAAAACCGTACACCCCGTCCGGCCCGGTCACACCATCGGCATAGGTGAACGTATGGCTGATGGTGAACAGGTAGTACTTGCCGTCCTGGAACACGAAGTGCGGGCGTTCGGTCTGGTCGTTGACCCCCACAGCGGTCAGCAGCGGCGGTAGCATTTCCCAGTCGTCACCGTCCGCGTCACGGGCCACGGCGATGCCGACACAGGCGGTCTGGAAGCGCGAGTTGCCGACGTTTTCATAACCCGGCGGTACATCGCCGATTTCCGCTTCACCCACCTTGTGCGAGCCGCGCTCGCCGGCCACGTTGCCTTCGAACAGCATGTACAGCTTGCCGTCCTTCGGGTCGCGGAATGGCCATGGATCACGGAAGCCCCAGAACGAATTCTGTGCTTCGGTCTGGTACATCTTGCCGTCGGCCTCGAACAGCGGCTTGACCTTCTCGAAGCCGACCATGCTGACGCCATGTTCAGTGGTCACCACCCGGCCCCGCACCTTGACGATGGTCGCGCCCGGGGTGACGGCGGTGTAATACAGGTCCACCTCACCCTGGTCATTCAACAGGATCGGCGAACCGGCCCATTCGCGAACGGTCGGCGAAACCCCTTCAGCCATCACACGGCCTCCGAGTTTCCAGTCCTTGCCGGTACGAGAAAACCAGTAGTACATCTTTGCCCGACCGTGGCGATCGTTCCAGTCGCGGGTGATGTTGTAGTTGCCGTTCTCGTCGATGTACTCCGGGTCGTTTGGATGACGATCGGCAGTCAGGGTGAAGATCACCGACCAGCCATCGACGGACGTCACGTTACCATCCAAGTCGCGCAGCGGCATGGTGTCCCAGATGAACACTTCGTTGCTCAATACCGGGAAATCCGCGCTAACCAGCGGTTGGGTGGTGGTGGGATCGTCCGCGCGGACTTTCAGCGCATCAGCGCGGGTCCAGAGGCTGGATTGATGGGGCGTTTTGCCGAATTTTTCAGTGTTGCTTTTCATAGGGTAATGCCTCGTCCATGAATGGATTAAATATTGATCAAAAAATACTGTATGTGCATACAGTGACCTAACCTTAAGAGACTCAATCTTATGGGTCAAGAAAAAAATGCATTTGTGCATAATTTGATGTTTTTCTGAAGCTGATACGTTTCAGCTTGCGATTTTTATAGAAGTTTTTTCTGAGCCAGATCGACGACGTTGCCTGCGAAACAAGTGCGTTTAACCGCTGGTCGGTCGAGGGTATGCGTAGCCGATGCAACGGGCGGAAGCAGGGACTGGGCGGATCGGTCAACTGAGTCAGCGCATCCTGCGCAAAGCCCAACAAGGCCGTGAAGAACCCAAAAAAAATGGGCACCCAACCCAGTTGGCGTGCCCATTTTTTATCCCGCTCCCGCGCTACGCGGGAAGTCGGTGCGTGTTACGGATTAACGCTGTCTTTCAACGATTTGCCTGGCTTGAACGCAACCGTGTTGCTGGCCTTGATTTTGACGGGCTCACCGGTTTGCGGGTTTTTGCCGGTGCGGGCACCGCGGTGGCGTTGCAGGAAGGTACCGAAGCCCACCAGCGTGACGCTGTCCTTGCGGTGCAGAGCGCCGGTGATTTCTTCGAGAACGGCGTTGAGA
>Ga0255334_1001440_pt1 | contig 10588 bp, 9 predicted proteins | sample EtOH5_35cm_T3_12_FD_202080 | JGI IMG/M metagenome (GOLD analysis project Ga0255334, IMG submission 202080) | Sandy soil microbial communities from University of British Columbia, Vancouver, Canada - EtOH5_35cm_T3_129 | ecosystem: Engineered > Artificial ecosystem > Sand microcosm > Unclassified ...
CGCTCAATCCCAGATCAGGGAGCCGACTGACCGCCATCCTTGCCATCCGCCACACACCAACTCCGCAACGCTGGCAGAACCTCGCGAATCGCGCCTATAGCGAATTTCAGATTCAGGACACTAGAGCCATTTCGAGATGGCGATCCGCGTCGGGACCGGTGCCGAAAACGCCCAGCGCCGCCTGTTCCCGCAGGAGATCATCGAAATGCTGGCCGACCCGCTGCGCGGTCACCGGCAATCCGAAATCCAGCTTGGCGCGGTCGTTGTATTTCAGCAGCCGGCGATCGGGACCGAACAGGACGATACCGTGCTGCATGGTCTCGATGGTGGTGCGCAGCAGCCTCGCCTGCGTCCGCGCCTGGGCCTCGGCGTTGGAGAGCCGGGTGATGTCGGTGACGCTGATCACGAAGCCGCCATCCGGCATGGGGTCGGAGGCGACATCGAGGACACGGCCGCCGACCCCCGGCTGGATGTAGCGGATGGGCTGCAAGGGGCCGGCGATCGCAGTTTGCCGCGCGAATTCGCTGCCAGGCCGCGGATCACCCTCGCCACCGGCGAGACAGGCCGCGAGGAACTCATCGAGGCTCTGACCGGGGCGCAGGGTCCCGGCAGACAGGCTTGCCAGATCCTCCATCAGCCGGTTAACCACGACTAGGCACCGATCCGGGTCGAACAGCGCGATCCCCTGATGCAGGTTGCCCACCATCGCCTCCAGCGTCGCCGCCTTGGCGGCCAGGGCCTTTTCGGCACGGCTGCGGGCGCTGACATCGGTGAGGGTAACGACGAAGCCGCCATCCTGGGTCGGGTCGGTGATCGCCTCCAGCACGCGCCCCTGGACGCCATGCAGCAGCGCGCGTTCCGGCCGGCTGCGGTCGATCCGGCGGCGCGCCTCGAAGGCGGCACGGCCGGCGCTGCCCTCGCCGAACAGCCCGGCGGCCGCCTGATCCTCCAGGATCGCCGAAAACAGCCGGCCGGGGCGCATGCTGCCGGGGGCAAGGCCGGTCAGCTTCTCGGCCAGGGGATTGGCCAGGATCAACCGCTGTTCGGAATCATACAGCGCGATGCCATGGCGCATGTACTGGAACATCTGGCGCAGCACGGCCGGCGGCGCGGACGGTTCCGCCGCTGCGCGATCGGCGCTGGACGTCGAGGCTTCGATGGGAACGGCAGGCATGTCAGGCGGCGGCTTTCATCACGGAATCTCTTCGGCGGCGGGCTCGGGCGGCTGGCCGGGCGGGTGTTCCGGATCGGCCATCTGGGCGACCTGAACGAGCCCATGAACCTCGGCACCCTGGCCGGGGTGGAGATGGCCATGCGGATCGAGGGGGGTGCGTCGCGTGCCACCGGAGGCGTCGACGCGGCCATGGCCTGGCTGGCGGAAGCCTGATCCGCCTGGCCGAAGCCGAGGCAGGAGGAGGCTTGGTGGGCGCTCACGGGCTCGAACCGTGGACCCGATGATTAAGAGTCATCTGCTCTACCAACTGAGCTAAGCGCCCGCCGAGCGGCCTTCTACAACCTTGTGCTCGGATGTCCACCCCCCAGTCGGCAATGGCTCGACATCCGGGCGACATCCGGGCGACATCCCTTTGTCTCAATCGCGCGTCCCGCCGAATTCGACGTCGCGATGGACATGCACCGACATCAGCAGCCCGAAGCCCAGCATCGCCGTGAGCATGGCCGAGCCGCCATGGCTGATCAGCGGCAGCGGCACCCCACCGACCGGGATCGAGCCGGTAACCATCGCGACATTGACGAAGACATAAAGGAAAAAGTTTGTCGCCAGCCCGATCGCCAGCAGCCGCCCGAACTGATTGCGGCAGCGCAGCGCCACCAGAAAGCCGAAGACCACGATCAGCGCCAGCAGCGCCAGCACGGAGATCGCGCCCGCGAAACCGAATTCCTCGGCGATCATGGTGAAGATGAAATCGGTCTGCTTTTCCGGCAGGAAATTCAGGTGCCCCTGGGTCCCCTGCAGAAAGCCCTTGCCCCAGATGCCGCCGGAACCGAGCGCGATCTTGCTCTGGATGATGTTGTAGCCGGCGCCGAGCGGATCGCTCTCGGGGTCCAGGAAGGTGGTGATCCGGGCCCGTTGGTAGTCGTGCAGACGGTCATAGGCGATCGGCGCGGCGATCCCGGCCAGCCCCGCCACCACCGCGAACTTCCACAGCCGCACCCCAGCCGCGAAGAACATTGCCCCGCCCAACAGCGCAGTGATCAGCCCGGTGCCGAGGTTGGGCTGCTTCAGAATCAGCCCGACCGGAATCAGCACCATGACCATCGGCGGTATCAGGAACAGCAGATTGCCCACCTTCTCCCAGGAAGCGCGGTGGAACCAGGCGGCCAGGCCCAGCACCAGCATGATCTTCATCAGCTCGGAGGGCTGGATCTGGATCGGCCCGATGTCGATCCAGCGCTGCGCGCCCTTGCCGACATTGCCGTGCAGCGCGACCAGCACCAGCAACGCCACCCCCCCGAGCCAGCCCACCCAGGCAAAACGGGCGATCACGCGGATATCCATCAGGCCGATCGACAGCATCATGACGACGCCAAAGCCGAAGCGGAGCAGATGCTTGCTCGCATAGGGCTCGGCCGAACCGCCGCCGGCGGAATAAAGCGCGACATAGCCGACCGCGGCCACCGCCGAGAGCAGCATCACGAAGGTCCAGGGGATCAGCCAGAACTTCTCCAGCGCCCCGGTACCGCGCTCACGCATCAGCAGGCGGCGTTCGAAAGCCATCAGCCGCCCTCCTCGCGCGAAGGGGCGGCGGCAGGTGGCGCCGGGACCTCCGCGACGCGCTGGCCGGGGCCGGAACCGCCGCGCATCCGGGTGATGACCTCCACCATCACGTCGCGGGCCAGAGGGCCGGCGGCGGCGGCGCCGCTGGTGCCGTGCTCCACCACCACGCTGAGCGCGTATTGCGGATTGTCGTAGGGCGCGAAGCCGACGAAGAGCGCATGCGGGCGCCATTCGCGCGGCATCGTCTCGACCCGGAAGCCGCGTTCGCGCTGCTCGCGGCTGACCCGGCGAACTTGAGTGGTGCCGGTCTTGCCGGCCATCTGGCCGAAGCCGGCCGGCAACCTGGCGATCCGGGCGGTGCCACCCTCCTCGTTCACGACCGCGAACATGCCCTCCCGCATCAACCGCAGATCGCGGTCGGGCAGGCCCATGCTTGGCCAATCCTCCGGCCGCCCGCCGCGCGTGGTTCGGCCGCCGATCGCCCGCGTCAGATGCGGTTGCAGTGCCCGGCCGGAGGCGAGCCGCGCCGCCATGGTGCAGAGAGCGAGCGGGGTAAGCTGGTAGAACCCCTGCCCGATCCCGTGCACCACCGTGTCGCCAAGGTTCCAGGCCTTGCCCTGCGCCATTCGCCAGGCCCGGGTCGGTACCAGGCCGCGGCGGCTGCCGGGCAATTCGATGTCCAGTTCCACCCCGAGCCCATAGCGATTGGCCATCGCGGCCATGCGATCCATGCCGGTGCGCCGCGCCATTTCGTAGAAATAGACGTCGCAGGACAGTTTTAGCGCCGAGCGCATGTCGACCGCGCCATGGCCGTAGCGGGACCAGCAGTGGAATCGGGTATCGCCGAGGTCGAAATAGCCTGGGCAGTTTACCCTTTCCCCCGGGGTGCAGACCTTGGCCTCCAGCGCCGCGGAGGCGACCACCATCTTGAAGGTGCTGCCGGGCGCATAAAGCCCATTGGTCGCCTTGGCGATGAGCGGCGTCGCGCGATTGGCGGTCCATTCCCGCCACTGCGCGGTGGAAACGCCCGAATTGAACAGGTTTGGGTCGAAAGAGGGCTGGCTTGCCATGGCCAGGACCTCGCCGTTGCGAACATCCATGACGACGACGCTGGTGCCGTCCTCGATCTTGCCACGCACCGCCTTCTGCAGCTCGGCATCGACGCTGATCTGGATATCCTGGCCGGGCACGCCCTCGCGACGGTCCAGCTCACGAATGACGCGGCCGACGGCATTCACCTCCAGCTGCACCGCTCCGGCGCGACCGCGCAGCAGCCGGTCGTGGTAGCGCTCGATTCCGGCCCGGCCGACGCGGACGCCAGGCAGTTCCAGCAATGGATCGCCGTCGATGTCCGATTCGGCCGGCGGGGCCACATAGCCGACGATATGGGCGAGGTGCTCGGCCTCAGGATAAAGGCGGGTGGTGCCGACGTCGACGCTGATCCCGGGCAGGTCGGGCGCGTTCATCTCGATCCGCGCCATTTCGTCCCAGGTCAGGAACTCGCGGACCACGGCGGGGACAAAACGGCGGCGGCGGCGCACCTCGCGTTCCACCCGCGCCCGCTCATGGTCGGCGAGCGGCACGATGCGGGAAAAGGTTTCGAGCGTCGCATTCACATCCTGGGTCTGTTCGGCGACCAGCAGCACCCGCCAGTTCAGGCGGTTGGCCGCCACCACGAGCCCGTTGCGGTCCAGCACCCGGCCGCGGGGCGGCGCGATGAGGCGGGCGGAGATGCGGTTCTCCTCGGCCAGGGTCGCGTAGCGCTCGCCCTCATCCACCTGAAGATGGTGCAGACGCCAACCCAGGAAGCCGAACAGCCCGACCTGCCCCAGGCCCATCGCCACCGCCCGGCGGGTGAAGGCGCCCCGACGGCGTTCCTCCTCCTTCTTGCTCATCGGGGCGTGCCCGTCGGGGACCTGCTCACGCGGCTTCGTCCGCGGCGCGGATGGCCGCATGGGTGCGTGTCAGCAGGAAGGCGAGCGCCGGGTAGAGCCCGGTCGAGAGCCCGAGCAGGTGCAGCCCCGGCACAATCGGTGGCACCATCCAGGCCAGCACCGCCTGCAAGGCGAAGCCGAGACCCGACGCCACGGTCGCGAAGCCGCAGAAGGCCAGCCATACGACCAGGAACGACTGACGCGCCAGATGCCGGCGCCAACGCATCGCAAGCCCATGCACCAGCAGCAGAATGAAGACACCGATGCCGAGCGGTGAGAAGGTCAGCAGATCCTGCAGCAGCCCCAGCCCGAACACCGCCGGCGGCGGCATCGCGGCAGGCCGAAACACGCTCCAGAAGAAGACGCAGGGCAAGGCGACGGCCGGCACCGCCGAAGGCACGCCCACCGGCGCCGCCGCCAGCATCATCAGCACGGCCGCGATCACGAACGGCATCGCCGCCCGCGCCAGGCTGTCGAGCCGACGCATCATCCCCGGCGCCGGTTCCCGGCGTCCAAACATCGCGGCTTAGCGTCCACGCCGAGGTTCGGGGCGCGCGACCGCCTCGGGGGGCAGGATGCCGGCCAGGCCGAAGTCGAAAATGCGCAGCAGGTCGAGACGGTCCAGGCGAGCATAAAGCTCGACCTCGGCCGCCCCCGAGGGCGTCCAGCGCACCACCCCCACCGGCAGCCCCGCCGGCAGTCCGCCGAAGGCCTGGGATTGGTCGGAGGAGGTGACGACCCTCTCGCCCTCGACCGGCAGCACGCCCTCGGGCCAATGCTGCAGCCGCGGGCGTGCGCTGTTGTTGCCGGCCATGATCGCCCGGGCGCGGCTGCCTTCCAGCGTGACCGGCATCCGGCTGTTGATGTCGGTGACCAGCAGCACCCGGGCGGAGCGGTTGCCGATCTCGGTGACGCGGCCGGCGAGGCCCCGTTCGTCCAGCGCAACCTGGCCCTTGCGCACCTGCAGATTCGGCCCGATCGCCAGCAGCACGGCGCGGGCATAGGTGCCGCCGCCATCGGCGACTACGCGGGCGGTACGAAAACTCGGCGCGGGTTCGGGGGTGAAGGCGAGTTGGCGGCGCAGCAGCGTCACCTCGCCCTCCAGCGCCAGGGCGGCGGCCTGCCAGCGGCGCAAGCGCTCGTTTTCCTCCCGCAAGGCGACATTGTCGGCGCGCAGCCGGACAAGTTCGCGCACTTCCTCGGTCACATCGCGTATGGCGCCGACGGGTTCGGCCAGCGCGGCATAGATGGGCGACAAGGCATCGGCGAGTGCCATCCGCGCGCGATCGACCAGGAGGGCGTCGGCCTTGCCGAGCAGCATGGTTCCGAAGGCGACCGCGATCAGCACAGGCAGCGATAGCCGGGCCAACGCCTGCCGCAGCGGAATGCTGAGCCTGATCACCCCTTGCTCCCATCAGATTCCGGAACGCGACGCCACCATCAATACATCGATGAGAGCACGCCGCGAAGCCGCTTGATGTCCTCCAGCGCACGTCCCGTGCCGAGAGCGACGCAGGACAGGGCATCCTCGGCCACTGAGACGGGCAGGCCGGTCGCGTCCCGCAGCACCAGATCCAGCCGCTGCAGCAGCGCGCCGCCGCCCGTCAGGACGATGCCCTTGTCGACGATGTCCGCGGCAAGCTCCGGCGGGGTGTTTTCCAGCGCGACCTTCACCGCCTCGACGATCTGGTTGATCGGCTCGGCCAGGCTCTCGGCGATCTGGCGCTGGCTGACCAGAACCTCGCGCGGGACGCCGTTCATGAGGTCGCGGCCCTTGACCTCGGTCAGCGGGCCTTCCTCGCCATCCTCGGGCGGGGCGGCGGAGCCGATGGTCATCTTGATGCGTTCGGCGGTGCTCTCGCCGATCAGCAAATTGAACTGGCGGCGGATGTAACTAATGATCGCCTCATCCAGCTTGTCGCCGCCGACGCGAACGCTGCGGGCATAGACGATACCGCCCAGGCTGATCACCGCGACCTCGGTCGTGCCGCCGCCGATATCCACGACCATGGAGCCCGAGGGCTCGGTCACCGGCAGCCCGGCGCCGATCGCCGCGGCCATGGGTTCTTCGATCAGCAGCACTTTTCGCGCCCCGGCACTTTCCGCACTCTCCTGGATCGCGCGCCGTTCGACTGCGGTCGAGCCCGACGGCACGCAGACAATGATCATCGGCGAGGCAAAGCTGCGCCGGTTGTGCACCTTGCGGATGAAATGCTTAATCATTTCTTCCGCGACCTCGAAATCGGCAATCACCCCGTCCCGCAGCGGCCGGATCGCGGCGATGTTGCCAGGGGTGCGGCCGAGCATGAGCTTGGCTTCCTCGCCCACCGCCAGCACCTGCTTACGCCCACGCGTATCGGAAATGGCGACGACGCTCGGCTCATTGAGCACGATTCCACGACCTTTCACATAAACCAGCGTGTTCGCAGTGCCGAGATCGATGGCCATGTCGGCGGAGAGGAAGCCGAACAGGCGTGAGAACATGAACGGAACCTTTTCGGAGGGGACAAAAGCAGGAAGGGGTCGGGCACGTCGCCGCGCTGTGGTTAGCCCCCCGCCGTCGCATTCTCAAGCCGCTATCTCCACAGGGCTGCAACCCTGGAGGTTTCACGGCGTTAGGGTGACAGACCCTTAACCTGAGTAAGGAACAAGACCATGCGGAAGTTGATGATCGCGGCCCTGGCCTTCGGTAGCCTCGGCCTTGCCGCCTGTGGCGAGACGACCGGCGATCGTGCGGTTTCCGGCGGGCTGCTCGGGGCCGGAGCCGGCGCCGCGGTCGGCTCGCTGAGCGGCAGCGCCGGGACCGGCGCGCTGATCGGCGGCGCCGCGGGCGCGGCCGGCGGCGCGCTGACCAACTCGGGAGACGTCGACCTCGGCAAGCCGATCTGGCGCTAAGCCCAGGTGGCGCTAAGCCCAGGCCCGGTTGCCGATTTGAACTGATTGGCCCACCGCCCGGATATCCGGGCGGTGGGTTTTTTGCGTCTACGCGCTGCGTGCCATCTCCGGCGGCGCCTTGCGCTCCCGCTTGAGCAGCAGCTTGTTCAGCGCATGCACATAGGCGCGGGCCGAGGCGACGATGGTGTCGGTATCGGACCCCTGCCCGTCCACATGCTTGCCGTCCTCGGCCAGCCGCACCGTCACCCGGGCCTGGGCATCGGTGCCCGTGGTCACCGCCTGCACGGCGTAGAGCTTCAGCTCCACCTCATGCGGAAACGCCTGGCGCAGGGCGATGAAGGTCGCATCCACGGCGCCATCGCCGACCGCGACCCCGTCGCGGATCTGGCCATCGACCTCCAGCCGAACGGTGGCGGTGGGCTGGGTGTCCATGCCGGTCGCCACCGACAGCCCAACCAACTTGACGCGGTCATGACCGCGCACGACCTCGTCATCGACCAGGGCCGAGATGTCCTCGTCGTAGACGATCTTCTTGCGGTCGGCCAAATCCTTGAAGCGGCGGAAGGCGTCGTTCAGCGCATTGTCGCCGATCTGGTAGCCGAGCGTCTTCAGCTTGTCGCGGAAGGCGGCGCGGCCCGAATGCTTGCCCATGACCAGCGAGGTCTTGGCCCAGCCGACGCTTTCCGGGGTCATGATCTCATAGGTGCTGGCATCCTTCAGCATGCCGTCCTGGTGGATCCCGGATTCATGCGCGAAGGCGTTGCGGCCGACGATCGCCTTGTTCGGCTGCACGTCAAATCCGGTGATGCCGACCAGCAGCTTGGACGTCCGCAAGATGTTCTCCGTGACGATCCCGGTCTTGCAGCCGATCACGTCGCCGCGGGTACGGACGGCCATGGCGACCTCCTCCAGGCTGGCATTGCCGGCACGTTCGCCGATGCCGTTCACCGTGCATTCCACCTGCCGCACCCCGGCCCGCAGCGCCGCCAGCGTATTGGCGACGGCCAGGCCCAGGTCGTTGTGGTTGTGGGTGGAGAAGATCACCCCATCCGCGCCCGGAACCCGCCTGCGCAGCATGTCAAAAATCCGGAACAGATCCTCGGGCACCGCGTAGCCGACCGTGTCGGGGATGTTGATGGTGGTGGCACCGGCCTTGATCGCGGCCTCGACGCAGCGGCAGAGGAACTCATCCTCGGTGCGGCTGCCGTCCTCGGCCGACCATTCCACGTCATCGGTGTGGTTGCGCGCCAGGGTCACGCTGGAGGTGACCAGGGCCAGCACGGCATCCGGCTCCATCCGCAGCTTCACCCGCATGTGCAGCGGGCTGGTCGAGACGAAGGTGTGGATGCGCTTGCGGGCGGCCGGCGCGATGGCTTCCGCCGCACTCAGGATATCGGCCGGCGAGGTGCGGGCCAGGCCGCAGACCACCGGCCCGTCCTTGGCGAATTTGCGGGCGATCGACTGCACGCTTTCGAAATCGCCGGGGCTGGCAATGGGAAAGCCCGCCTCGATGATGTCGACGCCGAGCTCGGACAGCGCCTCCGCCATCCGCAGCTTCTCCTCCAGGTTCATTGAGAACCCCGGGGATTGTTCGCCGTCGCGCAGCGTCGTGTCGAAGATCAGGATGCGGTCATCGGCCAGGGTGCCGAAGGACGGATGGGAGATGGGCATGGGATTTGTTTCCGTGACTGTGGCGTGTCGCGGGGGCGCTGGTCCCCTCTTGCTTCCCCCGAACAGCATGGGCCGAGCCGGCCCGAGCGCTCAGGGGCGGATAAGTCGAAGAAGAAGGAGGCGCGCGCGTCCGGCGGCCAACAGGCCGGCATCGGAAGCAGAGCGGGAGAACAGCGCCATCATATCGGTCCGCATCTAACGGCAGGCCGGCGCAAACCGCAAGGCTTGAACCTCGCCTTACCCCGGGGGAAAGCGTTCCCGCCAATGCCGCGCTATATCCATGCGCCGGCAGACCCAGACATCATCGCAGGCCGCGACATGGTCCAGGAAGCGCGCCAGCGCCGCCGCCCGTCCCGGCCTTCCGACCATGCGCGCATGCAGCCCGACACTCATCATCCGCCCGCCCTCGGCCCGCAGCAGGTCCAGCCCGTCGCGCAGATAGGCCGCGAAGGCATCGCTGCTGGCAAAGCCGGGCGCGACCCCGAACTTCATGTCGTTGGCGTCCAGCGTATAGGGGATGACCAGCTGCGAATGGCCGTTCATCGGCACGTAGTAAGGCAGGTCATCCTCGTAGGAATCGCTGTCATAGAGGAACCCTCCCGCCTCATGCACCAGCGCCCGGGTGCGGGCAGAGATGCGCCCGGTGTACCAGCCGACCGGGCGCACGCCGCAAAGCCGAGTGATCGTCTCGATGTTCCGGGCGATGTGGTCACGTTCGGTCGCCTCGTCCACCTTGGCATAGTCGATCCAGCGCCAGCCATGGCAGGCGACCTCATGCCCCTGCTCGATGAAGGCACGGGCGATCGGCGGGTTCAGCTCCAGCGCCCGGCCAACGCCATAGACGGTCAGCGGCAGGCCACGCTCAGCGAACAGGCGCAGTACGCGCCAGGCGCCGGCCCGGGCGCCATAGCCGAACTGGCTCTCCACGCTCTCGTCGCGCATCCCGATCCGCTGGGTGCCGCCCGGGACCTCGTGCAGATAGACCTCGCTGCCGGGGTCGCCGTTCAGGACGGTGTTCTCGCCGCCCTCCTCGTAGTTCAGCACGAAGGACAACGCGACCTTCGCACCCTTCGGCCAGGCCGGATCGGGCGGCGTCGGGCCATAGCCGACGAAATCGCGGGGATAGGGGGTGCCGGAGGCCAGTCTCGTCATGGGGGGAGCGTGGCGAGGCGCGGCGATCCGGTCAATGTGGGATGCGAAAGGGCTTCGCCCGCATGGCCGCCATCCATGAACGCCAATGCCACGAAGGGCCATGACCGCCGCGAGCGGCGCATCAGCGGCGGCGCGCCGTCACGGTTCTGGATGGCGGCGGAATGCGTGTCCAGCGCCAGCCCGCGGCCGTCAGTGTCCA
>Ga0255334_1001441_pt1 | contig 10573 bp, 12 predicted proteins | sample EtOH5_35cm_T3_12_FD_202080 | JGI IMG/M metagenome (GOLD analysis project Ga0255334, IMG submission 202080) | Sandy soil microbial communities from University of British Columbia, Vancouver, Canada - EtOH5_35cm_T3_129 | ecosystem: Engineered > Artificial ecosystem > Sand microcosm > Unclassified ...
GGGCTACGCCCCGATAAGAATTTTTATATGTGATGTATAATTTAGGGTAATAGCTGTTTTTACAGAACGTTGGGTACTTTATGTATTTTGCTCCGGCTATAAAATGGTCTGGTAGTAAGAACTTGTATTCTACAAAAATAATCTCCTTAATGCCGGAGAAAATAAATACTTATTATGAACCCTTTTTGGGCGGTGGTAGTGTTTTGATTCAATTATTAAAAAATGATAGGCAGGTTTCCAATTATATTTGTAGTGATATAAATTTTGATTTGATTTCCTTGTGGAAGGCAATTAAGCTTACACCATATAAACTGTATGTGCATTATAAAACGTTATGGGAAGAATTAAATATGGATCAAAACATTCCTAGAAAGAAACAGTTATTCAATAAAATACGAAAAAGATTTAATAAAGATAAAAATTCGAGCGATTTTTTATTTCTATTAAGAACTTGTGTTAATGGTTTGGTTCGTTATAATTCAAAGGGAGAATTTAATACCTCTCTTCATTTAACTCGGCCAGGGATAAACCCCCAAGATTTATTTATGATTCTTATGGACTATTGTGTGCTTATTAGAAACGTCGAATTTAGATGTTTTGATTTTTGTAATATAGTGACCAGTGAAAATGATTGCCTGTACGTCGATCCACCATATTATAATACAAAAGGTATGTATTATGGAAAACTTTCTAATTATGAAATTCTTTGGAATTGGCTTAGAATACAAAAAGGATTTTATATTCTAAGTTTTGACAGTATAGAACAAAAAAGCATTGTTCCTAAAGAAGTATTTACAAAACATGTTGTTCTTGACGGCAAAAGGAGTTCACTATCAGATTTACACGGTTCCACAGGTAAAAAAGTATTTGAAAATTTGTATGTGAAATAACTAATGGGGGATACTGCCAAGGTACTTGATAGAAGAGCAGATATACAAGAACAAAAGCTCGAACTAGAACGAGTTAAACAGAAACAAGTAGAAGAAGCACGCAAACTACGTGAAAGAAACATAGAATTAAAGCAAAAAGACTTAGAAGCTAAACAAGCACATGCTAAGAAGCTTCTTGATTCCCAACTCTCAAGGGCCGAAGTAGAGAAGGCAATAGAACTAGAAAAACTACGAAAGCTAAAATTAGACCGTAGAATTAAACAAGGTAAATACATACCACTACACAAGATGCAAGAGTATTTCCAGAAAACCTACGGAAACTACAGAAACTTACTACTAGCACTTCCGAGAACGGTGGCAAACCGAATAGACCCTGAGAATCCGGATAGAATAGAAGCGATTTTACAGGTAGAAATAGACGGAATTTTGACACAACTAGATACTCCTGTTTCTGCCGAACCGGAGGAAGACGAGGGCCAAGGGCACAATTTTGTAATAGAATAGGAAAGAAGCTAAGATGGATGTTGCAAAACTAAACGAATTGAGAAAGAAAGTAGAAACAGCGGAAGAATGCAGAAAAACGATTGAATTGCTTACTAGAGTACGAAATACGGTAAGAAACTTAGAATTTGAACCTGATGGTAATTTTAGAGAGGCTAAACCAAGTTTTTGGATCGGTGTCTTTGAACGTGGTTGTAATGAAGTAATTAAAGACAAAACAGAACATTACAATCAATTGTTGGGAATTGAAGAACAGGAATCAAAACAACCTGATTATGTACTGCCGTGTTTAGTGTGTGGAAACATCCACGTTAAAAACGAAGCTTATCATTTTGAAATTGACGGTATACATAAGGTGTGTGATTCAAGAAAAATGTGTGTGATTCAAGAAAAATTTGGTTAGATATAGAGATTTAACTTTTGTTGAAACCTAACAAAAGTAAAGCAAACAGTAGAATCTTCGCACAACTAGAAAATATGCGAAGAGAATGTACCAAACCGCCTACAAGGCAAAGTGTGACGGATTGGTCAGAAGCCAACTTGTACCTTGCTAAGAGTGCTCATCCTGGACCGTTGCAACTAAGAAATAGAACTCCCTATTTGTGTGAAATAGTAGACAGCATGAACAATAGTGCTGTTGAAGAGATTACTTTTGCAAAAAGCACACAAGTAGGCGGAACCACCGCTTTTCATTGTATGATCGGTTACATTATTGCTTGTGATCCACAACCAACGATGTTGGTTATGCCTAATGAGAAAATGTCTATTAGTACAAGCAAAACTAGAATTAAGCCACTTATTGACTCTAGTGCGGTATTATCAAAACACAAGCCGAGTAATCCAGATTTATACCAAAATCTGGAAATGATGTTCGATAACATGACCTTAACAATTGTGGGAAGCAACAGTCCTGCCAATCTAGCAAGCCGACCAATTTGCTTCTTATTCCTGGATGAAACAGACAAATACAAGGAGCAAACAGACAGAGAAGCAAGTGCCCCATTTCTTGCGATTCACAGAACCAGAACTTACTGGAACCGTAAGATTGTTAGAACAAGCACGCCAACTATTCCAACTGGTGAAATCTGGCAAGCGTTCAAACTCGGAGACCAACGTTATTTTTTCGTACCGTGTCCAAATTGCAACAAAGAGCAAAGATTACAATTTGCAAGTTTGCAATGGCCGGACGAATGCTATACAAGGGATGGTTTAGTAAATGAAGATAAGGTCTTAACCGAAACCTACTACCAATGCAAACATTGTGAATTCCAAGTGAGGGACTCACACAAACAGAATATGCTGCTAAAGGGAATTTGGAAACCAACAGCCGAACAACTTACGAAGAGACGGAGAAGCTACCAAGTCAACAGTCTGTACGCACCGTGGACTAAATTTGGTGAAATAGCGGTTAAATACTTAAAAGCCAAACAAAGTGACATTGGAGCAGAAACCAATGCAATGCAAGACTTTTATAACGGTGAACTAGGAGAACCGTGGGAAGATGTTAGAAAGGTTGCTGACGTGGAAACTATTTCTACTAGGAGAGCGGAATACAGAGTAGGAGAACTACCTTATCCGCCACGAAAACTTGTTCTAACCGTGGACGTACAGCAAAACTGTATGTGGTACCTTCTTAGGGCGTGGTGTGAGAACAACAGAAGTTATTACGTAACTCACGGTTTGTTTACCGATCAGGGTGATGAACAAGGCGATTTTACACAATTACGAAATTATATTAACAATCTGAAAGAAAACGGTAAAGAGTGTAAGAGCGATGGTAAAGCGTACCGGTTGACACATTGTTATATTGATTCAGGCTACCGAACAGATACCGTTTTTGAATTCTGCCGTAGGAACCTTTGCCAACCGGTTAAAGGTTTTGGAAATAGACAAAATGCTAATCCGTTCTATTTTCAGCAATCCAGTTACGGAATTCCTAAAATTACTTTTGATTCTGATTATTTCAAGACCATGCTACAACTTAAATATTTCACGCAAGACCATGAGGCGGGTGCTTGGTTCTTACCCGCGAACATACACGGAAACTATTTTCAGCAATTGACAGCCGAAACCTTAATTAACCGTGTGGATACCCTCAATAGGGTTACGTCTCATTGGAAAGAAATCAGACGGGAAAACCACTTATTAGACTGCGAAGTAATACAACTCTTAGCAAGTATGACTTTTGGCGAAGATGCCTTAATAGGAGAAAAGCCACAATTGAATGTTATTGGTGGTGTTGGTAGAGAAGATGGTAGGCAATATTTGGACGTAGGTTAATAAAAATGAAGGACTACAACATGGCTAAACAAGCAGAACCAAAGCAAGAAAACAAGCAACAACAGGAAGAACGTTTCCTGAAAGAGCAACAAGACAAAGAACCTATTGTGACCCTAGATAGGAAGACAGCACACTTGAAAGTACCGAAACATAGAAAATGTCCGTGTTGTTTTGGTATTGAACCGCAGGATGGAAAAAAGGGTATTGGTACAGCTTATGCGACAAAAGGTAACATACGATATTACAAGTGCAACAATGAAGATTGTAATTTCCGGTGGACCTACGACATTAAATTAGGCGAAACTAATGTTGAAGAGAACTTTAACGTGGATTTGACGCAAACGGAAACAAAATGAAATCAGCGAAATTTGCCGAAATGATCGTAATCACAAAATATAAGTGGTGGTTTAAGCCAGTTTTTTTCGTTTTGTATTATTTGAGTAAAATAGGACTTCATTCTGTTTGGGCCACAGACAAACTAGCTATGCACGGAATTGATTGGAAACGAACAACTTATAAAATGAATTGGAAAGAATATGACGGGGATAGGATAGAAGCCGGAACCGTAATTAAATTGGGTAGGGATGAAGTGATACAATGAAAGAACTACTACAAAAATTAGGAGCAACAGAAAAAGAAATAGAAGTTTTAGACGCAACTATAGATTTATGGCATAAATTGAGTTATTTAGAATTGTCTGATTTGGATAATTCGGAATGTTGTAGAATAATTCATCGTATTCAAGATAAAATAGCAGCTAAAATAGTATGGAGAATCATAAACAGCTAAATTGGTAACAAATTGGTAATAGTTTAGTAATCTTTTGGTATTGCACTTCTCGCGAAACATGCTACAATGTTAGCATGGCCTATGACTCCGATCCTGCAAATCGCTTAGCTGCCTTGTACGCGGCTGTAGACCGTGTTCTTTTTAGTCAAGAATACGGTGTAGGCACACGTCGGAATCAACTTCCCCTTTTGGGTACTCTCGAAAGAATGATTCAACGTGCCGAATTGGAAGTTTCGCGTTCTAATGGTACGTCTCCGATTTTGCAGGGTGTGATTTTGGATCGGCCTTTGAGGGTAGATAGTGCCTAATCTACTAGACAGAATTGTTAGCTATATTTCCCCAACCGCAGGTATTAAAAGACTTGCGGCTAGGGGATTGCACGATCAGATGATTTCTGGTACTACTAACCAATACAGTGCTGCACAAATCAATCGCCTTAACGAGTTGTTCGGGGTCGGTGGTGGGTCTCACGCAACCAATGACAGTCAAGACCCGGTAATACTTCGCGACCGGGCTTGGCAACTTTGGCAAGACAATCCGCATTGTCGTAAGGCAGTGTCGATGATTGTTGCCCAAGTTATTGGTTCTGCCTTCGATCCCGAACCTAATCCACATATTGATACGGAACCTGATGCAGACTTTACGGCTTTCGGTGAAGCGAGTTTAGAACTGTTTAAGAAATGGTCTTGTTACTCTGATTGGTATGGAACTCCAGGACAAGGCGGACTGCATTTCGGTGACCAACTTCGTCTGATTAAACGAGAGGCAATCCTTTCCGGCGAATGTTTCATTCGGAAACACTACGAATCACAATGGTACTTTGAAGGTGTAGAAGAGAATCCGATTCCGTTTTCGATTGAGTTAATAGAAGCCTCCCGCCTAGCGAGTGATGATCTACATATTGCTAGAATTAGTCCGGAGAGTAACAACTTTATCTACCGTGGTATCGAATACTCCAAACAAACAATGCGAATTCAAGCTTACCATTTTTACAAGGTTCAGCCGCAAGACAGCAGACTGTATCTAAGCAGTGTAAAACCGCAGGAAACGGTAAGAGTACCAGCGAATGAAATCATTCACTGGTTTATTAAAGAACGAATCAACCAACAACGAGGGGTTACTTGGCTTGCTCCAGTAATCCGCACACTCCAATACATTAAAGAATACGAGTGGAATGAACTTGTAGCAAGTTCTGTAGCCTCTTGTGTTGGTTTGGTGATTAAATCCGTTACTCCACAACAAGCAATTGGCTTACAAGCTCCAAGCGGGGGAAGTAATACAGATACAGACGGAAACAAACTTACCAGAATGTCTCCGGGTATGATTGCTCAAATTGCACCTAACGAAGAAGTGGAAACCATTAATCCAAGCCGACAAAGTAGTGAAGTAGCGGATTTTGCTAATCACTTACTAAGGGGTTGTGCGGCTGGTATGCCGGGTGTTAAGGCTAGTAGTATTCATGGTGACTACAGACAGAGCAGCTATTCTAGTGAAAAGGCAGCGGACAATGATTGCTGGCGAGAAACAGAGATATTGCAATCCCTTTTTGCGGCAAGCGTTGCTCATCCTATTTACTGCGAAGTGCTTGATGTTGGTATGCGAAGTGGCTACTTTGATCGTGTGCTTGACAACCGCACAATGGCCAGAAGGAAATTTCAGAAGTACAGAAAACAGTTATCTGATGCAAGCTGGCATGGACCTGTAGCAAAAAGTGTTAATCCGATGCAGGATTACAAAGCAGTCAATCAAGCAATCAAGAATGGTACACTAAGTCTGCCAGATGCAGCTAGACTAGATGGTTACAATTGGCGGGAAAACTTTAAGCTGACACAAAAGGTTATTGACTTTGCTAAGAAACTGAAACTGCCTGAAGCTTGGCTTATGGAGAAGCTTGGATTTACCGTACAGTTGAACCTAAGCAAAGCGGACAACCAAATGCAGTCTATTGACCTTTTGGAACCGACGATGACTAATCAGATTACTACGCCACAGGAAATGGCGGAGTTGCAGGCTGAATTGGCTCCCGACCCTGAACCGAAAGCGGAAACGGCCATCACAGAGGCAGCGTAGAATGACAACCAAAGAACGTAGACAACGCAAACTGCGAAAACATGCCAATCAACGCGAGCAACGGCCAGAAACCGATTTGCAGGTGCGCAGGGCACAGTTTACGCCAAATTCGATTAACGAAGACGAAAGAAGCGTAGAAGTAATCATTGCAACCGAAACTCCGGTTCCGATGTATGACTGGCAACGCGATGATTTTATTCCTGAAACGCTTCTGATTAGTGGTGCTAGATTTGGTGACGGGCATGTTACGGCATTATACAACCACAACCGTTGGGATGAGGACGCTGTTGTAGGTTCTGTAAGAAATATTAAGGCACAAGAAAATCTTACAGGACGTGCCCATCTTTCCAGTTTAGCTGACAAACTTTGGACACGAATTAAAGAAGGACATATACGGGATGTTTCCGCAGGTTATCGCATCTTAAAGCGTACCTATGTTGCTCCTGAACAAAAAATGGTCATCGGTAATAGAGAATTTACCGGGCCGCTAAATGTCGTTACTGATTGGGAACTAAGGGAAGTTTCCTTTACTCCGGTCGGTGCTGATCCTAGTGCAAAGGTTCGTAGAGAGAAAGGAACCACAATGCCTGAAGCCGGTACGTTGCCGGATACCAAAACGCCGGAAACAAAGCCGGCTGTTAAGGAACCGGAAAGAAAGGAACCTGAAGTAGAGCAGCGGAAGGAATCGGAAACTCTTAACTTTGACCAAATGAAAGCCGACGCCAAACGTGCTTTGCAAGAGGCACAAAAGGAATTCCAACAAGAGCAAGATACTGTTCGCGGCTATGCTGCAACAGAACTTGAGAAGTTTGGCATCAAAGACCAACTCTCCGAAGTTGTGCGTGGTTGTACAACGGAAGCTGAAGTTGACAAGAACATTCTGAAAGCACTACAAGCCAACCAAAACAGTAACCGAACGGCTACTATTAGTTTTGGTCGGGAAGGTGCTGAATCCGCACGAACGGATATTCGCAATAGTTTGAATACTCGTTGCCTTAAAGCCACAGGTTCCAGTCGTAAGATTGTAGACTTGCTACCTGAAGGCGAGCGGTCTAAGGGTACTCATTTCGACCGAATGAAACTTGTTGATCTCGGTCGGAATTGGCTTGATTACAACGGTATTGATTCCCGTAATATGGAAGATACTCATGTAGCTTTTGCTATGTTGGGTTTCTACGATCAAGCGGGAATTGGTGACAAGGTTCGTACTACTCCAGGCTTCCATACCACAGGTAATTTTCCATACCTGATGATGGATGCCATGAATAAAACCTTGTCCGCTGGTTATACCGAGCGGGCTTGGTCTTGGGGAACGTTGTTCCGGACTGCTTCTCCGGTTGCGGACTTCAAGGATATTCATAAGATTCGTATGTCTGAAGTGCCGAATCTTCCAATTCTACCGGACAACAGCATTCCGGAAGAAGTTGCATTGAAAGATGTGAGAGAGAAATATGCGGTTGAAGCCTACAGCCAAAGAGTTTCTTACTCTTTCCGTGCAATTATCAATGACGACCTAGACGGCTTTTCCCGTATTCCGTTTCTTTTGGGAACGGCGGCGGGACGTAGCGAGAATGCTTTGGCATGGTCTAAGGTTACCGGTAATCAAACAATGGAAGACGGTCAACCATTGTTTTCTGCTGCAACCGGCAACCGTTTGAAAACCAATTTGGGTAGCTCCGATACCCTTAACATTGCCAATCTTGCGGCTGCAAGAGCTATCTTTCGGTTGCAGGTTGGTGAGAATACCCCAGGTGGAGCCGCTTCACCAGCTATTCTTAACTTGGAGCCAAGGTATCTGGTTGTACCTGCCGCATTGGAAACGACTGCACAGCAACTTGTGTTGACGGCGTTTGATCCGGGTGACAATAAACCAGCCGGTGTTTACAATCCGTTCAATGCAACTTTACAAGTTATTGTAGAGCCGTTGTTGGATGCTAGTAGCACAGCAAAATGGTATCTTTTTGCTCCTACGAGTATGATTGATACCGGTGAAATGACTTATCTGAGGGGATACGAAAATCCTCGAATCACGACCTACGAAGACCCTGCAAACATGGCACGTTGGGTGCAAATTCTGCACGCTTACAACTTCCATTTCAACAACTGGCGTGGTGCTTTCCGTTCAACGTAACAAACGGAAAAGGTGTTTAGAAAGGTTTAACAAAGGAGAACGGAAAGATGCCTGAATACGCAAGGGCTTACTATTGGCCTTCTGACCAAGGAGATAATTTCGATAGGGCACAAGCTCTAACGACAACTCCAGGTATGAACGGTTGGACGGTTAAGGATACTTCCTCAACCGGTACGCCAACGTATCTATCAACAAGTGGTGTAGGCATGAAGCTTACACTAGACAACGCTGTTGAAGCACAGGTTGTCACAATGTATCATGGTGACGTTCTTCAATTTGCACTAAACGAATTGAAGACTCTAGAATTCATCGCTAAGGTTGCCGGTATTGCTACTGGCGACGTGCTTGTGATGGGTGTTGCCAGTGCCCAAAACGATACCGCCGACTCCGTAGCAACTCACGCATGGTTTCGTATGGAAGGAACTGCCAGCACTACCCTAGTGGTTGTAGAAACCGATGACGGTACTACGGACAACGATGACAAAGCAACCGGCGTTACATTAGGTTCTACATTTAAGAAGTTTGTGATTGACTTCTCAAACGGCCTAAGTGATGTGCGGTTTTACATTGATGGTGCTAGGGTTGCTGAAGGTACTACTTTCAGTATGGCAGCGTTGTCTAGCACAACCAACGTGCAACCATTCTTCCAATTGCAGAAAGCTTCCTCTGCGGACATTCCGAGTGTTACGATTACCTGGCTTAGGATGACGGTAAGCAAGGTGTATAACTAACAACTGAAAGCAGCAATTAAAAGAAGCTTTGCTGCGAATAACTTAAAAGGAAACGGCACTGGTATTATGTTAGGTCTAAGCTTCTGTCCTAGCATCTTACCAGTTGCCTTTTAGTAAGAAGCTTAAAATGACCGTGGAAAAAATGACTCCGGACAAGAAAACAGTTTACATAGCAACGCCGACTTATGATGGAACCGTATTAGGAACAACGTTAGAGGCAGTACACAAGGCTTGCAACGCTCCGGATATATCCATCATACACGAAGTAGACGTTGCAGGTTGTTCAGTTATACATCACGGTTTCAATAAGTTTTGGTGTTTTGCTCTAAATATGAAGCCGAGACCTAATTGGTTCTGTATGCTTCATGCGGACATTAGGCCAGAACCGGGTTGGCTTACGAAACTGTTGAGACTTGCAATACAGTACGATGCCGGTATGCTTTCTGCCCTTGTACCGCTTAAAGACAACACGGATGACTATTCAGCTTGTTGGTTAGAGGAAAATAAATTTGGGAATCTTCCGTACCCGATCCGTAGAATTAACAAGAAAGACCTTAAAGAGCTACCGCCTACCTTTGATTATAAAATGGCAGGTTGGCCTAACTTTCTAGGAACGAATACAGGTTGTTGTCTTTGGAATTTTGAAAGATCATGGGTAGAGAAGGTACATTTTGCAATTCCTACGGACATTGTTCAAGGTGACGACGGTATCTTTCGACCGGTGATGTTGAGCGAAGATTGGCTTATGTCATATGTTTTGCAAAAACAGTTTAAGGAAACAGTTATGGCAACAAGTGTTGTAAAGTTGAAACACAGAGGAATTAAGGACTATGACTCTGATTGTGGATTTATTTCTAATGCAGAGTTAGCGAGCTAATGGCTACGCTACACAACATAATGGACACGGATGTAAACACGGTTTTTCTTAATTTGGATGACCATGCAAAGAGCATTACCTATATTAGTGTTATAGACAACACTCCGGTTACGGTTAAAGCGATTTTTGATCCGATTGAGCAATTTAGTGTTGTGTCTATGGAGCATGGTCAATTCATCCCAAAACAAGGTAAGATGTACGTAGACTCAAGTGTAGTGACCAATCCAAAACAAGGCGATCAAATTGTTCTAGCGAATGGAGACTGTTATAGAGTTGATAGGGGTCATCAGGATGAAGAGGGTAT
>Ga0255334_1001442_pt1 | contig 10567 bp, 8 predicted proteins | sample EtOH5_35cm_T3_12_FD_202080 | JGI IMG/M metagenome (GOLD analysis project Ga0255334, IMG submission 202080) | Sandy soil microbial communities from University of British Columbia, Vancouver, Canada - EtOH5_35cm_T3_129 | ecosystem: Engineered > Artificial ecosystem > Sand microcosm > Unclassified ...
GTTCAACGGCAAGATTCTTCGGCGGCGGCGCATCACTTCCACTGCAGAAAGAGGTGCGCAATTATGCAGATTGCGAAAAATAATTCAACCTGCTTTTATGATTGTTTTGCCCAAGGAGCACCCAGTGGACTATCGACAGCTAGGCCGAACCAATCTGAACGTGAGCGCCATCTGCCTCGGCACCATGACCTGGGGCGAGCAAAACAGCGAGGCTGAAGCCTTCGCCCAGATTGAACGGGCCAAGAGCGCCGGGATCAATTTCATCGATACTGCCGAGATGTACCCGGTGCCGCCCAAGGCCGAAACATACGCCACCACCGAGCGCTACATCGGCAATTACTTCAAAAGCCGTGGTGATCGCGCCGACTGGATCCTCGCCAGCAAGATCGCCGGCCCCGGTAACACCATCGACTACATCCGCGACAAAAACCTGCGACACAACCGCCAGCACATCACCGAAGCCGTGGACGCCAGCCTCAAGCGCTTGCAGACCGACTATATCGACCTCTACCAGCTGCATTGGCCGGAGCGCAGCACCAATTTCTTCGGCCAGCTCGGTTACAAACACCAGACCGAAGCCAACCTGACGCCGCTGGAGGACACCCTCGAAGCACTGGACGAGCAGGTCAAGGCCGGCAAGATCCGCCACATCGGCCTGTCCAATGAAACGCCATGGGGCACGATGCGCTTCCTCGCCCTGGCCGAAGCCCGTGGCTGGCCGCGCGCCGTGTCGATCCAGAACCCGTACAACCTGCTCAACCGCAGCTTCGAAGTCGGCCTGGCGGAAATCGCCATCCGCGAACAGTGCGGCCTGCTCGCCTATTCGCCGCTGGCGTTCGGTTTCCTATCGGGCAAATACGAAGGTGGCGCGCGTCCGCCTAAAGGTCGCCTGAGCCTCTACAGCCGCTTCAGCCGCTATTTCAACCCGCAGTCGGAAGCGGCGTGCAGTCGTTATGTGACACTGGCACGTGAACACGGCCTGGACCCGGCGCAAATGGCGTTGGCGTTTGTCACTCAGCAGCCATTTGTGACCAGCAACATCATTGGTGCGACGACGCTGGAGCAGTTGGACAGCAACATCGCCAGCTTCGATCTGAAACTTTCCGATGAAGTGTTGGCAGGGATCGAGGCGATTCACCAGGATCAGCCCAATCCTGCACCTTGATTGATGCAAAGACCCAATCGCGAGCAGGCTCGCTCCCACAGGTTTTGCGCAATCCCTATGGGAGCGAGCCTGCTCGCGATGGCGGTAAAACAGTCACTGCAAGGTCAAAGCGACCGCGCAATAATCTCCTTCATGATCTCGTTGGTCCCCGCATAAATCCGCTGCACCCGCGCATCCGCCCACGCCCGGGCGATCGGGTATTCCCACATGAAACCGTAACCGCCATGCAACTGCACGCACTCGTCGAGCACTTTGCATTGCAGGTCAGTGCCCCAGTACTTGGCCATCGCCGCGGTCGGCACGTCGAGCTTGCCTTGCAGGTGCAACTCCAGACAGCGATCAACAAAGACCCGACCGATCTGAATCTCGGTCGCCATCTCCGCCAGTTTGAAGCGGGTGTTCTGGAAGTCGGCGATTGCCTTGCCGAATGCCTTGCGCTCGCGGGTGTAATCCAGCGTCCATTGCAACGCAGCTTCAGCCGAAGCAAGCCCGCCGATAGCAACGGTAAGACGCTCCTGCGGCAATTCCTGCATCAGGTACGCGAAGCCCATCCCGGCCTGCCCCAACAGGTTTTCCTTGGGCACCCGAACGTCCTGGAAGAACAGTTCCGAGGTGTCCTGAGCCTTCATGCCGACTTTTTCCAGACGCTTGCCCTTGGCGAAGCCCGGGGTGTTGGCTTCCACCAGAAACAGGCTGGTGCCTTTCGCGCCAGCCTTCGGATCGGTCTTGGCCACGACAATCACCAGGTCAGCGAGAAAGCCGTTGGTGATGAACGTCTTCGAACCGTTGATCACATATTCGTCGCCATCGAGTACCGCGGTGGTTTTTACCCCTTGCAGGTCAGAACCGGCACCCGGCTCGGTCATGGCAATCGCCGTGACCATTTCGCCAGACACCAGTTTCGGCAGGTATTTGTGTTTCAGCGCTTCACTGCCGTAATGCAGGATGTACGGCGCGACGATGTCCGAATGCAGGGAAAAACCGATACCGGTCAGGCCGAGACGACCGATCTCTTCGATCACCACCGCGCTGTAGAGAAAGTCCGCCCCCAGGCCGCCGTACTCTTCGGGCAGATGCGAACACAGCATCCCCGCCTCCCCTGCCTTGTTCCAGAGTTTGCGGTCGATATAGCCTTGTTTTTCCCATTGCCCATGGAACGGCACGGCCTCTTTTTCGAGGAACGTTCGCACGCTGTCGCGAAAAAGTTCGTGCTCGGAGCTGAACAAGGTTCTGGGGATCATGCGGCACCTGTCGTTATTGTTAGCCGGAATTGACCTTCAGAGACTATGCCTCGCATCCGGCACAGGACACTGGACACATCCGACAAAAAATAAGACGATCCAGCCGTCTGGTGACCACTTTCCCCTATAAGAATAAAGTTGAATTATGTCTAACCAAGTCTCCACGCCCTTACGGCGCGTCAGCATCCTGGCTATCGACCGGGTTTTCGCTTCCACCCTTATGCAAGCCAAGGATTTCTTCCACCTGGCCAGCCTGCGTTATGGCAAACAACTGGGCCAAGGCCTGACTCCGGCGTTCGAAACCCGCCTGGTCAGCCCCGACGGCAAACCGGTGAACAGCTTCAGCGATGTGATCATGCCGGTGGACGGCGGCCTGGAAAACGCCGACATCATTATCCTTCCAGCCTTCTGGGACGATTTCGACACGCTTTGCCAACGTTACCCACAAGTCCTGCCCTGGCTGCGTCAGCAACATGCTCGCGGCGCAGTGCTGTGCGGTGAAGCCACCGGGGTGTTCTGGCTGGCCGAGGCCGGATTGCTCGACGGCAAGGAGGCGACCACTTACTGGCGCTTCTTCAATGCGTTTGCCGAACGCTTCCCACGGGTTCAGCTCAATCAGGACAAACACCTGACCGACGCCGACAACCTGTATTGCGCGGGCGGCACCACTTCGGCCTGCGACCTTTACATTTACCTGATCGAACGCTTCTGCGGCGCCAACGTGTCCCAAGCCGTGGCCCGCGACATCCTTTATGAAGTGCAGCGCAGCTACTCGCCAGGACGGATCGGTTTCGGCGGTCAGAAGCTGCACCAGGATGTGATCATCCTGCAGATCCAGCACTGGCTCGAAGAACACTTCGCCGACAAATTCCGTTTCGAAGACGTGGCTCGCGAACACGGCATGAGCATCCGCAATTTCATGCGGCGCTTCCAGACCGCCACCGGGGACAAGCCGCTGCATTACCTGCAACGACTGCGCATCGAAACCGCCAAGGGCCTGCTGTCCGGCAGCCGCAAGAGCATCAAGACCATCAGCTACGAAGTCGGTTACGACGATGCGAGTTTCTTCGCTCGGCTGTTCCGTCAGCACACGGAGTTGTCGCCGAACCAGTATCGGCAGCAATTTCAACAAGCAGCCTAACGGTTGATACAGGCGCCGCCACGCAATTGCCAAGCGGCGCCTGCTTGCGAATTAAACGGCCTATACCAACAGTGTTTAAAGATAACGATAAAGTGATTATTTCCCTTACATGAAAAACGGAATGCAGAGCACCGGACAAGTACTTTGTACTCTTGCGAGCGGCTTACTGAAAACCCCAATATATTCTTCCCGCCAGCTGAACTGCACTTCAGGGAAGATCAACCATGACAATAGAAACAAGTTCCCAGCCTCCCTCATTTAACGATAAGACCGAAAATCTCCAGACTAAAAAGAACTGGGCTGGCCGATTCCCCAATCCGCCAGACTTGTGCTTTGACTACCGAGCGTTAATCGAACAGGAACATGGCGTCGCAAAGGCAACCAATCCCACGCATAAAATATGCATCATCGGCGCAGGTGTTACCGGACTGACTGCCGCCCGAGAACTCTATCGTTGCGGTTTTACCGACGTGACACTGATAGAACAATCGACACGCATCGGCGGTAGACACCTGACCGTCCATGGCCGCCATTCAATTAAAGAAAGTCATACTCCTTTCGAAATGGGTGCCATGCGCATGCCATTCTTCAATAAGGAAAACGAACCACCCAAAGAAGGTCGATCGCTGATGGCTTACTACGCCAAGGCATTTGACCTGGCGCTATCGGATTTCCCCAACCCGGGAAGCCCGTGGGTGAGTTCGACCGGTATTTATCTCCAGGAAGGCAGCCTGGGCGGTCGTGCGGATCCGCACATGTTGATCTGGACGAATGAAGACGGCTTGACGCCTCCACCCGACGAGGCGCTGCAAACGGTTTATGCCAAGTGGAAAGCCTTTGCCGCCAGGATGACTCGCCAGGTTGCGCCGATCTACGCCACGCAGGAATGGGAAGCTGTCTGGGCCGCGATCGTCGAAAGGTACGAGCGCGTTTCGTTTCGCGACCTGGTCTGTATGCCGGTGCTGGACAACTGGGATAAAGACAAACCTGGAGATTTTGGCGGAGTCGGAATGACCTCGCACGAATCAACCCTGTTCTATTCGATAGGCATCGGCGACGGTAGTTGGGGCGCTTTTTATGACGTCTGCGCGCTCTACCCGCTGCGCACCGCCATTTTCGGATTCAGCAGCCGCCTGCAACTCGTTCACGGCAGGGTCGATTCGTGCGGCGAACCGCTTCCCGCGCCGTACTTGCACAGCGATGCGGTTCTCGATGCGAAGGGCCTGCCTTTCGACAGTCCGCGCTATATCGGTCTTGCGGCGCTGGACGAATGCTTGCTGTTCATGAACACCGACAGTGCGCACACGTCGTTCTACGAACATTGTCTTGAAAGGGGTGACGGTTTTTTCACCGATTCTTCAGTCAACAAACTGAAGAAACTGGATGATCAAAAAATACGTGTCTATTACACGTGGAAATTCAGCCAGCCCAGTCAATCGCAGGAACTGTTCAATGACTTTGACGCTGTCATCATGACCCTGCCTTCATGGCTGATCGAAACGGGGGTCCGGCTCGAAAACTTCAATCAGCATATGTTGCCGTTCGACATGATCAACGCTTACAAAACAGCACACTGGGAAACCAGTTGCAAAGTGTATGCGCCGTTAAGTAAGTCTTTCCTTTCAAGCAACACCACAATCCCCCAGGCCATTGTGACCGACAGTTTCATTCATGACGTGTACAGCTATCGTTATAACGAGAATTATCCATACGACTGCATATTATTAAGTTACACATGGGAGGATGACGCGACCAAACTGGCGCTGTTCAACGATCAGGAACTGGTGGCGAAGTGCGTAGAGGAACTCGACCGGATATTGATGAATTGCGCCAATATCCAGGAGAGGATTTCTCCTTATATTCAAACTGAACTGGCCTTGGTCCAACGCTGGATGACGGACAGAAACGCCTTGGGCTGCGCAAAGTTATACAGGCCCGGCACTTATTACGACGCGGTGAGCCTGATGAAGTACAACCGGGATTTCTCACATCTGTCCGGCCTTTATTTTTGCGGAGAATCGTTTTCGGTCGATGCCGGCTGGACAGAGCCTTGCTTTCGCGGCGCCGTGGATGCGGTGATTCATATCTGCAATAAAACCGCAGCGGTATTCAACGGCGGATTCTGCATGAGCGACTACCCGCAATACCGCATCCGCAACTGACGCCCCGCTCCATCGCCCAGAACCAATGCGCCCTGCGCGTTGGTTCTGCCTGTGTCAAACCGCTCTATTACGCCGTCTTGCGCCCCGGCAGGGAAATCCGGGTGCTCTGCCCTGCGCGATCTTCGGACACGGACTACAGCTCAAACGGAAGCCGCTGACTTACGCAAAAAAGCCATTTCAACTCTTATAAACACGCAATTAAACAGCGTGAATAACAATAAAAAGAGGTCATCCCGAATGAGCGAGCCAACAAGTCCTGTTCGTGTAGCAGTTGTGCAATTCGACCCACAAGTCGGCATAGAAAAACGTGCAGGTAATTTGCGTCATGGTCTGGAATTGGCACTGGAGGCGGTAAATGGCGGTGCCAATCTCATCGTGCTGCCCGAGCTTTCCAGCACAGGTTATTTCTTCAGCAACCGGCAAGATGCGTTCGACCATTCGGAGGTCATTCCCGACGGACCGAGTGTGAAAATCTGGATGGACTTCGCCCGCAACCACAAGGTCTACCTGGTTACCGGATTGACTGAACGTGACGGCATGCGGCTGTTCAACACCGGCGTTCTGGTCGGGCCTGACGGTTTTATCGGCAAGTATCGCAAAGCCCATTTGTGGAACCTGGAGAAGCTGTGGTTCACACCGGGCGACCTGGGCTTTCCGGTGTTTGATACGCCTATTGGTCGTATCGGCCTATTGATCTGTTGGGATATCTGGTTCCCGGAGGTGCCGCGAATCCTGACCCAGCAAGGCGCGGACATCATTTGCAGCCTGAACAACTGGGTATGGACACCGCCACCGCTGTTCGACGAGGCCGGCAAGTGCATGGCGTCGTACCTGACCATGACCGCTGCACACGTCAACAATGTGTTTATCGCCGCCGCCAGCCGGATCGGGGAAGAACGAGGTGCCCGTTATCTGGGCTGCTCACTGATTGCCGGTACGAATGGCTGGCCGATTGGCCCCGTGGCGTCAGCAGATCAGGAACAAATCCTGTATGCCGATATCGATCTGACCAGCTCTCGAAGCGCGCCGATCTGGAACAATTTGAACGACCTGCATCGCGATCGTAGAGCCGATCTCTACGATCAAATGCTCGGTTACACCCAGCACCCTTGCCTGCCGCGCTGACAAGGGGGTAACCGATGAACATCACAACCGAAAAAAACCGGCCTGGCGCCAGATCGCCACTGGATCTTGCGATCATCCTGCTGATGATCGGCACGGCACTGCTGATTATCTGGCTTTCATTCACCCACCGTTCTGCCTGGGAAGCGCATTGGCCAAGCTACAGCGACATGGTCTCGAACCTTCCCGAACCGGCTGCCTGGTTGCGCTGGGTGCTGGGCGACATCAGCGAGGTGGCGTTCTACAAACACGAGTTCGCCTCTATCGGGTTGTTGGCCGGAGCCTATCTGGCCTATTGGGCGAATCGCACAGGAAAGACCTGGCAAGGTTTTGCCATTTCCTATGGGACTGGATTGTGGCCGTGGCTGGTGACCAGTTCGTTGCTTGGACTGTTGCTGAGTAACCTGCTGTGGGGCTGGACGGTCACCGCCACCAGTTGGCAGCCGACGTTTGCGGCGTTTGTTTCGCTGCCGGCGGCGATGGTGCTCATGTTTGGTGGTGGCTGGAAGGTCACGATCAATGGCGCATTCATGGGCGCCGTGCTGGTCACGCCGACGTGTCTGCTGTTCGTCAACTACGTGTGCAATCCCTTGGGCTTGCCTGTGGTCATCGGCAATGTCTTGGGCATGGCAGTCGCCAGCGTCTTCGCTTTTGTGCTTTGCCGTTACCTGCCAAGCCTGGTGAAGTCCGAGCCCTGCGAGAAGCCATCCGCCCCTTCGCCCGCAACCGTCAACACCAAAACGCCCGACTACGGGGTTATCTGGAGCTTGCGCCGGGTGCTGGCCGATTTTTCGGAAGCGCCGTTCTTTGGCAATGAGCTGGCCAGCCTCGGCCTGTTGCTGGGGGTATTGCTGGCTTACACCTGGAATCCGATGAGCCCGGTATACGGGTCGGGCCTGCTGCCCCAATTGATCGGAGCCCAGGCGTTGACCTCAGCGCTGGGGGTGGTGATCTGGCGTCGGCAATGGATGTCACGCGGCTGGTATCCCACCTACGTTCCATTGGTGTCCGTGGTGCCGGCGGCCGTTCTGACGTACGGCGGCAGTTGGCAGGTGATCCTCTCGAGCGCACTGCTGGGCGCGCTGATTGCACCGCCCCTGGCTTGCGCCATTGCCCAGCGAGTGCCTGCGTACATGCATGCCTACATCGGGAATGTCCTGTCCATGGCCATCAGCACTTTGCTGATCATTCCGATTATCGGACTGCTGATCGCCAACTGACGCACGCTGCCAGCCGGCTGTATTCGGGCTCGAAACCGGGTACAGCCACTTCTCATTACAAACAAAGAGGTATCACATGGACCTGCCCCAACTGGCTATCGCCGCGCTCGGCGGCACCGTGAGCATGCAAGCCCGGAACGCTGGCGAAGGTGTTGTCCCGACCGTCAGCGGCGAAACCCTGCTGGCCTCGGTACCGGAGCTGACGGCCCTGGCCCGGGTCAACGTTGAAACGCTCGGGTTACTGCCCAGTGCTTCACTGGATTTCGAGTTTTTGCTGAGTGTCCTTTCCTGGGCCAACTTTCAGATCAAGCAAGGTGCTGTCGGGGTTGTCATTTCCCAAGGCACGGACACCCTTGAAGAAACAGCCGCGCTTTTTGATTACTTGTGGGAGCACGACGAACCGCTGGTCGTGACCGGCGCCATGCGTTCGGCAGCGCAGGCAGGGGCCGATGGCCCGGCGAATCTGCTGGATGCTTGCCGGGTTGCACTGGCTGAAAACAGTCGACTGCGAGGCGTTCAGGTGGTCATGAACGGGCAGATTCACGCAGCATGCCGCGTGCGTAAAACCGATTCGCTGGCATTGCAGGCGTTTTCCTCTCCAGCCTTTGGCCCCTGCGGAATGCTTGTGGAAAACACCACCCGCTATTTGCGCCCACCCGCCCCGCGAACGGTTTTACCTTTGCCGCAACAGACCACGCAGAAGGTTGCGATGCTGGAGGCGTCGCTCTCTGCCGACACGCTGTTACTGGAGAACATCCTCGAACTAGGCTATGACGGGCTGGTGATCGGCGGTTTCGGTGCCGGACATGTTTCGCAGAGTTGGGCGGATGTTGTCGAAAAAATCGCCAAGAAAATCCCGGTGATCGTTGCAACCCGGACCGGTTCCGGGTCCACGGCGCAATCTTCCTACGGCTTTATTGGCGGCGAGATGGACTTGATCCGCAAAGGTGCATCGATGGCTGGATTTCTTTGCCCGCGTAAAGCCCGGATCTTGCTGTGGTTGCTGATCGGCTGCCAGCGGCAAGATGAACTGGCCAGCTTCCTCCTGGAAGACTGACACAACGACCTGTAGCAGCGAGTAGGGATCAGCACATCTACAAAAAAGGCCTGCTAATGCAGTAATGCTGTTCACTTAAGACCATCTTCAAGCGAGCAAGAAACCTGTGGCGAGGGGATTTATCCCCGTTGGGTCGCGAAGCGGCCCCCAGCGTCCATTCAAGCAGACTGAGTCTCCCGGTTTTACGACTGCTTCGCAGCCGAACGGGGTGGTGCGGCATTCCGATAAATCCCCTCGCCACAAATGTTGGGCCCGCGCCTATGTGAACAGCATTATGCTAATGCAGACCTTTTTCATTTTCCCAAATCCTACGGCTTGTGAGCCCGGGACAGGAATTCGTGGGACTGCATTTCCAGCAGGCGACTCAGGGTGCGCTGGAACTCGAAGTTCAGGCGACCGCCGGTGTAGAGGTCTTTGAGCTCGACTTCAGCAGAAATGATCAGCTTCACGTTGCGGTCGTAGAACTCGTCGACCATGTTGATAAAGCGTCGGGCGATGTCGTCGGTAGTGACGCTCATTTGCTCGACACCGCTGAGCAACACGGCGTGGAAGATCTTGCCCAGTTCGATGTAATCGTTCTGGCTGCGCGGGCCGTCGCAGAGTTCGCGGAAGTCGAACCAGGCCACGTCATCGCACGTGCGCAAGGCACGGATTTCGCGGTTCTCGATCATCAGCACATCGTTCTCGATGGCTGCCGTGCATTCCGGCGTCAGGGCGCGAAAGCTCTTGCGCAGGCTTTCGTGGGACTCCGCGTCGAGCGGAAAGTGGAACAGCTCCGCTTGCTCAAGGTGACGCAGACGGTAATCGACGCCGCTGTCGACGTTGACGATTTCGGTGTTCTGCTTGATCAGCGCAATCGCTGGCAGGAAGCGCGCACGTTGCAGGCCGTCCTTGTACAGACCGTCCGGCACGATGTTCGAAGTCGCGACCAGGGTCACGCCGTTCTTGAACAGCTCTTCCATCAGCGTGCCGAGGATCATCGCGTCGGTGATATCGGACACGAAGAACTCATCGAAACAAATCACCCGGGCTTCGTCAGAGAAGCGCTTGGCGATGATGGTCAGCGGGTTTTTCTCGCCGCCGAGGGTCTTCATCTCTTCGTGCACGCGCTTCATGAAGCGGTGGAAGTGAGTGCGGACCTTTTCCTTGAACGGCAGCGCTTCGAAGAAGGTGTCGACCAGATAGGTCTTGCCACGGCCGACGCCGCCCCAGAAGTACAGACCCTTGACCGGTGCCGCGTCTTTCTTGCCAAACAGTTTGCCGAACAGGCCCGGTTTGCTGTGCGAGGCCGCGACCAGATCGTCGTACAGGCGCTGCAAGTGGCGCACCGCAGTTTCCTGCGCGGCGTCATGGAAGAATTCCGGGCGTTTCAGATCAGCTTGATATCGTTCTAGGGGCGTCATAATTCGTTAGCAAGGCAACAAAAACGGGCCGTCACTGTAGCGACGGCCCGTGGGAA
>Ga0255334_1001443_pt1 | contig 10566 bp, 6 predicted proteins | sample EtOH5_35cm_T3_12_FD_202080 | JGI IMG/M metagenome (GOLD analysis project Ga0255334, IMG submission 202080) | Sandy soil microbial communities from University of British Columbia, Vancouver, Canada - EtOH5_35cm_T3_129 | ecosystem: Engineered > Artificial ecosystem > Sand microcosm > Unclassified ...
ATCCAAAAATCGATCTTTTTAAAAAAAAAAGGAAAAAGAAAAAGAAAGAGCGAGGGCGCAAAGCATTGGCCGGGTCTGGGTCATGCTGTGGGTTACTGCCGTGAGGTCGTCCTCTGCTCTCCCCTCCCCCTGCCCTTTTGCCGCATACAATCCTACCTCTTTTCCAACGCCAGGGTCGTCGCAGATCATCCTCGCTGAGCGCGCCTCTCCCACTGCGTTTGTAGGAGAGGGAAAGAGAGAGAGAGAGAGAGAGAGAGGAGAGAGAAGAGAGAGGAGAGAGGGGTCGTCCAGTAGGAAAGGAGCGTCATGCTGAGTGTGGCGCCGTGGGACAATGCGGCAGCCGAGGAGCGCGAAAGGACCCACAACAAAAGGGTCACCATGCTCATCGTCAAACGCATGCGCAAGATGAACCTCAAGACAGCGAGCGGGCCCGAGGCAGCGCGGACACGCGCCGCTTTGGCTCACGGGCACTATTATGTGCCGGTCGTGTTTTGCATGCCGTCCATTGTGGGCTACGCGACAGTGTCGGTCTATCTCGATCCGCGCGACGATACCATGTGGCGTGCCATACTCACAGAGGACCTAGAGGACCTCGGCGTGCGTAAAGCGATCGCACAGCCGAAAGGCGAACCCCCCAGCAAACAGGCAAAGATTCGTATCACCTTGGACGCCGACAAGTGGGCCAAGGGACTGCAACAGGTGTGGACAGATGAACAGCTGGCAGAGGCGCTCGTGCCCTACGTGCACGTGAATGGCGTATTCGGTTCTATCTACATCTCGCCTTCTAGACACGGCATCATGCGCAGTGGTGGCCCAACCGCCACGGGACCGCTGTCGCGCAGAGGGACTCTTGGGCCACTTTATGTGGAGCAAATGCCAACACAGCATGGATGTAAGCGAGTCAACGAGGAGGAAGGCGGACCTCACCGCATGTGGGCCTACGATATGGCCCGGCGAATCCTCAAGGGTCAGCTGCCCATCACATGCGGCATTCGCGGAGGGTTAACGGGCACGCAGTGCCTAACCATGGCGGCCGATGCCCGACTGGCGCACAAGCGAATCAAAAAGTGTGCCGATATCATCGAGTGCCATCAGGGTATCATCAAGGACCCTCTCGATATCTATGGCCAACTCTTGCACTATGCAGGCGCACTGGAAACGTGCATGGCCACGGTGACCCTCATTGAGAACGATCCAACCTTTCATGCGCTAGAGATTGCTCCCTGTCAGGCGGCGTTTGTTGCCTCGCTGTCAGACGGTCTGGTTAACTCTTCTGTCGCCTCCGTTGCCGAGAACCGCACTTGATCCTTTCCCCCCCCCCCCCACTCCCACATGCTGTTCCAAGTCTTTTGCTCCCCTTTCCCAGGAAATGCAACACCGCTCTTTGAAAACGCGAATGTGTTTCCCCCGTGCTTGGCGCGTTGTCGGTTTTGCCTCTTGCCACTTTCGACCGACTCGCCCCAATGGGCCCGCCGTAAAAGAGAAATGGGGTAAAACATGGGCGTCGACAAGATTGCTCTCTCACTTTTCCATCTCGCCCTCACGCATCCTGCGCCCTCGCCTTCCAGTGCAATGTAAATAGGGTTCCCGCCTCAAACATTTGCCAGCAATACATCACCGATACCGCTGGTGACACACACGCGCACACACATAACATACACACACAAACGCGATGGAGCGGTTCCTGACGGTACGCAAGCGCCCCGAGACAGAGGCTAAAACCGATGGCAGCGTGACTGTGGTGCAGCCCGCGCTCAAGCGACCGCGCACGCAAAACGCTCCTGCAGCAGGCGGCGACGCAAGATCAACGGCAGAAGGGTCACAGACGGCCCCGGCGGCGGCCGAGGTACCCATGCACTGGCTCGCACAGCGCGTACCGGAGCACTGGAAACCCTACCTGGGCGAACAGTGCAGCTACTTCAAGTTTAGGCAGCTGGCCCTCTTTCTCAGCGACCAGCTGGTAAACAACGTCACGGTCTTTCCGCCGCTGGACAAGGTCTATGCCGCGCTCGACTATTGCCGCATCGCCACGGGCGAGACGGGGAGGGCCAGGGCAGGCGGTCCCGCCGAGATCTCTGTCGTCATCCTCGGCCAGGATCCCTACGTGAGAAAGGGCCAGGCGCATGGCCTGTCCTTTTCGGTCGAACCGGGCACGCCCGTGCCTCCCAGTTTGGCCAACGTCTTTCTGGAACTGACGCGCGATCTCGGCAGCCAGCCAAAGCCGACGCAGTTTGAGGCCAACACCGGATGCCTCACGGGATGGGCGCGCCAGGGCGTGCTGCTGCTCAACACGTGTCTCACGGTGGAGGCCTTTTCGCCCGCGTCGCACGCCAACAAGGGGTGGGAGCACTTTACCGACGGCATCATCGAGGCCATCAGCAAGCGCTCTGCCAAGCCGGTCGTGTTTCTCCTCTGGGGCGCCCACGCCCAGTCCAAGAAGCACATCATCGACACCAAAAAGCACCTGGTCCTCGAGACGTCGCACCCGTCGCCCAAGTCGGCGACCAAGGGCTTTCTCGGGTGCGGCCACTTTAGCAAGACCAACGCCTTTCTGCTCAAAAACAATCGCAGGCCTATCGACTGGACCCGCCTGAGTGACTCTACAACGGTTCCTACCGAAGCCGGCGGTGCCGTCATCACTATTGCTGCCGAACCAGCGGGTGACGGATTGGGAACGGACGATCCACCTCTTGCCCCTTCTGATCAAGACAGCAAAACCGAAACACGTCCACAAGTGTTGCCCATCCTACAATAAACCCCATTTGGCACCCGACAAAGAGCAAAGATTGACACCCTTGTGTGGTAAGAGTAACGCAGGCCAGCGACTGTCTCGTCGGTCTGCCTCTGACAGATCCACGCTCGGTATTCTCATTGTTTGCATCGACTAGTCGCCCATGCTTCAAATCGACGGCGGGCCCTTTGCCAGCCGTACGCAGGAATGGGACGGCTCGACATGTAGGCATAGGATACCACCCATGGTTATGGCCCCTCTGGTCTGGAAAAGCTGCCCGCGAATTTCGCGGCTGCTGTCGCCAGAGTGCCGTCCAATCGCCCTGCGCCGTTTCCCAAAACAGTGTAAACACGGTGTGCACGCTAACCCCCCAAAACAGTCCTGGCAGAGGGAATCGGTCGTGCGCCGATTACAATTGCAACCGACGCAAGGTCGGGCTGGGCCTTGTCTGTTGCCAGATGTGCCGTGCACATCCTGTGTGGCCATTGGCTGCAATCAATTTACCATCAAAACCCCACTGGTGTTCTTTATCGATAAACCAAACGAAATTCAGGCAAACGTGTACTGATCCTAGAGGGCCACCAGGCCCCCGCCCAGTCGTGCACGTTTCGCACAGCTGCGTGGGGGCTCGTGATCGCAAACAGCGTCGCTTCTCCCTGTCCAAGAACGCCGACACATGGGAAAACAACCAAGGAAACGCATTTTCCGTGCTCATTACAAAGAGAAAACCATTGGTGAAATAGAGTTTATTGGAGCGATTGAGAGGAACCACAAGGGTGGTTTTGCTGCCCATTGGGGGACTCATGCGTGGCGCCACGGACCAGCATAAATCGGCTCTGATTTGGCATGATCCTTGTCCGTGTTGGCGCGTGTTGAGTTGGTGCAGGGGGCATGGCTAGGTGGAGATCGATTTGGGCGATGTTGCTCCCTGTATCAAACCGACACGGGGCAGGAATTGCTACCGACTGGATCCATGTGTTGGTTGCTCCGTCACAGGAAAACTGCTGGATTGCCAGCTGCTCACCATGATAAACCACAATGCTGTAGACACAAACGTCCTCTTTGATGTTGCCCATGATTACCACCGCGTGACGCGCTCGATTACGTCATGGTATCTATGGTGCTGCGAAACTGTCCAATCGCCGACCTACATTTGCATACTCGGATAGCAAACGCCAACCAAGCGTGCCAAGAAACCAAACCTGCCGGGCGCACAATGCGTGTGTCTGTGTATCAACACAACTCGTGTTGGTCCACCGAGGGCATGGCAGTTGTGTGATGCCAACAACGGGCCGCTCCTGCCGTGCATCTTTTGTCATTGGTCAAAGGGTGCGCCCTACATTGGTAGGATCCTTTTTGTCAGCGGGCCCCTGCTCTGGCGGGCACAAGAGTGTCGGCCTTGGAGGGCAACGCTGTAGGGCTCGCATTCTTGGAGAACAAGGGCAAACACAAGCTGTTGTCGATGCACGTACGTATCACGAACAGGATAGTGACGGAAGCATGGGGACAAGTAGGCCCTGATTCAAAACCCACACGCCCAAGGCAGAATGAACGCCACAGGGCCATCATACCCAAAGAAGCAAATCTGTGTTCACAATAGAGTCTTTATGATCGAGAGAGTACGACAGAATCAGTGAGCCTGCGCGCGACCGATGACGAGCCACGCGGCTGCCGTGGTGGCAACGCCCATCGAAAAGCCGCCCACCCATGGCATACACCCGTCCCAACGCGGTGCGTGCACAAGGTCGCCGGCCGCCGCCGAATCGATAGGGGTTGGGTTCTCTGGATAGCGTAAACGGTAGAGCCATTTGTGCCATTTCATGACCCAGCGATCGCGTTTGTTCAGGTCGTAGCGGCTGTCTACCACGCTGGAAGAGCACCCCGTGTCTGTAGTCGCCGTGCAGTGTTGAGCAGGCAGTCTGAGCAGGTAGTCGCGCAGCATTCCCAACAGACGATCCATGTACGCGTGATCATCAGCACCACACATGTGAGTCGTCCCCTTGGTATCAAACGGCGCCGATCCATAGAGGCGGCTGGCTAGATTGACGCAGTGCTTTTGCGCCCATTTGATCCTTGCATCGATGACGCTCGTGCCCACGATGCCCTGACGATTAAGGCCACTCAAAGCATCGAGCACAAAGGCGAGCGTCTCGCGAAACTCGGTGTCCAGGCGCTCGCGTTCGCCATTTGCCTCTTGAACGCACGAGTCGCCTGTGCTGTTGCCGCTGGGTGAATCGCCCCGTGTTGGCAGCAGATGACCCAAACCCAATGCGCGAGCCACGTGTGTCGCATCGGCTGCGCGTTCTGCGGGCACGTCCTCCCAGTCAGCCCCGCATCCATTCAGGAACGAGGCGATTACGGAAAACGTGTCGGGGTCGCAATCGAGAAAGTAGGTCCCGTCACGTTGCCGGCGCAACAGAGCATCGTCTTGAAAGGAGGTTTGTGCGCGCAGAGGCTGCGGAGGCACCTCGCCATTTGCACCTGCACCGGCCTGCAGAGCGGCAAACTCGATCTTGCTAATCGAGAGATCGACCGAGGCACCCTCGGCGCGGCCGTGGAGCGCCTCAAAGCACGAGGCGGTCAGTTGCGGCTCGTCGGTGGATCTGCCCGTAAAGGATTCGATCATGTGGTCTGCCACGAGGGAACCATTCTCCAGAGCGATATCAGCGCTGATGTTTTCGGCCACAAGTCCCAGGGGCAGTGCATCTTTGCCGCTGCCACCATTGCCGCGCGCGCTCGAGGGTATGTCGGTAGTGTTGACTCTTGCACCGCCATCGATGGCGGCAAAGATACACTCTAGCCTGGAGCCGCGACACACCTCCAGTGCCCGACGCTCGATGCAAATGGGTGTGCCCCTGACGCTGATCACTATGCTCTCGCGCGGTACCGTTGCCTCCATGGTTCCCGTCTATGTCGGTGCTCTGTTGCGTGCAATAGAACGCTGCCGATGACAATGGGTCGAACGTTGATTGTGTTGGAAAAAACCAAAAGGCGAGGCCCCCAATGGGCGTGCGCGGAATAATAGAGGGAAAAAGCATTTACCTTGCTATTTTCGGTCGATCGGTTCGATGGGAGAGTGGAGCGCGTTTCGTCGCTTGTAGCCCCCATCGTACGCCTTCACGGCATTCTTTGATGCCATGGGGCACCGACCGAGCGAGTTATGGTTCCGGTCGCACCACAATAGAATGTATGTGTATGTTTTTCCAGTAAAATGCCGTGGCGTGAGCCAATGGCGCGGCGCCTATGATGCAACTCGAAATGCCAGGCAGACCAGACACAAAGTGTATGCCGGGACATGCGGTGCCAAACGACACGTCACGCGTTGGAGTCGTCGTCATCCGTGCCAGGGATCTGTGCAGCCGGTGCCGATGCCAAACCTATAATGAGGTAATTTCCATTGGTCAATTTCGGCGTACCTCCAACGGCGCACGGACATGGAGAGCATGGCGCACATGCGTTTGTGCCGCTCATTGTCTCTTTATCTCTCTTTATCTCTCTCTCTCTCTCTCTCTCTCTCTCTCTCTCTCTCTCTCTCAAGCAATGATAAAATAAAAAAGAGGATCTCTTTTACGGTACGAAAGCGATACCATGGCATCAGGAACGGGCCCACACCCTGGCGATCTGTTCCCTAGAAAGGCCCGACTGGTATAGCTGCCGTAGGTCCTCATCGTCGAGGTCGTCATAGGCGGTCGCCGGCCGGTTTTGCCGCGTCCGTTCGACTATGTGTTGCACCGTGCGTGCGTTTACGGGGCACGCCGCGCGGCGCGCCAGTGCAATGGCGTCGCGGAGAGGGTACGCGTTGCTCAACTCGTTCATACCGGAGCGTTGGTCCAGGTCCGCGGTGCGCGCAAACAGTCTGTCCATATCGACGTCGCACAGTCCGTGCACCCTGTCGGGATTGCCCACCTTTGTACCGAGTATCGAGCCGGTAGGTTCGGTCACAAACACCCTGGGATCGTTGGCAGGCTGGCCCAGGTTGGCAAACAGCGGGAGCGGATCGTCGGGGTTCACCGCCCGAAAGTAGATGCCGCGCGGTCCGTCGTTTTTCGCGGGCCTCGCCTCGCGCTCGTAGGGGAGTTTGCTCAGATGGGTTGCTTTGGCCACACGCTCCTGTACTGCTCCATCGAGATCGTAGCCGAGTGCATCGGCCACCTCGCCTCTGACGCGCCCGGACCCTCTAGCGTTTCCACGGTATCCGACACGGCCCGACAGCGCGTAAAGGTCCCAGAGCACGTCGGCGGGCTCCTTGAGTACCTCGTGGCGCAAGGCCGTATCGTCGCGCAACTCCTCAAAGCGCTCAAAGTTTTCCGGATGCGCGAGCATGGTGGGGCGCCCCGCGGTAGGATCGTCGTGTTCGAGCATGTACGCAATGGCCATGCGCAGGTCAGACACGGGCATGCTCAGGATCGCAGCGCGCACCATGCCGTCGCTCACATACTGTGGTTGGTCCATCCCATGTGTGATAAAGGTGAGCGGCCTATACGTGGTCTTTTGCTTGAGATAGGTTCCCGCATAGCGTTTGACATAGGGGTGCTTACGGGTCATCTCCTTGGGTCGGGTTTTGCGAGCCACGGGACTCACGAGCGGCAGGAACGATTCGCGCCAACGCGTTCTACCCGCCGCACTCGATCTTTGCAGCGCCAAAGGCCCATTTACCGACATTGCTCTTGCGGAAAGATGTATATTAAGAGTTATACTGGCTCTCTGATTCCTAGAGAGCCGTCGTAGTAGATTACGGTTTGAGGGTGGGGGGCGGGATGAAGAGGAAGTGGAGATCAAGAAGAGCACGTTAACTTGGGTCATCCGGAAAAGTCATGGATGCCCTCCTACAGCGATGGGTCTGCCATGCGGGCCTTGGGATCTCAACGCCGTCCATCCATGGTCCGATAAGGAGGAGCGGCGCGGTGTACAAGAGGATATGCGCGTGTGAGTGGAACGTCCCCCGCGGTGCGGCCACGGAACCAATGGCGTTTTCTGGTGCGCCTTTTGGAGAAACGTGAGACTCTCTCGCCCCCTCCCTCCTTTACGCTCCCGGACCACGCAAGAGACGCACCCGCGCGCGCTCTACAACGTGAAAGGGCAACGAGCAAAGCAAGAAAGAGAAAAGGCGAGAGAATAGAGATGAACGTCAACATAACCCAATCGGGCAGCTACGGCACCATCCTCCAGGCGGTGCAGGATGCGCTCGAGACGGGCATCCCCGGAGTGCTGTTGGCAGGCACGTCTCTGACCTACCCACCGTTTGAAAATCTCAGCCTCGCCGCCGTACCCTTCCAGGACGCACAGTTGGGCGCCGAGAGCGCGGCACTGGGCAGGCAGGCCGAGATGGCGTCGCGCATCTACCAGGCGGCTCAGTTCGAGTTGCCCAACGTGCCTCTTGCCTATGGGCAACTCGATTCGATCCTGTCGGCGACCGATCCCGTCACAAACGGACCTGTCTTTAACGATCCGCAGGCCAACGCCGGAATACGTGCCGCCAACGGTTCGTTTCAAACGACGCTGGCCAAGTCGCGACTCCTGGACGCCCTCGCCCGGTACGTGCGAGGCATCCAACAGGCCGCCGACGATGCACTTGCGGCCGCGCGCCAGCGTCTGTCTGTCGATTCTGCTCGCCGCGTGCGCGAGGCCGAAGCACGACTCGCAGGGAGATCGCCCGCTACGGCGGTGCCCCTGACGCCGCGCTCGTTTGTGCCAGGCACTCTGGCGCCGCCGCAGGCTCTGCTGTTTCCTCTGCCCGCGGGCACCATAGGACAGCAGCTGACGCCCTTTACCCGACGCGCTCCGTCCATTGTGCAACAACAACAACAACAGCAAGCACCGCCCCCTCTGTCGGTCTTTGTGCGCCCCACGGCGACGACGACAGCGACGCTCCAGCCGCCCCTTTCAGTGCTCCCGCGTCGCCGCCCGTTTGGCGAAACGTTGCGCCAGACGCCCGCGCCTGTTGTTGCGGCCTCTCTCCCGCCTCTACTCACCAGACGCGTTGTGACGCGCGCCCGCCCTCCCGTGGGCCGAACCCCTCTTTCCCCATACGCGCTCGCCATTCAGCCTGCCTTTCCCACCACTGAAGAGGAGGAAGAGGAGGAGGAACCAATCACACGGCGCAGACGTATCGCGCCCGCGAGCCAGAGTCCCGTGGGCACCCCGCTCGCATCAGCCTACGAACTGGGCGTGGGACCCATAGGTGCTCGGGCTTCGCCAGCGGCCACCACATCACTCTCGCTCGCTGGCGCCCTGGCAAATGCCGCCTCAGAGATGCCTCTCCTGGCGGCGGCCGCCACCGCACCTGAACTCGCTCTCGCAGCGCTCGCCGGCGGCCTAGCAGAGGCCCTCTCCGCCCCCGGGTCTCCCCTCGCGTCTCTCTTGCCAACATCGGCGCCCCCACCCGAAGGAGAAGAAGAAGAAGAGGAGGAAGGGACCGAAACGGGAGCGGTAAACGACCACCTGCGCGTGATCAACCCCGTCAAGTTTCGGCAGGACATCACTCCCGACACGATTCTCAGAGAGGCAGCACGTGCCAGGAGCGAGTCCAGCGCATACAGAAACGGCACGGTGGCTTCATATAGCGGGAGCGAGCAGGCCGATGCTCTCGATGCACGCGCCGACTATCTCGAGAACTGGTACCGGTCCGCCATGCAAAGACGCGGTGGGCGCGGTGCCGACGAACCTGTTGATGCCCACTACTGGTACCGCGTCATTGACGAAGACGCCGCGCAAGCGGGTCCCCTGGGCAACGCGGCGTTGGGGCATCCTGAGGACTCGGTGCTCAATGCCACCCATGGACCATTCAAATCTGAGAGTGAGGCCGATGATGATGCTGCTGCGCACCAGGTCGCTGATGGGACGGCCGGCGGCGTCTCTGATGCGGCGCTCGCGTGGGCTGCCGCTTTGGAACCCAGTCTGCCGTTGGCACCCGATGGAAGCACACTGTCGGTGGACACTGTCGTGTTTCGTGTCACCTTTACGGTGCCACGGGGATCGGCGGCGGGAGAGGGCAACGGTGCCCTTTGGGAGCAGCAACAGCGACAACTGCCCGAGTATCTGCGCACAAATATGGATACGGCCGGTGAATTTTGGGCAACGGCTGTCATCGGCAGACCCGCCTATGCCGTGTTGGGCAATGACGCTGCTGCGCTCGCCGTCCTGGGGTGGGATGCCGCCTTGGAAGGCGGCGCCACGCGCATCGATGCGCGCATCATGGTCTGCACCGGCCAACCGTCTGCCGCTTCGCCGTTTGTTCAATCGAGCGAGCAAGGACCCTGTGCGGTCGTGGCGGTCTACCGGACGCCAACAGAGGCCGACGCTGCGGCCGTAGCGGACGCGCTCCATAGTGTGGGTACGCCCGGATGGAACGAGCCCATTCTCATGCTCGATGAACGGGTCGACGAGAACCAACTGGTGCGCGTTGATGCCGCCATCGAGCAGGCCACCGAGCGATACTACCCAGAGGCCGCCGTAGACCGCACCGGCGCGGCGACTAACGATGAGCCGTACGTGCTCACGTTCACCGTGCCCACGGATACGCTCACTGATGAAGAGATAACGCGCCTTCAGGCCCTCATAAGGGCCGCCTATGGCATCGCGACGCTCGAGGGCGTGCCCATCGATGCGTCCCAAACGACGATCGTTCTGGGGCCCACGGGGGAGGCCCACACCGTCATCACGCCGGCCGAACTCGTTGCTTCATCCTAACGCCCTCTCCCCTCTCCATTCCCCCCCCCCCAAACTCCTGTGTGGGCTCTGCCCTCCCCTGTTGATCGAAACGCGGGGCAAAGGACAAGGCAGCAGCTGCAGAGGGCGCAGGAAAAGGGAAAAAGGCATGGGGAAATCAAGTAAAA
>Ga0255334_1001444_pt1 | contig 10551 bp, 10 predicted proteins | sample EtOH5_35cm_T3_12_FD_202080 | JGI IMG/M metagenome (GOLD analysis project Ga0255334, IMG submission 202080) | Sandy soil microbial communities from University of British Columbia, Vancouver, Canada - EtOH5_35cm_T3_129 | ecosystem: Engineered > Artificial ecosystem > Sand microcosm > Unclassified ...
GCAGAGCCAGGCGGCGGTTGAGAAGTTCGCTCAAGTTGGATTCCTTCACGCGTCAGTCGCCCCAATATGGGGGTGGGCAAGACGGTCTACAAGGGTGAAGTTGAAACTGGCGTTTTCGCCTGGTTTTGGAACTTGCCGCAATCAATGTGGGAGCGGGCTTGCTCGCGAAGAGGCAGTGTCAGTCAACAAATAAATTGCCTGATACACCGCCTTCGCGAGCAAGCCCGCTCCCACAGGGAATTTCAGCGCTGCGGTCACAGCGCTGAAATTAACTCAAATCGATGACGGCTAGCTACAGGACAGCGAACGTGCCTTGTGCTTTTGCGACGAGTTTGTCGCCCTGCATCACGTCGGCTTCGACCACCAGCGTGCGGCGGCCCGGGTGGATCACCCGCGCCGTGCACATCACCTCACCGTCGGCGACGGCGCGGATGTAGTTGATCTTGCATTCGATGGTCGCGCTCTGTTGGTCAAAGCCGTGGGTGCTGGAACAGGCCAGCCCCATGGCAATGTCCACCAGACTGAACAAGGCCCCGCCGTGCAACTTGCCGCCGCGATTACGCAGTTCCGGTTCCAGCACCAGGGCGACTTGCGCCACCCCGGCCTCCAGACTGTGCAAGCGACACCCCAGCAGCTTGAAAAAAGCGCTTTCGGTCAGCCCGGCTGGAATGTCCATCAGCGTTTCTTCAACTGCTTGGCGTTAGCGAACAGCGAAGCCATGGCGTTGTTGGCCGGGGCCGCCGCCGTGGTTTCCTTGCGCGGTGCGGTGTTCTGGGACTGGCGCGGTGCCGACCCCGGACGCGCACCACGGGCACCGTCGATTTTCTCGCCTGGTGTGTCGCTCATGCGCATCGACAAGCCGACGCGTTTGCGCGGGATGTCGACTTCCATGACCTTCACTTTCACCACGTCACCGGCCTTAACCGCTTCGCGAGGGTCCTTGATGAACTTCTCCGAAAGCGCAGAGATGTGCACCAAACCGTCCTGATGCACGCCGATGTCGACGAATGCACCGAAGTTAGTCACGTTGGTCACGACGCCTTCGAGGATCATGCCCAGTTGCAGGTCCTTGAGGTCTTCGACGCCTTCCTGGAATTCGGCGGTCTTGAACTCCGGACGCGGGTCGCGGCCCGGTTTTTCCAGCTCTTGCAGGATGTCGGTGACCGTCGGCAGACCGAAGGTTTCGTCGGTGTACTTCTTCGGATCAAGACGCTTGAGGAAGCTCGCATCGCCGATCAGCGAGCGAATGTCACGGTCGGTTTCAGCGGCGATGCGCTGGACCAGCGGATAGGCCTCCGGGTGAACCGCAGACGAATCCAGCGGGTTGTCGCCGTTCATGACACGCAGGAAGCCAGCGGCCTGTTCGAAGGTTTTCTCGCCCAGACGCGCAACTTTCTTCAACGCCGCGCGGGTTTTGAACGCGCCATGCTCGTCGCGGTGACTGACGATGTTTTGCGCCAGGGTCGCGTTGAGGCCAGAGATGCGGGCCAGCAGCGCCACGGAAGCAGTGTTCACGTCCACGCCCACGGCGTTCACGCAATCCTCGACTACCGCGTCCAGGCCACGTGCCAGTTTCAGCTGCGACACGTCGTGCTGGTACTGGCCGACACCGATGGATTTCGGATCGATCTTCACCAGCTCGGCCAGCGGGTCCTGCAGGCGACGGGCGATAGACACCGCGCCACGGATCGACACGTCCAGGTCCGGGAATTCCTTGGAGGCCAGTTCCGACGCCGAGTAAACCGATGCACCCGCTTCGGACACCATGACTTTGGTCATCTTCATCGCTGGGTATTTTTTGATCAGCTCAGCGGCGAGCTTGTCGGTTTCGCGGCTGGCGGTACCGTTGCCGATGGCGATCAGGTCTACCGAGTGCTTGGCGCAAAGAGCAGCCAGAATCGCCAGGGTCTGGTCCCACTTGTTGTGCGGCACGTGCGGGTAAACCGTGGCGTGATCCAGCAGCTTGCCGGTGGCGTCGACCACGGCAACCTTGCAACCGGTGCGCAGGCCCGGGTCGAGGCCCAGGGTGGCGCGTGGGCCGGCCGGAGCCGACAGCAGCAGGTCGTGCAGGTTGTGCGCGAACACATTGATCGCTTCGGTTTCCGCGCCATCGCGCAGCTCGCCCAGCAGGTCGGTTTCGAGGTGGGTGTAGAGCTTGACCTTCCAGGTCCAGCGCACCACTTCGCCCAGCCATTTGTCGGCAGCGCGGTTCTGGTTCTGGATGCCGAACTGCTGGCCGATCATGCCTTCGCATGGGTGCATGGTGCCCGGCAGTTCATCGCCGACTTTCAGCGCGGAGCTGAGAATGCCTTCGTTGCGGCCACGGAAAATCGCCAGCGCACGGTGCGACGGCATGCTTTTCAGCGGTTCATCGTGTTCGAAATAGTCGCGGAACTTGGCGCCTTCCTCTTCCTTGCCGGCAATCACGCGGGCACTGAGGGTGGCTTCCTGCTTGAGGTAGTTGCGCAGCTTGTCCAGGAGGCCGGCGTCTTCGGCGAAGCGTTCCATCAGGATGTACTTGGCGCCTTCGAGAGCCGCCTTCACATCGGCGACGCCTTTTTCGGCATCAACGAAGCGTGCGGCTTCGGTTTCCGGGCTCAGGGTCGGGTCGTTGAACAGGCCGTCGGCCAACTCGCCGAGGCCAGCTTCCAGGGCGATCTGGCCCTTGGTGCGGCGCTTCTGCTTGTACGGCAGGTACAAGTCTTCGAGGCGGGTCTTGGTGTCGGCGAGCTTGATGTCGCGTTCCAGTTGCGGGGTCAGCTTGCCTTGCTCCTGGATGCTGGCCAGGATGCTGATGCGCCGTTCGTCGAGTTCTCGCAGGTAGCGCAGACGCTCTTCCAGATGACGCAACTGAATGTCATCGAGACTGCCGGTCACTTCTTTCCGGTAACGGGCGATGAAGGGAACGGTAGAGCCTTCATCGAGTAGCGCGACGGCCGCTTCGACCTGTTGTGGGCGTACGCCGAGTTCCTCGGCGATGCGGCTGTTGATGCTGTCCATAAAACCACCTGACAAATTGTGAAAGCAGGCTCGCAAGCCCAGAGATAAAGGCTCGGCGAGTCTGGTTGAGCGGCCTGGCCTGCGCCGCTACCTGAATCAACAGGCATCCCGTTGACCCGTGAAATCGAACAATTACTGCCGCGGCGATGAAAATAAAAAGCCGCAACTTAGGTAACGATCAGACGTTGCCTGACACAAAAGGCCGCGCATTATAACCAGCGTTCTGTCATTCGGGGGCATAACGGGCTGTAGGCACAATGCCCGGATTTCTGGCGGTGAAGGAAAAATCTGCTAACAATGCACACGGTGCGTATAACGGCAGCTACGCCATAATGCGCGCCGAGATCAAAGGAGCATCCAATGAGCAGCACTGCAAACATTGCTGAAGGCGAAAAAATTCTTATCGTTGACGACGATCCGGGGCTCAGCAGCCTGCTGGAACGCTTTTTCGTCAGCAAGGGCTACCGTGCCCGCGCCGTACCGAACACGGAACAAATGGACCGCCTGCTGGCGCGTGAAGTGTTCAACCTGGTCGTCCTCGACCTGATGCTGCCCGGCGAAGACGGCCTGACCGCCTGCCGCCGCCTGCTCGGCGCGAACAATCAGATTCCGATCATCATGCTCACCGCCAAGGGCGACGAGCTGAGCCGTATCAAGGGCCTGGAACTGGGCGCCGACGATTACCTGGCCAAGCCGTTCAACCCGGACGAGCTGATGGCGCGTGTCAAAGCCGTCCTGCGTCGTCAGTCCGCTCCGGTGCCGGGCGCGCCGGGCAGCGAAGACGAAAGCGTGACGTTCGGTGACTACGAATTGTCGCTGGCGACTCGCGAACTGAAACGCGGCGACGAAGTGCACATGCTCACCACCGGTGAGTTCGCGGTGCTCAAGGCGTTGGTCATGAACGCGCGTCAGCCACTGACTCGCGACAAACTGATGAACCTGGCCCGTGGCCGCGAGTGGGATGCTCTGGAGCGTTCCATTGACGTGCAGATTTCCCGTCTGCGCCGGATGATCGAACCCGATCCGTCCAAGCCGCGTTACATCCAGACCGTCTGGGGCGTGGGCTACGTGTTCGTTCCGGATGGCGCCGCCACCAAGTGATCGGCGATTTGTAGGAGCGGGTCGTGCGGATGAGGGTGTCCGCAGACTCGCGATCCGCAATATGCGAGCATCGCTCGCTCCTGCAAGTGTGTAGCGGTTATCCATGAAAACCCCCGTTTGGTTCCCCCAGAGTTTTTTCTCCCGCACCCTGTGGCTGGTGCTGATCGTCGTCCTGTTCTCCAAGGCGCTGACCCTGGTTTATCTGTTGATGAACGAAGACGTGCTGGTGGACCGCCAATACAGCCACGGCGTCGCCCTGACGTTGCGTGCCTATTGGGCGGCGGATGAAAACAACCGCGACAAGATTGCCGAAGCCGCGACCCTGATCCGGGTGGTGGGCACGGGTGTGCCGGAAGGTGAACAGCACTGGCCCTACAGCGCAATCTACCAGCGGCAGATGCGGGCAGAGCTGGGTGCCGACACCGAGGTGCGATTGCGCATGCACTCACCGCCGGCGCTGTGGGTTCGGGCGCCGAGCCTGGGTGATGGCTGGCTGAAAGTGCCGCTGTACCCGCATCCGTTGCGCGGCCAGAAAATCTGGAACGTGCTGGGCTGGTTCCTTGCCATCGGCTTGCTCTCCACCGCCTCGGCGTGGATCTTCGTCAGTCAGCTCAATCAACCTCTGAAACGCCTGGTCTACGCCGCAAGGCAACTTGGCCAGGGCCGTAGCGTGCGCCTGCCGATCAGCGATACACCAAGCGAGATGACCGAGGTGTATCGCGCCTTCAACCAGATGGCTGAAGACGTCGAACAGGCTGGCCGCGAGCGCGAGTTGATGCTGGCCGGGGTGTCCCATGACTTGCGTACGCCACTGACGCGATTGCGGCTGTCACTGGAACTGATGGGCGACCACAACGACCTGACGGACGACATGGTGCGTGACATCGAAGACATGGACGCGATTCTCGACCAGTTCCTCGCGTTCATTCGCGATGGCCGCGATGAATCGGTGGAAGAGGTGGACTTGACCGATCTGGTCCGCGAAGTCGCCGCGCCTTACAACCAGAATGAAGAGAAAGTCCGCCTGCGACTGGAGCCGATTCAGCCGTTTCCGTTGCGTCGCGTGTCGATGAAGCGGCTGCTGAACAACCTGATCGGTAACGCACTGCATCATGCTGGCAGTGGGGTCGAAGTGGCGGCTTATGTGTCCGGGGACGTGAGCGCGCCGTATGTGGTGCTGAGCGTCATGGACCGTGGGGCGGGGATCGATCCGTCGGAGCTGGAAGCGATCTTCAATCCGTTTACCCGGGGAGATCGTGCTCGCGGTGGTAAAGGGACTGGATTGGGATTGGCCATCGTGAAGCGGATTGCTTCGATGCATGGCGGCAATGTTGAGTTGCGCAATCGGTCTGGTGGCGGGCTGGAAGCGCGGGTGCGGTTGCCGCTTGGGTTGATGTTGCCGCGGGATGCGGTTTAGCAATTGGGATTTTCGGTGGGGCTGATGGCCTCTTCGCGAGCAAGCCCGCTCCCACAGGGATACGCGGTCTAATGTGGGAGCGGGCTTGCTCGCGAAGGCGGCCTCTCGACCGCCATCAATCTCCGGTTTAACCCTTGCCTTTGGTCCGCGTCATATTCGGCCCACCATTCTTCTCGAGATGCTCAATGATGATCCCCGCCACATTCTTCCCGGTGGTGGTTTCAATCCCTTCCAGCCCCGGCGAAGAATTCACTTCCATTACCAGCGGCCCGTGATTGGAACGCAGGATATCCACGCCCGCCACCGCCAAACCCATCACCTTCGCCGCACGCAGCGCGGTCATGCGCTCTTCCGGCGTGATCTTGATCAGACTGGCGCTGCCGCCGCGATGCAGGTTGGAGCGAAACTCCCCAGGCTTGGCCTGTCGCTTCATCGCCGCAATCACCTTGTCGCCCACCACGAAGCAGCGAATGTCCGCACCGCCGGCTTCCTTGATGTATTCCTGAACCATGATGTTCTGCTTGAGGCCCATGAACGCCTCGATCACCGATTCCGCCGCCGTCGCCGTTTCACACAGCACCACGCCGATGCCCTGGGTGCCTTCCAGCACCTTGATCACCAGGGGGGCGCCGTTGACCATGTCGATCAGGTCGGGAATGTCGTCCGGGGAATGCGCAAATCCGGTGACCGGCAAACCGATTCCACGGCGTGACAGCAATTGCAGCGAACGCAGTTTGTCCCGCGAGCGGGCAATGGCCACCGATTCGTTGAGCGGAAACACCCCCATCATTTCGAACTGGCGCAACACTGCGCAGCCATAGAACGTCACCGACGCCCCGATCCGCGGGATTACCGCGTCGAAGCCTTCCAGCGGTTTGCCGCGGTAGTGGATCTGCGGCTTGTGGCTGGCAATGTTCATGTAGGCGCGCAGGGTGTCGATCACCACCATTTCATGGCCACGCTCGGTACCGGCTTCGACCAGACGACGAGTGGAATACAGACGCGGGTTCCGCGACAGCACAGCGATCTTCATGCAACACCTGTGGAAGAGGTAGATACCGGGAACACCGGCTTGTCTTGTACATATTTAATGCCCGGATTGACCACCAGCTGGCCGTCGATCAGGGCTTTGGAACCGAGTAACAGGCGATAACGCATGGACTTGCGGCAGGCGAGGGTGAATTCGACCCGCCAGACCCGATCACCGAGGGCCAGGGTGGTGCTGACCACGTAACGCTTCTGCGCCTGGCCGTTGGAGCTTTTGATGGATTTCATCGTCACCAGCGGTGCTTCGCAGCGGCGGTGCCGCAGTTGCACGACCGTGCCCAGGTGCGCGGTAAAGCGCACCCAGCGCTCGCCCTCGCGCTCGAACGGCTCGATGTCGGTGGCATGCAGGCTGGAAGTGCTGGCGCCGGTGTCGATTTTTGCCCGCAGGCCCGCGACCCCCAGATCAGGGAGCGCCACCCACTCGCGCAGACCGATAACGGTCAAATGGTCAAATGTCTTCAATAGGAAAAACCGGCGATTATCGCGTCCAGGCTTCAGGCGATACCTGAGCCAACGCTTTGAATGCAGGTTTGGCGAACCAGTAACCCTGCATCAGAAAAATTCCACAGTCCACCAGGAAATCCCGTTCTCCGGCGCTTTCAATGCCTTCGGCGATGACTGTAACGTCCAACTCCGCACAGATTGTGACAACCCCCCGAACGATAGCCTGACGAACACGATCGCGGTCGACATCGCGGATCAGTGCCATGTCGAGTTTGATCAGGTCCGGTTGGAAATCAGCCAGCAGATTGAGCCCCGAGTAGCCCGCGCCGAAATCGTCGATGGCGGTCTTGAAGCCGAATTCGCGGTATTCACGCAGAATATTAGTCAAATGGCGATAGTTATCTACGTGCTGGCTTTCCAGGGTTTCGAAAATCAGGCGTTCGATGGGGAAGTTGTGTGTTTTCGCGGCCTCCAGCGTGCTGCGAATACAAAGTTCCGGGCGGTACACAGCGTTGGGCATGAAGTTGATCGATAAGTGTGTCTGCATGTTTAGACGAGCCGCTCCTTCAATGGCTCGAGTCCGGCAGAGCTGGTCGAAGCGGTAGCGATTCGCCTCTGTAATCTGATCAAGCACAGACAGTGCGCCTTCCCCGGCAATACCGCGTACCAAGGCTTCGTGGGCGAAAACCGACTGATCCCGCAAGTCGACGATCGGTTGGTAGGCAAAGGCAAAATCGAAGCCCAGCGGCTCGCTTTGCTGACAGCCCAGGCAACTGCCCTGAGGCGAGGTCAATGAAGCCGGAAATATAGTCACTCGATCACTCCATGCCGGTGAGCCGGCCTTGATCACATTCTATCTGGAGGGCCGAGTTGTTGCGCCCGACAGAAACGGTAGTACAGTTCCGACTATTGGCGGAAAGAGGAATTCAAGTGGCACAAAAACAGGAAGAGGACGACAAGGTCCGTCTCGATAAATGGTTGTGGGCCGCGCGTTTTTATAAAACACGCGCCTTGGCCAAGGCCGCGATTGAAAGCGGCAAGGTGCATTGCCGGGGCGAGCGCTGCAAGCCGGGCAAGGAGCCGCGGATCGGTGACGAGTTTCAGATTCGTACCGGGTTCGAGGAGCGCACGGTGGTGGTCCAGGCGTTGTCGATCGTGCGTCGTGGCGCGCCGGAGGCTCAGGCGTTGTACGCCGAAACCGAAGCCAGCATCGCCAAGCGCGAAGCAGCCGCAGCCATGCGCAAGGCCGGTTCGTTGGGCGTGAGCACCGATGGCAAGCCGAGCAAGAAACAGCGGCGGGACTTGTTTAAATTCCGTGGGAGCAGTAACGACGAGTAGGGCTGGCAGATGTGTGTTGCCTGCAAAAAGATCGCAGCCTTCGGCAGCTCCTACGGGTGTACGCATTCCCATGCAGGAGCTGCCGAAGGTTGCGATCTTTCAGGATCACTGCGTCACCAGCTGAAGTGCTACACCGCCCTCATCCGCGAAACCATCGGCCCACCGCATCGAAAGGTCGCAGACTTGCAATTGCCCAGATGTGCAGCCATATCGGGTTAGTCGACAGCGGCGAATTGAGTGGGTGAAACAGCCACCCGTCGAAAAACACACACTGCCTCTGACCCGTAGGCCATAAACAGAAGGCCAGCAGTGCCAGAGGCACAACATTGCAGAACGCCAACCGGCGGGCATTCCACCTTGCTTGGAACAAACCCGGATTGTTCATAAAATGCCTCCCTTGGCTGAACATCGCGCACCGAAATGGTGCCGTGGAGGCGAAATTTCACGTTTTGCAATTATTTGTCATCACTTCAGATACCCAGACCTATGACCGAGCTACCGGATACCGACTACACCCAACGCTTCATCTTCGATGACAGCGACACCCGCGGCGAGCTGGTGTCGTTGGAGCGCAGCTACGCCGAAGTTCTCGCCAAACACGCTTACCCGGAGCCGGTAAAACAACTGCTCGGCGAACTGATGGCCGCGGCGTCGTTGCTGGTCGGCACCTTGAAGTTCGATGGTTTGCTGATTCTCCAGGCCCGCTCCGACGGCCCGGTGCCACTGTTGATGATCGAATGTTCCAGCGAGCGCGAAATCCGAGGCCTGGCCCGCTACGAGGCCGACCAGATCGCCCCCGATGCGACCCTCGCCGACCTGATGCCCAACGGCGTACTGGCGCTGACCGTCGACCCGACCCAGGGCCAGCGCTATCAGGGCATCGTCGACCTGGATGGCGAAACCCTGTCGGAGTGTTTCACTAATTACTTCGTCATGTCCCAGCAGGTAGGCACGCGTTTCTGGCTGTACGCCGATGGCCGTCGCTCCCGCGGCCTGTTGCTGCAGCAATTGCCCGCCGACCGTCTGAAAGACGAAGAAGAGCGCGCCGCCAGTTGGCAGCATGTCACTGCACTGGCCGGCACCCTGACGGCCGATGAATTGCTCAGCCTGGACAACGAAACCGTGCTCCATCGCCTCTACCACGAGGAGCAGGTTCGGCTGTTCGATGTGCAGAAGCTACGCTTCCGTTGCAGTTGCTCGCGCGAACGTTCTGCCAATGCACTGGTCAGTTTGGGTCAGGAAGATGCCCAGGCACTGGTCATCGAACACGGTGGTCACATCGAGATCGATTGCCAGTTCTGCAATCAGCGTTACCTGTTCGATGCCGCCGATATCAGTCAATTGTTCGCTGGCGCGGGTGTCGAGACGCCGTCAGATACCCGTCACTAAAACGGTTCAGCGCAGGTAAATTCACTGGATAGTGCCGGAATAACGCCGTTACGACGGGAGGGCCCTACTTTTTTTGGGCTTTTCTGGCATAATCCGGCCCACTTTTTTCGCGGTAGTAGTGCACGACTTTCTACTACAAAACGTTTGGAGCACTCGGCCACTGGCCGACGGGGAACCTCATGACGCAAGCCAATAACGCCGTGTACACCGATCTGAGTGTTGATGATCTGGTTAAAGAAGCCCTGAATCGCGGTGAAGGCGAGCTTGCCGATACCGGCGCGCTGGTTGTTCGCACCGGTCACCGTACCGGCCGTTCGCCAGTCGATCGTTTCATCGTTGAAGAGCCGACCACCCAGGCCGCCATTGCCTGGGGGCCGATCAACCGCAAGTTCCCGGCCGACAAGTTCGATGCCCTGTGGGCTCGCGTCGAGGCGTTCAACAACGCGCAAGACCACTTCGTTTCCCACGTGCATGTAGGTGCGTCTGAAGACCACTACCTGGCTGTGAAGATGACCACCCAGACTGCCTGGCAGAACCTGTTCGGTCGTTGCCTGTTCATCAACCCGCAAAAGTACAACCCGGCTGGCCGTGAAGAGTGGCAAGTGCTTAACGTTGCCAACTTCGAATGCGTACCAGAGCGTGACGGCACCAACTCCGACGGCTGCGTGATCATCAACTTCGCCCAGAAGAAAGTGCTGCTCGCCGGCATGCGTTACGCCGGTGAAATGAAAAAAGCCATGTTCTCGGTGCAGAACTTCCTGCTGCCGGCTGCCGACGTACTGCCAATGCACTGCGCCGCCAACATCGGCGAAGCG
>Ga0255334_1001446_pt1 | contig 10512 bp, 11 predicted proteins | sample EtOH5_35cm_T3_12_FD_202080 | JGI IMG/M metagenome (GOLD analysis project Ga0255334, IMG submission 202080) | Sandy soil microbial communities from University of British Columbia, Vancouver, Canada - EtOH5_35cm_T3_129 | ecosystem: Engineered > Artificial ecosystem > Sand microcosm > Unclassified ...
TGAATATCGATGGCCACACGGCTCTCCCTTGAAGAATGGCGCGCAGTATATATCGCCCCCGGCGATTTCCGCGCCTCCACTGAACAAGAGCTTTAGCGAAAACACCTGCTTGTTAGCAAGAATTGTCTGACGGAGGGAGGTTATCTGGCCTTGCGCAGCACGTAGACGCGCATCCGCGTGCAACCGGGCAGGAAATCCTGATGGCTGAGTAAACGGAACCCGGCCTGTCTGAACTCGGCTTCCACCTCGGCCTTACTGGCCAGGTGCCGGGCATGAGTGCCTTGTGCATCGGGTTGCCGGCGTTTGAAATGAGCTTCGACCCGCACCGCTACAATCACGGTGTCGCGGCTGACCCGGTGGAACTCACCGAGCATGGCCGACCGATGCTCGGCGCTGGCGATGTGCTGAAACAGTTGCATGCAAAAAATGCAGTCCACCGCATTCGCCGACAAGCCGATGGCGAACGCCGAACTCTGAAAGGTCTTGACCCGTTTCAGCAGCTGTTGCGGATGATGGATAGGGGCGTGATCGAGCATGTCCTGCGACGGATCGGACGCCAGGATCACCCGGTTAGCATGTTCGGCCAGCACCGGCCAGAAACGTCCGGCCCCGCAAGCGACGTCAAGAATCAACCCCGGCTCGCCGGCCACCTTGAGCGCGTTGCGCACCAACTGCTCGTTCCGCCAGAACCCCAGGCGCCCGGCCAGACCACGCGGACGCGGCTGCATGCAGAAGCGGGCGTGTTCCTGGTCATAGCGCCGGGCGAACTCAAGCTCGAAGGCGGATGGGGGTTGAGGGGACATGTGCGATTGCTCTTGTAGGAAAATCTACCGGCCGCAGGTTAGCGGCCGATACGTGAAAAAAAAGTCGTCACCCTCACTCTTTGGCCAAAACGCCGTCGATCACCGCACCACGGCAGCCGGAAAACAGGTCCAGATCCTGGTTGTAGACCTTACTGTTGACCTCCAGCAGACCGAGCATCGAATGGAACAGATTGTCCTGACTCAGCGGCTTCTCACGGCTCAATTGCAGGCAGTGTGTGTCCACCGAGAACGACTTTTGATAGCTGTCAGAGAACCAGGCCAGCATCGCAACATGCTTCTGTTGCTCCGGTGCCAGCATGTAAGGCGTACCGTGGAGGAACAGGTTGTATTCGCCCAGGGATTCGCCGTGGTCCGACAGGTAGAGCATCGCGGTATCAACTTTGTCCTGGTTGCTGCGCAACAGATCAATCAGGGTCGACAGCACGTGGTCGGTGTAAACGAGGGTGTTGTCGTAACCATTGACGATACTTTCGCGACTGCAATTATTCAGGGCATTACTTTCACACACCGGCGTAAAGCGTTCGTACTCTTTCGGGTAGCGCTTGAAATACTCCGGGCCATGACTGCCCATCTGGTGCAACACCAACACCGTGTCCTTATCCAAAGTGTCGATGAAGTGCTGCAAACCTTGCAGGAGAATTTCATCGCGGCATTCACTATTGGCGCAGAGCACCGGGTCTTTCAGGTTACTCACATCGTCGAGGGTGACGCGGTCGCACGTGCCTTTGCAACCTGACTGGTTATCGCGCCATATCACCTCCAGGCCTGCACGCTTGAGCACATCCAGCAGGCCTTCTTCATTCTTGGCCTTGCTCGCGTTGTAGTCCTTGCGGCCCATGTTGGAAAACATGCAGGGCACCGACACGGCCGTTTCAGTACCGCAGGATTGCACATCGGTGAACGCAATCAGGCCGGCTTCTTTGTCCAGTTTTGGCGTGGTGTCACGGTCGTAACCGAGCACACCGAAGTTCTCGGCCCGGGCACTTTCACCGACCACCAGCACGGTCAGGGATTTGCGGCTGTGCGCTTGCCAGGCCGGATTTCTCTCCGCGTCTTCACCGATTTTGACGAAAGGCTGACGGGCCGAAGCGACTTGCTCACGCAGGTAGCTGAACGAGGCGCCGATGTAGTTGCTCGGGACCACCATCAAGCGCAATTCATGGTGATTGCGAAACAGCGAGGACAGGCCCTGATAGTTGACCAGTGCGACGCCACCGATCACCGCCACCGACGCAACACTTACCAGGACTTTACTGAGCAACTCACGGTGCCAGCGGCGGTAATTAATTGGCGTCTTCCACAACAACCACGAAGGTAAAACCCCGAGCAGAACAATATAAACAAGTAACTTTATCGAAAGTAAGTCACGCACTTCCGTGGCGTTGGTTTGCGCAAAGTTACGCAACATGCCGGTGTCGATAAGTGCACCGTATTGCCCCATGAAATACGCCACCCCGGCGCTGATCATGAAGAGTAGGGTCAAGACCGGTTTTAACAGCGGGCGGAACGCCAGCAGGGTCAATACGATGTTGAAAGCAGCCAGAATCATCAAGCCAAAAGCCACGCGCAAGACGATGCCTTGACCGTCGAACGTGGTGATTTCAAACAAATGTTGCCAGAGCACCAAATTAAAGCCTGTCAATAAAAAGGCACTGGCAATCAACATCACCCACTCGGGGCGAACGGCTTTGAGTTTCCACATGATAATCGGCTGTTCCTGAAAAGAAGTGCCGTCGGTCAATGTGAAAATTTCATTGACCGCGACAGCACTAATTTTAAGTAGCAAACCATCAATTTTTTGTGAAAAAGAAGCCAACGATTAGTTGGCTTAAGGCGTTTAACTACATCTTGAGATGTATTTGAGAATGGTTCAGGCCTGGTTCAGGTACCAACGCCAATCCTGCTCACCGACCTCGCCCATGAATTGACGATACTCGGCACGCTTCACCGCGAGGTAAACACCCAGAAATTCTCTGCCGAAGGCCTCTCGCGCCCAGCCCGAACCTTCCAGTGCGCGCAAGGTGGTCAGCCAGTCGGTAGGCAGCAGTTCCGTGGCCTGGGCGTAACCATTGCCCTCCACGGGCGCCCCCGGGTCCAGTTGCTCGCGAATGCCGCGATGGATACCCGCCAGAATCGCCGCAGCCGCCAGGTACGGGTTGGCGTCGGCGCCGCAAATGCGATGTTCGATGTGCCGCGAGAATGCCGGCCCGCCTGGCACGCGTAGACTCACGGTGCGATTGTCCACGCCCCAGGTGGCCGCCAGCGGCGCGTAGCTGTTGGTCTGGAAGCGACGGTAGGAGTTGGCGTTCGGACAGAACAGCAACAACGAATCGAGCAAGGTACTGAGCATCCCGCCAACCGCCTGTTTAAGCAGCGGCGTACCGTCTGCGGCTTCGCTGGCGAACAGGTTGTTGCCGTCCTTGTCCGCGAGGCTGACGTGCATATGCATGCCCGTGCCTGCCAGGTCATCGAACGGTTTGGCCATGAAGCACGCGGTCATCCCGTGCTTGTGCGCCACGCCCTTGACCAGGCGCTTGTAGCGCACGGCTTCGTCCATCGCCTGCAAGGCGTCGGTGCGATGCTCAAGGGTGATTTCCACTTGCCCCGGCGCGTATTCGGAAATTGCCGTGCGCGCCGGAATGCCCTGGAGTTTGCAGGCGCTGTAGAGATCCGCCAGAAACGGCTCGATCTGCTCCAGTTCACGCAAACCGTAGACTTGAGTTGCGCGCGGGCGCCCGCCATCGACATCCCGCGCCGGTTGCGGCCGACCGTTGCTGTCGCGCTGCTGATCCAGCAGATAAAACTCCAGCTCCGCGGCCATCACCGGGTAATAGCCGTCCGCCTGCAAGCCTTCGATCACCTTCGCCAACAGGTGCCGCGGGTCGGCGATGGTTGCCGGCATGCCCTCCTTCGGGTGCATGCTGACCTGCACCGCCGCCGTCGGAATCAATCGCCATGGCATGCGCGTCAGGCTGCCGCTGATCGGGTAGGCCCGGCAATCGATATCCCCCACGTCCCAGACCAGACCGGAGTTTTCCACGTCATCGCCGTTGATGGTCAGGCCCAGGATGGTGCTTGGCAGGGGGCGACCGCTTTCGTAGACCGCCAGCAGTTCATCGCGATGCAACAACTTGCCCCGTGGCACACCGTTGTTGTCGAGGATGAACAACTCGAACATCTCGATATCCGGATTCTGTTCCAGAAAAGTCAGGGCTTCTTGTTTCGTGGCGAAGGAGGTCGTGGCACAACTCATAGGAATTCTCTTGCTTCTGCGTCAGGCAAACGCGCAGGCGCTGCCGGTTTGATCCCGGCGCACGGCGCAGGACCTGTAGGAACAATCAACGGGAAAGGCAGGAATCCGGTGGGCGCGCGTGACGGCAATGCCACAACGCCCAGAAGGCGAGTTCGGAAGGAAGTGCGACTGGACAATCGTCCATAAAGAAGACCGCAGTAGACAGATGAGCAGCAGCGTCACATGGCTGGTTAAGTCGTTAAATCGGGATTTGAAGAACTTTGGTTGTGGGTTGGCTAAACAATCCATAAGCCCGCTCCCACAGGAGCCTGTGTTGCGGCAGATGTATTTGATTTCTAAATACTGCGACGGACTTTCTGATTTGCGGCTTCCAGGCCTCTCGCGCCTAATCGGGCCCTGTCATTCAAGGTCCAATCGATGGAAAACGTCCGCGCCACTTCTCGCCCTGCCTTCTGGTTGATGGTCAGCATCATGCTCGTCGCCCTGAACCTGCGCCCGTCCATGGCTGCGGTCGGCCCTTTGCTCTCGGCGATTCGCGGCGACATCCCGCTGAGTTTCAGCCTGGCGTCGCTGCTGACCATGCTGCCGGTGATGGCCATGGGACTGGCGATGTTCTTCGGCCTCAGCGTCAGCCAATGGCTTGGCGAACAGCGCACGGTGGTGGTGTCGTTGCTGATCATCGGCCTGGCGACGGTGTCGCGCCTGTTCCTCGACTCCGCGGCCGAACTGATCCTCAGTGCCGTTCTGGCAGGTGTCGGTATCGCGCTGATTCAGGCGTTGATGCCGGCGCTGATCAAGTCGCGTTTCAGCGACAACGTTTCCGTGTGCATGGGCCTCTACGTCACATCGATCATGGGTGGCGCCGCCCTCGCCGCGTCTTTCGCGCCGCTGGTGATGATGCGCACCGGCAGTTGGCGGGGAGGACTGGCGATCTGGTCGATCCTGGCGTTGGTGGCGCTACTCTTCTGGCTCGGCCAACGTGCGGCGATGCCGGCACTGCCCGCTCAAGCGCAACGAAACAGGTCGTTCTTCACCAATTCCCGCGCCTGGTTACTCGCCATCTTCTTTGGTCTGGGCACAGCGTCCTACACCTGTGTGCTGGCCTGGCTGGCGCCGTACTACATGGAAAAAGGCTGGAGCGAACAAAACGCCGGTTTGCTGTTAGGTTTCCTCACTGCCATGGAAGTACTGTCCGGCCTGGTGACGCCTGCGATCGCCAACCGCAGCCGTGACCGTCGCCTGGTGCTGATGGTGTTGCTGGCACTGATCATGGCCGGTTTCTGCGGGCTGATAGTGAGCCCGCAACACCTGAGTCTGTTGTGGCCGTGCCTGCTGGGGCTGGGCATCGGCGGACTGTTCCCGATGAGCCTGATCGTGTCGCTGGATCATCTGGACAACCCGCAACGTGCGGGCGGGCTGACGGCTTTCGTCCAAGGCATCGGCTACCTGATCGCCGGCCTCTCGCCGCTGATTGCCGGGATCATCCGCGATCAACTCGGCAGTTTCGAATGGGCCTGGTGGTCGCTCACCGGCGTCATGGCGCTGATGATGTTGATGGTCCTGCGCTTCAACCCGCGGCACTACGCCCGCCACGTTCACTGACTCGGAAGCGCCCTCATGAAACACACCGGTTTCGCCGCCGCCCACGTCGGCATGCTGCTCTGGGCACTGTTGATCGCTGCTTCGTTTTCCGCAGCGGCGCAGGTCAGTCAGGCCATTGATCCGGTCCTGCTGACCGGCTTGCGCCTGCTGTTTTGCGCCCTGGTGTTTTTGCCGCTGTTGCTGATCAAGGGCGACACCGCCATGAACCGACGCGGGCTATTCGGCCATGCCGTCCTCGGCCTGCTGCTGGCGGTTTATTTTGGCTCGTTGTTCGAAGCGTTGCGCTACACCAGCGCGGTCAACACCGGCACGATGTTCACGCTGGTGCCATTGCTGACCCTGCTTTTCGAAGCCGTATTGATGCCGGACAGCAGCCTGAAACAACGGGTATTGCCGATGTTGATTGCGGCCGCCGGGGCCGTGATGCTGGTGCTGAAAGGCGCGGGGCCGGGGGAATTGCCGTCGTTCTATGCGGTGTCGGTGTATGGGCTCGGTTGCCTGGCGATGGCGCTCTATTCGCCCCTGAGTCAGCGGCTGAAAACCAGCAGCCTCAAGGGTCGTGGCCCGGTGGGCATGACCTTCTGGAACATGCTGTTCGGTGCGTTGTTCCTGCTGGTGTTCTGTGGGGTCAGTGGAGGCTGGCGATCGGCATCGTTGCTGTCCCTGAACGATTTTTACTGGCTGATTTACCTGGCGTTGTTCGCCACCCTGGCGACCTTCTGGTTGCTGCACCGGGCCATCGGTGTCATCGCCCCCTCCTCGGTCATTTCGTACATTTACCTGAGCACGTTGTTCATCACGCTGTTCCATTGGTTCTGGTGGCGTCAATCGCCGATGCCGCTGGAAATCGTCGGTGCGGTACTCGTAGGCATCGGCATGCTGACGTTATTGATGTCCAGTCGTCGCGCTGTGCATTTGGCACTGCCTCACAACTAAAAGGGAAACTTCCCACAAGGCATTCTCCTGGGACCATCGTTCCGCTAGGATCATTCGCACGAGTTTGCGCTCAGTCAGCGCAAGGATCACAGCGAGATGGAATGGATGCTGAACAGTAACTTGCTTAGAAAACTCGACATGCAGGACCTCATGGTGTTTATCGCCGTGTATGAACAAAGCAGCGTCACCGGAGTGTCTGAAACACTTTGCGTCAGTCAGTCCACCGTCAGTTACTGCCTGAAAAAGCTACGTAGCGGATTCGAAGACGAATTGTTCATCAACACCCGCGCGGGGATGCGCCCTACTTACAAAGCCAGCACCATGTACACCCACGTGCTGAAAATTCTCGAAAGCATCAACCTCTGTCACGCCGGGACACAGGCGTTCGACCCTACTCTGCAACCGGTCACCTTCAACATCTGCGCACCGGAATACTTCGAGCAGTTAATCCTGCCGCGTTTATTGAAAAGCTTTGATTTCGCCGACTTACCGGTGATGGTCAACATGCACAAGTTCGAAACCGACATCCCGGCCGAAGAACTGCGCGACGGCAGTCTCGACCTGGTGATTTGCTTCGGCCCGAATTTTCATCGCAGTCACGCCGACTTCAAATCCCGCATGCTGCTGGAAGACGATCTGGTCTGCGTCTTCGATAAACGCGCCACGCCGCTGGAACCGCGTTTAAGTCTGCAAGCCTTCACCGAACGCCGGCACGTGTTTCCTACACCCTGGACATCGACCACAAACATGGTCGACGGCTGGCTGGCGCAGCAAGCGCAAAAACGGCAAATCGTCGCACGCTCCAACAGCTACAGCGCAGCGCTGAAAATGATCACAGGCACCGACTTCATCGTTACCCTACCCAGACGCATTCAGCACTTACTGGCCAGCGAGGCGATTTTCAATCACTGCGAAGCGCCCAACGGCCTGCCGGGTTTCACCCTCGACATGCAATGGAGTCAAGGCGCCGATCAGGACAGCGCCAATACCTGGCTGCGTGAACAAGTGGTCAAGGCCTGCACTGAACAGGCCATTGCCTGAAACTCAGTTGTTGATGGCGACTTTGCTGTAGGACTCCCGATCAATGTCGAGGATTTCTACAGCCAACTGCACCTCAACCCCCGCCGGCCATTCACACAAGTCCTGCACCACCGCCAGCAGGCTTTCGGATAACTGCTTTTTGATCTGCGGCGAGCGGCCACTCAACAACGCCAGTTTCACGTGCACAAATGCCCGCTCAGCCAATGCAGTACCGACCTTGAAGGTCCCGACCTTCACGGCTCGGCTTTTGATGTCGTATTCGGCAGCAAACTGACCGGAAGCCACCAGCGTATTGTTGAGCCGGATCAACGCCACGTCGGCGTTCAAATCAGGCAGGTTGGCGGTGTATTCCATGTGCAGGTGGGGCATGACGTGGCTCCTGAAAGTAGGCGGAAAGGTCGTACATATAACACAGAGTGGTCCTGCTCACCGGGACGGCGGCGACGCTAAGCGCTCACTCATGAACGCCTCCAGTCGCGAGCGCAACCAGCGCTCGGCGGGGTCGGTGTCGACGTGGCTGAGCCAGACCATCGACAGGTCAAGCGTCGGTGTCTTGAACGGAAAAGGCTCCATGAACAACTGTCCGGACGCAGCCATCGCCTCGGCGGTGTAATCCGGCAGGCTGGCGATCAGATCGGTTCCGGCGAGCAAGGCTGGCAATGAACTGTACTGCGGCACGGATAACACTACGTGGCGTGTACGCCCGATCTCCGCCAGCCACTCGTCAGCGTAACCACTGATGTTGGCGGTATGAGACACCAGCACGTGCGGACGCGAGCAATATTCATCGAGGGTCAGCGGCGTGTCGGACGCATCGGCGCGCAGGATCCTGGGCTGGATGTGCCGCAACAATTTGCGCTTGGCATTGGCCGGCAGACCCCGGGTCTGGCTGATACCCACCGTGATGTCGCCGGATGCCAGCAAATCGGGAATTCGCCAGTAATCGACATGCTGCACTACAAACACCACCTTCGGTGCTTCCTGACGCAAGGCACGCAGCAACGGCGGCAACAGGCCGAACTCGACATCGTCCGACAGCCCGATACGAAACGTCATGGTGCTAACGGTCGGGTCGAAATCATGGGTCAGGCTTAGCGCCACCGACAACGAGTCCAGCGCCGGCGACAAATACTGAATCAGCTCCTCGGCCCGGGCAGTCGGCTCCATTCGATGGCCAACCCGAATGAACAGCGGGTCGTTGAACATCGTGCGCAGGCGGTTGAGCGCCGAACTGATGGTTGGCTGCCCGAGAAACAACTTCTCCGCCACACGGGTAACGTTGCGTTCGAGCATCAAGGTTTCGAACACCACCATCAGGTTGATATCCGCCTTGCGTAGTTCGTTGCGATTCATCCACTGCCCCCAATCCCCAAATCTGCTGACAGTTTAGGTAGCTGTCGCAACGGGCGTCTATGCGACTCAAGCAGTTTGCATTTGATCGGGCTGCAAGGCTGCTTGAAAGGAAGCTGCCCTGATTGAGCAGCTTCACCGCTCGAGGCCTAGATTTCCTTCACCGGCGTCTGATCCTGAGTGCCCTTGATCAGGCTGATGGCATGCACGCAATCCGCCTTGTTGACGTAAGCCTCCCCGCTGGCAATCGTTTCATTATTCCCCGCCCGTAAACGCCACCGCCATTGACCTTTGCCGGTGTGCGGGGTGCCACGGGTTTGCCTGTAAATCTCGAAGTACATTGATCGCTCCTTGCGATGACTGATAACGGCAGGTCAGTGACCTGCGAAACCAGAGTAGATGAGGATTTTGGGCGGAGATGTGTTGCAATGTCAGGGGATATTTCGAGGAAAAACCCTTGATTGGGGCGGCAGCCAGTAGATACGAGGGGTGGTAATTCGAGCTACGTGGTTGAGTAACTTTTCTTGTGAACGGGCGTATTTTTCTTACTTCAGCCCATTGACGGTTCCCACGCAAAAAAACTGAACACCTTGCGGTGTCCAGACCATTGCGACTACTTGCGGCTCTGCTACCTCGCACCAAAATCGCCAAAACAAAACGACCAGAAACGAAAAAGCCCCATAGCGTATTTAGCTACGGGGCTGAATGAGATGGCCAGTCGGATCAAGAAGCCCTGCAGGTTTACGCCTACAGGGCTTTTTTGTTTAGCGCAAAGGCAGACTCCGGCATCGTCTGACAGCCCCTTCCTGATTTGTCCAAGCCCCTGGCGACATCAGGCTTGGCCCCTAAGCTCTGCGACGTGCGGGGCGAAAAGGCCCTGACCACCGACAATCATGCGAACTCAAAAGGAGCCTCTGCAATGGCTAGAGATAAAGCAAAAGACGACAAACACTTCAACTGTACCCAAGACCATGAAGCCGACTACGTCGCAGGCCTTTACCCTCATGCGAAGGAAGAGGTCAAAACATTACTGGCATCCGCCTGCAAGGACAAAACCTTGCACAACTCCACACACAGGGATGTCTACGAGCTGATCAAGAGGAAACTGGGTTACTCACAGCCGTAAGATTTACGGGCTAATACGAGCTTGGCGCACGTCTCCAGATAATCCGTGACGGCCTCTCATGCTTGGGTAGCGCATTACTTGACTGCCATGAACAAGGCAGTTGTGGATGATGTACACAAGGTGTCGACGAGGCGGCCACCGGTGAAGACCGACGCCTAGTACTTGCTTGTTGGTACCCCTAAAAATGCCCTGAAAAAAATCTACAGAAACGAAAAAGCCCCGTAGCTTATTCAGCTACGGGGCTTTTTCTATGTAATGGCGGAGAGATAGGGATTCGAACCCTAGGTACCGGTGAAGGTACAACGGATTTCGAATCCGTCCCATTCGGCCACTCTGGCATCTCTCCAACGGCGCGCATCATAACAACACTTTTGCCGGAA
>Ga0255334_1001447_pt1 | contig 10509 bp, 10 predicted proteins | sample EtOH5_35cm_T3_12_FD_202080 | JGI IMG/M metagenome (GOLD analysis project Ga0255334, IMG submission 202080) | Sandy soil microbial communities from University of British Columbia, Vancouver, Canada - EtOH5_35cm_T3_129 | ecosystem: Engineered > Artificial ecosystem > Sand microcosm > Unclassified ...
AGGCGAATGGCCGCCGCCGAGACCCAGCACCACAAGGTCGGGCTGCAAGGCGAGGACGGCTTCCACGGAGAAGCTCGCAGCCGTGGTGGTGCCGACCACCGGGATGCGCGCGATGCCGGGAAAGCGCGCGAGATACTGGGCGTAACCGGCGGGGTCGAGGCGGTGGAAATCATCCATCCACCCGGCGATGACCGCGGTCGGATCCTCGTGCTCCAGCAGGGCGATGGCGTGGATGAGCCGCCCTTCGCCGAGCAGCAGGCGGCGGGCGGGCTGCGCGAGCACCACCTCCCGCCCGGCAAGATCGCGCAGATGCACCGGCTCGGCGCGTGCCGCTGTGGAGGTGAGCAGCAGCAGCGAAAGGACGAGCAGCAACCGGGTCATGGCGAAAGCCTTTCCGATGTTGGGAGGGTCTTGGTTGTCGTGAGGGCCGCATGCGGCCCAGGGCGTTGCCGCCGCCGTCGTCACGCCGGCTGCCGCAGGCCGAAGCGCAGGGCCCGGCTGATCGCCGCCGGCACCACGGAGCCATGGTTTTCGTCCGGGAAGACGTGGAAGCCGACCTCGACGCCAAGATCGCCGAGGCGGCCGGCCAAGTCCCGTGCGTTGCCGAGCATGCGGGCCTGCCGCAACCGCGCGAGGCGTTCGGCCGAAAGCCCGGATGGCGGCGCATCCCCCGGTTCCTCATCCCCGCCCACGAGCAGCAACAGGCCGAGGCCGGCCGGCCGCGCGTGCGATGCGAAGCCCGGCTCGGCGGCCAGCACCGCCCGGTCCTGCCACCAGATCGAGGGGCTGGCCGCGATGCTGCGGGGGAACAGCCCGGGCCGGGTCAGGAAGGCATGGAGCACCAGCAGGCCGCCGAAGGAATGGCCGAAGATCGCCTGCCGCGCCGGATCCACCGGCCAGCGCCGCGCGATCTCCGGCCGCAGCACATCCCGGATCAGGTCGAGGAAGGCATCCGCTTCGCCCGATCCCGCCGGGGCGCCCGGCGCGGGCGGGGTGTAGTCGCGGGTGCGGCCCGGCATGTCGAAGGGCGCATCGCCGGGGTGGCCGAGCCCGACCAGCAGCCCCGGGCTGACGCCGGTCACCGCGGTCCGCCGTTCCTGCATCCGCGCCGCCGCGACCGCGATGGGAAAGCTCGTGTTGCCATCGAGCAGGTAGAGCACCGGATAGCCGGCAGGCGGCGGCGGTTCCTCCGGCCATGCGACGAAGACGCGGTGCCGCCGGCCGGGCGCGCCGGGCACCGCCAGGTCCCACCAGCCGGTGCGCGCCAGGTTGAAGGGCGGCAGGACGGCGGCGGGCTGCGCCAGCGCCGCGCCGGGCAGCAGGGCCAGCCCCGCCAGCGCGCGGCGCCTCACCACCGGTAGCGCAGCCCGGCAACCACCGAGCGCCGGTTGCCGAACCAGCAGTTGGTCTGGTTGGAACAGCTCGCGATATACTTTTTGTCGAAGAGGTTGTTGGCGTTCAGCGTCGCCTCGAACCCCTTCATGGTATCGCCCAGCGCGCCGAGGTCGTAGCGGATCGCGGCATCGACCAGGGTCGTCGAATCCACCCGGAAGCTGTTCGCTTCGTCGCCTTGCGTGGCACCGATGAAGCGCACCCCGGCGCCGAGCCCGAGCCCGTTCATCGCCCCGTCGCGGAAGGTGTAGTTGGCCCAGCCCGAGGCCGCATGCTTCGGCACCTGCGGCGCCTGGTTGCCCGAGACGCCGGGGGTGTTGGAGCGAGTGATCTCGGCATCGGTGTAGGAATAGGCGGCGATCAGGTCGAGTTCCTCGGTCAGGCTGGCGCGCGCTTCAAGTTCGACGCCGCGCGACCGGATCTCGCCGGTCTGCACATTGTAGAGGCTGTCGCTGGGGTCGGTGGTCAGCACGTCCTGCTGAGTGATCTGGAAGACGCCGAGCTGGACAAAGCTGCGTAGCCCCTCCGCCTGGTACTTCACCCCGGCCTCGACCATCTCACCGGTCGTGGGGTCGAAGGTGTTGCCGCCGCGGGCGGGCGACATGGTGCCGGAATTGGGCAGGAAGCTGGTGGCGTAGCTGACGAAGGGCGCGAGCCCGTTGTCGAACAGGTACAGCGCACCGACCCGGCCGGTGAAGGCGCTGTCGGTCTGGCTGACATGGGCGCTGGTGCTGCGCGTCACCGTCTCGCTGGTCGCCCAGTCCTGTCGGATGCCCGCTGTGAGGCGCCAGCGGCCATAGGCGATCTGGTCCTGCGTATAGACCCCAAGCTGGTCCTGGATCTGCGTGGTCATCGCCAGGTTCAGCGATGGAATCGCGACATTGTAGACGGGATTGAAGAGGTTGAGATTCAGCGAGCTCGACGTGGCATTGCCGAGCCGCCGCTTCGCCGAACCGCGGTTCCAGTCGAGCCCGGTCAGCAGCGTGTGCCGCAGGCCGCCGGTCACGAAGCTCGCCTGCGCCTGGTTGTCGAGCGCAAAGGTATCGACATGCTCGATCGACTGCGCGGCGGCGCGCACGAGGGTGCGGCCGTTGATCACCGTCCGGCCGGAGATCGCGCGGAAGTCGGAATCGATGTGCTGGTAACGGAAGTTCTGACGGACGGTCCAGGTTTCATCGATGCGGTGTTCGAGCTGGTAGCCGATCGAGGCGGTACGGCGCTCGAAGCGGTCCCAGTTCGGATCGCCGCCGAAGAAGTTGGAATGGAGCCGGCCATAGGGGCTGGAAAACACGGTGCCGGTACCGGGCACGAAATTGTAGAAACCGCCCTCTGGCTCATACTGGTAGTTGCCGAGCAGCGTCAGCGTGGTGTCGGCGTCCGGGCGCCAGGTCAGCGCGGGCGCGATGGCGATGCGCTTTTCCTCGGTGAAGTCGTATTGGGAATCGGCCTGGCGGGCGATGCCGGTCAGGCGATAGAGCAGCGTGCCATCCTCGGTCAGCGGGCCGCTGGTGTCGAAGGCGGCCTGACGTAGCCCATCATTTCCGGCTTCGAGCCGGACCTCGCCGGTCGGCGTCGCGGTGGGACGGCGGCTGACGAGGTTGACGATGCCGCCCGACCCGGTCTGGCCATAGAGCACCGAGGCAGGCCCGCGCAGCACCTCGATCCGTTCCAGCAGCCAGGGATCGGTATTGGGGATGGCGTAGGAGATGCCGCGCTGCTGCCGCAGCCCATCAAGGAAGTTCACATAGGCGGCGCTGGCCCCCTGCCCGCCGAAGCCGCGCACATAGACGCTGTCATAGCGCGCGGTAGGGCGCACCTCCGGCAGCACACCGGCGGTGTAGCGCAGCGAATCGGAGACGGTGCGCGCACCCTGGTCGTCCATCTGGTCGCGCGTGACGACGCCGACCGATTGCGGCGTCTCGATCAGCGGCGTGTCGGTCTTGGTGCCGGTGGTGGTCAGCGGCGCGACATAGCCCTCGACATGCTGCCAGGACCGCCAGGCAGTCGCCTGCACCTCCACATCGGGCAGGGTGATCACCGGCGCCGGGTCCGGCGTCTGCGCCAGGGCCGGGGCGGTCAGCGCGAACAGCGCAGCGCCCCCCAGCAGGGCCGGCAGCCCCGCGGCTGGGCGGTGGGGGCAGGTCATGGGAAGGTCTCCGACAGCGGTCGCGGGGAGGCGGATAGTCACGCGCTTATATTGAGATCGATTCTCAATCGCAAGTCATGCGCCGCGACATTTCTCATGGTCGCGGCCCGGGATGCGGGGGGGACGCCGGGCACGAGCCGGCCTCGGCCGCGCCGATTCATCGCGGGAGCGGGGATGCGTGCGGGCCAGCGGGGTGGCGACATGTCGCAGGCTGCAGCAGGGCGCCATGCGCCGAGCGCCTGCCCGGCGGCGACGCGGACTTCCTCCGCACCCTGCCCCAAAGGGCCGATCGACTGCCGTCACGCCTGTCGCTGCGGCGGACGGCCTCGAAAACCTTGGTAGCGGCGGGCGGACTTGAACCGCCGACCCCGGCATTATGAGTGCCGTGCTCTAACCAGCTGAGCTACACCGCCAAAGCCAAGCAAGACGCCTCGGCCAAACTTGGTTGCCGCGCTTAGGCCGCTGCCCGCGCCGTGTCAACGCGCCCCCGACCGCGAATGAACCCGCCGCCGAGCAAACGCCCCCCCGCATCATACAGAACCATGGCCTGCCCGGGGGCGGCGACCGAGGGCGCGCGCGGCACCAGCCGCAGCAGCCCGGCGGCCGAATCCCAGGTCGCGGTGGCCGGATGCGGCGCCTCCCGCGCACGCAGCCGGGCCAGGCATGCGAAGCGCTCGGCCGGGGGCGCGATCAGCCAGTTCACCTCGCCGGCGACCACCTCCTCGGTCGTGATCGCCGCGCGGGGGGCGACGATGATGCGCCGCGTGCCGGGCTCGACCCCGGTCACGAACATCCGCTCCTGCCCGTCGCGGGAGGCCATGCCGAGCCCGCGCGACTGCCCCACGGTGAAGCGCGCGATGCCGGCATGGGTGCCGAGCACACGGCCATCGGCATGCACGACCTCCCCCGGCTCCGCGGCATCGGGGCGCAGCCGGCCGACGAGGTCGCTGTAGCGGCCCTCCGGCACGAAGCAGATGTCCTGGCTGTCCGGTTTTTGGGCCACGGCCAGGCCCAGGCGTTCGGCCATGGCGCGGACGGCGATCTTGTCGGGCATGTCGCCAAGGGGGAAGCGCAGCTGCTCCAGCTGCGCCCTTGTGGTGGCGAAGAGGAAATAGGACTGGTCGCGCATGGGGTCGGCGGCCATGTGCAGCTCGGCCCCCTCGGGACCCTCGACGCGGCGAGCGTAATGGCCGGTGGCCAGCGCCTCGCAGCCCAGATCCCGGGCGAGGCCGGCCAGATCCTGGAATTTTACGCTCTGGTTGCAGCGGATGCAGGGGACGGGGGTTTCACCGCGCGCATAGCTGTCGGCGAAATCGCCGATCACCGCGTCACGGAAACGCTGCTCGCGGTCCAGCACGTAATGCGGGATGCCGATGCTGTCGGCGACCATGCGCGCATCATGGATGTCCTGCCCGGCGCAGCAGGCGCCCTTCTTGGCGGTGGCGGCGCCGTGGTCGTAGAGCTGCAGGGTCGCGCCCACGACCTCATGCCCCGCGTCATGCAGCATCGCCGCGACGACGCTGCTGTCCACGCCGCCGGACATCGCAACCAGAATACGCATCAGCCTGCGTCCCACCCCATCTGCCAGAACTCCGTCTCAAGCCGCGCCGCCTCGGCGAAGTCGCGCGAAAGCGCGGCGAAGCGCGCCTCGCCGCCATGGCTTGCGCCCAGCGCGTCCAGCCGCAACGCCGCAGCGCGCGCCAGCGCCTGATACGCTTCTCCGGCGTAGCTGGCGATCCAGGATTCATAGGGGTTGCCGCCGCGCCGCCGCGACGGATGCGCCTCGATCCGCCGGGCGATCTCGCCATAGCCGATGGTGCAGGGGGCGAGCGCCACCTCCAGGTCCAGGATATCCCCGGCCAGGCCGCGATCCAGCACCCAGCGGCTATAGCCGACGGTCTGGGCGGCTTCCGGGGTCGCGATCACCGCCGCCTCATCCAGCCCCCATTCGGCGCAATAGGCCAGGTGCAGCTTCGTCTCATCCAGGATCGCCGCGATGGTGCCGGCCTTCTCGCGCATCGCGGCCAGGCTTTCGGCCTTGATCACCGCCAGCGCCTCGGCCCGGGCGAACTGGATCAGGAACAGGTAATCCTGCACCAGATAGTGCCGGAAGGCGGCCAGGGGCAGGCTGCCATCGGCCAACCCCTGCACAAAAGGATGCCAGCAATAGGCCTCCCAGGCCGGGGCGGCGGCGCGCAGGCGCCGGAACAGCCCGCCCTCGGCCCCGTACATCAACCGGCGTTCCGCGACCCCGCCGGCAGTTTCACGACCAGCCCGTCCAGCGCCTCGGTCATGATCAGCTGGCAGCCAAGGCGGCTCGTCTCCTGCAGGTCGAAGGCGAGGTCCAGCATGTCCTCCTCATCCTCGGTCGGCTTCACCAGCCGAGGGAACCACGCCGCATCCACGACCACATGGCAGGTGGAACAGGCCAGCGAACCCTCGCAGGCGCCCTCGATATCCACGCCGTGCCGATGCGCGATCTCCAGCACCGAAAGCCCGAGCGGGGCCTCGACCTCCTTTCGGGTTCCGTCGCGCTCAACAAAAGTCATCTTCGGCATGGTCACTCCGCGGAAACGAATGGGGCTGAATGGGGGGCTGTGGTCGCGATCCAGGCGGCGCCAAGCAAAGCCGCCGCGCGATCCGCATCGGCCGGCGAGGTAAAGCGCCCAAAGCCGATCCGCAAGGTTTTGCGCGCAGCCTCCTCCGGCACGCCGATCGCGCGCAGCACATAGGAAGGCTCGACCTCGGCCGAGGAACAGGCCGAGCCGGTGGAGACGCAGACGCCCGGGGCCGCGGCCATGATCGCCTCGGCGGTGGTGTCGCCGGGGAAGGTCAGGTTGAGGTTGCCGGCGACCCGCTGCCCGACATCGCCGTTCACCACCAGATCCGGCACCAGCCCGCGCAGGGCCTGCAAGAAGCGGTCGCGCTGGCCGGCGATGCGGCCGGCATCCAGCACGCCCTCGGCCGCCGCGATCCGCGCCGCGGCACCAAAACCCACCACCAAGGGGGCCGCCAGGGTGCCGGAACGCAGCCCCCGCTCCTGCCCGCCACCGGAGAACAGCGGCGCCAGCCGGACGCGGGGCCGGCGGCGGACATAGAGCGCGCCGATCCCCTTCGGCCCATAGAGCTTGTGCCCGGACAGCGAGAGCAGATCCGCCCCGATCGCCTGCACGTCCAGGGCAATGCGCCCCGAGGCCTGGGCGGCATCGGTATGGAACAGCGCCCCCGCCTCCCGCGCCAGCGCGGCCAGGGTCGCCAAATCCTGGGTGACGCCGATCTCATTGTTCACGGCCATCACGCTGACCAGCAGCGTCGGCGCCGACAGCGCCTGGCGCAGCGCCTCCGGGTCCAGCAGCCCATCGGCGCCGACCGGCAGGATGACCGGCTCGAAGCCCTCGGCGGCCAGGTCGTGCACGCTTTCCAGCACGCATTTGTGCTCGGTCGCCACCGTGATGATGCGGCGCCTGTCGCTGCCTTGGCTCGCGGCGAAGCGGGCGGCGCCCTTGATGGCGATGTTGTTGGATTCGGTCGCGCCGGAGGTCAGCACGATCTCCCGCGCCTCGGCCCCGATCAGGGCGGCGATCTCGGCGCGGGCAGCCTCGACCGCTTCCTCGGCGGCGCGGCCCATGGCGTGTTCGATGCTGTGGGGATTGGCGAAATTCTCCTCCCACCACGGCCGCATCGCCGCCAGCACCCTGGGGTCCAGCGGCGTGGTCGCGTGGTTGTCGAGGTAGATGGGGCGATTGGCTGAAGCGGACATGCCCTTAATGTGGCGCCGCCACGCGCGGTGTTGAAGCACCGCCGGCGCGGTCCTGCCGCGCGCCGATGCGGGCCAGCGCCGCCAGGAAGCGGGCCGGGGCATCGGCCGGGGCATCCCAGGGCAGGCTGACGCGAATGGCATGGCCGGCGGCCTCGCCCAGCCCCATGGCGGCCAGCACATGGCTGCGCGCGACCTTGCCAGAGGAACAGGCGGAGCCCGCGGACACCCGCATCCCTTCCAGGTCCAAGGCGATCACCAGGGTTTCGGCGGGCAGGCCGGGGAAGATGAGGCTGGTGGTATTGGGCAGCCGGGGCGCGCCCTGCCCGGCCACGGCCAGGCCGGACCCCGCCTCGATCGCATCGCGCAGGGCGGCGAGGCGGGTCGCGGCCTCCGGCCGCGCGGCGGCGGCAGCGGCCCCCATGCCGGCGATGGCCGGCAGCGCCTCGGTCCCGCCGCGGCGACCGCGTTCCTGGCCGCCACCGGTCAGCAGCGGCGCGAGGTCCAGCCCCGGGCGCAGCAGCAGCGCCCCCGCCCCCTTGGGTCCGCCGAGCTTGTGGCCCGACAGCGCCATGGTCTCGGCGCCGAGCCCGGTAAAATCCAGCGCGACCCGCCCCGCCGCCTGCACCGCATCGACATGCAGCAGCGCGCCATGCCGGCGGCAGAGCGCCAAAACCTCGGCCAGCGGATGCAGCACCCCGGTCTCGTTGTTGGCGGCCATGACACAGACCAGCGCAGGGCCCGCCGCCGCCAACAGTTGGTCGAGGGCGGCCAAATCCAGCTGCCCATCGGCCAGCACCGGGATCGAGGTAGCGCCGGGGGCCGCGGCCAGGATGGCGGGATGTTCGGTCGCCCCCGCCAGCACCGCCCGTCCGCGACCCAGGGCATGCACCGCCGCGGCATTGGCCTCGGTGCCGCCGCCCATCAGCACCACATCCTGGGCGCGGGCGGAAAAGGCGGTGGCGATCTGCGCCCGCGAAAACTCCAGCAGGCGGCGCGCGGCGCGGCCATCGGCATGGACCGAGGACGGGTTTCCGACCAGGTCGAGCGCCGCCAGGACCGCCGCCCGGGCCTCTGGCCGCAAGGGCTCGGTGGCATTGGCGTCGAGGTAGAGGCCGGGCATCGGCGAAGGGCTCCCGCGCCATGGCGCGCCGGCATGGCCGGGCGGCGGGCCATGCGCATGTGACTGGCCTGCCATGCGCTATGCCGGGCAGGCGCCATGATTCTATTATGATTCCCGGCTTCGGGTCTGTATATTCCTTCGACCCAGGGAAACGGGAACCTTTCCCCGGGAAGCCACGAACGACCAGCACATGACGGGTGCGACAAACTGTCGCCATCGACAGGCTATTGTTCCCCACCGGGTCAGTCAACGACTGCCCCCGGGGGATGGTCTGTTGCCGTCACTCTGCTCCGTGCGCTGGCCTGGTTTCCCGAATGGCTGCCGGCGGCCCCAGGCCGGCACCCCAAGCGGATGCGAAGAACGATGCCTGAAGTGATGTTCGCCGGCCCCGATGGGCGGCTCGAAGGCCGCTACCACCACGCGGGCAAGCCGGGCGCGCCTGTCGCGCTGGTGCTGCACCCCCACCCGCTGCATGGCGGCACCATGAACAACCGTGTCACCCACGCGCTGTTCGAACGCTACAAGGCGATGGGCTTCTCCACGCTGCGCTTCAACTTCCGCGGCGTCGGGCGGAGCCAGGGTCGCTATGACGGCGGGATCGGCGAGATCTCCGACGCGGCCTCGGCGCTCGACTTCCTGCAGGCGGTGAACCCGGGAGCCTCCATGCTCTGGGTCGCGGGCTATTCCTTCGGCGCCTATGTCGGCATGCAGCTGCTGATGCGGCGGCCGGAGATGGGCGGCTTCGTCTCCATTTCCGCCCCGGCCAGCCATTACGACTTCGGCTTCCTGGCCCCCTGCCCCTGCAGCGGCCTCATCCTGCATGGCGCGGATGATGAGCTGGTGCCGGAACCCTCGGTGCGGAAGCTGGTCGACAAGCTGAACACCCAGAAGGGCGTGACGATCGACTACCGCGTCATGGCCGGTGCCGGACATGTGTTTACCCCGGCGCAGACCGAACAGGTCGCCAATGCCGCCGAAGACCATGTGATGAGCATCCTCAACCGCTCCCGCATGGCGCTCGCCGCCGATTGAGGCCCGCCCCTCCGCCGCCCCGACGCGGCGGAGGGTGCCCGAGGCTACAGGTAGCGACCGCGTTCCATGATCTCCAGCGTGTATTCCCGATAGCTCATCCCGAGCGCTTCGGCGCGGGCCAGCCGGCGCAGCGCGATCTCGCGCGGGGGCGTCTTCCATGCCTTTTTGTGCGCGCGACGCCAGCACCAGAGGCGCCAGGACGCCGCCTCATCCCTCTCGAGCGGCGGGCCGCCATTGTGGCCAGGTCCTGGTGTGCTCATCCGGGGTCTCGCTCCAGTTCGGCGGGGAAGGAAACAGCCATGGTCTCGGCTGCATTCTTTCCCTAAAGTAGACATATGTCTACCAAAGTGATCGATCCGGATAGGCCGGCGGATCCCCTCGCCCCCCTGCTCGCGGCGCGGCTGCGGCGGGAGCGGGAGGCGAGGGGATGGTCGATCGGCGCCCTCGCCGAGGCCTCCGGCGTCTCCCGCGCCATGATCAGCAAGGTCGAACGGGGCGAGGCGAGCCCGACCGCGGCCTTGCTTGGGCGCCTGTCGGGCGCGCTGCAGCTGACCGTCTCGGCGCTGCTGGCCCGTGCCGAGGCGGACGGGATCGGTGGGCGGGTCACGCGGGTGGCGGAACAGGCGCTGTGGATCGATCCCGACACGGGCTACCTCCGCCGCGCGCTGTCGCCGCCCGGCACCGACCCGGAGCTGGTATTGATCGAACTGCCGCCGGAGGCCTGCGTGCCCTATCCGGCGGCCTCCTACGCCTTCCTTCGCGGGCAATGCGTCTGGGTGCTGGCGGGAATCCTTGAGGTGCGCGAAGGCGAGCAGCGGACGCTTCTGCGTGCCGGCGATTGCCTGGCCTTCGATCTCTCGGTGGCGCGCGACTGCGGCTTCGCCAACCCTTCGACGACCGAGCCGGCCCGTTATGCGGTGGCCCTCGTCCGACGCTAGTGTCCCGAACCAGAAGTTCGCCTGATTGATTATCATGCCGGCATCGGTAGGTGTCGCAGACAGAAGCGCTCGATGCTGGCGAGGATGTCGTTGGCGGATTTGGTCCAGCGGAACGGCTTGG
>Ga0255334_1001448_pt1 | contig 10503 bp, 3 predicted proteins | sample EtOH5_35cm_T3_12_FD_202080 | JGI IMG/M metagenome (GOLD analysis project Ga0255334, IMG submission 202080) | Sandy soil microbial communities from University of British Columbia, Vancouver, Canada - EtOH5_35cm_T3_129 | ecosystem: Engineered > Artificial ecosystem > Sand microcosm > Unclassified ...
GTCGCAAGAGAGAAAACGGTCCGGTGCGGCGTGATGTTGATGTGGATCGACAATAATGGAGCGCAAAGATCGCGATGTTGGCAGAATACGCGCGCTTTGGCAATTTCCCCAGTATTTTTCGAAACGTTTTCCTCCTCGTCTCTTGGTTATCCTCCAATGGGGGAGCGCTTTTTTACGCTCTATTTGTATGCGGCGCGATCGCTCCAACGCTTTCTGCGCTGGGGTAGTAGTAGTAGGCTGACGTGTTTGTGTCCTCGTGTGTATGTCTTGGGTCAGCGTCCAAGGGAGCGCGGCTTTGTTTCCGCGTTCTCGGTAAAGGAATTGGCTCGCATGCGCACCACGATGCCCAATCAGGATTGTGACACGCGGCCATTGGTTGTTATGGCTATTTCTGGGACCGAAAACGACCCCGCTTGGTCGACGGGACCTTATGGCCCGTAAAAGGAAACCAACCGCAGGAACGCGCCGTGCGCCAGACAAGTACAAGGCCATTTAGCCGAAAGAGAACAGGCAACATGGAAATGAAAAGATAAAGTTGGAGAGAGAAAGGGAAAAAGAAAATCACAAAACACTGTGCTGCGAGAGGGCGACATGGAGGGCACCCACAATCTGCTGCAGAGAGGGCGGGTAGGCGACGAGGCCAGAAGCGACAAAGCGCGATGTGGCCTTGGTCTTTTTCGAGCCACCGCGCCGCAGAGTGACGCGATCGGCGGCGATGTGGCCGGTCAGAAAGGCGCCCTCTTGCACGTCGGCCATATCAATATCGCGCCCGGTGACGGCATCACGCACAAGGGTCCACGAGTAGCACGCCGCGCGGATCGTTCCCTTGCTCAGACAGTCCCGCCAGCGGTAAACGGTATCGGTCATGGGCGTTTTCCACGAAACGAGATGCCTCTCGCCGGTGGACCTATCGCCGGTGGCAGCTGCTGACGGGGCGGTCTTGTCCACAAAGGAGAGCGTCATCTGATGGAGTGATTCCTGCACACCGCGCAGTTGTGCCATAAACTCGTGGGCTTGCTTTTCACGTTGAATCCGTCTGTCTCGGACAGAGAGGGCGCCATCTGTAGGGTATATTGCCATGCTCGCATGCAAGGTAACATGACGCGCAAAGGGTATCCTGTCCTGTATGGCCTTGCATGCAGTGCACCGCCAAGTATCGCGATTTTGTCCGCATCTAAAGAGGGTGTTGCAGGCCTCGCACGATGGCCTCGATATCATGCGCATAAAGGGCAATGCGGCGCGCGCCACCTTCTCAGGGTACAAGAGGGTCACTCGGATCTTTTTGCCCTTGGGTGTGTCTTGCACCTCAAACGTTGTATGGCGGCGTAGGCCCTCGACCTCTTCCTGTTCATCCTCTAGAGGCACATCAGCTGGCATGGTCTGCTCCGCAGCAGTGGAGAGATCGCTGGACGACTTTCTCTTGATGCCTCCTTCGCCCAACGTCGAGACATTGGGGAGAGGATGGAACGCGAGGGATGAACCGCGCGTATCGACTGCCAGCGAGGATTCGGTGGCGCTCCTGTGGTCGTTGCGAGGCCACGCCCTGCCCGTGCGGATGGGGCGATAGGTAAACGCCGCGCACACGGAGGGAGCACTCTCATATCCATCCAGTGACCCAAATGCCGCGCAACTTTGCGCACCCTTTTGATGCACACGGCGGCGTTTGGCGACAAACTCTCCTTGTGCAGGAGCACTCGGACCGTTCAATGTGGTGTCGTGCACTTGCACATGTTGGTCGCCTTTTTCCTCGTCACGCGTGATGGGCACAATAACCTCCTGCTGCACGAGGGGATCTTGCACAAGGACGGGCCTGTCTTCCGGATAGTGATTGTGCAAGTCGCAGTACAGTGCCCTGTGAATGACGGGCCACATTGCGCGATCGTGAAGCCATCGTTTCCACTGGGGCATCGCGTGCAAGTTACCCACGCCGCAGTGCGAGTGCGCCGATTCGACCAATTGGGCAATCTCTTGTTCCAGTACATGTTCGTCGTGCTCTTGATAGTGTTTGGTTGTCGGTTCCGATTCCGTCATGCCATCGGCAGGCATGGAAGGGACTATGGGCTCAAAGCCCTTTCTGCGCGCTTTGTCCAAGCGTTCGCTTTTGAGATGGGCCCCTGTCAGAGGTTCGGTCGTGCGCGTGACCATCGCCAGTGCGCAGGCCCACGACGCCCACACGGCCCGCCGTTTTGGATCGTAAAATGCACATGCGTGCGAGAGGTCAAAGTTGCCAATCACCTGAACGGCATTAATACTGTCGGTATAGATCAGCTGCACGGTTGCCACCGTGGTCGGTCCATGATGACCATCCTTGCTGCCATCACCGTACCCACTGTTGTTGTGAAACGTCACGACGGAACCTTGGATGCGCGCCATCCATCCTCGTTCAATGGACAGTGCGTCAAACAAGATCGCAACCGCATGGTCAAAGGCACCACGTCTAGCCGTTTCACTGCCGCCGACGACCCACAGGTCGAGATCCGAGGATGGCGTGTGATGGCGCAAGAAGGGCGCCTGCATGGCATTGACCACGCTGCCGCCCGCCAAGACTATGTTGGCACCGCACTCGACCAGACACTGCTGGACGGCCGTCCACACTTGACCGAAATCGTGCTCGAGACTCGAGCAAAACAGATCGTGATCGCCCACAAAGCAGGGCATCTCGGACGCCGATGGAGGTGCCCCATCGCTTTCGTCTCTGTTGTCTGGGGTCGCATCTACAGCGACGAGAAAGCGCGCTGGTGCAGCAGAGTCGAGAACGTTGCAAAAGCCAAACGCCGTTGGGGACGCGAGAAAGGGACTCGCTGCCGTCAGTGGTTGGTACCAGTCGCGCATAATGGTTGCCACCACGGTCGACAATAGACCTGGCTGCGCGTTGGCCAGTAGGCACCTATGACTGTGAGTTGTCCGCACCTTGTCGGCGGCCTCTACCACGCGCCACCCATAGGCGGCGTACGCGTTCATGGTTGCAGAGTGTGTGTCACACGCGCCACAGTCTTTAGCCGATGATCCAGCATGGTTTTGTAGGTGACCGTCGCTGGAGCCAGCACAGGTGCGGTGCCAAATGCGGTCCACGTCAAAGAGCGTGTGGCGCATGTCTGGTAAATGGCGCGGCGCTGCCAGGAGCGGATCTCGTTCCTCCCCATCACGAGGCACGGCGTTGGCGGGATCAATGGCATCAATGTCGTCGCCATCAATATGGGTCAGATAGTCCTTGGTGGGCTCCTTATCCACATGGGGCATGCCACTCGCGCACACACGGCGAGCATAGAGATTGTGGGCGTGCTCCTGTTCCGCATCGCGAGGGTCAAAGCGCGCGTGGACGCCGCTCGAGAGTTGACACGCGTACAAGTCGAGCATGACATAGGGGTCAGGCGGGGCAAACATGCCCGTCATGCCTCGCACCACCGTATACTGATGCCACATTCTCGAGAGCAGCGCGCGGAGCGTGACGGCGTGACGCGCAATGCAAAACATGGCATCGAGAAACACAAACACGTCCCACACGGCAATGAGTTGGTTGATCGAGATGGCGTTAATGCATATTGTGAAGAACTGTCGCGGACCATATCCAACAAAGTGGCTCTTGTCCAGCAGCCCGCCCCATATGTCCGAGTCCCCGGATCGGGTGCGATCGTACGCGAGAAAGTGAACCCATGGAAAGGCATGCTTATCGGCCGGCGTGCTACAATCGGCAGAGCAGACAAAGCCTTTTGCATTGGACACGCGGTCGACCAGAAATTGCACTTTGCTCTGTGCCATATCGCGTGCACCCCTGCCGCGCCGATCGGCCATATCGAGCAGCGCGGGATCATTGTGAACAAAGCAGAGTCCCGAGTCCTCGTGCACGAGCACATAGATGATCCACCGAACGAGACGCACCGCGCCTTCAGGGTCTTTTTCAGCGATCGTGCACAGCGCGGAACGATCGGGTAGGTTAATTGCGACAGTTCCTGTGCGGTACGCCTCGCGGGCATCACGGAAACTGCTATCGAGCATCGTTCTGCAGTAGGCGCTATGCGCGCGCACGGCGTCCAAGGGCACATCGTCTAGGCCGCCCAACAGCAAGCCGTCGCTCTCACGGCGCATCTCAAAGCGCACTGTGCCAGTGCTGCCACTGTCGCTGGCTAGCGAGTCGTATGCTTTAGGGGTGCTGCCCATACCCACACCTTCTGCCACCTGTGCCACGTTTGCCTGTTGGTTTGTATACAAGTCACCATCCCGATCATTACATATGGTCTGACAGCACCAAAATGGGCACCTCGAAAAATCTGTTTTTCGCCACAGCCGAACGTGCCAAGGTTTTGGCGTGCCCGCGCCTGGTTGGCTCGTCGGTGCTCTGTTTTCTACGAAAACATTCCTGCAAGTATCAAATTCGAAACAGCCCTTTTGGGCGTGCTGGGAAGTTCCAAGCACGGCTCGCGAAAGAGAATCATTGTCTTGTCCGAGCGAACCAGTGATGGGCGCACTATCATAGTCTGCGCACTTTTGAATCACGACAAACGCCAATTGCACGAAAAGGTCACAATCACGTCCCCAACGCACTGCTTTCGCTCTTTGGGCTCTGTGCACAGTTTGGGCATGAGGGCGTATTTGTCATTGGCAGTCTCTGGTCTGCTTGGGCACTTGGAAATCCTGCGTTTATATAGAGTCTATCAAGATTGTCCTTGTACGACTCACTTTTGAAAGCACGCAGACTGTGGCTAGAGCAAGAGTGCAAATGGTTGTGATTACAACAATAGGGTCAAAGTGATGGATCATGATCGGATTATCATCAGGGCCTGGAATGATTGTTGCCATCGTTGCCGTTGGTGCGAAAAGCCAATAAAGAGGGCTACAATGCATCGCGCTGTGAGAGGGCAGTGTCGAGGGCACCCACAATCTGTTCGAGGCACGCCGGATAGGCAACGAGATTGGACGCAACGAAACGCGACGTGGCCTTGGTGCCCGTATCTTTGAAGCGCAGGGCAACACGGTCGGCGACGACATGCCCGGTCAGAAAGGCCCCATCCTGCACGTCGGGCATGTCCATCTCCCTCCCGGTTACGGCGTCGCGCACTGGCGTCCACGAGTAGCAGGCCACGCGGACCGTCTTGTCATAAAAGCAAATATCTTGGCAATAGTATCGGTCCGGTGGGTGTTGGCAGTTGGTATCGACGAGAGGCGTCTTCCACGCGACCAAACGTGTCTTGTCGGTTGGTTCCTCTCCGTCGGTGGTCGTTCCAATTGCGTCGACAAAGGCCAACGTCATCCCGTGAAGCGCCTCGTGAGTGGCGCACAGTTTCTTTATAAAGTCGCATCCTCTCTCTATCTGGTGCTCTCGCTGGATGGCGGCTGCATGAGTGCCGTTGATGAGATGGAACGGCGTGCTTACGCGCAGACTCACATGACGCGCAAAAGGCACCCTGCTCTGTAGCGCTTTGCATTCCATGCACGATCCCGCTTTATGGCCCCAACACTGAAAGAGGGTCTCACAGGCCTCGCACGACGGTTTCCCGCACACGCGCATGAGCGGCAGTGTATCGCGCGCGACGTGCTCTGGATGTAGCAGAACGACGCGCACCTTTTTGCCATCGGGTGCGTCACAGACATCCAGTGCCGTATGACGGCGTAGCCCAGCGACCCTACCTACAATGTGTGTCTCAGTTGGCATCATAGGGTCTTGTACTGGTTGTGTCTGCGCATCGTATTCGTGGGGATCATCGACCAGCTTTCTCTTTGTGCTGCCCGCAGGGGGTGCCTGCACAAGAGGTTGAAAGGCCAGAGTCGATTCACCGACATCGACCGCCAGCGACGCTTGCGTACCGTGTGCGGTCATGTCGCGCTCATGCGGGGCACGTGCATGCCGCCTGCGCCTGCCGGCATACAAAGGACGATAGAGAAACGCAGCGCACACACTGTGCGCACTGTCGCAGCCATCGACAATGCCAAATGTCGCACGCCCACTGCCGTGCGTTTGTGATAGACACTGGCGTTTCGAGGCGCCCCTGGCCGCATGGTACACCAAACTGTCGAGCACGTTCGATGACGCTTGGTCATCATGTTCCTGATGCGCATCAGGTGAATCAACATCCAGCACGGGATGAGCAGAGTTTTGGGCCGCATCGAACCGTGACGTCTTATAGTGATCATGCCATAGGCAAGAGAGCACGTTGCGTATGACTGGCCACATCGAGCGGTCATAGAGCCACTGTTTCCAATCCGGCATTTTGCTCATCCTGGTCATCCCACCACAACGCGTGTGAGCCGATTCGACCAAACTGGCAATCTCTTGCTCGACCAAACCGCCATCTTGGTCCCGCTGTGGCTTCCGCCCTCGAGATCCATCTTGGGTGGGCTCTTTTGTATCATGCTCGGCAGAAACCATGCCGACCGGTTCAAAGCCTTTGACGCGCGCCTTAGCCAAACGATGACTTTGGGGTTGAACCCCGACCATAGGTTCTGTCGTGCGCGTTACCATAGCCATGACGCACGCCCACGATGCCCACACGGCCTTGTGCTCGGGGTCGTAAAAGGCGCATGCATGAGAGAGATCAAAGTCGCCCACGATTTGCACGGCATTATCGCGGTCGGTATAGATGAGTTGTATCGCGGCGGCCCGTTGCTGTTCTGCACCGTCGCCAGCATCGTAAAAGGTCACAACCGATCCCTGGGTACGCGCTCTCCAGCCGTCTGTGGCAGGGAGGGTATCAAACATGATCGCGACTGCGCGGTCAAACGTGGAACGTCTTTCGGTCTCGTTGGACCCTACGATCCACAAATCAAGGTCCGACGATGCCTCATGATGTTGCAAAAACGGTGCCTGCATGGCGTTGACCACACTGCCGCCCGCTAGCACCAGATTGGCGCCACACGCGCTCAAACACCGTTCGACAGCAGCCCACGACCGACCAAAGTCCCTCGCTAGACTCGCGCAAAACTCGTCGTGATCGCCCACAAAGCATGGCGCTTCGCACGCTTGGTCATGTTGATCATCCTCCTCAGCGTTTGCCTCGAGTGTATCGTAGGCAATGAGAAAACACGACGCAACGGCAAGATCGAGAGCGTTGCAAAACCCAAACTCGGTGGGCCTTGTAAGAAACGGACCTGAAGCCATGAGGGGTTGGTACCAGTCACGCATGACCGCTGCAATTACGGTCGACAATAGACCTGGCTGCGCGCCGGCCAGCAAGCACCGATGGCTGTATGCGCCTCGCACGCCTTTGGCTGCATCAATGACGGTCCATCCATAGGAGGCATATGCGGTCACGGCTGCAGTGTGCGCAGTGCATGACGCATGTCCGCCGTCGAAAGGCTGTGCACCTTGAGGATCGCTCTCGCGGTTTCTTTCGGTGCACGGGCATGCGCGATGCCATACATGGTCGGAGGAAAAGAACGTGTGGCGCAGGTCGGGCAGATGGCGCGGCGCCGAGAAAGTCACGCCCATTGCTTGCGCGTTATATTGTGATTTGGCCGAACCGGCCGTACCCTGTGGGGATTTGACCGTATATTTGTTGTGCACGTGGAAGGAACGAGGCAGAGCGCTATGGCCGAGCGTCGAATGTGCGCGCAAATCGTGGGCGCGTTCCTGGGTCCACTCTGTGGAATCAAAACGCGCATAGTTGCCGCTCAGCAGATGCCATGCGTACAGGTCAAACACAAGGTAGGGATCGGGAAGGGCAAATGGTGCGCAAAGGCCACTGATGGATGCCTTTTGGTGCCATACGCGCGAGAGCATGGCGCGCAGCGTGATGGCGTGACGCGCAATGCACGCCATGGCATCCAAAAACACAAACACATCCCATGCGGCGACGAGTTCATGCGGCGAGATGGCATTGATGCGCAGCGTGTTGGGCGGTTGCGGGCGATATCCTAGAAAGATGCGCGATCCATCTGGCTCGCCGCGCACAATGGGACCTACGGGACGCGTGCGGTTGTTGGCCAAATAGTGTATCCACGAAAGAGACGTTCCCTTGCGAAAGAGGTTCCTAGGACTAAAGTCGGCACTGTAGATTGAACTCTTGCCGTTGGTCACAAAGTCGACGAAGAATGGCATTTCGTTCTGCGCATCGCGTGGTTCGAGATCGCACGGATCGAGCAGCGTAGGGTCCTCATGCACAAAGTAGAGTCCCGAGTCCTCGTGCACTAGCACATAGATGACCCAACGCACGAGGCGCACCGCGCCTTCTGGGTCCCTTTCGGCAATCGTGCACAGCGCGGAACGATCGGGCAGGTTTACTGCGACAACTCCCGTGCGGTGCGCCTCGTGAGCGTCACGAAAGCCGCTATCGAGCATCGTCCTGCAGTAGCCGCTGTGTGCACGTATGGCGTCAAAAGGTACATCGTCTAGGCTCCCCAACAGCAGGCCGTCGCTCTCGCGGCGCATCTCAAAGCGCACCGTACCATCGTCGTCTCTTGCTGGAGCACATCCCATGGGGGCACTGCTCAGGTCTGCATCTTTTGCCATCTGCTCCATGTTTGCCTGCTCGTTTGCAGGGTAATGATTGCCTCGTATTGTTATAATCTAGGCGTCACCAAGGTGGGCACCTCAAAAAACGTGCTTTTCGCCAGGGCCGAACGCGTCAGGCTTTGACAGACCCTCGCCCCAATTGGCTTGCCCTGTTTTCCAAAAAGCCAAAATATTCCTGTAAAATAAAAATTATCGAAAAACGGTCCTTTTTCGATAATGTTTTTGGGGGATGAGGCGCGGTTCCCAGAAGAGAACCGTTGTTTGGTCAAAAACGAGCAGACAATAGTGGGGAGGGGGGGTGTGACTAGAGGCAACAACCGCCTACCCGACACGCGGCGTGCTTGGTCAAAAGGGCTCGGCATGGCGGGTGACTGTGCGCCAATGCAAAGCAGGCGTCCCATTCCCATGGGCAACCCTCGCGGTGGGCGTACTCGAGGATGCCCACATAACCACACCGGGCGGCATGGCTGCACACTTGAGCGTCCCACGGACATCCAATGGACCGCAGGTAGACGAGACAGTCAAACTGACGCGCGCGTGCTACGTTTGCGCTCAGATCGACGGTAAGCATATCGTGGTCGAGCAGGGATTCCCTTTCGAGGTACTGCAACAGACCGATGTTTCCGTGCCGGGCCGCGTGTTCTACATTCAAGGCGGTAGGCCTCCATCCAATCTGCTTGATCGCATACTCGAGGGTTTCACCAGTAATGTGACGCGCAATGTCAGACCATTCACGGTTCGATGGCACGATGCCACATCCATGAAGGAACGCCAGGCAATCGCGCCTGTTGCCCGATGCCGCCGCGGACGCTGTGTTGGTCCCCAAAGGTAGGCCTCGCGATCGGATTGCCTCGAGCGCGTCCATATGTCCAAACGCCGCGGCGATCGTGCTCGGGTCGTAGATGGGGTCCATGTTGCGGTAGGCCTCTGGCCGATAATCGAGCATGCGCACAAAGAGGTCGAGAAAGCCATTCCTGACAGTGTCGTAGAGAGTGCGCGATCCCCACGTAAGCGCGTGCTCGTGCACTAGGTAGTCGAGGCATTCAATGCTTGATGAATACCTAAAGGCGTACCCGCACAGGTCCATGCGCAGTCCCTTCTTGGAGGCCAGCCACTGGAGCAGGTCCAAGCGGCCGTCGGCGACCATGATATACTCGACCGTGGAAAAGTCATGGTTGCCATCGCTCCACATAAGCGCGAGCATCTCGCGCTGGTCAAAAGAGGCCGCAACATCCACGGTGATATCGTCGCACGCCGCTCGACAGGAAGCGACACGCAAGCACTGCATGTGGCCCGCAGACGCAGCGAGGTCACAGAGAGAAACCTCGCGTGCAAACGCGCACCACCTGAACGGAGTGGTGTTGCGAACGATTTCCGCACGGAGCCTGCAATCTTGGTACGTTCCGTCGATGGCAAGCTTGCGCCATTGGCGAGAGACGCGCGCACAGGGGCCAAAGCGCACACCGCATGGCACCATGCCCATGATCATGGACCACAGTTCTCTAGGCAGGCACGTATCGTTGTACTGGACGCCCCACCTACTCGTCGCCCTAGGTCTCGCCTTCCCGCCGACGCCCTTGCCCATCTCTATCTGGATGCTCTTGTCTTTGGCGGTTTGCCGATGCCGACGACAAGTCTGCTGCGCGCGCGTCTCTCTTTTTCCCTGCTGCTATTGGCTCCTTTCTCTTGACGATATAGGGGGGGGGGAGAGGGGTTGGTCCTCGCTGTAAATTCCGCCAGAGAAAACACCCTTGTTTGGCCTTTGCTGGATGAGAAAGGGAACGCGATGGACGCGCTCGACGACGATGTGCTCTATATACTCTTTGAGCAACACGTGGGACTGGAAACGCATGCGTGGCTTGCAAGGGTGTGCACTCGTTGGAGCGCTATTCTAGAGGCCATATGCCAGAGCAAGGGGTACGAGGCCAGGTACGACCGTTTCGTATTGCAGTGCGGCCGCAACTGCATCCGGTGCACGTCCGACTGTCGTCATAGCGACTCTAGGCTGCGCTTTCTCGACGAGTCGTGTTTGCGCTGCAAGGGCCCATGCAGCTGCC
>Ga0255334_1001450_pt1 | contig 10491 bp, 9 predicted proteins | sample EtOH5_35cm_T3_12_FD_202080 | JGI IMG/M metagenome (GOLD analysis project Ga0255334, IMG submission 202080) | Sandy soil microbial communities from University of British Columbia, Vancouver, Canada - EtOH5_35cm_T3_129 | ecosystem: Engineered > Artificial ecosystem > Sand microcosm > Unclassified ...
GTCGCGCCGAGGGCGAAGTTCTTGTCGATCTCGTAGCTCACTTTCAACTTGCTGCCGCGCGAACCGGTGAAACCGTTGGCGAAGTCGGAGTCGGTGAAGGCGCCGACCACTGCGTTACGCTGTACGTCGCGATAGTTGTAGTCCACGCCGAAGCCGAAGACGTTGGTCTTGACACCGGCCAGCCAGCCCATGTCCTGATCGTTGCTGGCATCGTCGTTGTTGACGACTTGACCGTAGATCGACAACGGCATTGGCAGGCCGCCGATGTCGAGCTGACCAAAGCCTTCGTACAGTTTGAATTGTTCGTTCGCCGTGTTGCCGTTAATGGCCAGTCGGCAGGTGTTCGCGGCACACGTATTGTTGATGTCGTTGTCGTTGTCGTAAGCGTAGAGACTGCCGCCCAGGGTCATTTTCAGGTTGTCGGTGATTGCGAAGCGCGCGCCCAACTGGCCTGCGTACAGACGCAGGTCGTGACGGAACTGCTTGCCTTCGCCGTCGACGTTGTCCTTGAGGGTGTAGTGGCCGGCGCTACCGAACAGCTCGGTGCTGCCGCCCAGCGGGTATTTGTAAGTCAGCGCCAGACCTTCCGGGCTGATGTCGCTATCCCAGATGATGTCGCCCATGCTCACCCATTGCTGTGGCATCTTGCCGCCAACGAGGTGCAGGTTCTTGATGGCATCAGGGTGGTAGTCGACGTAACCCTGGTCCAGCCAGATATCCTTCTTGGTGAAGTTGCCATCCAGGCTTTGGTTGGTGGAACGAGAGTCGTTGTCGCTGCCGGTGGCAATACGGATGCCGGTGTCCACTTGCGGGTTGATTGCGGTGTAGGCACCCAGGCGGACACGAATACGTTGACGATCCTGGTCACCGGTGTTCGATACGCCATCGTTCTTGACCGTTTCCTGACGGAAACGCACGTCACCCTTGAACTGGGTCTTGGCGGCCCACGCCAGCTTCTGGTCGAAGGTGCTCAGTGCTTCGGTTTTCTTTGCGGTAGCCGCGATCTGCTCGTTGGTCTCTTGTTGAGCCTGACGGGCGATTTGCTGTTCTTTCTGATCCCGGGCCAGTTCGGCTTGCAGTTCGCTGTACTGCGCGTTGGTAATGGAACCGTTAGCCTTCAGCATGTCGAGCAGTTTGGCGTCGACTGCGGCGCTGGCTGGAACACTCATGGCCAGCAGCAGGCCACCACACAGGGCCGCCGCAGTTTTCGTGGAAGCAAGACGCATATCAATCTCCGAAGATGAGAGGGGATGACTGAGCCATCCGGGGCACAACCGGCCGCAAAGGGACGGAAAACAGTGGCCGAGTGCTATAACCCGGCGCTCTAAAAACAGGCGCCAGTATCGCGATGGTTTATGACAATGCAGTGGCAATGTGATGGCGTCTCGATGACGATACAAAACTTGAGTGAACTTTCTATTCCGGGCCCTGTTAGCGGATCGCGGGTGTGGATTGCGCCTCTATAGGCGATACTCGCGAGGCTTTACGCCAAGAAGTGGAGAGGGAAGTGATGCCGTTGCAACGTCTGGAAAGTCTGTCCGAAATCGCGCCGCACACCTGGGATGCCCTTGTGCCGGAAACCCAGCCGTTTCTGCGCCATGCTTTTCTCAGCGCACTGGAAGACAGTGGCAGCGTCGGCCCGCATTCCGGGTGGCAGCCCGAGCATTTACTGCATAGGGAAGGTGATCGGTTGATCGCCGCGCTGCCCAGTTACCGCAAATGGCACTCCTACGGCGAGTACGTGTTCGATCACGCCTGGGCAGATGCGTGCGAGCGTGCCGGTATCGACTATTACCCCAAATTGCTAACTGCCGTGCCCTTCAGCCCGGTCAGCGGACCGCGTTTGCTGGCGGCCACGGTTGAGGCCGGTTTCGAACTGCTGAAGAGTCTGCCTGGCTACCTCGAGATCGAAGCACTCTCCAGCGCTCACATCAACTTTACGGACCCGTTCACCGACGCGGCATTGGCCGAACACCCCGGCTGGCTGCAGCGCATCGGTTGTCAGTACCACTGGCAAAATCGCGGGTATCGGGATTTCCAGGACTTCCTCGACGCCCTCAGTTCACGCAAACGCAAGCAGATGCGCAAAGAGCGCGAGCAGGTGGCGGGGCAGGGCTTCGAATTCGAATGGCTGGAAGGCCGGCAACTGGATCAGGCACAGTGGGATTTCGTTTACGCCTGTTACGCCAACACCTATGCCGTGCGTCGGCAACGGCCTTATCTGACGCGGGAGTTTTTCAGCCTGTTGGCCGAACGCATGCCGGAATCGATTCGCGTGGTGCTGGCCAAACAAGGCTCACGGCCGGTGGCCATGGCCTTCAGCCTCGTCGGTGGCGACAGTTTTTATGGCCGTTACTGGGGCTGTCTGGCGGAGTTCGATCGGCTGCACTTCGAGACGTGTTTCTATCAAGGCATGGACTACGCGATTGCCAACGGCTTTCAGCGTTTTGATGCCGGTGCCCAGGGTGAGCACAAGCTGATTCGTGGGTTTGAACCGGTGATCACCCATTCCTGGCACTACTTGCGTCATCCCGGGCTGAAAGCGGCGGTAAAAGATTTCCTTCAGCAGGAACGTCTCGGCGTGTTGGCGTATGCCGAGGAAGCGAGGACAGCCTTGCCGTATCGGCAAGACTGATCCCTCGCCCGCAGCAGGTTCAAGTGCCTTCTTTGCCCAGCCATCGATAGGTCACGCCACCGATCACCGCGCCGAGCAGCGGTGCGACCCAGAACATCCACAATTGCGCGATGGCCCAGCCGCCGACCATCAATGCCGGACCGGTGCTGCGGGCCGGGTTGACGGAGGTGTTGGTGACGGGAATCGAGATCAGGTGGATCAGCGTCAGGGCCAGGCCGATGGCGATCGGTGCCAGCCCGGCGGGCGCACGTTTATCGGTGGCGCCGAGGATGATCAGTACGAACATCGCTGTCATCACCAGCTCACAGACGAAGCCTGCGGCCATCGAGTATTTACCGGGGGAGTGTTCGCCGTAGCCGTTGGAAGCGAGGCCGGCGGAGAGGTCGAAACCTTCCTTGCCACTGGCGATGTAGTAGATCAAGCCGGCGGCGATGATTGCGCCGATGACCTGGGCAATGATGTAGGCGGGCAGTTCTTTGGCGGGGAATCGGCCACCGACTGACAAACCGACCGAGACGGCGGGGTTGAGATGGCAACCGGAGATGTGGCCGATGGCGAAGGCCATGGTCAGTACCGTGAGACCAAACGCGATGGCCACACCGAGCACTCCGATCCCAAGCGGAGACGACGCGGCCAGCACCGCACTGCCGCAACCTCCCAACACCAGCCAGAATGTACCTAGCAACTCAGTGATTGAACGTTTGAACAGAGACATGAGATCTTCCTTGATAGGCGAGCTATCGGGACTGAATCAAGTTTTGCATCCTGCGGGTTTACGACAGGTTCATCTTCAGGACCTTGGGTGAGTACAGCAGGGTTTTTCTGGAATTCCAGTGGGTTTGAAACTGCCAGAGCCTCTGGGGGATGGGGTTTGGTGGGTTTTTTGGGGGGGGGCATATCCGTTGCTGCGGTCACGGCTGCCAATGGTTTCGCCCTTACGGCGAGTCACTTGGAGAAGCGCCAAGTAACCAAGCGCTCTTGCCCCTTTCGTTCGGTGCCTCGCTAATGCTCGGCATGCCCTCGCTCCGGTCCTGCTCCGTGGGCCCGCCGCCATCGGCCATCCATGGCCGGGGGCGGCTAACCCGGCATCCATGCCGGGTTGCCCACTGCGCAGAACCTGCGCTCGGCCTCTCGAGGGTGCGACTACCGCCACAGCCGCCGAGGCGGCCTGAAAGCCGACCTGGCTCTTCAGCTGTCCGCGTTCTCCTTCACTGCTGCGAACACTTATTCGGGAGATGTACACCGATCTCCTTCACTGCTGCGAACACTCATTCGGGAGATGTACACCGTTCTCCTTCACTGCTGCGAATACTCATTCGGGAGATGTACACCGTTCTCCTTCACTGCTGCGAACACTCATTCGGGAGGTGTACACCGATCTCCTTCACTGCTGCGAACACTCATTTGGGAGATGTACACCGTTCTCCTTCACTGCTGCGAACACTCATTCGGGAGATGTACACCGATCTCCTTCACTGCTGCGAACACTCATTCGGGAGATGTACACCGATCTCCTTCACTGCTGCGAACACTCATTCGGGAGGTGTACACCGATCTCCTTCACTGCTGCGAACACTCATTCGGGAGGTGTACACCGTTCTCCTTCACTGCTGCGAACACTCATTCGGGAGATGTACACCGATCTCCTTCACTGCTGCGAACACTCATTCGGGAGATGTACACCGATCTCCTTCACTGCTGCGAACACTCATTCGGGAGATGTACACCGATCTCTTGTAGGAGCCGGCTTGCTGGCGATAGCGTCCGTTCAGTTAATAAACAGGTGACTGACCCACCGCTATCGCCAGCAAGCCGGCCCCTACAGTTGATCGTGTACATTCCGAACACGTACGTATTACCCGTAGGCGCCGGCTTGCGGGCGCCGAGCCTGGGCGAGGCACCGAATGAAAGGGGCAAGAGCCTTTGGTTGTTTGGGGCTCTTCCAAGTGACTCGCGTAAGAGCGAAACCAATGGCAGCCGTGACCGCAGCAACGGATATGCCCCCAATCCCCAATCAATCGATCCCGACAAACCCCCCAGTCTGATGCTGCCACAACCGCGCATACAACCCGCCATGTGCCAGCAGCTCAGCATGGGTCCCCGTCTCGGCAATCTTGCCTTTCTCAAGCACCACAAGCCGGTCCATCCGGGCGATGGTGGAGAGCCGGTGAGCAATGGCAATCACGGTTTTACCCTGCATCAGGGTTTCCAGGCTTTCCTGAATCGCCGCTTCGACTTCCGAATCCAGCGCCGAAGTCGCTTCGTCCATGATCAGGATCGGCGCGTCCTTGAGCAGCACCCGTGCAATGGCGATCCGCTGACGCTGGCCGCCGGAGAGTTTCACCCCGCGTTCACCCACATGCGCATCAAACCCGGTGCGCCCTTCGGCGTCCGACAGCAACGGAATGAACTCATCGGCACGGGCCTTGTGCACCGCTTCCCAGAGTTCGGCGTCGGTGGCATCGGGTTTGCCGTAAAGCAGGTTGTCGCGGATCGAGCGATGCAGCAGCGACGTGTCCTGGGTGATCATGCCGATGCACTCGCGCAGGCTTTCCTGACCGACGTCAGCGATGTTCTGGCCGTCGATCAGGATTTTCCCGCCCTGCACGTCATAGAGGCGCAACAGCAGGTTGACCAGGGTCGATTTGCCGGCGCCGGACGGGCCGATCAAGCCGATTTTCTCACCGGGTTTGATCGTCAGGTTGAGGTCGCCGATGATCCCGCTCTTCTTGCCGTAGTGAAAATCCACGTGCTCGAAGCGTACTTCACCACGGGCAACGGCCAGCGGTTTCGCCGCTTCACGGTCGGTGACGCTGACTGGTTGCGAGATGGTCTGCAAACCGTCCTGAACCATGCCGATGTTTTCGAAAATGCCGGTGACTACCCACATGATCCAGCCGGACATGTTGACGATCCGGATCACCAGGCCAGTGGCCAGGGCGATGGCACCGACGGTGATCAGCGACTGCGTCCACAGCCACAACGCCAGACCCGTCGTAGTGACGATCAGCACGCCGTTCATGCTGGTGATGACCACGTCCATGCTGGTGACCACGCGGCCAGCCAGTTGGGCTTTTACGGTCTGCTCTTCGATGGCTTCCTTGGCGTATTGCTGTTCGAAATTGGTGTGGGCGAACAGCTTCAGCGTGGTGATGTTGGTGTAGCCGTCAACGATCCGCCCCATGAGTTTGGAACGCGCATCCGAAGACACGACCGAGCGTTCTTTCACCCGTGGCACGAAGTAGCAGAGGGCGCCGATGTAGGCGGCGATCCAGGTCAGCAACGGGATCATCAGGCGCCAGTCGGCTTCGGCGAACAGCACCAGTGAACTGATCGCGTAGATCAGCACATGCCACAGCGCGTCCACCGCTTGCACGGCGGAATCGCGCAGCGAGTTGCCGGTCTGCATGATGCGTTGGGCGATGCGCCCGGCGAAGTCGTTCTGGAAGAAATTCAGGCTCTGCTTGAGCACGTAGCTGTGGTTCTGCCAGCGGATCATGCTGGTCATGCTGGGGCTGAGTGTCTGGTGCACCAGGATGTCATGCAAGGCGAGAAACAGCGGTCGCAGGATCAGCGCAACCACGGCCATCCAGGCCAGTTCCACGCCGTGGATCTTGAAGAAGTCGACGTTGGGTGTGCCTTGAGTCAAATCGATGATGCGACTCAGGTAGCTGAACAGCGCCACTTCGATCAGAGCACCGAACAGGCCGACGATCAGCAACACCGCAAACATCGGCCAGACTTGCTTCAGGTAATAGGTATAGAAGGGGAAAACACGATCGGGCGGAGCCGCCGTCGGAGCGTCACGGAAGATGTCGATCAGTTTTTCAAAACGGCGATAAAGCATTTGTTCTCCGCCCGCGCACGGGCTCTCCTTTAAACGATATGAGCGGCGCCGGATACCGGCGGCCGCTCAACACTCCCTGTGCATTTTGGCCTCAGTCGATGCGCTTGGCCGACTTGATGAACACAGGATCGGCAGGCACATCTTTCATGCCGCCGCGGGTAGTCGTTTGCGAGTTGACGATGACGTCCACGACATCCATGCCTTTCACGACTTTACCGAAGACCGCATAGCCATCGCCCTGGTCCAGGAAGTCGTTGTCCTTGACGTTGATAAAGAACTGGCTGGTGGCCGAATCCGGCACGGAAGTGCGGGCCATGGAGAGCGTGCCACGAACGTTATGCAGGCCGTTCTTGGACTCGTTCTTGATGGGGGCCTTGGTCTCTTTCTGTTGCATTTGTTGCGTGAAACCACCGCCCTGGACCATGAATCCAGGAATCACACGGTGAAAAATCGTGTTGTTGTAGAAGCCGCTGTCGACGTACTCAAGGAAGTTCTTGGTACTGATCGGCGCCTTGACCGGGTCCAGTTCGATTTCGATCTGACCGTTGGTGGTGTCCAGCAGCACGTGCGGCGCCTTGGCGGGCGTGGCGGCCATCAGGTTGGCGGCAAACAGAACGGAGCCAGCGACGAGGGCGATTTTTTTCAGCATGGGTCAGTGATCCTGAGTGTAGTGGTGTCGACTGCGGTGAGAAACTCGAGCAGGGTTTGGTTGAAGCGTTCGGGTTGATCCAGCGGGGTGGCGTGGCGTGAATCGGCGATCACCACCAGTCGCGCATCGGGCAGCAGTTTTACGTAAGTCTCCTTCAGCGACACCGGTGTGTAGTCACGGTCGGCGCTGACGATGAGGGTTGGACAGGACACTCTGGAAAGTCGTTCCTGAACACCCCAGCCAACGATCGCGTCGAAGCTGGCGAGATAAGCATGTTTGTCGTTTCTTGCCCAGCGCTCGGCCGTTTTTTTACGCAATTCGGCCTGTTCCGGTTTCGGGAACAGCTTGGCGCCCAGGGCTTTGCCGATGGTGCCCAGACTGAGCGCGCGCATCAGGCTCCAGCGCTTGAACCACTGCCAATAGTCGTCGCGGCTGCGCAGTTTGACCTCGGGCGCGCTGTTGACGATGCACAGGCTTTTGAGCAATTGCGGCTGATCCACCGCCAGTTGAAAGCCGATCATGCCGCCCATCGAAAGCCCCACATAATGTGTCGGGCCGAGGTTCAAATGCTCGATCAGGGCGACCAGGTCGGCGCTGAACCCGGCGATACTGTAGCGCTCGCGAGGCTTGTCCGAGCGACCATGGCCGCGCACATCCGGCACGATTACCCGGTAGCGTGCGGACAGCGCCGGGATCTGCTTTTCCCAGTCCAGCGTGCTGGAACCCAGCCCGTGGACCAGCAGCAACGGCGTGCCGTGGCCATATTCCTCGTAGTGCAGGTTGCAACCTTCGTGTTCGAAATAGGCCATGGGTTACTCCGTGTCAGGCTTGTTCAGGGGCGGCGAAGGGCGCATCCAGCGGCGCGGTGTCGAAAGTGCGCAGCAGTTCAATGAGGATTTGCGTCGCCGGGCCCAGCGGTTTGTCCTTGTTCGAATACAGGTAAAAGCTCGGGTTACGGCTGCCGCCCTGGTCCAACGGTAGCAGCTTAAGGGTTCCTTCCTTCAGTTCGCGTTCGATCATGTGCCGGGGCAACCACGCAAAACCCAGCCCGCTGCCGACAAATGTCGCGGCGGTGGCGAGGCTGCCGACGGTCCAGCGCTGCTCGGCGCCGAGCCAGCCGACATCCCGTGGCTGCTGGCGGCCGGAGTCGCGGATCACCACTTGCATCTGGCTTTCCAGGTCCTGGAAATTCAGTTCGCGGTTCAGACGGTGCAGGGCGTGTTCAGGGTGGGCGACGGCGACGAATTCGACGTCGCTCAACTCCGCGCCCAGATAGCCAGGAATACTGAAGCCGGTGATCGCCAGGTCAGCCACGCCTTCGAGCAAGACTTCTTCGACCCCCGACAATACTTCTTCGCGCAGTCGCACCCGGCAGCCGCGGCTTTGCGGCATGAACGCGGTCAAGGCGCGGACGAGGCGGGCGCTTGGGTACGCGGCGTCGACCACCAGCCGCACTTCCGCTTCCCAGCCTTGCTCCATGTGATGCGCCAGATCTTCCAGTTGGCTGGCCTGCTTCACCAGTTGCCGCGAGCGGCGCAGCAACACGCCGCCGGCTTCGGTCAGCACGGCTTTGCGGCCGTCGATGCGCAGCAGGGGCACGCCGAGCTGGTCCTGCATGCGTGCCACGGTGTAGCTGACTGACGATTGCGAGCGGTGCAGCGCTTCGGCGGCCTGGGCGAAACCGCCGTGGTCGACCACGGCCTGCAGCGTTCGCCATTGATCAAGGGTCACGCGGGGCGCTTTCATGTTGAGCTCCTCTTGTCCTAAGCTGGCAGTCCTTATTGGAGACTGTCGAATGAAAAAATTCTGTTGTTTGGTGTTGGCGATGCTGCCGCTGACTGCCTTTGCTTACCCCATCGACGTACAAAAACAGTTGAACGGCTTGAGCATCGACTACAACGCGTATGACACGGATACCGACATCGCCTCCATTCAGGTCAACAACTACGGCAGCACCGATGCCGTCTGTAAGGTGGTTTTCAATAACGGTCCGGAAGCACCGCGCACCCGCAATATCGAAGTGGCTGCCGGCAAGCACAAAAGTGCTACCGCCAAGTTCAACCGGACCATCATCAAGATGCGCATCAACCTGACCTGCACCCCCAAATAGCATCGCGACCCTGTGGGAGCGGCGGCGCGACGATTCGACTTGCTCGTGAAAGCCCGCTCCCACAGGAAGTACGCTCAGCTTATAAACGAATTTATTGATGGGTTATAGCAGTTATTTGCGCTTTTTCATCGATATGACTCTGTTTAACCTTCACTCCATCGACTTACAACATTCTCAGATGGAGCCTACATCCCATGTCCCGCGTTCTGATCATCGAAAGCAGCGCCCGTCAGCAAGACTCGGTTTCCCGTCAACTGACCCAGACCTTCATCAGCCAGTGGAAAGCCGCCCACCCCAACGATCAGATCACCGTGCGTGACCTGGCCGCCAACCCGGTGCCGCACCTGGACATCAACCTGTTGGGCGGCTGGATGAAACCTGCCGAGCAGCGCAGCGAAATCGAACAGGTTTCCCTGGAGCGCTCCAACCAGTTGACCGATGAATTGCTGGCCGCCGACGTGCTGGTCATGGCTGCGCCGATGTACAACTTCGCGATCCCCAGCACGCTGAAAGCCTGGCTCGACCACGTGCTGCGTGCCGGCGTGACCTTCAAGTACACCGACACCGGCCCGCAAGGCCTGCTCAGCGGCAAGCGTGCTTACGTGCTGACCGCTCGCGGCGGGATCTATGCCGGTAGCACCGCGGATCATCAGGAACCTTACCTGCGTCAGGTCATGGGCTTCATCGGCATCCACGACGTGACCTTCATCCATGCCGAAGGCATGAACCTGGGCGGCGACTTCCAGGAGAAGGGCCTGAACCAGGCCAACGCCAGGCTCGCCCAAGTGGCTTGAGGCTTTAATCGCCAGATAATCGCTGGATGGTCTAGTGACCTGGCGCAACCCTTCAAGCCTGTACGCGCATCGACCTCCCTTTGCACTTGTTGCTCCTGAGTGCTGTAGCCCGATTGAACGCTTTAGCGAGATCGGGCTTTTTTTTGCCTGCGATTTTTTGGGGGGGCACGCATCCCTTTTTTTGCCTGCGATTTGGGGGGCACGCATACCTCTGTAGGAGCCGGCTTGCTGGCGATGGCGATGTCACATTCAACATTGATGTCTGCTGATACACCGCCATCGCCAGCAAGCCGGCTCCTACGCGGATTTGTGTGTTCTCGCGGTATCAGGCAAAACCCGCTATCGTCGCCGCCATTCAAAACGAGGCGAGCATGGGCTATCTACTTTTTGTCACGCTGATCCAGGCGTTTTCCTTCAGTCTGATCGGCGAATACCTGGCCGGTCATGTCGACAGTT
>Ga0255334_1001451_pt1 | contig 10488 bp, 26 predicted proteins | sample EtOH5_35cm_T3_12_FD_202080 | JGI IMG/M metagenome (GOLD analysis project Ga0255334, IMG submission 202080) | Sandy soil microbial communities from University of British Columbia, Vancouver, Canada - EtOH5_35cm_T3_129 | ecosystem: Engineered > Artificial ecosystem > Sand microcosm > Unclassified ...
ATAGGCGTTAGGAATTGGGTTAGAATAAGAGAACAGGAATTACAAAAACTAAAAAATGGACTCTGAAATCCTCCCCGAACATATCCATGCAGCTATAATTGGCTATCATCGTTGTGGAGCATCCAATTTAGAAATTGCACTTTTATTAGGGATGGAAGTTGTAGAAGTAAAGAAAATCATTCGGGATTATTTTGGATAGGTATTTGCTTATTTATTCCCAAAACATAAATGCTATGTCTATACTTGTCATACTTATTGTGCTGGTTGTGGTGGGGGTTTTGCTTTGGCTCATTAATTCATATTTGCCGATGCAGCAGCCATATAAGACCATTTTAAATGTCGTGGTAATAATCTTTGTGATTATCTGGTTATTGAAAGCCACCGGCATCTGGGCTACCCTATCTTCAGCAAGGATATAAAAAAAGCCCCCGGTAACCGGCCGAAGGCTTTCCATTAACCAACTTGAAAAATAAAAAAACAAAACCAAAATGAAAAAAAATGAATATTGAATCAGGGAGTAAGTTACTTATTTTTTTGGAAACTTGCGGGTAGGAATTGAATAGCCCATTTCCCTTAGTCTTGCATAAATTTTTACCCTGCTTACGCCAACTTCTTTTTTAGCTTGTCTTACTGATTTAGTTGGAACTTTGAATTTGGTAGAAATGTAATAGACTTCATCTTTTGCTACCAGCTTTGGTTCCATTTTACTGGGTTTCTTTTTTGTAGTTGCCATGATTGATTATATTTTATGAGAGTTAGTAATCATCCTTGAAACCACCAATTTTTTGTAGTATCTGTATTGTTGTTATAAAATAAAACATTCGGTATTGGATATTGCCTTTCAACCTCGTCCACTTCAAATCTGTTCCCGTATTTGTCAACATAGAATTTACTTCCGTCCGGGAGAATGCTGAAGGTCATGTCAAATCCGTTTTTTCTTCTCATATTGTTATTGCAGTAATCTTGGAAAGATATTACTGTCTGTCTGTTTCTGGTGGAGTTTGATTCGCTTTTAGCCATTGGTAGCTTGGTTTATTCGTTGTCTTATTGATGCGTTTCTTTGTTTTTGATATTCTGATTTATATAAAATACTATTTAAGATTTTTGGGTAAACTTGAAAATAGCTTGCTAATTTACCATGCTTTTCTACCCACACTTGCATTATTTTTTTTCTCCCGGCTATTTCAAAATACTTCCCATATTCCAACTCATTATCAAACTCATCATACAAATAAACATATCCTCCTAATGAAGTCATTTTATTTTTATTTTATCACAATCAACAATAATAAACAAAGTTTGGTTTTTCTTAGAATCTTCCAATATAAATAATCTCTTTTCTACCACAACAAATCTACCACTCTCTAATATAATTGTTGGTCTTTCATTTTTCAAAATCATTGTAGCGTCTTCTTCTGGTATTATCTTTTGCTTTGCCCCTGACACCCCTTTTGCTTTCCCATTCTCATACATTATTAAATGATACTTCTTGCTCATATTTTTTTACCAAACAATTTAAACCCCAAAATAATCATCAGGGCAAGACAAATGATAACTGTTACCACTATAGGGTCATTCATTGATTTTCATTTTTACAATCAGGTCTTTCAAATCCAATAGCTTTAACTAATACATTGCAATCATCGTGTGGCATCCCGTAATACCATGCTGTTCCATATTGGTAAACTGGTATATCCTCCCAGACGCCGTGTCTTAATGCGGAATAAGTTCGTTGGAGTTTTCTATACCCCCCTCTTGTTCTATAAATTCCACAACGAACACAAACATTATCTTTATCCCACTTATGATTCATCTTCTAATATTTCATTTTCAAAATTAATATCTTCTTCTGGTTCTTGTCTTGGTTCAGGCCATTCGGTATTCCAACCGTTATTATCTGGCCTGTCATCGGTACATGAAAATTCTCTTGGGTCATTCATACTGCTATTTTTTCATTATCTGCAAATTGTTTAAATATTTCATAGTCGGGGTAAGCCTTCCACCACTCATTAAACACCCAATCAGCTTTCGTTCCATATTCAAACCAACAACCTAAATCAGCAAGTCCTATCTTTTTTCTTTTCCCATCAATGGTTGGGTATATAAATAACCACCCTTTATCTTCCTGAAGTCGGTACTCCTTCCCGCAATACTGTACCGAATCACCTACTTTATAATTCCCAATATACTGATACATAAATGTTTGTTTTTAGTTGCGCCAATCATAGTGTTCTTTGCAATGCCGCTGACGGTTCATTGTTCAGCGATTTGACCATTTGTATTTGTTTTTGCCAACGCTTCTTTGAGAGATTCGTTTTCTCTTTTCAAATCATCAAACTTCCTTAAAATATTTTCATAGGGATAAGTTGAGAAGTCCCATGAATACCATGACCAATTATTCAATAGATTTTCTTCTTTTTCCTGTTTTAGTTTTGTAATTGCCGACTGTAATAATTCAATCAATCCACGAAGTCTTGCAGCCTTTTCAGCATGAGTGCCAGCAAGTCCAATGCTTTCTGTTATCATTACAACTGAACGGAAGTAAACCAGCGTGTCTTCAATCATTTGCTTTTTTGCTCCGATTCCCTGCGCTGCAATCTTTTCGTAATGATTGACTATTTGTACAACTTTTTCGGCATCATCGCCAGCATGATAAATGTGAATTGATTTTTCATGTGATTCAATAAATCTTTTCAGTTTGTCAACAGTTTCTTTTTCCATGATTTTAATTTTATAGTTAAAAAATATTTTGCTCCGCACACAAAAACAAATACAAACCCGGCTTTATATTTTCAATCAGCGACACAATGTAGCATGAAGGCACTGACAAAGAACATGGGGTTTGGCAAAATGCAGGCTTCAGTAAAACTCATATCGCTAATCATCTTTTAGTTCTTAATCCGGGCTGACGTAACACAGAATACCTGCACTTCGCCAAGCCCTGAACGTTAGCCGCCATATTGCAGCAGCATTGACACTTGTTTCAACGGACACCAATTAGGTGTTATCGGCAGAAACTTTTTATTTTCTCTAATCAACTGCCTTGCATTATCAACCTTGCAACTATACCCAGCAGACATATCATTCATTAAGCAAAACGGACAATCAACACAACCAGAAATACGGCGGCTAACAATTGGTTTGCTGTCATTTGGGCTGACAGTTAAACCCTCATCTTTTGTACTCATATTTACTTTTTTAAGTTATTCAAATTTTGTTTTCCAAATGCCCAAACGAACAGCAAGCCAATCGTTAGTGGCTATTTTGTGACACTTGCCTTCAATTCATAGTAGTAATTAAACAACTCTACTTTGGCAGTTGCTAATAAACTACTAATTGGCTGATATTCTTCTTTTGACAATTTCGTTCTTGCCAACATATTATGTGCCTCCCCAAATTTTGACATAATACTTTCAAGTTTATATATGTTATTTGAAAAATATTCATTTATAGCCATTTCTACTTCACTTGCATTATAAGTAGTTGAGTGGATATTTTTAACCCCTGTAATTTTAAATAATATTTCTTCTATTGACATTTTTATGATTTTAAAATTTAATAATAACAGCCACTAACAAAGTGCTTGCTTCTATGGGGCTGGACAAACAACGCTCAACATCACCTATCACGGGAACTGCACCTATCTTTCAACTACTTGCCGCCAATTCCCCACAGCAGCAAGCACCGCCGTTGTATGCTATGCGGTGACAGCACCAGCTTTTTTAATAGCAATCATTCCTTTTGCTTCTAAGGAAAGCAGTTCGTCGTTTGATAGGTAAGTACAGCAATCGCCAACAGTTCCATAATGTGAACCTTGCTGATAAAGCAGTTCGTGTATCTTTTTGTTGCTTGGACGCTTTTTGTCCAAAATGATTTTGGTGCAGGAATTGAATGGGAAAACAAATCTTCCTTCTTCTAGTTGAATAGGCTTTAACTGCCTGACAGAAATGATACGCATTTGATAAAAGTTTGCACCCCGACTGAAAGCACAGCATACAACATGGGGTTTTGCAATATGCTGGCAGACGTGCATTACTCGTCTGAATTAATGCTATTTGGCTTTTAGTACAAAGGCTGGTCTGACGTTCCCTGAAATCCAGCACAGCATACTTCCGCTTACAGTGCATTGCCATTATGCGTCAGGCTTTTTGACCGTTGTTTGCGTTTCCGCATTTAAAAGCGATTTAGAACATTTGTAATGCAACTCCTTAAATTCTTTTAGCCGATCAATCATTTCGCCATCGGGGAATGAATTATACACGTACATATCTACGGTTGCATTACAAACCAAACACCTGATTTTCAAATCGACTTCAGTAATAATATTTGACATAAGTAATTCTATTTATCGCTTTTAACTGCTTCTCGCTGCACAACGGCAATGCCGAATCGTTATAGGCTATGGGTCTGACGTACTACTATTGGGCTGACGGTTCATAAAATATTTTTTTGGCTCTGCTTCTCTTGGCTTTTTTAAAGCCATTTCAAAACAGCACTAATTTTGAACTTTCTTCTTTTATTCGGCGTTGGGCAATAGAATAATATTCATCGTTCAGTTCGCAACCAATGAACTTCCGCTTTTCTTTTATACAAGCAACAGCAGTCGTTCCGCTTCCTGAATAACCGTCAAATACCGTATCACCTTCGTTACTATAAGTTCTCACCAGGTATCGCATTAAATCAACAGGCTTTTGTGTTGGGTGCATACCTCTTTCAACATCAAACTTTATTACAGACGAAGGACACCTGTAAACCTTATCTTCAATAAAGCGTGTCGCATCATTGAAGTCATTGTAATTATCCCGCTTGCCGTTATCTTTATAGCCATAATTAACACGCTCCTTGTCTATCCTGTTTATTTTTTGTGGGTTGTAAGTTCCCTTGCCCCGACTAAAAACAATCACCAATTCATGTTGCTTCATCGGTTCTCTCTTGGTGTTTAAAAAGTTGCTCCCTAAATTTTTTTCCCAAACCCAATCATGCTTAAACAACCCCCTTCGTGAGTTAATTAAATTACTCGCAAATGGGTTTGTAGCTGTAAAAACCCAGACACCAAATGGCTTCAATACTCTTTCCCATTCAGCCCACATTAAAGGCAGGAACGGCTCTTTATCCCACTCATTTTGCGTTACACCATACGGCGGGTCTTGCAGCATCAAATCAATACAGCCATCGGGCAATTCCCTAAGTAATTCCAGACAGTCTTTATTTTCAAATCTTACCATGTTTCAAAGTGTCTCGGCTTCAGCCGCTCAAAAAAATATTTTACGAGGCTACTGGTTTTTCAATTTAGCTGTGGGAAGTAGCCCAACCCACAGCCTATAACAAGGGGTTTTGTGCTATACGGGCAGAAGTACAAAACTGAGCGAATAAAGAGCCAGGCTGTAGTGCTGATAATTCCCGTACAGCACAAAGCCCTGGAACGTCGTTGGACCGCCATCCTACCAAACAAAAAAGAAGAAAGTGGTGAAAACCCCGATTACAGCCAGCACCACACGGGAGGGGCTAGTAAGTTTCAGATGGGGTTTCAAACGCATCACTGCTTACCCTTTCACCGCCTCTCATCACCGGTGTTTCATCTGCGTGCCGGGCTTATCGTGCCGATCTCATTTGATCGGTGTCTGTACCACGAAACTTAATTACCCGCTGGTTTCCCCTCACCACTTTCAACATTTTAAAGAACTTTTGTTTGGTAGACGTAATCCCTACGTTTTTCAAACTCCCGGTCTTACTGATGGCGTTCCAACGCCCAGAAAATTCGGCAAAGCCCTTCACATCACCCGGACGGCGGCCAACATGGAAATTGCCAGAAAGCCGCCGGTTTGCCTCAACCTCAGTCCACCCCTTTACTCCCGGCGTTGCCGTGATCAGGGCGGCCTTCGGCAATTTCTGGGCGTTAGCAAGAATTTGCTCTGCTTATACCTAACTCTGTTCGGTATGCGTATGCACACGGTTACTCATTTAAAATTTTTAGCAATTCTTTTTTTAGCTTCGCCTTGTCATCACCTTTTAGCGAACACTCTCTTATTTGCCGCATTTGGTTTTTGATCTTATCCAAGTGCTTGCTAAAAACCCGGTTCTTATAATCGCTGTACTTTTCCGGTATATAGTCTTCACCTACACATAGCATAATAAAAAATTTTAAACTTCTGTAACCTAAATTCTTGCTAACGGATTCCTGCATTCAATCCCGTAGCTTATATGCCCTGTGCGTTATGGCTTCTTCTTATGTTTTAACTCCCATTCACGAATAGCATCCTGAATAGTAGCATTGAAAATTGCTTGGAAGAACTCCCATGCTCTTGCTGAATATTTATCTTTATATGGGTCAGAAAATTTTAGTAAGTCCCCAATGGAAATAAATTTAGTTGTATCAGTTAATTGTTGAGCAGTTGTATCTTTTTTATTTTGGCTAAACCCAAAAAAGGAAATCAATAGAATAGCTGTAGTAATAATTGTTTTTTTCATATATCGTCTTTAAAGTTTAATTCTTTTTCAAGATATGGTGTTGGGGGAAAAAATTCAATGTCCTCAAAATAATTAATCTCGTCTGCTGCTTTTAGTAGCCTATTCATGTCATTGAATGCTATTTCTGAATTTTGGTAGAGATGAACAAGTTTCCCAATTCGTTCATTCTTTTCCTTCCATGTTAGTTGTTGGTACTTTTCGTGGTTCATTAGAATAAATTTTGTTGAACAAGTTGTTTAGTGAATATTTCTATTAGTTTTCCTTTGGTTATTGGTTTGGGTACATCAACATAAAATTCCACATATTTTCTTTTCCCCTTATCATTACAAACCCATCGTTTACTACATTTCCCTGCAATTTCCAGATCACGCAAACGTCTTGGTTCTTTCCCATATTTTGTAACAACGGTTTTAGCAGTTAATCTTTCCCCTCTAATCATGCAACTCAATAAAAACACTGCATCGCTTTCAAACTTATCATGGTTTTCCTGAAGAAAACTTTCGGTATTTTCATCTCTTTCTTTTTGGTGTAAAATAGTGTCTGGTATCATGGTTGGTTAGTTTAGCAATGAGCCGATAGTATAAATTATTTTTGCAGCATTTAATTTTTCCTGAACTGTTTTTTTAGGAAATAATTCGTGAACATAAATTTTCAATTCTTTTTTATCTTTCTCCGGCATTTTTTCAATAGGTTCTAATTTTTTATACTCCCATAAAATAATTTCAGAAGGTACTTTTAGGTTGCATATATCCTTTAATGCCTGTTCCCCACGCCTATTAAATTCTGAAAGATAATATGCTGCTATTGGTTCAAACATTACTGGCGGGTATAAATATTTTCAAATCCGTTTTCAGCCCTTCGTTTAAAAAAATCAATAACTTTTTCTTCAGCCCCGATTAATCCGTCTTTTTCTAAAATCGGTTTATTCATTTCTAATCCCTTTAATTCAAGCCCCCTTAAATATGACCTATATTGCCTTTGAGCATCTTCCCTTGCACCATCATCCAATTCTTCTTGTGTGAAAATTCGCTGCTCCGGTGGTTTTTCAACCTTAATTTGGCGATATGTTTCAGCCGCCCAGTTTCTATACCCATTCATTATCGTCGAAAAATAGGCACAGGAGAAATTCTCATAGCATTTTACATCATCTATTCCCAATTTCCCAGAAATGGCTAAATCGAAAGCTAATCTTATTTCATCTACCCTATGTCCACCAAAATTTTCTACAATATGCTGGTGTAGTATTACTTTTTCTAAGTCATTAGGCCAGTTTGCCGCCCTTAATCCAACCTTAACCATAACAAATCTTAGTTGCTCTTTTATTTCCTCTAAAGAGGCATCCTTAATAAGTTTTGTCGCCAGAGCAAGTTGAAACTTATTTTCCTCACCACTCACTTGCCTTTTTAATTCTGGCATCGCTTGTACCGAGTTTACTTGCTGTATGTCCTGTAATAGGCTGCTGATGTGTTGTGCTTCCATTGTTAAATTTTTTTTCGTTTAATAGCCATTTTTCAAATCCTGCAAAAATTGATTTTTTGGTTTTAGGGTATTGCTCCTTATCCATCAAGTGTAAATGAAATTTGTGTAGGGAATCTTTAGCTACGATTAAATCTTTTCTGGTTGACATACAAATTCTTTCAAATTCAATTTCATTTTTCAAAACAACTTCTTCTGCATTATAAAAAACCGTTGCGCTTTCTACTATATTTCCTTGACCTTGACCTTTTCCTTGACTTAGACATAGACCTGTGGGTCTATGAAGCTCCTTTAAAGCTCCTTTGTTTTTAAGTGATAAATCGGTATTTAAAACTTCAATTTTTTTCAATTCTGTAATTATGTTTTTATGCGCCCTATTTTCAGGTTGCAATCCTTTTGGGTATTGATGTTCGATGAAATCGGGGAAAAAAAATTTCATATTGCCTAAATGAATAGCTTTTCCGCTTTCAACAAAATGGTATTCAAACTCTTGTGGAGTAATTTCAAAGCCTATATACATCCCCGCTGCCTGAAGGTCAAAATTCCACACTCCGGCAGCAGTGCAATCGCAGATGATGAAGCTATAAAGGCTCTTTAAAGACCCTTTTAAGCCCCTTACATAAGGACTCTTGTAATAGTTGGTGTCAAAGAATCGGTTTGCCATATTGATACACTACTTTTCTTGTGATATTTGGATTGTGCTGAATGTTGAAAGAGGGAGCGAATTTTCTTATATAAAACTTTTCTTTTTCGTCAATATCTTTGCATGGCTTTATGTAGCAAAACAAATCACCGAATTTCCTATCAAATTTTCGTTCAATAACGTGCCACGGTTTTAGTCGTACAGAAATATTAGTTGATTTTCCAACATATACAGCCTCAGATATCCCGCTCAAAACATCGTATCTAACAAAGCAGTATATGGCTGATATTTCTGGGATTTCTTTATTAACCCTATCTTGGTCGTACAAATACTCCCATCCGTCTTTTTCTATTTGGGTAAGAAATTTTTTAGCCCTTTCCCACATTTTATTTAATTGAAGTAATATATAAAAAAAAGAGGCTACCACAGGTGCGAAAGGGTTATGAAGTCCTTTGGGGAAGATTCCCCTCCTGTGATAGCCTCTTTAATATGTTGTTTGGGATTTCCATAATCTTAATCGCACTACTAAAATAGGAAATTTTTCTACACTTCCAAATATTTTTTTCCCAAAGGGTAGAAACAATTTCTCAAAACACCACAATCCATAAAAAATATACCACCCAAAACACAATAGAAAAGCACATTACCCATCGGCAAAAATAATCGGATGTAGTGTAGTGGGGTTTCAAATTTTGTGGGTTTAAAAAATATTATTTCATGTGTGGTCTATCTTCCATGTAACTTATTGGGTCATCGTAAAGCTCTCTTTCAATAGTCTTACCACATTTATCACACTTCCATTTAACAATTACTCCGAGCATTGTTAGAGACTTGGATTGCTCTCTCCAAAAATGTAAACAGAAAAGTCTTTTAAAAAATCCCATACTCTTTATATTTTAATCTTTTGATTTAATTTGTGATAGGTATTGGGTGTTTTGTTTCATGGTTAATGCGTATTTGTTATATCGTTAATAAACTCTTTGAAAAGTTTTTTCGGACTATGCTCTTTGCCATTCCTATCAATCCAACACTGCTTTTGTATTGAGTATTTGTATTCGTTAAATGATAGCCATGCTGCAAAATCAAAATAAGTTTTTTGGGTTATCTTTTTGGCTGGCTGCTTCCCGTTTTCTGTATTCATGATAGATTATTTAAAATTGGTTTGGCGATTATTTTAGAACCATTACATACATCACAAACTGGGCAAGCGGTAGTTGACATATTTGGAGAATTATATCTCATTAAATTTCCATCACCTAAACATTTAGGACAAAGTTGCCATTCGCCAATCTCCCCCCTACGCTCTCCCTGTAGCTTAGTTATTGCTGCTGTTGCGCCTGCTTTGAAATGTTTACGATGGAAATTTGCGCTAACCTCTGATTCGGCATTTTTTTGTAAGTTCTTACTTTGTGAATATGGGTATCTGCGTTCCGCTTCCTTCTCCACCCATTCACCCAACTCTTTAGATGATAAAGGGGGTTGGGATTTGTATTCTGTCAGCCAAAGTTCAATCTGATGTGCTGTGAATTGTTCGCCCATACTTTTAACACCCTTACTCATTAAAAATTCGTGTGCATTCTTACTTAATATTTTTTCTTGTTCCATACTATTGTCTTGTGCCATTGGTTATTTATTTTGAATTAAGAAAAATAATGCCGCAGTCAAGGGTCTGTCATTTTGTTTCTTTTGTTTTGTTTTCCAGCTTTTGTTTTTCATGGCATCTTCGTTGCGACGCTCCGTTCATCGCTCTGTTCATTGGGCAGCAATTCACAGTTTTCTTTTTTCAATAATCTTTTTTCGTGGTCGTTTAATAAATCTGCGGATAATACATAAAACCTTTCGTCACTATGATTTTCTACCTCAAATATTTTACCTACAAAATCTGTACTCCACGATGGGGG
>Ga0255334_1001452_pt1 | contig 10485 bp, 10 predicted proteins | sample EtOH5_35cm_T3_12_FD_202080 | JGI IMG/M metagenome (GOLD analysis project Ga0255334, IMG submission 202080) | Sandy soil microbial communities from University of British Columbia, Vancouver, Canada - EtOH5_35cm_T3_129 | ecosystem: Engineered > Artificial ecosystem > Sand microcosm > Unclassified ...
TCGCCCGGGTAAAGGGCAGATGATTCCTGGTCGGTTATTTTGGGCTGCCGGCAACTACTTATGAGTCGCCCTCATACGAGTCGATCATTACGTGGTTTGTATGCGATCACCCCACCCTATTCGCCAGAGCAGCCGTGGTCACTTGGTCAGTGGTGCGCTGACTGCCTGGCGGGTGGTGCCCGGCTTATTCAATATCGGCAAAAGCAGTTACCTCAGGAAATCCGGCAGCAACAGGCGCGTGAGCTACTGTCGATCTGTCGAGATTTTCAGGTGCCCTTGATCATCAACGATGATCCTGTACTGGCGGTAGCCATTGATGCCGATGGAGTGCATCTTGGTCGAGACGATGTGACTATCGAAAAAGCCAGAACCCTGCTGGATCCGGAGAAAATCGTCGGAGTCTCTTGTTACAATGATATCGAACGAGCCTTGGCAGCTCTAGCCAGCGGGGCCGATTACGTGGCCTTTGGTAGCGTTTTTACCTCGTCGACAAAACCCCAGGCAGCAACAACCAGCCTGGCGCTGATCGGTGAAGCTAGACGACGTATCTGTCTGCCCATTATTGCGATTGGCGGTATCACTCCAGAAAATGCGCCCTTGGTTGCTGCTGCTGGCGCTGATATGGTTGCCGTGATTTCTGGCCTCACTGAGACACCCGAAGCCGCCGCACGCCGCTACACCCTTGCTTTTGGCGCCCCTGGCGATTACAAGTTCTGAGGAACCTATCCAAATGACGATTTCGGAAAAATTATTTGAGCAGGCAAAACAGCTTATTCCCGGTGGCGTGAATAGCCCAGTGCGTGCATTCAACGGTGTTGGCGGTAACCCAAGGTTTATCGATCATGCCAAGGGCGCCTACCTCTATGATGTGGATGGGCAGGAATACGTCGATTATATCGGCTCCTGGGGGCCGATGATTGTGGGTCATGCCCACCCAGACGTGGTAAGTGCAGTCCAAAACGCCGCCGCCAAAGGGCTGAGCTTTGGCGCACCTGTTGCTGCCGAAACGGCCTTAGCACAGAAGGTTCGCAGCCTGATGCCGAGTATGGAAAGGGTACGTTTTGTCAGCTCCGGAACCGAAGCAACGATGAGTGCTATTCGGTTGGCCCGTGGTTTTACCGGACGAGACAAAATACTCAAATTTGAGGGCTGTTATCATGGTCACGCCGACTCTTTGCTAGTAAAAGCGGGATCCGGTGCGCTGACCCTCGGAGTTCCCAGCTCTGCCGGCGTACCGGCTAATGTTGCGGAGCACACACTCACCTGCCGATTCAACGATCTAGCGTCTGTAGAAGCCTGTTTTGCGCAATGGAAGCAGGAAATTGCCTGCCTTATTGTCGAGCCAGTTGCCGGCAACATGAATTGCATCCCGCCTGCGCCGGGCTTTTTACAGGGTCTGCGCGACCTCTGCACCCACTATGGCAGCCTGTTGATCTTTGATGAAGTGATGACTGGCTTTCGTGTGGCTTTAGGCGGCGCGCAGGATTTTTATAACGTCGCTCCGGACCTGACCACCTTAGGCAAGGTTATTGGCGGTGGCATGCCGGTAGGAGCCTTTGGCGGGCGGCGTGAAGTGATGGAACACATCGCACCCTTGGGTCCGGTCTATCAGGCGGGTACGCTTTCCGGCAACCCTTTAGCCATGGCCGCCGGGCTGGCTACCCTGGAAATCGTTAGCCGCCCTGGTTTCCATAAGCAATTGGACAGCTACACCCAAAGTCTGGCGGACGGCCTGGCAGAACGGGCAAAGCAAGCAGGCGTGGCGCTGCAAACTCACCACGTCGGTGGAATGCTGGGTATTTTCTTCAGCCCACGACCTGTCCAGTATTACGAAGATGTCATGGCTTGCGATGTGAGTAGTTTTCGGCGTTTTTTCCACGCTATGCTGGACGATGGGGTTTATCTACCGCCTTCAGCCTATGAAGCCATGTTTACTTCATCCGCACATGGCCCACGGGAACTTGATAAAACGCTTGCTGCGGCGGAGCGGTCGTTCCACCTTACGGCTGCTGACTAGATTAACGAGATATTCTAGGGGGCTGGAACGGCGGGCTCTGCCGGCGCAGACTCGACCAGATTATCCGCGATGTGGCGTATCCGTTTGCGCAAGGCAGCGTCGGTGTGAGTCATGCGGGCAAAGCGATTATATGAATCTACGTCAAACCCCTGGGTTGTGACAATATCCGCCATGGCACGATTGGCGTCGTCCTGAAACTGTTGTTTTTCTAAGGGATCAACGGCGCTTTCGACAAGAGGCCGGTAATTATTGCGAATTTTCTCGACTTCGTGATAAGCGGTGGCAAAGCGAGTGATGTCTTCTTCGGCAAGAACAACTGCACCAAGGCCCGCTTGATCTCCGGGTAAACTCAGGTCGTTGCTGCTACCTTCCTGCGCTGCAGCTATACTGGCTGCCAACGCAGCGCCAAGCAAAGCCACCCCTAAAACCCACTTGAGCTTTATCATTGATCAGATTTCCCGTGCCGTTAACGCATCTAACAAACGTTGATGAATATCGCCGAAAGCACCGTTACTCATGATCAACACATGGTCGCCGGCACGAGCACTGCTCTGGGTGGCGGCTAGCAATTGATCCATCTCTGTGTAGACTTTGACCCGTTTGCCTAAAGGACTCAACGCAAGACTCGCATCCCAAGGCAAATCGGCGGCAGCGAGAACCAAAACCTCGTCGGCTTCTTGCAACGCGCCCGCCAAGTCATTGCGATGAACACCCATCCGCATGGTGTTAGAGCGTAGTTCGATCAAGGCCAGGATTCTTGCGCTGCCTACCCGGCGGCGCAATGCCTGCAAGGTTACGGTGATGGCGGTGGGATGATGAGCGAAGTCATCATAAACCGTCACGCCTGCAACTTGGCCACGACACTCCAATCGCCGCTTAATGCCGACAAAACCTGCCAGCGCCTGGCAGGCGACATCCACGGGAACTCCCGCATGATGAGCGGCGGCCATAGCAGCCAACCCATTGGCCACGTTGTGAGATCCGTACAGTGACCAGCTCACGGCGCCTCGAATTTTTCCGTCAACCAGGACCTGAAACCGGCTGCCATCGGCCACTTCCAGCTTGGCGTGCCAGCCTATTTGCGGTTCTACTGAATTAAAACTAGCCGCAGGTGTCCAGCAACCCATCGCCAAAGTTTCCATCAGCGCCTGATCGCCACCGTTGTAAACAATCAGCCCAGAGCCTGGGACAGTTCTGACAAAATGGTGGAATTGCCGTTTAATTGATGCCAGGTCGGGATAAATATCAGCGTGATCAAACTCCAAATTGTTGAGGATGGCCGTTCGCGGCCGGTAATGCATAAACTTGGCTCGCTTATCAAAGAACGCAGTGTCGTATTCATCTGCCTCGACCACAAAAAACGGGGCCTTCCCCAGGCGCGCAGACGTACCAAAATTCTCTGGCACTCCGCCTATCAAGAAGCCCGGCGATAATCCAGCCTGTTCAAGAATATGCGCCAGCAAACTGGATGTGGTGGTCTTGCCGTGGGTGCCCGCCACGGCCAAAACCCACCGCCCAGCCAACACGTATTCAGCCAGCCATTCCGGCCCCGACTGGTAACGCAACCCGGCATCGAGAACGTACTCAACCGCCGGGTTTCCGCGACTGATCACGTTGCCAATGACGACGCAATCCGGTGCGGGATTAAGATGAGCAGGATCGTAGCCGGACCAGACCTCAATGCCCAGGCTGCGCAACTGGTCCGACATGGGCGGGTAAACATCCTTGTCCGATCCGGTCACTCGGTGACCCGCTTCTTGAGCCAATGCGGCTATCCCGGCCATAAAGGTGCCGCAGATGCCGAGTATGTGAATATGCAAGCGCCGATCCCCCTGATTGTCTTCTGATGCGTTACCAGCCTACCATTGCTCACCGTCACTGCAGGATCGCCAACCCCAGCACAATGAACTATCTCTATATCGATCAGCCACAGCAACTCTCTGATTTGTGCAGCCGGCTTGGCCGAACCGGCTGGATCGCGCTCGACACCGAATTTGTCCGCGAAAAAACCTATTTCCCCCAGCTCTGCCTCATCCAAGTGGCCGATAGCGAAGAAATAGCCATCATCGATATTTTGCGACTGCAGGATCGGTCGCCGCTGATAGCCCTGCTCCTGCAACCGCAGCTAATCAAGATATTACACGCAGCGGGGCAGGATATGGAGGTTTTCTTCCACCTTCTTGACGGGCGGTTACCACAGTCTGTCGTTGACACCCAACTGGCCGCTGCTGCCGTGGGATTTGGCCATCAGATCGGCTATGCCGCCCTGGTGGCTCAACTGTACGACGTGCAATTACCCAAAGAGCACTCACGCCGCGACTGGAGAGAACGACCCCTGCCCGCAGATGCTTTGACCTACGCCGCCGACGATGTGAGATATCTTGGGCCAATGTACCAGCACCTTCAAGCCGAGCTGGAAAAACGCGGTCGTGGCCATTGGTTGATTGATGATTATGCCGCTTTGTCGAATCCAGAGCGCTACGTCACTCAACCTAAAGACGCCTGGCGCCGCCTGGGTGCGGCTCAGCGCCTGAATAGCCGCAGCTTTCGCGTCATTCAACAACTGGCGAGTTGGCGCGAAACCCTGGCCCAGCAGCACAATCGCCCACGGCAATGGATCGTGCGTGACGAGTGGTTGCTGGAAGTTGCCGAACGACTGCCCACCTCAAAACAGGCGCTGGCCAATATCAAAGGTACCTCGCAAGGCTTGCTGCATGATCACGCCGACATGATCTTAGCCGTGGTTGGTGAAGCACGAAATGAGGCGGCGTCTCCCCCGCCGTATCCCGCCCCGCTGACGCCGGAGCAGCTGAGTCAGGTAGAAAAGCTAATGAACCTGGCCAAGCGCGAATCTTTGCATTTGGAGGTTAGCCAGGCACTGTTATCAACTCGCAAAGAGATCGAAAGCCTGGTTCGCGGTGAACGTGATTTACCCGTTCTGCGCTCGTGGCGCAGAGACGTGGTTGGTGAAGCAATGTTGTCAGTACTTGGTGAGTGAGTTGCGCAATCTCAGTGATGCGGCGCAAAGTGTGGCGTTAAAATCCATCGAGTTCCAATCCTGGAGTAGTGCAAGTGGATACCAACGGCAACTGGCACGATCAGCCACAAGAACGGGTGCTCTTTGAACTCAAGACCACATCGGATGGGCTGAGCGAAGACGAAGCACAGAAAAGACTCGCCACCTACGGCCCAAACCGACTACCGGCGACGCAAAAGCGCAGCGTATTCATTCGCTTCCTGCTGCAATTCCACAATATCCTCATTTATGTCTTGATTGGTTCCGCTGCCATTACCGCGACACTGGATCACCTGTTGGATACATTCGTCATTCTGGCGGTGGTAGTGGCTAATGCGATCATCGGTTTTCTTCAGGAGGGTAAAGCGGAAAAGGCGATGGACGCTATCCGCCAGATGCTCGCACCTTATGCCTCGATACTGCGCTGTGGCGAGCGCCGCAGTGTGCAGGGTGAAGCTCTGGTACCCGGTGATGTTGTACTGCTGGAAGCGGGTGACAAGGTGCCGGCAGACCTTCGACTACTCTCGGCGCACGGGCTGTCGGTGCAGGAGGCCATACTCACGGGTGAATCCGTGCCGGTGGAAAAGCACACCGAGCCGGTCGCTGCCGACGCTCCGCTGGGCGACCGTTCTTGTATGGCGTTTTCTGGCACGCTGGTGACTTCCGGTCAGGGTAAGGGCTTGGTGGTTGCTACGGGCGCGGCAACGGAGATCGGACGCATCAGCGGTCTACTGTCAGAAGTTGAAGTATTGACCACGCCACTGGTGAACCAGATGAATGTGTTCGCCAGATGGCTGACGATCCTGATTCTGCTAATCGCCTCGATACTGCTGATCTTTGGCTATTTCGTCGAGCATTACTCCTTTACCGACATGTTCATGGCGGTGGTGGGGCTGTCGGTAGCGGCGATACCTGAGGGATTACCCGCCGTGCTCACCATTACACTGGCCATCGGCGTGCAGGCAATGGCGCGCCGCAACGCCATTGTGCGGCGTTTGCCCGCTATTGAAACACTCGGTTCCGTTTCCGTTATCTGCACCGATAAAACAGGTACGCTGACACGCAACGAGATGATGGTCGCCTCGGTGCTGACAGACCAGCATCTGTTTACACTGGAAGGCGCCGGCTACGAGCCAAAGGGCATCATCCGGCTGGAGGATGCGGAAGTTGACCCCGGTGAACATGCCGTTCTGGATGAGCTTGCCCGCGCCAGTACCCTGTGCAATGACGCGGCAATACGGGAGCACGAAGGCATATGGACAGTGGAAGGAGACCCCATGGAGGGGGCACTACTGACGTTTTCTGGCAAAATCGGCATGGATGTACGACAGGAGATTGCCGCCTGGACGCGTACTGACGCCATCCCGTTCGATGCCAAACACCGCTTCATGGCAACGCTGAACCATGATCATGAGGGCCATGCGTTCGTTTTCGTGAAAGGAGCGCCGGAACGAATTCTCTCAATGTGCAAGGACCAGCGTTCGGCCAGGGACAGCGCGGGAACGCTCGACAAAGCCTATTGGTCGAAAAAGGCCGAAAGTATCGCCACACTCGGGCAGCGGGTGCTGGCCTTTGCCGTGAGATCAGTAAAACCGGAACATACCGTGCTGGAAAACGCCGACCTGGAAGATACGCTCACCTTGCTCGGTATGGTAGGAATGATCGACCCGCCAAGAGCGGAAGCTATCGAAGCGGTGGCTGAATGTCACACTGCCGGCATCCGCGTAAAAATGATCACCGGCGATCATGCGGGCACGGCAGCGGCCATCGGCAGGCAGATCGGTCTGAAAAATCCGCACAAAGTATTAATGGGCGCGGATCTCGATGGCATGGCTGACGCGACGTTGAAAGAAGCCGTGCTGGATACGGATATTTTCGCCCGCACCAGCCCGGAGCATAAATTGCGCCTCGTCATGGCGCTACAATCACATGGCATGACGGTGGCCATGACCGGCGACGGGGTGAACGACGCGCCTGCGCTCAAGCGCGCTGATGCAGGCATCGCAATGGGCAGAAAGGGAAGCGAGGCGGCCAAGGAAGCGGCGGATCTTGTGCTAGCCGACGACAATTTCGCCTCCATTGTTGCTGCCGTGCGCGAGGGACGCACGGTATACGACAATATCAAGAAGGTCATCAGCTGGACGTTGCCGACCAATGCAGGCGAAGCGATAACGATCATTGTGGCGCTGCTATTTGGCATGACGCTGCCGGTAACGCCTATCCAAATTCTTTGGATCAACCTGATTACCAGCGTAACACTCGGTATCGCACTGGCCTTCGAGCCGACCGAGGAAAACACCATGCGCCGACCGCCGCGCGCCCGAAACGAATCGCTGATTGGCGGTGAGTTGGCATGGCATATTGTGCTGGTGTCGGTGCTGTTTCTTTGCGGCGTATTCGGCATCTTCAGCTATGCGGTGGATCGCGGCTATTCGGTGGACCTGGCCCGCACCATGGCACTCAACACGCTAGTCGTAATGGAAATCTTTCACCTGTTCTTTATTCGCAACATCTACGGAACGTCACTGACCTGGAAAGCAGTGCGCGGCACAAAGGTAGTATGGATAACGGTAATCATCATCACCGTTGCGCAGTTCGCCATCACTTACCTGCCACCTCTTCAAGCGATATTCACCACACAGTCCATATCGTTTCTTGACGGCGTGCTGATCGTTGGCATCGGTATAGCGCTCTTTGCCATCATCGAGATCGAGAAACAGATCCGGCTCCGCCTTCCTATCCAAGGATTTTTAGCCCTTAGATGACCCGTTACTACTCGGGCCAATGCAGTAAAAACGCCGGCCCCTAGAGCGTGCAATGCAGCCAGCTCGGCTTAGACGCCGAGTGCTTTTTCGATTTGGGAAAAAATGACGTCGATATCGCCTTCACCGGGCACGGTGGCGAGCTTGCCCTGAGTATTAAAGTAGTTGATCAAAGGCGAGGTTTGATCTTCGTAGACTTTGAGGCGACGGCCGATGGTTTCTTCGTTGTCGTCATCGCGGTGCATCAAACGACCACCGCAGCGATCACAGATATTTTGCTTTTTCGGTGGAGAGCTGTAGATGTTGAACATCTGCCCGCAGGATTCGCAGGTTCTGCGGCCGGTAAGGCGGCGCATCAGTGATTCGTTAGGAACCTTGATATGCAAAGCATTTTGCAGCGGCTTACCCAGCTTATCCAGCATCTCGTCCAAGGCCTTAGCCTGGGCCAAGTTGCGAGGAAACCCATCAAGGATGAAGCCTTTTCTGGCGTCGGGCTGGGCCAGGCGCTCGCGGATCATGCCGAGGACGATTTCATCGCTCACCAGCTCACCGGCGTCCATGGCCGCTTTGGCCCGCAGACCCAGCGCTGTTCCTGCCGATACCGCCGCACGCAGCAGATCGCCGGTGGAAACTTGCGGCACACCGTGCTCTTCTACCAGACGTTTTGCTTGCGTACCTTTACCGGAGCCTGGCGCCCCCAGCAACACAATTCTCATAAAATACAACCTCTGTGACCGACCTTGGTGATCGATTCTCCACGATACGATGATTAATAAACAAATCTAAAGGGCCTAAACCTAACGTTTGCCGAGGACGTAGTCAACCAAACACATCATTCAGGCGACATTAAGGCCCGGCCTTTGGTAAACTACGCCCCGCCTTCCGCGTGTATTTACCGTAACTTATCAGGTTATTGTTGCTGCGCGCTGGAACCTGGCCCGATTACAGCTATAATCGGGGCCCTTCAAAAAACAATGCGGAGTGCAGCAATGAGCTTAGCCGGTATCACCCCTGGTAAAGATGCGCCATCAGTTTTCAACGTTGTCATCGAGATCCCTATGCGCAGTGATCCGGTGAAATACGAAGTAGACAAGGAAACCGGCGCCCTGTTTGTGGATCGTATCCTCAACACTGCCATGCATTATCCGACCAATTACGGTTACGTGCCGCAAACCTTGGCCGAAGATGGCGACCCCGTAGATGTGCTGGTAATGACCCCCTTCCCGCTGTTTTCAGGAAGTGTCGTCAAGTGCCGGCCGCTCGGCGTGCTGATTATGCGTGACGAAGCCGGCGAAGATCAAAAGGTATTGGCGGTACCTGTGGATAAGGTTTCTGGCGGCATTTATCTGAATGTTCGTTCTATTGCTGATCTGCCAGAAATTGTGCTGAAGCAGATTTCTCATTTCTTCGAGCGCTATAAGGATCTGGAAGTCGGCAAGTGGGTTAAGGTCGACGGCTGGCAGGATATCGCTGCGGCAGAAAAAGAAATTGCCGCCGGTATGAAGCGCTATACCAAGTAAGTGACTAGCTGACGCCTTCTGGGTGTAACCACCTAGCCCAGGGGGCTGTTATCAGGCAGTGGCCGAAGCGTAGCCCAGCGTATTTCCCGTTACCCAACGACTGCTGCCATCTGCCAGGGTTTCTTTTTTCCAGAAGGGTGCGCTTGCCTTTAGGGCTTCGATGAGATGCCGACTGGCATCCGCTGCATCACCACGGTGAGCTGCACTCACCGCAATCAAGACGATGGCCTCTCCCGGCAAGATGCGCCCCACGCGGTGCACCAGCTCAACGCTGTTCAGCCGCCAACGGGATTGCGCGTCTTTCACCAATCGCTGCAATTGCCGCTCGGTCATTCCGGGATAATGCTCTAACCACATTTCCCGCACTTGAGCGCCGGCATTAAAATCACGCAGGGTTCCGATAAAGACCGAACAAGCACCACTGTCTATGCCGTGGCCCCCTCTATCGGCCCAAGCCGACAAGGTTCGCCACGGATCAAAGGTTTCCGCCAGTAAGCGTATTTCGATCATTTAGCCCCCGGTGACCGGCGGGAAGAACGCCACTTCATCGCCCTCTCGAATCGAGTCAGCCAAGGTGGCATACTCCTGGTTGATTGCAATCAGAAGTTTTGTCGGCATGGACTGTTCTTTAGTGGCCAGCAACCAGATTTTTGCCGGAGTCAGCTCAGCAGAGAAAGGGATTTCGCAGCCAGCGCTACCCACTTGCTCTCTAAGTGAGGCGAAAAAACGTACTTTGACTGCCATGACACCCTCGTTCCGCCGACTTGGACACTAATACTTCTACATCATAGTATCTATGTTGATCAATTCAAGCATCCGCGCACGCACAGGGCGACTAACATGGTCCGAGTCATTTAATGAGTACTTCGTCACACTTCGACAAGCAAGGCCACGCCCACATGGTAGATGTGGGTAACAAGCAAGAGACGCACCGCCGCGCGGTGGCTGAAGGTCAAATTCGAATGTTGCCCGCCACCGCCCAATCCATCGCCCAGGGCGGGCATGCCAAAGGTGATGTACTCGCGGTAGCCCGGCTTGCCGGTATCATGGCTGCCAAACGCACAGCGGAGCTAATCCCGCTATGCCATCCGCTACCATTGACCAAAATCGCGGTGGAGTTCAATTTGCTCGAAGATGGTGTGCACTGCCAGGTAACGGCAGAGACTATCG
>Ga0255334_1001453_pt1 | contig 10485 bp, 6 predicted proteins | sample EtOH5_35cm_T3_12_FD_202080 | JGI IMG/M metagenome (GOLD analysis project Ga0255334, IMG submission 202080) | Sandy soil microbial communities from University of British Columbia, Vancouver, Canada - EtOH5_35cm_T3_129 | ecosystem: Engineered > Artificial ecosystem > Sand microcosm > Unclassified ...
GAGGGTGGCCAGCGCGCCGAAGCCCGCCGAGGGCAGCCCCGAGAGGATGGTGATGGGATGGATGAAGCTCTCGTACAGGATGCCCAGGATGATGTAGATCACCAGGATGGACATCAGCAGCAGCACCCCCAGTCCTTTCAGCGACGACTGGAAGGCCTGGGCCGTTCCCTGGAAGCTGGTACTGACGGTCGGAGGCAGCGTGTCGGCGGCCACCTTGTTCACCGCCGCCACCGCGTCGCCCAGCGCCACCCCCGGCCTGGTGTTGAAGGAGAGCGTGACTGCCGGAAGCTGTCCCAGGTGGTTCACGGAGAGCGGTCCCAGGTCGGGGACCAGCGTGGCCAGTGTGTCCAGCGGCACCAATTCTCCACTGGACGAGCGCACATAGAGCAGCGAGAGCGAGCGCGGGTCGGCATAGTACTGCGGCTCCAGCTCGACGATCACGCGGTACTGGTTGTTGGGGGCGTAGATGGTGGAGACCTGGCGCGCCGCATAGGCAGTCTGCAGCGCCGACTCGATCTGTTCGGCGCTGATGCCCAGGGCCGCCGCCCGGTCGCGGTTGATGCGCACCTCCACCTGCGGGCTCTTGATCTGCAGGTCGCTGGTCACGTCCTGCAGGATTTTAAGCTCCCGCATCTTGGCTTCGAGCTTGGGGGCGTAGGCGTACAGTTCGTCGGTGTCGGCGTCTTGCAGCGTGTACTGGTAGGGGCTCTTGGTCAGCTGCCCGCCCACCCGGATGGGCGGCAGCATCTGGGGATAGGCGGCGATGCCCGGCAGGGAGTTCAGCTTGGGCCGCAGTTGTTCGATCACCTGCTCGGCGGAGGGCCGTTCCGAGCGTGGTTTCATGCGCGCGAAGAAGCGGCCTGCGTTGCTGGCCCCGCCGAAGCGGTTGTCCACGCTGGAAATGAAGTTGACGATGTTGGGATCGTCGCCCAGCACCTTGGCCAGGGCCCTCTGGTGCTTCACCATGTTGTCGAACGACGTCCCTTGGGCCGATTCGGTGAAGATCAGGATCTGCCCGATGTCCTCGTTGGGCAGGAAGCCCTTGGGGATGATGTAGAACAGGCCCACCGTCGCCAGCAGGAGCGCCAGGGAAACCAGCATGGTCGCGGGGCGGTGGCGCATCACCCAGCCCAGCGTGCGGGCATACAGGCCCAGAACAAAGTCGAAGACCCGTTCGGATTTCTTGTAGAAGCTGCCGTGGTGCTGCTCCTGGGTGGGACGCAGGAAGCGGCTGCACAGCATGGGGGTCAGGGTCAGGGAGACCACGCCGGAGACCAGAATGGCCGCGCCGATGGTGACCGCGAACTCGTGCAGCAGGCGTCCCAGGATGCCGCCCAGGAAGAGCACCGGAAGGAAGACCGCGGCCAGCGACAGGGTCATGGAGATGATGGTGAAGCCGATCTCGCGCGAGCCGCGCAGGGTGGCCTGGAGGGGGGCCTCGCCGCCCTCCATGTGGCGCACGATGTTCTCCAGCATGACGATGGCGTCATCCACCACGAAGCCCACGGAGAGGGTCAGCGCCATCAGCGACAGGTTGTCCACGCTGTAGCCCAGCAGGTACATCACTGCGAACGTGCCCACGATGGACATGGGCAGGGCCATCGAGGGGATGATGGTGGCCGAGACGTTGCGCAGGAACAGGAAGATCACCAGGATGACCAGGCCGATGGTCAGCATCAGGGTGAACTTCACGTCGTTGACCGACTCCCGGATGGAGACCGAGCGGTCATAGACCACGTCCAGGCTGACGGACGCCGGGATCTGCTGCTGGAAGGTGGGCAGCACCCGCTTGATGGCGTCCACCACCGCGATGGTGTTGGTGCCCGGCTGCTTCTGGATGGCCAGGACGATGGAGCGATTATTGTTGAACCAGCTCGCGACCTTGTCCTGTTCCACGCTGTCGATCACCCGGCCCAACTCGGAGAGCCGCACCGGAGAGCCGTTCTTGTAGGCGACGATCAGCGGGCGATAGGCGGCGGCGTCGGTGAGTTGGCCAGTGGCCTGTACGGTCACCGCCTGGTGCGGGCCGTAGAGCGTGCCCGTGGGCAGATTGACGTTGCCGCGCTGGATGGCGCCCACCACCTCGTCCACCCCGATGCCGCGCGTGGCCAGCTTTCGCGGGTCAAGCTGCGCCCGTACCGCGTACTTCTGCGAGCCGAACACCTGCACCTGGGCCACGCCGCTGATCATGGAGATGCGCTGCGCCAGCATGGTCTCGGCGTACTCGTCCACCTGGGAGAGCGGCAGCGTGGGAGAACTGAGGGCCATGTAGAGCACCGGCGAATCCGCCGGGTTCACCTTCTGGTAGGAGGGAGGCGAGGGCATGTCCTGGGGCAGGTCGCGCGCCGCCTTGGCGATCATGGCCTGCACGTCCTGCGCCGCCGCGTCGATGTTGCGGTCCAGGCTGAACTGCAGGGTGATGGAGGTCGCCCCCAGCGCGCTGGACGAGGTCATGGAATCCACTCCGGCGATGGTGGAGAACTGTTTTTCCAGGGGCGTGGCCACCGCCGAAGCCATGGTCTCGGGACTGGCGCCGGGCAGACTGGCCGACACCTGGATGGTGGGGAAGTCCACGTTGGGCAGGTCGCTCACCGGCAGCGAGCGGTAGGCCACCACGCCGAACAACAGGATGGCCGCCATGACCAGGGTGGTCATGACCGGCCGCCGGATGAAGAGTTCTGCGATGTTCATTGTGCGCCGCTTGTGGCCGCCGCGGGTGCGGCCTCCGGCGCCGCCTGCCGGACCTCGACGCGCGCCCCCGGCACCAGCCGCAATTGGCCGTCGGTGACCACGCGCTCGCCCGGCTGCACTCCCTGCTCAATGACGGTCAGGTTGTCCACCGCGTCTCCCGTCTTCACCGCGCGCTGCTCCACCGTCATGTCACTCTTGACGACGAAGACGAACTGTCCCTGCTGCCCGGTCTGCACCGCTTGCGTGGGCACCACCACCGCGTTCGGGCGATCGCCCAGCCACAGCACCACGTCCACGAACTGCCCGGGCCACAGGCGCCGCGAGGGATTGGGGAACGTTCCCTTCAACCGGATGGTCCCCGTGGTCTGGTCCACGGTGTTGTCCACGAAGCTCAGCGTGCCCGTTTCCGCTCCCGCCTCTCCCGGGGCCAGGGCCTGGACCTTCAGCTTGCCCGCGGCGGCCTGCGCCTTGATCTGCGGCAGGAAGCGCTCGGGCACGGCAAACTCGGCGTAGATGGGAGTGATCTGATTGATGGCCACCAGGATCGACTTCTCGTCGTTCTCCTTGACCACGTTGCCCCGATGCACCAGCAAGCTTCCGGTGCGGCCGGAGATGGGCGAGAAAATCTTGGTGTAGCCCAGGCGCAGCCGGGCGTATTCCACCGCGCTCTTGTCCGCCTGGACCGCGGCCTCCATCGCCTCCGCCTGGGTGCGGTACTGGTCGTATTGCTCGCGCGCCACCACTCCTTCTTCCATCAGCTTGGCGTAGCGGGTGGCCTGGGCGCGGGCGTTGGCGGCCTCGGCCTGGTCGCGCAGCAGCGTGGCCTCCAGTCGCTTCAGGTCGGCCTCGAAGGTCCGGGAATCCAGGGTGAACAAAAGCTGGCCTTGCTTGACGTCGTCGCCCTCTTTGAAGAGGACGCCGGTCAGCTCGCCGGGGACCTGAGTCTTCACCTGAACGGTGTTGTAGGCCTGGACGTTCCCGATGGCCCGCAACTCCACCGGGACGTTCTTCTGGGTCACGACCGCCGCCACTACCGGGACCGCGCTGGGGGCGGCGCTTTGCGCCTTTTGGCTGGAGCAGCCGGGAATCAGCATCCATGCGGCCGCGAGCAGTAGCAGACTGAAGACCTGGGTCGAGTGTTTCATGCTGGAAAAGCGCCGAATCCGTTCGACGGCCGGCGCAGCTTTATATTGTAATCGCTCTTCCCGCCCCGCGCCTGCTGGCGGGTTCATTTATAATCAGCGATTCACAATCCAACAGATGGTCTCCTCTGGACTGGAGCTTCAAGAAAAATGATCCGCTTTCTGCAGACCCCGGGCAAACTCCGCAAGATCATTCTGGGCGGTGCCATGCTGTTTGCCGGCGTCGCCATGGTGATTTACCTGATTCCCGGGTTCATGACCGGGGACGGCAGCACCGCCACCGGCATATTGGCCCAGGTGGGCGACGAGCAGGTCACCCTCACGGAAGTGCAGCAGCAGGCCAACCTGGAGGGGCGCCGGCAGTTTCCCCGGGGCGTACCGGAGATGCTCATGCCGATCTTCCTGCAGCGCGCCGCCGACCAGATCATCGTGCGCAAGGCGATGCTGGTCGAGGCCTCGCGCCTGGGCCTGAAAGCGAGTGACGAGGAACTGGCCGATGAGCTGCGCCACGGCCCTTTCGCCGCCGAGCTCTTCCCCAAGGGCCAGCGCATCTCCATCGCGGAATATGAGAGCTTCGTGCAGAACAACTTTCAGATGGGCGTGCCGCAGTTCGAGGCGCTGATCCACAACGACCTGGTTCTGCGCAAGCTGCGCGGGCTGGTGGAAAGCGGCATCACCGTCTCCGAGGCCGACCTGGAGCGTGACTACCGCTTGCGCAATGTTAAGGTCAAGCTGCAATACGCCGTGCTCACACCCGAGGAGATGGCCAAGCTCATCCATCCCACCGAATCCGAACTGCGCGCCTACTTCGAATCCAACAAGGGCCGGTATGCCAACGCGCTCCCGGAGAAGCGCAAGGCGCGCTACGCTCTCATCAGCCTGGCCGCGCTCCAGAGCCAGGTTCCGGTCACCCGCGACGACTTGCAGCGCTATTACAACGACCGCCAGGACCAGTTCCGCGTGCCGGAACAGGTCAGCGTCCGGCACATCCTCATCAAGACGCCCGCGCCCGGCCCCGGCGGCAGGCTGGACCCCAAGGGCGTGGAAGCCGCGCGCGCCCGCGCCCAGGACGTACTCAATCAGTTGAAGGCGGGCGCCAAGTTCGAGGACCTGGCCAAGAAGTATTCCGAGGACCCGGGCAGCAAGGACAACGGCGGCCTGTACGAAAAGGTGGAGCGCGGGCGCATGGTGGCGGAGTTCGACAAGGCGGCCTTTTCGCTGCCCAAGGGGCAGCTCAGCGACCCGGTGCAGACCTCCTTCGGTTTCCACATCATTCGCGTGGAAGACCATCAGCCGGCCCACCTGCGGTCCCTGGACGAGGTGAAGGCGGAGATCGAACCGGCCGTGGCACAGGAGAAGGCGGCGCGCGCCGCCGAGACGCTGACGCGGAACCTGGAAAGCGAAGGGCGCACCCTGGGCCTGGAGAAGGCCGCGGCCAAACACGGCCTGAGCGCCGTGACCACGGAATACTTCGGCCGCAGCGATTCCTTGCCGGGAGTGGGCGCATCGCCCGATTTCATGGAGACCGTCTTTGCCGCGCGCAAGGATGCGCCCCCCACGCTGGCCCGCGTAGAACAAGGCTATGCCCTGGTCGAGGTCACCGATATCCAGCCCGCCGCCACGCCGACCTTCGAGCAGATCCGCGCCACCGTGGCCGCCGACTTCAAGGAGGAGCGCAGTTCCTCTTTGCTGTTCGCGCGGACGCAGGAGCTCGCCGACCGCGCCCACGCCGAGCATGACCTGGCGCGCGCGGCCCGGGAGCTGGGCGCCAAGTTCCAGACCAGCGAGGTGGTCGGCCCCGAAGGCCAGGTCCCGGACATCGGTCAGATGACGGGCCAGGCGTCCACCGCCTTCACCATGAAGCCGGGCGAGATCAGCGGGCCCATCCGCGCCGGTGAGAACGGCGTGGTGTTCACCGTCATCGAACGGCACGAGCCCTCCCTCGCCGTCTTCGAGCAGTCCAAGGACCAGGTCCGCGAGCGGGTGCTGGCGATCCGGCGCAACGACCTGCTGGAGGTCTATATTGACAATCTCCGGGAGCGCATGAAGAAGGATGGCCGCCTGAAGATCAACCAGAAGGAGATGGAGCGCATCACCCGGTCGCGCGGCCCGCTGGGCGGAAGCTAAGGAACGCGTCGCGCGGAGCCGCCGTCAGCCATGCCCTTTGAGCGCGCCTCCGGCATCCTGCTCCACCCCACCTCGCTGCCTTCGCGCGGCGGCATCGGAGACCTGGGCCCCGCCGCCTACGAGTTCCTGGACTTCCTCGCCGCCGGCAAGCAGCGACTGTGGCAGGTGCTGCCCCTGGGTCCGCTGGGCTACGGCAACTCTCCCTATTCGGCTACCTCCGCCTTCGCCGGCAATCCTCTGCTGATCAGCCTGGAGCGCCTGGCCGAGCGCGGCTGGCTTGCCTCGGAGCGCCTGGAAGGGCTGCCGCAAGCGGCCGGGCGCGTGGACTACGAGGCGGTCTCCGCTGCGAAGTTCGAACTGCTGCGCGAGGCGGCGGGGAATTTTCTGCGGCAGTCGAGCGGCGTTGAGCACATGCGCTTCGAGCGCTTCTGCAGCGAGAACCGCTGGTGGCTGCACGACTTCGCGCTTTTCAGCCTGCTGCGCCGCGAGAATCGCCTGTTGCGCTGGAATCGCTGGCCGCGCGAGCTGGCCCGCCGCGAGCCCGCGGCCTTGGAGAGGGTCTGCTCCGCCCGCGCCGCGGAGCTGGAGGCGGAGTGCGCCCTCCAGTTCTTCTTCTTCGAGCAGTGGGGCGCGCTGCGGCGCGCCTGCCACCAGAAGGGCGTCCGCCTCATTGGCGACCTCGCCATCTTCGTCAACTATGACAGCGCCGACGTCTGGACCCACCCCGAGCTGTTCCAGCTGAACGACGACCTCGACATGCAGGTTGTGGCCGGAGTCCCGCCCGACGCCTTCAGCCAGAGCGGCCAGCGCTGGGGCAATCCCATCTACCGCTGGGAGGTGCTCGCCGCCCGGGGCTACGGCTGGTGGGTGGAGCGCATGCGCTCGGCCCTGCGCACCTGCGACATCGTGCGCCTCGATCACTTCCGCGGCTTCGACCAGTACTGGGAGATCCCCGCCAGCGAGCCCACCGCCGTTCACGGCCGCTGGGTGGATGGCCCCAGGGACGCCCTCTTCGATGCCCTGCGCCGCGCCCTGGGCGAGCTGCCGCTCATCGCCGAGGACCTGGGTTTCATCACGCCCGAGGTGCACGCGCTGCGCCAGCGCCTGGGCGTACCCGGGATGCGGGTGATGCAGTTCGGCTTCGGCGACCCCGGCGCCGCAATCCATCTCCCGCACAGCTTCGAAGCCAACACCGTGGTTTACACCGGCACCCACGACAACGACACCACGCGCGGCTGGTGGGAGTCCGGGGCCACGCCCGAGGAGCGCCGCGCCGCCCAGGCCTATCTGGTCCCCGGCTCCGACGGCATCCACTGGGCCTTCATCCGCGCTGCCGAAGCTTCGGTGGCCAACCTGTGCATCATCCCTTTGCAGGATGTTCTCGGACTGGGCAGCGAAGCGCGCATGAACGTCCCCAGCAAGCCGGACGGGAACTGGGCTTGGCGCAATGCCCCCGGCAGCCTGAAGCCGGAACTGGCGGCGCGGCTGGCGGCGCTCAGCGAGGCCAATGGCCGCGATTCGGTGGCGCCCATCGCCTCGGCGGAAGACGGCGAAGAGTCCGTTGCCTGAATCAGCTTAGCGAGGGACCTTGCAGGTGGCCGCTCCGCCGCCGCACTTCTGGAAGTACTTCTCCATTCTCGTGCCGATCTCGCCCAGCTCTTCTTCCGACATCCGCTTCTGACACTGCTCAAAGAGCCGACGCTCTTCCTTGCGGATATGGGCTTCGAGCAGGTCGGCGAAGCGGGTGAGCTCGGTGCCCTTGAGGGTCCGGCGGCGGGCTGCGGCGAAGGCGCGGCCTAGCTTCTTGTGCTCGGCGAGCAACTCGCGCACCAGCGCCGCAACCGCTGGCAGGCGCCGCGCGGCGGGGAAGAGGTACTTCTCCTCCGCCTGGAAGTGGAAGCGAACGTCGTCAGCGTAGAGGGCGAGCATCTCCTGCTGCAAGACGCTCCGCGGGGCGCGCTTGCGATGGATTCGCATGCACAGAACCAGCGCCCGAAAATGCTGGCGCGAAAGCGGGATGAGATTGGCGTCGCGTTTCATGCCTCGACTTTACTAAATCCCGGACAGCGAAGAGAATAGCCCTTCGCTTCGCAAAAGGAGCTCCGATGCCCGTGACCGGCGAAATCATCCGCATGATGAACTACGTGGACGACATCTCCACCACCCTGCGCCGCATCACCGCCAACTTCCCCTTCATGACCGAGGAGGAGAAGAAGCGCCTGGCCGAGTACATGCGCCAGGCCGACCCCAACTACAGCGCCGTGCTGGAGCGGCTGGAAAAGGGTCAGTAGATGGCGGAGGTCCGCACGATTGCCGTCATCGGGGCCGGCATCATGGGGCGCGGCATCGCCCACGCCGCCGCGCTGGGCGGCTACCGCACCATCCTGGAAGACATCCTCCCGGCCAGCCTGCGCAAGGCGGAGAGCGAGATCCGCTCCAACCTGGACAAGGCGGTGGAGCTGGGAAAAGTCGGCCGCGCCGACGCCGACGCAGCACTCGGCCGCATCGAGTATGCCGGCTCGGTGGACGAAGCCGCCCGGGCCGCTGACCTGGTCATCGAAGCCGTCCCCGAGGAGATGGAATCCAAGATCGAAATCTTCACCCTGCTCGACAAGATCTGCCGACCCGGCACCATCCTGGCCTCCAACACCTCGTCGCTCTCGGTCACCGAGATCGCCTCCGTCACCTATCGCGCTCCCAAGTGCCTGGGCATGCACTTCTTCAATCCCGTACACAAGATGAGGCTCATCGAGGTGGTGCGCGCGCTGGAGACCGACGACGAGACCCTGGCCGCCGCCGTCGAGGTGGGCCGCCGCATGGGCAAGGAAGTGGTGGTGATCAAGGAATCGCCGGGCTTCATCACCAGCCGCATCAACGCCATGATCGGCAACGAGGCCTTCTATATGCTGCAGGAGGGCATCGCCTCCGCCGCCGACATCGACAAGGCCCTCAAGCTCGGCCTGAACCATCCCATGGGGCCCTTCGAGTTGGTGGACCTGGTGGGACTCGACACCCGCCTGCGCATCCTGGAATACCTGCACCAGACGCTGGGGGAGAAATTCCGCCCGGCGCCCTTGCTGGTCGAGTACGTCAAAGCCGGACGGCTGGGACGCAAGTCCGGCCGCGGGGTCTTCGACTATCCCCAAACGAAGGCCCCGGCCGAGCCGGTGGGGAAGAGCTAGCCGGCGCTCATGGCACCAGCCTGTCCCCGACCAGGATCGGGTTCCACACCCCACTGTACCCCGCCAGTCTGTCAGGCGAAACTGGCCAGGTTCCGGCCCGGAGGACCCTGGATTTCAGTGGTACCATAAGGTTTACGAGGGGTCCTCCCCCGGCCAAAAGCTCAAGAGCGATGGATACCTTTTCCAGCCCCAGCCGTCCAATTCAGGAACACGCGGGTTCCCGGAACCAGGCGGGTTCCTGGCGCGTATCTGCCATAGAGAACATGAGGCTGCTGAGCGACATCTTCGGCCAAACCCTGCGCACCCTTTGGGCGCACAAGCTGCGCTCCTTCCTGACCATGTTCGGCATCGCCTGGGGGGTAGGGTCGCTGCTGCTGCTGATCGGGCTGGGCGAGGGCTTCCGCTCCGGCAACAAGAAGCAGCTAGACACCATCGGCGAAGACATCATGTTCATGTTCGGGGGCCGCATCCCGGCGGTCGAGGGCAGTTTCACCTCCATGAAGGAATTCAGCCTGACCGTGGACGACTACCTGGCGGTGAAGTCCGAGGCCAAGCACTTGCGCGCTATCGCCCCGGTGCTGAACCGCGGCGACATCCGCGCGGTGAGCGATTACAACAGCACCAACGGGCAGGTGTTCGGGGTGACCGCGAACTATCCCGAGATCCGCTACATGCCGCAGGGCGTCGGGCGGTGGCTGAACGACAAGGACGACGAGGAGCGCCGCCAGGTGGCGGTGATCGGCGACGAGATGCGCCGCAACATGTTCCCCGGCCGCCCGGCGGTGGGCAACACCATCCTGCTGAACGGCGTCAGTTTCGAAGTGGTGGGGACCATCCAGAAGATGCGGGGGGAATCGAGCGCCACCGACATGCGCATCTTCATCCCCTTCAGCACCATGCGGCTGTACTTCCCGCTGAAGGGCGAACAGCGGGCCGACGCCATCTCCTTCCTGAACTTCCGGCCCACCACGCGGGAGGAGCACGACGCGGCCAAGACCGAGGTGCGAAAGATCATCGCCCGCCGCAAGGGCTTCGATTACCGCATCGAGGACGCCTGGTTCGACTGGGACACAGTCAAGTCGCAGGACACCATCGGCAAGATCTTCAACGCCATGAACCTGTTCCTGGGGAGCGTGGGCCTGGTCACCCTGGCCCTGGGCGCCATCGGCATCATCAACATCATGCTGGTCTCGGTGACCGAGCGCACCAAGGAGATCGGGCTGCGCAAGGCGCTGGGCGCCACCAACCGCAGCATCATGACGCAGTTCTTCCTGGAGGGCGCATTCCTGACGGCGCTGAGCGGCGGCTTCGGCATGGCGGCGGCCGCCGGGCTGATGTGGTTG
>Ga0255334_1001454_pt1 | contig 10472 bp, 9 predicted proteins | sample EtOH5_35cm_T3_12_FD_202080 | JGI IMG/M metagenome (GOLD analysis project Ga0255334, IMG submission 202080) | Sandy soil microbial communities from University of British Columbia, Vancouver, Canada - EtOH5_35cm_T3_129 | ecosystem: Engineered > Artificial ecosystem > Sand microcosm > Unclassified ...
TCGCCAGCACCTCGCTCAGGATCTGCGCCACCTCCCCGTCCGTGAGCTGGGAGCGCACGCGGGCGGTGATGGCGCCGGTGTCGCGCAGGATGTTGTCGATGGGCGCCTCCTCGATGCGGCTCAGGATGGTTTCCGCCGCGGACTGCACCTGAGCGACGGTGGAGGGCATCGCCGGCACCACCGGGTACTTCGGCGTCCAGGGATAGGGTTCGGGCGGGAAACGGGCCGGATCGACGAAATCCATCTCGATATAGCTCACGCCCGTGATGCCCTGGCTGGCAAGCCGGACCCGCAGGCCCGCGCTTATGGCTTGCTCCAGCGAGGGCGCGTTCTGCCCGATGGCGCCGGCATCGATGGCAAACCGCACAATGACGCGGCGAAAGGCCGACGTCATGGGGGCGCCGGGGGCACGCTCATACTCGGCGGCTGCCAGGCGTAGTTCGGTCACCCGCCCGACCGAGACGCCGCGAAACCGGATCGCCGCCCCGACATCAAGGCCCGTGACCGATTCAGCCACATAGGTTTCGAGGGGAGTCGCCTTGTCGCCAAGCTCGCCGGAGGTCAGGAACAGCACGAAGCCGACCGCCAGGGCGGCGCCGGCCACGATGAGCGCGCCGACACGGGCATAAAGGGTACGAGGAGCCGCCATGGTCGTTACATCGCCTCCCGACGAAAAAAGGCACGCACGGTCGGATGCGTCGCCGTGTCGCGCAATTCGCGCGGGATGCCGGTGGCGATCACGCCCTGAGCCTCCTTGTCCAGCATGATGCAGCGGTCGCCGATCGCCAGGATGGACTGCAATTCGTGAGTGACGACGACGAAGGTGGTGCCGAGGTCGCGTGCCAGATCCTGAATCAGCTTGTCCAATCCTGCAGAGGTGATGGGGTCGAGCCCGGCCGAAGGCTCGTCGAGGAACAGCAGCGGCGGGTCCAGCGCCATGGCGCGCGCGATGCCGGCGCGCTTGGCCATGCCGCCCGAAATCTCCGCCGGAAGCCGGTTGGCGGCATCGCCGAGGCCGACCATGCCGAGCTTGATCCGCGCGGCTTCGCGGCGGGCCTCCTCCGGCATTCTGGTATGCGCCTCCAGCGGCAGCATCACATTCTCCAGCAGCGTCATCGACCCAAACAGGGCGCCGGACTGCCACATGACGCCGATGCGCCGCAGCACGGCCTCCCGCTCCGCGTCCTTGGCCGTCACGATGGCGGTTCCCAATACCTCGATCCCGCCTTCGGTCGGGGGGAAAAGGCCGATCAGCAGCTTCAGCAGCGTCGATTTGCCGCAGCCGGACCCGCCAAGAATGACAAAGACCTCGCCGGACCTGATGTCAAAGGTGACCCCGCGGAACAGGCTGCGCCCGCCGAAAGCCATGGCGAGTTCCGTCACCTCGACCACTTTCGGGGCATCGGGTCCGGGAGCGACATGGGACCGGGTGACCGGTTCGCTCACCAGCCGAGCCTGAAGAACAGGATCGCGAAGATGCCGTCCAGCATCACGATGGCGACGATCCCGCCCACCACGGCGCTGGTCGCGGCATCGCCGACCGCCTGCGGCCCCCGGCCCGCGGTCAGCCCGGCGCGGCAGCCGATGCCCGCGATGGCGAAGCCGAAGGTCGCGGCCTTGCCCAAGCCGCCCACCATGTCGCCAAGGGTGAGGCTGCCGGACAGTTGGTTTATCGTCGCGGACGGCGGGTAACCCAGGCCGGTCATGACCGCGCCCATCCCCACCAGCCCCGCCAGGGTGAACAGCAGCGACAACACCGGCATGACCAGCATGCCGGTCAGGAGCCGCGGCAGCACAAGCATGCGCATCGGGTTGATGCCCATGATCCGCAGCGCGTCCACCTCCTCGTTCACCGTCATGGTGCCGATCTCGGCGGCATAGGCCGAGCCCGTGCGCCCGGACAGGATGATGCCGGCCATCAGCGGCCCCAACTCCCGTAGCAGCGCGATGCCAACCAGCCGGGGGATGAAGATCTCGGCGCCGAACTGCCGCATCGGGACAGAGAACTGGAACGCCAGGATCAGGCCAAGCAGGCTGCCGAGCAGCACGCACAGGCCAAAAGCGCGGGTCCCCGCCTCATCCAGATGGCGCAGCAGGTCGCCGAGGCGCACGCCGCGCGGCCGCATCAGGTAGCTCGCGATGGTCACCGCGGCCTCGCCCACAAAGGCCAGCCCGCTGCCGACCTCGCGCCCGAAATCGAAGGCGGCGGCGCCGATCGAGGTCAGCGGCGCGAAGCCGGTGCCGGCGGTCGCGGCGGGGCCGGGGGTCCCGGCCGCCGCCACGGCGCGCGCGAGCACGGCCGCAACAGCCGGGGACGCGCCGGTGGTCCGGGGGTCGGTGCCGCCCGCGTGGATCAGCAGCGCGGCGCCATTGGTGTCCAGTGTTTCAACGCCCGCGAGGTCCAGTTCCAGCGCGCCGTGGGCCTCCTTGGCGACCTCGGCCTTGCGCCAAAGATCCGCCGCTGCCGCCGCATCGAGCCGCCCCACGAAAATGAGCCGTGTCCCGTCCCTGGTCATCGAGGGGGCGGATGTGGTTGCGGCTTCGGCGGTCATGGCATCCCTTGCAGTGCGGAAGGGGGTTCTGCACGTGCGAAGGCCCAGCGCCAAGTCGCTTATTGCAACGGGGACATCACCCGGGCCGCCGCGGCCTCTCCGCTGAGCCAGGCGCCGCCCACCGTGCCGGCCAAAGTCGGGTGGCAGGCCTCGCCCGCCAGCACCAGCCGCCCGCCCGCCAAAGGCGCCGCCAGCCGCCCCCGCGCGCCGGCCGCCCCGGGCCTCGCATGCGAATAGGCGCCGCGCGACCAGGGATCGCCGCCCCAGTCGCTGGCCAGGGCGGCGGACCAGTCGAAGGCAGCCTCGCCGCGCGCACCGAAGCGCTGCGAAATCTCGGCCCGCATCAGGGCGATGGTGGCTTCGGGGGAAAGTCCCCAGGCGGCCGGGCCACCGACGAAGCCCCAGGCCTGCGGCAGCCCATGCGGCCAGAAGACGAAGGTCACCAACGTCTCGCCGGGCGCGATCCTGCGATCGGCGGCGGAGAAAGGCGGCAGGTCGAGCCGATCCGCCCCCGCCGCCGGCAGCATCGCCTTGGTCAGCAGCCCGAGCGGCAGATCCGCCGCCGCCTGGCGCAGCGGGTCGGGCAGCGGCGGATCGAACGGCAGCGTCGCCAGCAAAGGGGTCGGCAGGGTGACGACCGCGGCATGGGCGGTGACATCGCCCCCGGCCAGCCGCGCCGCCACCCCCGGGCCGGACCAGTCCAGACCGAGCACCGGACTGCCAAGCCGGATCGGCAGCCCCTCGGCAAGCCGCGCGAGCAGCGCGCCCACCCCGCCCGCGGGCAGCAGGTTCGGCGGGTCCAGCACGGTCGCCGCGTAATCCTCCAGGTCGAGGGCCTCGAGCGAGGCAGCGGCGATGACCTCGGCCTCCCAGGCCACGACGGTGGCCGCCCAGGGGCCGGATCGCGGCGCCACCTCGGCCAGGCTACCGCCGCCGGCCGCCGCCGTCCTTCGATGAAAGGCGGCGCGGGCTTCGGCGAGTTCGGCGGCCTCGGCCGGCGTGGCGCGGCGGCCAGCGATGAAGGTGATCTTCTCGCCCAAGGCATCATATTCGGCGAGCGGAATGCCAAGCCCCCGCGCCAGGGGGGTCAGCGGATTGGTGGCACCGCTGTGCAGCCAGGTCGCGCCGGCATCCCAGGGGCCATGGGGCGTCTGGCGGGTCCAGGCCCGCCCGCCGACGCGATCGCGGGCTTCCAGCACGAGCACGCTCCGCCCGGCGCCGCGCAGAGCGCGGGCGGCGGCGATTCCCGCCGCCCCCGCGCCGATCACCAGAACATCGGCGTCCATAAAGCTGTCCCTTGCCGCGCCGAAGGATCACCGCGCGGGGCGATAGCGCGCCGCGGCAGCCTCCCGCATGCCCGCCTGAGGGTTTCCATAACCGCCAGGGTGGCGCAAGCGCCACTCCCAGGCCGTCGCGACCAGATCGTCGAGACGCCGTATCCGCGGCTCCCAGCCGGTATCGGCCTGGAAGCGCTCGGACCGCGCGACCAGCACCGCCGGATCGCCCGCCCGGCGCGGCGCCGCCTGCACCGGCACGCGGCGTCCGGATACGCGCTCCACCGCCGCCACGACCTCGTGCACCGTCGTCCCCAGGCCGGTTCCGAGGTTGTAGCGGCAGGAGCCGGTCTCAAGCCGGTCCAGCGCTGCCAGATGCGCCGAGGCGAGATCGCTGACATGGATGTAGTCGCGGATCGCAGTGCCGTCGCGGGTCGGGTAGTCGCTGCCGAAGATCGACAGCGGCGGCCGGCGGCCCAGCGCCGCATCGATGGTGATCGGGATCAGATGCGTCTCCGGGTCGTGATCCTCGCCGAGGCGGCCTTCGGGGTCGCAGCCGGCGGCGTTGAAGTAGCGCAGCGCCGCGGTCCGCAGGCCATGGACGCGGTCGGCCCAGGCCAGGGCACGCTCGATCAGGTATTTGCTCTCGCCATAGGCGTTCTGCGGATCGGGTACCGCGTCATCGGCGATCGCCGAGCCATCCTCCGGCGGCAGGAACAGGGCGGCGGTGGAGGACAGCACGAAACGCCGGCAGCCGCCGGCAATGGCGGCCTCGGCGAGGTTCATGGCGTTGGCGAGGTTGTCTCGGCAGTAGCGTATCGGGTCGAGCATGCTTTCGCCGACCAGCGACAGGGCGGCGAAATGCAGCACGGCATCGATCTTCCAGGTCGCGAAGACCTCGGCGAGCCGGGCCCGATCGGCCAGATCGGCGACCACGAGCGGTACATCGGTGGGCACCGCCTCGGCATGGCCCTGGCGCAGATTGTCCAGGACCACAACCCGATCGCCGCGGGCGCGCAGCGCCTGGACGGTGTGGCTGCCGATGAAGCCGGCGCCGCCAGTCACGAGATAGGTGGCGCCCGACCCGGCCGCGACCGGCGCCGGGGTCTGGCCCTGGCGGCGAACGGCGGTCGGTGGGATCGGGTCGGGGGCGGTCATACTTCGGTTCCTGGCCACTGCGGCAAGCGGTTGTGCCAAGGCCTTGTGGCGGAGACGAGGCAATGGCGCGGCCGCAACCTGGCGGTCAGAAGCCGACCTGATCGCCCCCCTTCAGGCTCAGGATCTCGCGCGCCTCATCCGGGGTGGCGACGGCCAGGCCGAGGCTTTCGATGATCTGGCGCACCAAGCGGACCTGTTCGGCGTTGCTGGTGGCGAGGCGGCCGGGGCCGGCCCAGAGGCTGTCCTCCAGCCCCACCCGCACATTGCCGCCCATCGCCGCGGCCATGGCGGCGATCTTGAGCTGGTTGGCGCCGGCCCCCAGCACCGACCAGCGGTAGGTGTCGCCGAACAGCCGGTCCGCAGTGCGCTTCATGTGCAGCACGTCATCCGGATGCGCCCCGATCCCGCCCTGCAGCCCGAACACGGTCTGGATGAACAGCGGTGCCTTCACCAGCCCCTGATCGAAGAAGTACTTCAGATTGTAGAGATGCGAGGTGTCGTAGCACTCGAATTCGAAACGGGTGTCGTTGCCGGCGCAGGTCGTCAGGATGAACTCGATATCCTTGAACGAATTGCGGAAGATGATGTCCTTGTTCTCAAGGTAGGCCTTCTCCCAGGGGTGCTTGAACTCCTTGAAGCGGTTGAGCATCCCGAACAGGCCGAAGTTCATGGAACCGAGGTTCAGCGAGGCGACCTCCGGCTTGTGGGTCGCGGCGGGGCGGACGCGTTCCTCCACCGTCATCGTCGGCGCCCCACCGGTGGTGAGGTTGATCACGCAGTTGGAGGCCTGCTTGATCACGCCCAGGAAGGGCAGGAAGGCCCCGGGCGACTGGTCGGGGCTGCCGTCGACCGGGTTGCGCGCATGCAGATGCACGATGGCGGCCCCGGCCTCGGCGGCGCCAAGCGCGGATTCGGCGATCTCGGCCGCGGTGACCGGCAGATGCGGCGACATGCTCGGGGTGTGGATGGCGCCGGTGACGGCGCAGCTGATGATGACGGGACGCGGCTTGGCCATTGGAATTCAATCCTCCTTCTTGCACGCAGAGCGGCGAGCGTCTGGTCCCGCCACCGCATCTTTGCCGGCAGGTCGGCGACGGCCCGCCATTGCTCCGCCACCCGCGGGCTGTCGTAAACCCCCGGCGGCGGAACAGCCGCAAGGTATCGGCCGGCCCGCGGCCGGGGTCGAGATGCCGGCCGCCGGCGCGTCGCGCCGGACGGTCGCCCCGGGGGTTGCGGCCAGGCGAGCGGTGGCGTTGCCTGTCCCCGCGGAGCGCGGCCGGAACCGGCGCGCGGTGTCCTGACGGAGGAACGACATGGATCTCGGACTGAAGCACGCGCGCGTTCTGGTGACGGCGGGGGCCGGCGGCATCGGCCGCGCCATCGCCGAGGCCTTCCTGGAAGAGGGCGCCATCGTCCATGTCTGCGACGTCGATGATGCCGCGCTGGCGATCCTGCCCGCCGGCATCACCGGCGAGCATTGCGACGTTTCGGACCGCGCCGCGGTCGCGGCCATGTTCGGGCGGATCAACCGGCTGGACGTGCTGGTGAACAATGCCGGGATCGCCGGCCCGACCGGGCTTGTCGAGGAGATCCACGTCGAGGACTGGGATCGCTGCCTCGACATCTGCCTGACCGGGCAGTTCAACGTCACGCGACTCGCGATCCCGCTCCTGCGGGCCAGCGCCAACCCTTCCATCACCAACCTGTCCAGTGCCGCCGGGCGTTTCGGCTTCGGCATGCGCGCGCCCTATTCGGCAGCGAAATGGGGCGTCATCGGCTTCACCAAATCCCTGGCCATCGAGCTCGGCGGCGCCGGCATCCGGGTGAATGCCATCCTGCCCGGCCTCGTCTCCGGCGACCGCCAGCGGCGGGTGCTGGAAGCCAAGGCGCAGGCCCGCGGCGTGTCCTATGAGACGGTCGAAACCCAGGCGCTGGCCTATGCCAGCATCAAGGATTTCGTGACGGCGCGACAATTGGCCGACCAGATCCTGCTGCTTGCCAGCCCGCGCGGAAAGACCACCAGCGGCCAGGCCATCGCCATCGATGGTGACATGCAGATGCTGTTCTGAGCGGGGGCGGCCATGCATATCGACTACTATGCCTCACTGAACTCGCCCTGGACGCATCTGGGGGCGGCGCGGATCGAGGCGCTGGCCGCCAGCCATGGCGCCACCCTCCGGATCTGGCCGGTGGATTTCGGCACCATCTTTGCGGTTTCCGGCGGGCTGCCGCTGCCGAAGCGCTCGCCGCAGCGCCAGGCCTATCGGATGATGGAACTGCATCGCTGGCGGGATGCGCTGGGCATTCCGATCAACCCGGAGCCGAAATTCTTCCCCGCGCGCGAGGCCCTGTCGGCGCAATGCGCCATCGCCGCGCGGGAAATGATCGGCGATGCCGCCGCCGTGGCGGTCGCGCACCGGCTGCTGAAGGCGATGTGGCAGGAGGAGCAGGACACCGGCGATCCCGCCTGTCTCGCCGGCCTGATCGCCGAGCTCGGGATGGACGCCCCTGCCCTGCTCGCCGCCGCCCCCGGCTATGCCGATCGCCGCCAAAGCGACACCGCCGATGCGCTGGCCCGTGGGGTTTTCGGCGCGCCCTCCTATGTCATCCGGGACGAAATCTTCTGGGGACAGGACCGGCTGGCGTTCGTGGAGCGCCGCTTGGCGCAGGGCTGAACCGACACAGTCCAGCCGCTTTTCCGGCGCATCTTCTCCCGGTCCAGCCCCCGAGGTCCGATGTCTGAGTTGTCGCCTGCCCCGGCCTTGTCGGTCGTGGTCCCCGCCTATGACGAGCAGGAGGTGCTCGGCGCCTTCCACGCCCGGCTTGCCGCCGCCATGGATGGCATCGGACGGCCATGGGAGGTCGTCTATGTGAACGACGGGTCGAAGGATGCGACCCTGTCCCTGCTGCTGGCGCTGCGCGCCGCCGACCCACGGGTAGCGGTGTTGAACCTCAGCCGCAACTTCGGCAAGGAGATCGCGCTGACCGCCGGGCTCGACCATGCCCGCGGCACCGAGGCGGTGGTGGCGATCGACGCCGATCTGCAGGATCCGCCCGAGGTGATCCCCGACCTCGTCGCCGCCTGGGCCGAGGGTTTTGACGTGGTCTATGCCCAGCGCAGTGCGCGGCACGGCGAATCCTGGCTGAAGCGGACCACGGCGGCGGCGTTCTACCGTGTCATGCAGCGCGTCGGCGGGCGCGTGGAACTGCCCAAGGACACCGGCGACTTCCGGCTGATGAGCCGCCGGGCGCTGGATGCGCTGCTGCGCCTGCGGGAAAACCACCGCTTCATGAAGGGGCTATTCGCCTGGGTCGGCTTTCCCTCCCGCGCCGTCGCCTATGAGCGCGCGCCGCGCGCCGCCGGCGTCACCAAATGGAACTGGTGGAAGCTGTGGAACCTGTCGCTGGAAGGGATCACCAGCTTCACCGTCGGGCCGCTGAAGATCGCGACCTATGCCGGGCTGCTGACCGCGACCATCGCCCTGGTCTATGCGCTGCAGGTCATCGCCAAGACGATCCTGTTTGGCAATCCGGTCGCGGGCTACCCCAGCCTGATGGCGGTGGTGCTGTTCCTCGGCGGGGTGCAGCTGATGACGCTCGGCATCATCGGCGAATACCTCGGCCGCATCTTCAACGAGACGAAGAACCGCCCGCTGTATCTGGTGGAACGGCATCTGCCGAGCGGGGAGTAGCCCCAAGGCTGCAGGCCAGCGCCTGGCCGACAGGCGCGCAGCCGGGCGGCGCCAGTGTCGCCGCCTCGGGCAGGAACAGGCGCAATTCGCCGGGGACGAGCAGGGTCGCGGCCAGCGCCGCATCCCGGCACACCGGCGGCACCCGCCAGCGCGCGACCTGCATGGTGTTCACCGGGATCGCGGATTCCGAGGCCAGCGCCAGCGCCTGATGTTCCAGCACGAAGGCCTCGCCGGCATCGTGCGGGATGCAGGCCCAGGAGGGGAACAGCGTCAGCCGGTCATGCGTGGCAAACAGTGCGCGCAGCGGTGCCGCCTCCAGCGCCCAGGCCGGGCGCTGCGACACCCATTGCTGCAAGGCGGCGCGCATCGGGATGGCATCGGCGAATTGCAGCAGGCCCATGGCCAGGACCAGCCAGGGCCGCCATCGGCCGAGCAGCACCGCCGTCGCGATCAGCAGCACATAGGCGACCGGCCAGAAGAACCGGCCCGAGGCGCGGAACTGTTCCAGCACCGCCGGCGCCTGCCCCAGATCCAGGAGGATGGCCGACCCGAAGCCGACCCGCTGCGACACCGCCAGCGCCGTCAGCCCGAGCATCGCCAGCGCCAGCCCGACGTGGCGCCGGACCATGCCCGGCCAGCCCAGCCAGGCCACTGCGGCAAGCCCGGCCAGCAGCCCGAAGCCCAGCCAGTTGAAGCCTTCCCAGCCGCCATGGCCGGTGGCATCGACCTCGGCCGTCACCAGCCCCGGCAGGAGGCCCGAACGGTACGGCCAGACCGGCGACAGCAGGTTCATCGCGAATTGCCCGTAGCCGCCATCGCCGGCCGCCCCGAAGTAGCCGAAGCCCGCCATGACCAGCACCACCGACGCCACGCAGGCGATGAAACCACCCGCCGCCCGCGGCCAGCGCCGGTCGCCCCGCAACAGCAGGGTCAGCGGCACCGCCGCCAGCAGCGCCACGCCCATGGCCATCAGATACGGGTGCACCAGCAGCATCGCGACCGATGCCGCCACCGCCACCGGCCAGAGCCGCGCCCCCGCCACCAGCCGCAGATACAGGCCGAGCGAGAACAGCAGCACGAAATGCCCGGTCAGCGCGGCATGGCCGTAGCGGCCGAGCCAGGCCGGCATGCTCACCGCCGCCAGGGCCACGCCGATCGCCGGCAGCAACCGCCGCTCGCCGGCCCCGCGCAGGGCCCAGACCGCGGCCACCGGCTGCAGCAGGCAGGCAATGGCGTACCAGAGCCCGATGCCGTGGAAGCCCTCCGGCAGCCAGGCCGCCACCACCTTCAGCGGCAGCGCCAGCAAGGGGATGCCGTCGGCGAAGGCGATGTTCAGCCCTTCCGGCGTGTTCAGGTTCATCGCCACCAGCGGCGGCCAGCGCCAGGCATCCCGCAGGAAATAGCGCTGGGCGATGACGTGCTGCGCGGTATCGCCGGCCGGGGCCCAGTCCGCGCCGGACAGGGGGAACAGGAAATCCGGCGGAAAGGTCCAGGCCACTAGGGCAAGGCCCAGAAGGGCGGCAAGAACATAGGCCCTGGGTCCGCTCGACACACCGCCACCCTTTGCGTCTTCTGGCCCGCCCGAGGCCTCTACAGGCCGAACCGCAACCCCGGCAAGCCTGGACCGTTGGTTCTTTCGTCGCTGCCACATTGTTGCCCCAACCCGGTCGCAAAGGCGTCGTGTCCGGGGTCCATAGCGTGGCTCTGCCGGATCGGTCGGCGTTGGGCGGGTGCCAATCGGCAGTGCCCCTCGCCGATCCGGGTTTGGCGAGTGATTTGATGATGGGGTCCGTTCA
>Ga0255334_1001455_pt1 | contig 10465 bp, 7 predicted proteins | sample EtOH5_35cm_T3_12_FD_202080 | JGI IMG/M metagenome (GOLD analysis project Ga0255334, IMG submission 202080) | Sandy soil microbial communities from University of British Columbia, Vancouver, Canada - EtOH5_35cm_T3_129 | ecosystem: Engineered > Artificial ecosystem > Sand microcosm > Unclassified ...
TGCAGCGCCGGATGGGGATGATGTGCGCCAGCACGGGATGGTCGCGCGACACCAGCCCGTGGAAGATCATCGCCCACTCGCGAAGGCGGCGATGCTGGGCCAGGAGCAGCCGGCGGAAGCGTAGAGTCCTGCTAGGCATAGGAATACAAACGTCTTAATTAGACCACAGAGGTGGCGGGCGGACGGAAGCGCGGCCGCCTGAGCGGCGGTTTTTCAAGGGTAAACGGCGGCTTGGGCGGGCCGACCGGCCTGCCCCTGTCTGCTCTACGAAAAAGCGGCTGCGACCCCGGTGCCAATCAGAACCATCACGATGTACCACCCGAAGACCACGCCCATGGTGGTGCCAGTCTTCAGCTTGCTGATGCGGGCGAAGCCGATGCCGATGAGCACCAGCACCCAGAGCGTGATGATGTCGAGGGAAGCCGCCAGCGAGTAGAGCGGCAACGACTTGGTCGGATCCATGAAGTACGCCGGATTGGTGGCCACGGGATTCTGCAACAAGAATCCTTCGGGGTCGGCCCCGGCCAGCAGAGAGGCGATGGCGAGCCCTCCTTTGATGATGTTCGGCAGGCCAGAGTAGGCCACCACCGCGAGCGCCTGCTTGAAGGGAATCTCAGCGCCCGCGCCGAAATTGAAGGTGGCCATAAGGACGGAAGCGACGATAAGGATCAGGATTAGCCGGCCCACCGGACTGGCGTAAGCCTCGACCATGCTCCCGATCACGGCGAACTTCATTTGCTGCGCGCGCTGGTCCGCGGGGAGCCGCTCCAAGGCTTCGGCCTGCTTCGGCGCCAGGCGAAGCTTGTTCAAAGTCACCTGCTCAAAGCCCACCTTCTTGGACACGACGAATCCAAGCGCGCAGGAGACCACCGCGATCAGCAGGAAGGGCGCCCACCAACTGGCGCTGCGCTTGATGTCGTCGAACGTGGTCGAGGGCGCTATGAACGTATTGAGGATGCGCTCGCCTTGGGAGAGGCCGGGTTGTCCGGAGCCCGGGGCGGAAGCTTCAGGTGCGGCGGCGGGAGCGGTGCTCATCGAGGTCTCCTGGGGGATGGAGTTTTGTCGCGGGGATTGTAATACCGAAGTCCGGGATTTGTAATTGGCAATTTGCAATCAGTGATGGCGAGCGACGATTGCGATCGCTAACCCTCACCCCTGAGCCGCAATCTCCGGTGTGGCTTCGAGCAGCGAGCGGGTGTAGGGATGCTGGGGCGCGGAGGTCAGGCGCTCCGTGGGCCCGGCCTCGACGATGCGGCCGGCCTGCATCACGGCGATGCGCGTGGCCAGGTAGCGCACCACGGGCAGGGAGTGAGAGATGAAGAGCAGGGTCAGGCCGAACTCGCGCTGCAGCCGGGCCAGCAGGTTGACGATCTGTGCGCCCACGCTGACGTCGAGCGAGCTGACCGGCTCGTCGGCGACGATGAAACGTGGCTTCAGCGCCAGGGCGCGCGCGATGGCAATCCTCTGGCGCTGGCCGCCGGAGAACTCGTGGGGATAGCGGGCGAGAGCGGACTCCTCCAGTCCGACGGCGCGCAGCAGCTCGGCGGCGCGCTCGCGGCGACGGCGTGTGTCGTAGCGCCGACGTCCCGCCGGCGGTCGTGAGGGCGTCCCGACCTCATTCGCGTCCCTTTCCAATTCCAATGCCCGGCGGTGGATCGTCAAAGGCTCTGTGACCATCGCCTCCACCGTCATGCGCGGGTCGAGCGAAGCGAAAGGGTCCTGGAAGACGATCTGCATGTCGCGGCGCAGGCGGCGCAGTTCGCCCCGGCTTGTCGGGGCCAGCACGTCCGCGCCATCAAAGCGCACGCTGCCCGAGGTGGGCTCAATGAGCCTCAGCAGCAGGCGCCCCAGCGTGCTCTTGCCGGAGCCGGATTCGCCCACCAGGCCCAAGGTCTCTCCCGCTTCGATCTCGAGCGAGACCCCATCCACCGCGCGCACGTGCCGCTCGGCCGCACCGCCAAAGGCGGATTCGCCCAGGGGGAAGACCTTCACCAGATCGCGGACTTCGACGAGGGGCACGAGGGAAGGCTAAAGGAAAAGGGAAAAAGGAAAAAGGAAAAACCGGCGGCGAGTTCCGAGTTGCGAGGGGCGAGCAAAACCAACGGCCAACGACCAACGACCAAGAGCCAACGACTTGCTACTTCTTCGCCTTGGCGATAGCCAGCAGCAGGTTGGCGTCGGCGCCGGCGTCGCGCAGGCGCTTCTCCGCCTCGTCGGTGAGCTCGAAGTCCACGCCATACTGTTTTACCAGGGCGGTGACGCGGGCCGGCGGCATGCTGGAAAGAGCGTCCGTGACCTCCTTCTCCGAGAGCGCCGGAGGCCCGGGGGGCGGCAGGCGCTTGACCTCCACCTGGAAGGCATGGCGGAACCCGCCGCTCGAAGCAACGAATCCCTGCAAGGTATTCGGTCCGAGGGCGATGGGGACCTTTTCGGCCTCAAACTCGATGCTGTCGTCGTTGCGGCGGCGCAAGGTGGCGCGCACCCCGGCCACCTCGATGCTTTCCACTCCGGAGAAGCCGCTGGCGATGCCGCGGACTTTCACGTCGGCATCCTGCGTCTCGCTTCCCGAGGCCGGGGCAAACAGGCGAACCTCGGGCCGCGTGACCCGCAGGGTGAGGTGAGCTTCCGACTTGTCCGTGGCAGTGACGGTGATTACCACCGGGTTGATGCCAGGCTCGAGTGCGAGGTCGCGAGCGTCAAATTCCACCACCTGGGGCGAGAGCGTCTTCAAGAACGCGCCTTTGCCGTTGACCAAGACCGCGGCAATCCCGCTGGACTGGGTGGCGATGCCATGCAGGCGGAAGGTCTCGCCCGCCGCCTGGACCATCTTTCCCTCCTCGGCGCCCGCAGGCTCGAAAATGCTGATGACCGGCGGCGCGGCCGGGGGTTCTTCTTTCTTCCGTAGCGGTTCGGTGATGCGGTTAAACTCCTTCTCGGCAGAGTCGAAATCGGAGCCGGCCAGCGCCGCGAAGCGGGTGGCGTCGGCATAAGCGGTAGCCGAACCCACGTCGGAAAGTGACGGGTCTTTCTCCCAGACCAGGCTGAAGTTGTAGATCCGGTCAGGAGTTTCGACCGCGATCCACTCCCCGGGCGCGGCGCTGAGGGTGAGCTGACTGCGGGCGTGGTCGAAGGCGTCCTGGCTGTAGTCGGGCGTGACCGCGGCGTCGTAGGAAACCTTGGTCTTGGAAATGTGCAGGAACCCCTGGCAGTATCCGAAGTGGTCGTGCAGCACGGGGAAGCGGAATTCCCCCTGGTCGCCCAGTTTCTGGTAGCGCACGAAGATGGCGGTGCCATCGGGGTGGCGGAACTTGAGCGCCGGCTGATCCTCGATGAGGACCGCCTGCTGCGCCTGGGAGGTTGCGGCGGCGAAGAATACGGCGGCAAGAAGGCCGGCCCGCAATGTCATTCGTAACGTCATCGGTGGGGCCTGCGCGCGGTATTGTGCCATAAGACAGGCCGTGGCTTCAGAGTTTAGAGGATTCGGAAACTACTTCTTTGCCTTGGCGATGGCCAGCAGCAGGTTGGTGTCGGCGCCGGCGTCGCGCAGGCGCTTCTCCGCCTCGTCGGTGAGGTCGAAGTCCACGCCGTACTGCTCTACCATCTCCGCCACGCGTTTCTTGGGCAGGTTGGCCAGCGCATTCTCCACCTCGGCCAGGGTCAAGGCCGGAGGTCCGGGAGGCGGCAGGCGCTTGAGGTCGAGCCGGAAGTTGTGACGCACCCCGCTGCGGGTGAGCACGTAGCCCTGGAGCGCATTGGGGCCGATGACCAGCGGGACGCTGGCGGCCTCGAACTCCACCGAGCCATCCTCGCGGCGGCGCAGCGTCGTGGCCTGGCCGGCCACGTCCACCCGATCCACGTCCTGGAAGCCCACGGCCAGGCCGCGCACCTTGACGGTTTCCTCTTTCACCTCGGCGCCGGTAGCGGGTTCCAGCACCCGCACCTCCGGCCGCGTGACCTTGAAGGTCATCTGGCCGACGGCCTTGTCGGTGGCCGTGGCTACCACCACCACCGCGCTCATGCCGGTACCCAGCGGCAGGTCGCGCAAGTCGAACTCCACGGTCTGCGGCGCCAGGGGCTTGAAGAAGGCAGTCTGGCCGTTGACCGAGACCGAGGCGATGCCCGAGGCCTGGCTGGCGATGCCGCGCACGTGCAGCGTGGGTTCGTAGGCAGAGACGGTGCGGCCCTCTTCGGCGCCGGCGGGTTCGAGCATGCTGATGGTGGGCGGCGGGGCCTGCGGCGGGGGCTTGGGGGGAGCATAGCGATCGTAGCGCGCCTGCGCTATGGCGATGGCGTCTTCCGGGTTATTGGCGGCGTTGATCAGTTCCTGAAAGCCCATGGAGCGGGGGCGGCCGCTTTCCAGGTTGCTGCGGGTGACCTGCCAGAAGTGGTAGTTGGCGCCGCGGAAACGCAATTCGGCGGCGCGATTGGGCAGGCCGAAGGTGGTCCACTCCTTGGCCACCTCCAGTTCGGAGCGGCTGAAGGAAAAGGCGTTGTTGCCGCCGCCTCGCACCACCTCATAGCGGACGCTGTCGCGGGAGAAGTAGAGCCAGCCGTAGTCAAAGGAGGCGAACAGGCCGCCGCTGCTGAAGTGCGCTACGGGATAACGCACGGCGGGGTTGTCGCCGGGATTGACCAGTTCGCCCTCGGCGCTGCCGCCGCTCGGCTTGAGCTGGCCCCAGAGCGGCAGCCCGCCGAGGCAGAGCACGACCAGAATCCCGTATGAGGACAACCTGCGAAAGAAACGATCCATGGCCCCGGGGTCCCAATGCGGCAAAAGGACCGACCCATTCTAGCGTCTTCCGGGGCGGCGCGGTTATCGCGGTTATTTGGTGCCGGCGTCCGGGGCCTTGGCGGTGGCAGCGTTGCGGCTCACTTCCAGCTTGAAGGGCACACGGAAGCCGCTGGTCGAGACCACTGCGCCCTCGAAGCGGTTGAGGCCGGGGTTCAGGGCCAGGACGGTCTGGAAGCTCACGCTGCCGTCAGAAACGTTCGCGGTGCTGAGTTCCATGCCCGCCAGTTCGACCTTGCTAACGCCGCGGAAGCCCAGGGCCTGCCCGCGCGCCAGGATCGCGGGACTGGAGGTTTCCATCACGCCGTTCGGGGGATTGAGCCAGCGCACCTGGGGACGGGTGAGCCGGAAGCTCACCTTGGTCTGCGTGTTGTCGGTGGAGCGGGCGGCCACCGTCACCTTGGTCCAGGAAGAGCTCAAGGAGAGGTCGAGGAACTCGAACTCCACGCTCTGCGGCGAAACTTTCTTGAGCGAGGCGGGCTGGTCGTTCACCAGCACGGAACTGATGCCGCTGCCGTGCATGGCGGTGCCGCGCACCGTGGAGGAGGCGGTTTCCACCTGCGCTCCGTCCTCCACGCCGGCCGGCTCCTCGATCTGCAGCGTAGGAGCGGGGACGCCCTCCCGGGAATTGACCGGGGCCGGCGCGGACGAAGCCCTCTCCGCTGGAGCCGTGCTGGATCCGCCCCCGGGTCCGATGCGCCTCACCTCCAGCTTGAAGGCGACGCGGAATCCGCTCGTCCCTACTGCCACTCCCTGAAACGTGTTCTGCCCCAGGGCCAGCGGCAGGATGGTGTGGAACTCCACTCGCCCGTCGGCCAGCTTTTCCAGGCTCAAGGAGGTTCCCGCCAGCTCCACCTTCTCCACCCCGTTGAAGCCCACGGCAACGCCCTGGGCCATGATGGCGGTGGCGGCGGTCTCGACGGAACCGCCCGGGGGATTCATCCAGTGCACGCCGGGCCGGCTGAGCTTGAAGCTGAGCCGCGACTGGGAGTTGTCGCTGGCGCGGGCGACCACGGTGACCGCCGTCCAGGACTCGGTCAAGGGAAGGCCGGTCACCTCGAACTGCACGCTCTGCGCCGTGAGCGCCTTCAGGGAGGCAAGCCTGTCGTTGACCAGGATGGCGCTGATGCCGCTGCCATGGAGGGCGGTGCCGCGCACGACGCTGCCCGCAGTCTCCACGGACTTGCCGTCCTCGACGCCCGCGGGATCCAGGATCTGCAGCACCGGCGGGGCCATGGGTTGTGGCGCAGGCGGGGGAGCCGCCCGCTCCGGCGGCGCAGCCGGCGCGGGAGACGACGCAGGCGATGAGACCGAGGTTGCCGGCGAAGCCGCGGGCGGTGAAGCCGATGGCGCCGGCGGTGGCGCGGATTGCGCCGGCGGTGGTGCAGCCGAGGCGGCCGTCCTGGCTCTGGCCGGACCCTTGTACGCTTTCACCAGGTCGAGCAGCAGGCCCGAGTCGGCGCCCAGGGCGCGCAGGCGCTTGTCCACGTCATCGGTGATCTCGAAATCCACTCCGTATTGGCCGGCCAGGGCGGCGATGCGGGCCTTGGGCAGTTCGTTGCGCAGGGCCGTGTCCACCTCTTCCAGCGTAAGCGGCGGCGGACCCGGCGGCGGCTTGCGCGTAACGTCCAAGCTGAAGCTCAAGCGTTGGCCGCTGCTGGCGACCACGTGGCCCGGGAGATGGTTGGGGCCGACGGTCAGCGGGACGCTGGCGGCCTCGAACTCCACCGAACCGTCGTCGCGGCGGCGCAGCGTGGCCAGCTGCCCCGCCACCTCCACGCGGTCCACGTCGCGGAAGCCCATGGCCAGGCCGCGCACCCGGATTGCGGAGCCCTCCACCTCACTGCCCGTTCCCGGCTCCAGCACCCGCACCTCCGGCCGCGTGACCTTGAAGGTCATCTGGCCGACGGACTTATCGGTGGCCGTGGCCACCACCACCACGGCGCTCGTCCCCGACCCCAGCGGCAGGTCGCGCAGGTCGAACTCGACCGTCTGGGGGGCCAGGGGCTTGAAGAATGCGCTCTGGCCGTTCACGGAAACCGAGGCGATGCCCGAAGCCTGGCTGGCGATGCCGCGCACCCGCAAGGTGGAGTCGTAGGCAGGGACGGTGCGGCCCTCCTCGGCGCCGGCCGGGTCCAGCATGCTGATGGTCGGCGGCGGCGCGGCAGGCGCAGGCGCCGGCTCGTGCGCCTTCAGCACCGCCACCACGTCGTCGAAGTTCTGCGCCCCGTCGATCAGATCCTGGAAGGGAAGCACGTCTCCGAAGGTGAACTTGGTGTTGAGGCTCTCGAGGATCCCCTTGCGCACGTGGAAGAAGTGATAGGTTCCGCCGTCGCGGAACTTGAACTCCGCTTCGGGAAACAGCCTTCCCCAGAAGCGCCACTGCTTGGCCGTGGCCAGGTCGGCGCGCCGGAGCTCGAAGGCGTGGCCCAGGTCCTGCGGCGGGCCCAGCACCTCGTAGCGCATGGTGTCGCGGCTGATGTAGAGCCAGCCCAGACAGCCGGTGGCGGCGTGCTGGTGGGCTACCGGGTAGCGCAGGATGGGCTCGCCGTTGGGGCCGGAGATCAGGTCCGGTCCGCCCTTGTTCTTGTCCAGCAGGCTCTGGCCGCGGGCGGCGCGTTCCTGGTCCTGGGTGGTTGGCGGCGCCCCGGACTTGACCTGGGCCTGGAGCACGGGGGAACAGGCGGCAAGCAGAGCGAGCCCCGCAGCCAGGTAGCGCAGCCGCCCCGCGGAGTTCACCGGCGCCTCTTCATGATGTCGTCTTCGGTCTGCTTGGCTTTCTGCGCCTTGCTCAGGCCCTGCTGGGCGGCGGCGTTCGAGGGATCGAGGGCGAGCGCCTGCTGAAAGGTTTCCACGGCGGCGCCGTAGTCGCCGCCATCCACCTCGGCCTGGCCCTGCTTGGCCAGGTCGCGGGCCTTGCGCTTCTTGGCCGCCGAGCCCGCTTCTTCCGCCAGCGCCTTGCGGGCCGCCGCGGTATCCCGGGGCCGGTCCTCGGCCACGGGCTCGCTTTCCTTGACCGCTTGCAGCGGCTTCTCCACCTCGATGTCATTCTTCACTTGCTTCACGCCGGCCACGCCCGCGGTCAGGGCGCCAGCCATGTCCGCTTCGTTCTGCTTATTGGTCTTGCCGGTGAGGGTCACCACCCCGTTTTCCACCTTGACGTCGAAGGAAGCGTTGCGGGTGGAATCGGAAGAGGCCAGCGTGCGCCGTACCTCGTCCAGGATGGCGCCGTCCGTGGGCGGCGCGGGTGCGGGCGCAACGCCGGAGGGCTGCGCCGCCGCCGTGCCCGGCCCGTGATAGTAGACGTAAGCCCATCCTCCGATGACCACCGCCACCAGCAGGATGAGCGCCGTGATCCAGACCCCGCCGCTGCTGCGCTCCGGCGGCTGAGTGAACCTGGGATAGGCAGAGGGAGCGGCGGTCGGCATGCGAGGAGGGACCGCTACCCGCGGCGGCGTCATCACCCGCGGCGGAGTGATGGCTCGCGGCGGCGTCATCGCCCGCGGCGGCGTGATGGGGCGCGCCGGCGTCATGCGGCGGGCGCGCGAAGGTGCGGCCGGGGCCGGCGCTTCGCTCAGCGCCTCCGGAGTGTAGAAGGCGGTGGTGGCCCACTGTTGCGGCTGGTCGAGCGCCGCCGACATCTCGTCGGCGGTCTGGAAGCGGCGCGTGCGGTCCTTCTCCAGCGCCTTCATCAGCAGCAGGGAGAGCGCCTCGGGGATGTCCAGCTCGGGACACAGCTCGTGCGGCGGCGTGGGGATGGTCTGGATGTGGTGCAGCAGCAATCCCACGGGGGTGTCGGAGTCGAAGGGCAGGTGTCCGGTGAGCATCTCGTAGAGCACCACGCCCAGGGAATAGAGGTCGGCGCGGCCGTCGATGGCGTCGCCCTGCTTGCCCATGGCCTGCTCCGGGGAGATGTATTGCGGCGTGCCCACCACCATGCCGGTCTTGGTGGCGGTGTAGCCGCCGCCCAGGTCCATGGCGCCCTCACGCACCTTGGCGATGCCGAAATCCAGCACCTTCGCCAGCTCGGAGCCGTCCTCCTCGGTCACCAGCAGGATGTTGTCAGGCTTGATGTCGCGGTGGGTGATGCCCAGGTGATGCGCCGCGGTCAAGGCCGAAGCCACCTGGCGCGCGATGTTCAGGGCGCGATCCACCTGCAACGGCCCTTCGCGCTGGATGAGCGCGCGCAGGTCGCGACCTTCCACGCATTCCATGATGATGAAGGGGCGGCCGTCCTCGGTGGTGTCCAGGTCGTCCACCCGCACCGCGTTGGGATGCTGCAGCTTGCGCGTGACCACCGCCTCCGTCTTGAAGCGGCGGATGAAGGCGTCGTCGTCCATCAGCTTGGTGCTGACGACTTTCAAAGCGCGGATCTCGCCGAAAGCCAGGTGCTTGGCGCGATACACCGCCGCCATTCCGCCCGCGCCGATCTTTTCCAGGATGAGGTACTTGTCGCGGATCACCGTGCCCGGCGCCAGGTCCGCGGTCACGCGCAGCAGCGCCTGGTCCTTGGGACAGGTGGTGAACTCGTTCGGATAAGTGAAATGGCAGATATCGCAGTATTTCAAACCCGTGCCTCGCCCTCGCCGGGCACAAAACTCCGCAGCGCCCTGCCAGCCGGTTCCTTGCCTGGGAGAGGTTGCGGACAGACCTGTCGAGGGGCTCTGGCGCGGAATCATACCCCCAACGCCAGGGGAATTCCACGGGTAGGGGTGGGTGGCCAGGGAATGCTAGAATCCAAGCGGTTCTGGGAGCCGAGACACTTCCTTGATCGAACTGGCGCCATCCATTCTTTCCGCCGACTTTGCCCGGCTGGGCGAGGAGGTGCGCGCCGCGCTCGACGGCGGCGCCACCCTGCTGCACGTGGACGTGATGGATGGCCACTTCGTCCCCAACCTCACCATCGGGCCGCCGGTGGTGGCCAGCCTGCGCAAGGCTACCCAGGCGCCGCTCGACGTCCACCTGATGATCGAGGACCCGGACAAGTTCATCCCTGCTTTCCTCGAGGCGGGAGCGGACTGGATCTCCGTCCACCAGGAGACCTGCCGCCACCTGCACCGCACTCTGCAAATGATCCGCAGCAAGGGGGCGCAGGCGGGCGTGGTCATCAACCCGGCGACCCCGGTGCAGACCATCGGCGAAGTGCTCGACCAGGTGGACTTCGTATTGGTGATGTCGGTGAATCCCGGCTTCGGCGGGCAGAAGTTCATCCCCAGCTCGCTGGAGAAGATCAAGAAGCTTGCGACCATGCGCGCGGCCAAGGGAGCCAGCTTCCGCATCGAGGTGGATGGCGGCATCGCGCTCTCGACCATCGGCGACGTGGTGCGCGCCGGCGCCGAGGTGCTGGTGGCGGGCAACGCCGTCTTCGGCAAAGGCGACCCCAGGAAGAACGTCCAGGAACTGCTCAAGACCGCCCGCGAGGCCACCCTGCAAAAGGTCTGAAGGACTGGCGGTTGCGCTCGCAAGCTTCTACAATGGCTTCCTCGTTCCAAACCTCTTGGGGATGGCTGTGAGGTAGGCCAATGCTGCGTCGGATTCTTCCCGCTCTCTTTCTTGCCTTGGCGGTGCTGAGCACCGCAGGGTGCCATCGCAACCGGGTGCAGAACCCCCTGGCCGACATCGATTCCAAGCAGCCCGACAAGGTGCTGTACGACCGGGCCATGGCGGCGCTGAAGA
>Ga0255334_1001457_pt1 | contig 10456 bp, 7 predicted proteins | sample EtOH5_35cm_T3_12_FD_202080 | JGI IMG/M metagenome (GOLD analysis project Ga0255334, IMG submission 202080) | Sandy soil microbial communities from University of British Columbia, Vancouver, Canada - EtOH5_35cm_T3_129 | ecosystem: Engineered > Artificial ecosystem > Sand microcosm > Unclassified ...
ACGTAGATACGTTTGCACACACACCAGGGGACACGCCGACGGCCGAGTCTGTATTCGCCACACACACCCGAAACATGTCCAAGGATGCCAAGGATGTGTCCGGGCTCGAATGCCTTCCCGACGAGATCCTCTATCAGATCGTGGCATTCGTGACCCCTAAGCAGAGACACCTGCCCGTGCTGTCGGCGGTGAGCACCAGGTGGCAGAACGTGGCCACCACGGTTGCAGGCAGCGCGCGTGCCAACGATCGTGTGCTGCGCCACGAAGCGCTCGTTCACGCGTGCGCCACGAGCAACAGGTCCATGGTATCGTGGCTTCGCGGGTTCTCGTGTCCCTGGCACCCGCCACGCGTTCCGTTTCAGCACGGGATATATGCGTTTGGTACGGTCCCTCTGATGGGACCTCATCCGCCGCCGCCGCCACCGCTGCTGCCACCGGCACCGGGTACATGGGACGATGTCTTTGGGGCACACCCACCGGCGCACGCTGTTGATTCCGTGGCGGTATCGCCTGATGCGGTTGGTTCACCTACAATGGGCGATGGCGACGACCATACGACCGCCGACCATCCGCCCGGCGAGTATTGGGAACGGTGTATATCTTTGGCACTCGAACAGCAACGGGCGCCAAACCAACGGTCGAGCGCATATGATAGCACTCTGAGAGGCAACCGCGTGCTCTCAAAGGAGGAAGATGGAGAAGGAGAGGAGGGAAACGCGAAAAGCCAAACAGATACCACCCTGGACGAACAGGGGCACCGTCCCACCGGACCCCAAAACGGCTGGACGATCCCTCTGTCGCTCGTTGGCGAAAACCGCCGGCGCATCTGTGCATCGGCGCAACGCTCTGACCTGGCAAGGTACCTTTATATGGGCAGGTGCGATGTACGCACGCCGACCGATGAGGAGCAACACGCCATTTCGCTCGCCATCGAGGGATCGCCCATGGCAGCGGCCGCACTGAGCGGTGACCTGAACACTGTCGTGTGGTTGGCCGCCCAGGGATGCCCGTGGGATGAAGGCGTGGCTGCGCGCGCCGCGCAGGCCGGTGCCGTGCACATTATCGAGTGGATTCTAGAGAGCGACCAGGCCATCGATTGCCCCCTGCTGATCGATCTGATCGTGCTGCGCGCATCGCAGGCGGGCCACGTCGACGTGCTCAAAGCGGTGTACTCGTGGCGCGATGATGGCCTGGAGTCGCTCCATCCCGTGATCGCAGGGGCGGCAGCCATGGTCGCTGCCGAAGGCGGCCACGTAGAGGTCGTTAGGTGGCTGCGCCGTCACGGCCTCGTGGGACCCGAAATGTGGTACACGGGCTACGATATGCTGGTGCGCGCGCTACACAACAACTGTATTCCGCTGGTGCGCGAGTGTGCCCGTTGGGGCGCGCGCTGCGGCGGCGGTCGCATGGGCATGGCCATGGGTCCCACCACAACGCGCGCCACTGTGCTCGCCCTCTTGGGCAACAACACCACTACCAACGGTGCGCCCGACGATGGACGCAAACGGGACGGCCAATACGACGCCGGTGTCACGTTGCCGTCGAGCGAAACAGATATGCGCGCCACGGAAACCGCCCCCGTGGTGCATCCGACCGAGGCGGCAAAGCCTTTGCCCGCGCCGCCGCCGCAGGCTCAAACTGCACCTCTGACAGAGGCAGCCGAGTCTCCGTCTTTGCCGCCGCAGATCAAGGCCGCGCCGACAGGCTCGGCGGCAAAGCAGGGAACGGGCGGACGGCGCATGATGGGGCGCATCCGCTCGACGGCTCCGGCCAACATAATCAGCAGTGACGAAATAGCCGACGCATTCTCGCTGACTTTTGGTTCGATCGCAAACAGCGCACCCCGTGAGCGTACCAATGTCTCCCGGTCAGGCGCACACACAAACAACGATCGCACTATGGGCAACGAGGAGGAGGAGGCAAGGGAGGCACCGGGAGATGCCGCTAGTGCACAGAGGCCACACCGGGGCCGCCCCCTGGCGGAATGGTCGTGCACAGACTATTGCACCGCCGCCGTGAGCATGTGCTCGATAGAGGTGTTTGAAACGCTCACCGAGTGTGTCGTTGAACGTGTGCCCGTCACGCTAGAGGCTCTTGTGATGGCCTACACGATAAAGCGCCACGACGTGCTCGACTGGATCGAGAAGGTCGGGTGCTGCTGGGGCATTATGCACATCTGCGCGCTCGTAGCAAACAGGTCTGCAGCAATCGTGGCCAAGCTTGCGCGCAAGGGCCGCTGGGGCACGCTGCCCGACGAGGCCATCCGCTTTCTCGAGGTCGAGAGTCTCGAACCCGACGGGCGCGGACCGCGATTCTCGACGCGCATGAGGGAAGTGTACTCGCGTCGCTGTGCGTGTAAGTCGTGCGGCAACGTGTTTGCCTCAAGAACCAACATAATTCAGCAGGCGACGCGCGCGGACAAGCAGGGCGCCGACCGCGCACCGCTAGTGATAAAAGCGCTGCGCGCGTGCTTTTGCTGCATACTCGACAGCGCGCCAGATGCGATGGAAGCGCGCCGCAGAGCCGGGCAGAGACTGGCACGTTTGGGCAAGAAGAAGCTAGCCGACTCTGTACTGAACAAGGCCGTCAGGGACACGCAGGGCACAGAGGCAGTGCGCGCAATGATGGCCTCAATCAATGCCATCAGGCGATGGGGGAACACGCACGGCAAGGATAAGGAAGAGGAGGAGGACGTGGGCCGCAATGCAGAGACAGTCAAGGACCAACGCCATGGCACGGATGACCACGACACAGACAATGAGAGCGATGACGACACCATGAAAGTATCAGACCTGTTCAAGTCGGCCAATGCTGCCCTGCCCTACATGGACAGTGTCATCGACATTACCAACATGCAAAGCCACATTGACGGTATCATCGCGCAGACGTGCAACCTTGTCAGCGCTTGGGTGTACCAGTCCAACGGCAGCGGTGGCTCTGACGCATGGGCACCCATGGCGGCGCGCACGCAGGGGGATCAGGACAAGGGCGCTTACGAGTCCACTGAGGAAGCCGCTTTGGAGAGGACTGCCGGTCTGCTGGCGGCTCAGTCGCGCGTCGCTCAGCGCATTCTAGACACGGCGGCATGCGATGGTGGACATGGTGTCCATGGGCGCGATCCCGCCTGCGACGTCTTTCTCGTGGTCCAAAACGATGCGCAGTAGTCGCACCTGTTGCTTTGCCCTCTTCACCCTGCCCTCCTTCCCCCCACATCCTTTGTCCCTTTGCAATAGACCATGGTTGGTTTGTCACTTCTGGCTGGGCACACTGCGCGGTGTCTGACAGGAGCATGCTGATTGGTTCCCGACGTGATTGCTCCCTTGGCAATTCTCGCAATCCATGGAAACATATTCTCCGAGCCAAAGTGCGCGCCGTTGGTGTCGCAACAGGCACACCATTGCAGTGGCCTCGTCGGGCCCTGGTTGTTATGTCCGCTATTCCCTTGTTTGGCGATTGCAAGTTTTCCATTGGTCAGCAAACCTTTGCCCGTGCCAAAAGGTGCCGGCGCCACGGGAGGATCGCTCCGAGGATTCCCCCTCTCCCCACCACACGGCTTGCCTCGATTCGTCGCAAAAATTTTTGCCTACCCATAGGGCAAGAACGCCCCGCTTGCGCCCTCATCATAACCCCCAGAGGAACAAAACAGAGGGAAGCGATACCAAAAGAGGATGGCACTGTATGTCTTGGCGAGCGTGGCGGTCGACGTGGGATTGGCAATGTCAGCGGCCATGTCCTGGCTCGTATTGCGTGATCATGCGGTGTCCGTACTCGTAGCTTTGGTCCTGGCAGCGCGTCTTTTGGCCTATCCTATAGGGTTTGCCGTTCAACTCGGCATCGTGTGGGGCACGCCTCTGTTGTGCCTCGCGGCTTATGCGCACGCTGGAACGCGCGCCAAGTGGGTAGAGACCTGCCGCGCCCATATTACGACCTATGCTGCCCGCTGGCTGCCCTATCCGCTGTGCTTGGCCGTCGACACCGTCATGGACTCGCTCGGTACGATGCCCGCCTTGGCCCTGAGGGTCACGTCGGCCATAGGTCTCGGGCCCGCGGTCGATATGGTTGCCTGTGGCGTCCACGCTGTTCTTTGCAAGTATGCGCCCGCGACTGCCGGTACCAGCAAACCGTGCCCCGATAAACGGAATGATGCCCTGCGCACCCGCAAGGGCAAAGAGGTCGTGCGCGACGATGAGGGCGACCTGCAAACCCACCACGATGATTAGGCGCTCTGTCTGCCATTCATTTGTCCTACCCAGTAAAGCACGCCTATGCGACCCTTGGCGGTTTTGCTGCTAAATGCACTCTATATTGGTTCTATATATGTGCTCCTTCACACCCCTCCCCATCGATCAGAGCCTATAGAGACGTATTGATCGCATGCCCCCCCCCCTGTATGGGGACCTCCTTCCCTCCCCCCTCCGCTAATAGCGCAAAAGGGTGTTCTTGTGTCCGCCCTTTGGGCCATTGCCGGCGGTGCGTCGCCATTGCCACACACAATCTTGTGGTATGTGCGCGGGTTTCACGCCCTCCCTCCAGGCAAAACCAGCCGCGTTCCTGTTTCTTCATCTTTTCTGTTTCTCCCTATCATCCTACGCGCAGGGAGGTCCCATCCACATCAAAGAGACTACTGAAGAGGTAATAGGGAAACGATTCTTAAGTGATGGCTTCCTACTGTGCGACCCAGCCACGAGTCATTACGCCCGTTGCGGCGCCGTGCCCATGGCAGCAGACCTGCTCGACGGTGCGCTTTGTGGGGCCAGCGACGACCCCTCCGTTGGTGGCAGGTACCGTGCAGCAGCAGCAGCAGCAAACGGCGCAGCGCGCGGTGCAAACGGCCATCGTACCAGTGGTGCCCGTACAAACGACGACGACGACGGCTGTGCACACACATGCGGCCATCTCGCGCCAGCGATGGATCGCCGCGCTCCTGGCCTTGGCCGCGGCCCTGCTCCTCCTGGCGCTGGTCGTGTGGGCGTGGCTCAGGGACAGGTGCAGGTCAGACTCGGACTGCGGGTACATGTGCCCCGACGCAAACACGCCCTGCGCGTCGCGATGCTCGGGGGGCAAGTGCCAGCGCCGGGCGATCGCCTGCAACCAACCGGGTCAGGCGTGGTGTGCCCAACGTCGCGCATGTATCGACACGCGCACCGACGTGTGCAATCCGACGTCGGGCTTCCTGCCAGTGACGCCTGTCGTCCCTCCGTCCACGCCGAGCAACACCAATACGGGCGGCGGAGGTGCGCCATCGGGCACGGTACCCCCGACTACGCCGGCCCAGCCGGGGGGAGGCAGCCCGCACCCGTTGGGCGCCATGCAGGCAAACGCGGGTAGCAATTCGCTGCCTCCCGCTTCGCCTCTAGGCACACAGACCGTTCCGGTGCAACCTGACATGGAAACCATTGCACTCCTGGTGCCGCTCATGTCACAATGCAGCCCACACGCGGCCGGCCCACAAACCGTGTCGGCCGACGGGCGTACCTACTATATCGATGCACACAAAGGATCCATAAGCATGGTCGACGCCAGCGGACGCGTCTGGGCGCGTGGATGCCGCGGCAGATGGTGGCATTTTGACTCGGTGATGCCCTTATCGGCAAGCACCAACGACGGCAATTCGTCGCCCGCATCGCCGACGGCAGGTGCTGCTGGATACAATGGGTATGTGGGCGAGAACAGCAGCAACGCCCCCGGATCGCCCCAGACAGGCAGCGGCGGTGGCGGTGGCGGCGCAGGAGCGAGCATAAACACGGTCACCTGTTGGGACGAAGCGGCGGATCTCGTGTGGATGCGCGACAGCGGAAACAGCCTATGGGTGTCTCCGCGCGAGGGCAGCGCCGGATGGATGGCCTGCGACGATACAAACGGTGGGGGTCACGGGGCACCACCAGCGTCCATCGACGCCGGTTCGGCCATACGGGACGTGGCAGCCTGTAGATCGTCGGCAGTGACGGCCCTCTCGGCGGCGGTGGCACGTAGTCCCACGACATCTCCCGCCGTCTGAGCATACATACACGCACACATTCCAATAAACCGTTGATCATGTAGCCTCACTTTCCTCCCCTCCCGCATTTGGGTCAGTTGTTGTGCAACGTAAAGTATGAATGGCACGGGTCACTGTAGTTGAATGGCCAATAGGGGCCTTGCCGGTTACGCGCCACCATTTGGAGCGTAGCCTAATTACAGGGAAGGATGCTGGTGGCCCCTACCGGGCGGCGCCAGTGCTGCCGACACGGGCGTGCGTGTCGTCCCCGCAACCGGAACCTCTAGCACAGATACATTGGCGACCGACGTTCACGCTCAAAGATGGCCCTTTTGGGATTGGTTCCTGCTGTTGCTCCCCACTCTCCGCGATCATGACCTCTGTCGTCGTCAGGGTCGTTGTAGAATTGCGCCGCTCGATTGCCACATACACACATATACACACGGGCAAGAGAGACCTGCCCTCAAAAGGAACAGGCAGGTTTGCGATACTCTTCTTCTTCTTCTCTGTGCTCGCACATAGGTACGACGCACTGATCATTCATAGCGCGACACTGCGATTTCCGCAGGAGAGAAAAGCAAACGATCGAAACGTGCGGTCAGACAGGCAGGGGGAGTCACCGCCGCACAGTATCCTACGACAATCGCAAGGGGACGTTTCCGCTCACTTACCAGAGGAACAGCATGATAAAGGCCAGAATCAAGAAACAGAGCCCGCTGCGCAAGTCGGCGGCCCATGGCGCGGACGGGTTTCCGTTTGCGCTGGAGCAAACCGGCGCACCGGGCGTAGCCATGCCTCCCGTAGTCCACTTTGGAAGAGTCGAAAACCAACAACAACAAAACCAATGGCCGCAAAACCCCATAGAATCGGGGTCGACCATCGAGGAGCCCGAGGCGCATGTGTCTCTGCGCCCCGGTGGGGGCGGGCTGTTTCCGACCATGGGTCGCATCCCTCGAGAACGCGACAGCGCGCCAGATCCTGCTCTCCAGTCTCCTCCTCGTCGCAATCGCGACAGACGAGAAGACAACGGACCCCGTCAGACCCAACGCAGACCATGTGCCCTAAACAGAGGCGCTGGAGCAAATGACAAACCGTTCCACGATCAGAAACACCCGGCAGCCAACGGGCAAAACCATGCGCCTTTGAGCGAACCTGAATCGGCGTCGGCCGAAAACGCTCAGGAGCGCGATCTCTACCCACTGCAGCGGCAGTGGATGTGGTGGGTGCACAGGCCGTGCATCGACGGCAAGGTGTACAAATCGGCGTGCTCGCCCATGGCACAGAAGCCCGTGGGCACCATCGAGGCCTTTTGGCGGCACCAAAACAACCTGCCGGCGCCGTCGTTGCTGTTTCGCAAGCACCGCAAGCGCATCGAAAGAAGGCGCGTCAAGAGCACCCTAGAGGGCATCTCCTTTTTCGAATCGGGCGTGCTTCCCGAATGGGAGCATGTGCGCAACGCGTTTGGCTCCACCGTCAAGTTCAAGGGCAGTTTCGATCCTGAACATGCCGATGCCGTGTGGGAGCGCACCCTGCTGTCGCTCGTCGGAGAGCATTGCTCTGACGACGTGGGCCACATCACGGGCGTGCGCCTGGTAGACCGTATCAGCAACATACGCCTAGAGGTGTGGGTGGACGACGACCAGCCAGCGCTCGCGTCGCGCGTCGGGCGCTGGTTCATGGACAATGTGTTTGTGCCCAGCGTGCTCCCGCACGGATTGGTGACCGACTTTTTCGTTACGGTCAACAAGGACGCCAAGACGATCAAGGGCGGTGGCGTTCACATTACCGCCCGACCGCCCTACCTGGACATTGCCCACCTCGCGCCCGGCGTCGACCTCTCGAAGCGCGCCAGAGGCGCCCGTTCCAACGGGGGCACCGATAGAGGGAAACGCGGCGGGGGTGGCCGCTTCTCGGGCGCTCTCTCGCGGTCCACCCTGAGCGATCTAGGGTGTGGACATGCGTCGACGCCTGATGAACGCATCCATACGTCTCTGTCGGCCCGGCATGGTAGTGGGTGGTAAGGGCGGCGCACGTTGCACAGACAGATAAACTGGATTTTTCAAATGCATTTGCTTTCCTTTGGTCCGCATCCTTTCCCACCCTCCCCCTTCCTCCCTCGCAGTCACATTTTCTTTTGTCTCGTATGCGATGGATGGGGTGCATCCGTTGCCTTACGACCCGGCAGGCGCGTGGCGGCGGCGCCGTCGGCAAAAGACCCTCGGGCGCGAATCGAGCAGGACCAGCACGTACCGCGCGTTGGAGCGGTTGCTTCCGTCGGAAGCGCTCCAGGACAGCGGCCGCCGTGTCGTCACCAACACGCGCCGTCCCTCGAGATCGATGACCAGCAGACACCCGTCGGGAACGGCGTCTCCCGCAAGAGTCGCTCCGGGATCGCTTTGAGAGGGATCGCTCTCGGTGCCATCGTTGCCGCACGAATTGCTGCCTTGCTCTGGAGATGTCGAAAGGCGCGTCAGCAGTGCATGGCTAGCGACCCACGCGTCGACCCAGTAGAGACGACAGCGAGCCACGCCGCCGGCGCGATCGGCCATCCACTCGAGCGTCGAGGCCCAAAAGGGGTCCGCACCGAATGCGTTCGCCATGGGCGTGTCGAGGGGCACAGATGGTGGTATGCGCCGGCGCGCATCCCTGCAAAAGGCTTCGCCGAGCGCCGATTCAAAGTGCACGCTCTGCACGGGTACGCCGCGCCTCCGCTGCACGTAGCGCTTTTGAACATTGGCGCACCGGCGTTTGTGCGCTCGTTTCATGGCGGCGGTCGCCGATGACGTGATCCAGGCCGACACTATGAGCACGACCAGCGCGATGCTCGCGACCAACATCCATCGCATTTCCTCTACGTGTGCACGTACCTTGCTTTTCTCTTTCTCTGTTTCCCTCTTTTCGTCGCGCGCGCCGCATGCGAGAAAAGACCTTTGGTTCCCTGGAAAATAAGATTTTCCCTGTTTCTTTCTTGAGGGGGGAGGGACGGGGCGCGCCGCCAGAGGCGTGCGTACTGCGTCGTAAGGGCGCCCGATCGCGCAAAAGCGCCCAACGTCTGGAGAAAAGGGAGGGCGTGCTCTCTCACCTGCCATCTTGTTGCTCACTTGCGTCGGCGACACACAGTGTTGCCGCCATACGACGAGAGGAGATGCTCCCGAGCACGGCCATGCTGCCGAGTTTTCGCCGCGTGTGCCGACCGGCGCGCCGAATCTCTAGCACCGCTGTTGCCCCCCGCGCGCAGGAAGCGGCCGACCTACTCGTGGAGCAACTTGCCCAACTGAGTGTCTCGCAGCGCGGCCCCATGACGCCCAGCGAGGCCCCTTGCGAAACGCGGCCGCCCGGTGAATTTGGCACGCAGCGCGGTCGCACGCACGGGTCGTTCCAGGCACGGTATTTGACCTACCGCCTGCAACACCCCTTTGCCGCACCCAGCAGCGAAGGAACGGAAAAAACCGATCAAGCGATAGCACTGCTAGCCCCACAGGCCAACGCTGCCTACTGTCCCATCGAGTCTGTCCTTTCGGAAGAAGGCGCGCGCCTTGCACAGGAACGGGCACAGTACGGTACTCTGTACGACCGCCTACTAGGTTCCGGCACAAACGCGCGCGTGTTTGCTCTCGCACGTCCCGCACGCACGGCCGAGATCGGCTTTGACAATCTCGATGCTGCGTTGGCCATCAAGATTCCTAACACGAACCTCCTTCGTGCCGCCTCAGAGGGCACCGATGAGGGAGAGCGACGGCCTCGTGAGATTGACGCAGGCGCGTTCCTGGCCACCCGCCCATGTTGGAACCCAACGTATCGCGACTATGCGTGCCCTGTCGACGTCGAGGCCGAGGCCCTGTTGACGGCACTGGCCAGTGGCCTCTTTACCGACGGCATCACACCGGGAACCGTCGTCATGGGCCGTGCCTTTGTGTGTGGGGGGCCCGCGTCCAAACGCCCCTTGGTTATCATCCAAGAACGACTGGGCGTCGACCACCGGATACCGCCGACGACAGGGCAACCTTTGACAACAACGGAGAACGGCGTCCGAACGGCCGCATCGGTCGAACATCTGCCCGCCTTCTTGGAGCAGGTAGAGGGGCGCCAACGTAGCTTGCTCGTGCGTGCGCACCGTATCGAGTCGGCCACCGTGGAAATTTGCATCTCCATACTCCACACGCTCGCCGTTCTGCAGGAATCGTTTGGCATGAACGTGCTCGACGTGCGCCCGGCCAATCTGCTGCTCAAGGCCCTCCAACCGGGGGCGCTCTACTTTCGCGGCGCCGACACGCACCGAGCGGCTCGCTTTCTCTACTCGTGGCCGTCGCCGCCGACCGCACCCTCGCAGCGAGAACAGCAGGGGCAATGCGAAAGAGGGTTCGCCCTGCCCAATCGCGGCTGGCTGCCCAAGGTGGGCGACCTGGGGATGGCGGTGGCTTACCGTGTGGCCTACCGGCCGCAGACCCTACAGGAACCGAGCGAGGAGCCACCCATCGA
>Ga0255334_1001458_pt1 | contig 10422 bp, 10 predicted proteins | sample EtOH5_35cm_T3_12_FD_202080 | JGI IMG/M metagenome (GOLD analysis project Ga0255334, IMG submission 202080) | Sandy soil microbial communities from University of British Columbia, Vancouver, Canada - EtOH5_35cm_T3_129 | ecosystem: Engineered > Artificial ecosystem > Sand microcosm > Unclassified ...
TCCAGAAAGTAAAATTCGTCACGCGCACTATCGTAGATAAACTCCACTGTTCCGGCAGAGGTATAACCCACCGATTCGCCAAGCCGGACAGCACAGGCTAGAAGTTTTTCCCTTGTTTTGGCAGGCAGGCCGGGGGCTGGAGTTTCTTCAATCACTTTTTGATTGCGGCGCTGTACCGAGCAGTCGCGTTCGCCTAAAGCCACAACACGGCCTTTGCCATCTCCAAAAATCTGTACCTCGACGTGACGTGCCTCGTCGACGAATCGTTCAATAAAAACGCCGGCATCCTTGAAGAAGCTTTTGCCAAGGCGCTGCACAGATTCATAGGCAGCTACTAAATCGGCTTCGCAGTTGCAGCGTGACAGGCCAATGCCACCACCACCCGCCGTACTTTTCAGCATAATCGGATAACCAAGGTTGGCAGCGGCGGTCTTGGCATCGTCCAGAGATTTCAGCAAGCCGGTGCCGGGCGTTAGCGGCACGCCTGCCTTCTCTGCCAGTTCTCGCGCAATATGCTTGAGACCAAATTGGCGTAACTGATCTGGGCTGGGGCCTATAAAAATCAGGCCAGCGGCTGCGCACTGCTCAGCAAATTCGGCGTTTTCTGAGAGGAAGCCATAGCCAGGGATGATGGCCTCGGCACCCGTTTTTTTTGCTGCAGCCATGATTTTGTCGCCGCATAGATAACTCTCGGCCGGGCTGGCTGGCCCAATATTGACCGCCAGATTGGCAACGCTGACATGGGCGCTGTAGCGATCCGTGTCCGAAAATACGGCGACTGATTGCACACCCATTTTCTGCAAGGTTTTCGCGATACGAACGGCTATTTCGCCGCGATTCGCGATTAATACGGTCCTGAACATTTGGGAGTATCTCCTTACGCCCGATTTGCCATATAACTGCGCCAGCCGCCGAATTCGCTAATGTCCTGCGCGTTATCCAGCACCCAGGGTTCGCAGATAAATCCTTTAACCTCACGCCCATCGTCCAGCGTTAACGTGCCAATACCCAGCGGCGAAGGAATCAGGCCGACGAAAGCGCCAAAGTGCTCCGTCGGCATCGCCCAGAGTTCAATAATGATGGCGCAGCCGCCTTCAGCCACCCGCAGCAATGCAGGCTTTGGTGGCACCGTGCCTGGTAGTGCAAATAGCTTATAAGTCGCCGCAGTTTTGGTGGTTTCCAACAGCACAGCGCCCCGTTCGGTGAGCTGTCCATTCAGTGGCATACCAGAAAGGTGGGCACCGACAACGGCAATCGTAATGGGTTTAGGTGTCATGTCTTCGGCGGCGCCTCTCGTGGCTGGCGTCAAGGGATGGGGTGCAAGATGAGTGGGTGCGCGGCCTGTGGCGCCTAGTGGCAATGATCTGGTTTGCTCCCAGTGTCGTGCGAAACTCGCCAGTGTGGCGTCATAACCGCACGGGCCGATGAACGTGACGCCGAAGGGCAGACCGTCATTACGTATCTCACTGGGGGTGGATAATGCGCACCAATCCAAGAGATTGACGAAATTGGTGTAAGTGCCAAGCTGGTTATTGAGTAGCGTCGGTTCCTGCTCGATTTCCGCCAAGGTGTAGATGCCAGGGGTAGTTGGCACCACCAAAGCGTCGACGCCGGCCATGATTTCGTTGGCTTTTTGCTTCAGGGCGACGCGCTGGTATTCGCCCTTAAACGCATCAACTGCGCTAATACCGTTAGCGCGTTCAATAATTCTGCGCACTACCGGGTTGATTGCCTCAGGATGCGCGGTCAGAATGGTCTCGATTGCGGCATAACGCTCAGCCACCCAAGGCCCCTCATAAAGAAGCGCGGCAGTTTTATGCAGTACCGTGAAATCCACGGGCTTCAAAATCGCTCCCATGGCTTTAAGATGTTCTAGGGTTAAATCCCAGGCATCACTAGACTGCCCATCGCCAAAAAACTGTGGAGAGCTGGGTATGCCCAAAATAGGTTTTATGGAGATGTCGCGAGTACTGCCAAAGATTTCGCGAGAGTAGGCGTTATTGGTGTCCAGGCCGCCGCAAATTAGGCGCAGACAGTCGGCATCTGCCACGTTCAACGTGAACAACGAGACGCAATCGAGGGTTCGGCAAGCCGGCACCACGCCCGTTGTGCTAATCAGACCGATGCTGGGTTTGAGGCCGACGATGTTGTTAAGGCCGGCAGGCACGCGGCCCGATCCGGCTGTATCGGTGCCCAAGGCAAAAGGCACTAATCCCCGGGCCACTACTGAGGCAGAGCCAGAGCTGGACCCGCCGCAAATATAGCGTTTGTTAAAAGTGTTGGGTACGATCCCGTAGGGCGAGCGTGTGCCGACAAGCCCCGTGGCGAACTGATCGAGATTGGTTTTTCCTATGGCTACCGCGCCAGCGGCCAGCAGTTTCTTGATCACTGTGGCATCTTGCGTTGGAGTGTAGGTGAACGCCGGACAAGCGCAAGTGGTGGGTAGGTCGGCTACATCAATATTGTCTTTCACCGCAAATGGGATGCCGTAAAGCGGCAAATCGTCAAGATCACTGGCAGCAATTTCCAGCTGGTCAAGGCGCATTTCAAGCTTAGTGGCACTGATCAAAGAAATCCAAGCTGGATCTTTATTGTCGAGAAAGGCCAGCAAGTCAGTCAGCAAACCGCGTGGTGATTGGCCATCACGATAGGCTTGTTGCCACTCTCCAATAGTCCAGGCTGATGTTTTAAGCATGATGATCTGCCGTATGCAGTCTTGTATACAAGACTGCAAGAAGCAGGGATCATGCCAAACGCTGGAATGAAAATAATTTACTAGTAAACACAAAATAATTCAACATGTTACTTTATTATTAAGTTGCTCAGGAGCAGCTATATTGGGGTGGGGGAAGTAACTTCAACAGGCATTCGCCTGAAGCTGTGCACCCAGACAAGGCGTATCTATAGATGCTGCACTATTTTGAGCCAAACGGGTGGACCCCGTCCATTTGCTATAGCCTGGCATTGAGGGTTACTCCGCCAGCTTAAATAACGATGCCGAGTACCCGTCACGCCGGTATGGGTAGTGGGCAGAAGTCATCTTTGTTATGGAGAAAGCACATCGCAGCAAGCCGACCAGAAAGTGTAGAGCTTATGACTAACCCACCTGATAGATGAGTATAATCACCTATCTTCGAGTTCTTGTTACTAAAGGTTTTGCAATGGCAAAAATCCGCCTGCTGTACTTAATTGTTTCCCTTGCAGGGCTGCTCACTGCCTGCTCTGGCCAACAACTGCTGAACATGTTTACGCCTAGTCAGGGCTACAGTCTCACCGAAAATATTTTTTTCGATGCGACGACCAATCTAAAGCTGGATGTTTACACTCCTGATGGCGCCAAAAACGCAGTGACTGTCGTGTTTTTCTACGGTGGCCGTTGGCAGGATGGCTCCAAGGATCAATATGTATTTGTCGGCCAGGCACTGGCTGCGAGCGGCTTTGTAGCGGTATTGGCCGATTATCGACTCTATCCCGACGTGAAGTTTCCGGCTTTCTTGCAGGATACGGCCCAAACACTGCGCTGGACTCATGAAAACATCGCTGATTATGGCGGCGCCCCTGATAAAATAGTCGTCATGGGCCATTCTGCAGGGGCTTACAACGCCGCTATGCTTGCTTTGGATCCGCAGTTGATGCAGTCGGTGGGTGGTTCACGTGATTGGATCAAAGGTATGGTGGGATTGGCCGGGCCTTATGATTTCTTGCCTCTTAAAGATGCTGATTTGCGCGACATTTTTGCCGCCGCAAATCCGTTAGAAATCAGCCAGCCGATTGCCGTGGTGGACGGTAATAATCCGCCGTTGTTCTTATTGCACGGACAGGATGATCAATCAGTAAAAGTCAAAAATACAATCAATTTGTCGGCCAAGGTGCGGCAAGCGGGCGGATCGGTCGAAACCTTGATTTATCCTGAGATGAGTCATGTTTGGATTGTTGCCACCCTGGCTGCGCCATTGCGTTCTCAATCCGATGTTTTGCAGCGAGTCAGCGAATTTATCAGGCGCGTCACCGAACCTGCCACTGCTCACGCGCTCCCGCCCAAATCGGGCTGAATGCGGCATTACGGCCAGAATAAAGTACTATGTGCCGTAATCGGAAATCAGCAAGGAAAGCGTAGATGGTGAATCAAAGCAAAATGAATATAACTGACCTGATAGCAGATTATACCCGCAGCGGTTGGGCTAGCAGCATGGGGGTGCGGGTTGGCGAAGAAGAGGGCGCGCCTGGCCTGTTTTTGCCCTACCAGGAGAAAAATCTCAACGCCGATGGCGGCGTCGTCCACGGTGGCATTCTGGCCACCTTATTACACGACGCTGGCTGGTTGGAAGCCGCCGCTGCCTTGCCGGAGGATCAATCTGCCGACACGCTTCGTGCCGTAAGCTGCCAGGTCAATTATCTACGTGCCGCCAAAGGCATAGATTTGCGCGCTACGGCCAAGGTTCGGCGGCCTGGTCGGCGATTCCAGTTTGTCGCCGCTGAGCTGCAGGATCCGCAAGGGCAGGCCATTGCCACAGCAGAGATGGTTTTTGGCGTTAATGGCAAGCCAAGCACGACGCAAATGGATGTGAGCTTGTTAAGTTCAGTGCGCGAAAGCTCGGGTGAAAACAAAATCCTGCAAATGTTTAACCTTAACTTGAGCAAGCGCCTGCCCGGTATGACGGTGATGGCAATGTCTGACGGTTATTGCGGCATCAAGGTATCAAATTTGTCACATTTCCATGATCGACAGGGCAACCTAGCCAGTGGGGTGCAGTTGCTGGCCGCCGACAATGCCGGGGTCTTCGCGTCTTTTTCGCTAGGTAAGCGCCCCAGCAAAGCCTCGACGGTTGAACTGAAAATGGCCTTTTGCGATACCCCCAGCAACGAAGATATCTTCGTGGTTGGTCGGACCGTCAGTCATGCCGACGACGTGATCTTCAATCGCCTGGATGTGTATGGAGAGACCAGTTTGCGCTTATTGGCTTACGGAACGATGACTTTTCTCTGCTGATGATGGCTTCCTCATTGCCGCCCACTACGATTGCGCCCGCTTCGCCTCGCCCCCCCGCCGAGAGCTTGTATCTGCCCGGCCCGGCGGGTCGGTTACAGACACGGGTGGATTGGCCGCCCGGGTTTTCTGTTCAGGATGCGCACCCAAAGGCGGTGGCGATTGTTTGTCATCCCCACCCGCTTTACGGCGGCAACATGGGGAACAAAGTTGCCTTTACTCTGGCCCGTGCTTTTAACGACCTGGGTATGCCCGCCGTGCGCTTTAATTTTCGCGGCGTTGGGGAGAGCGAAGGCGCCCATGATCGAGGGGTCGGCGAGGTGGAGGACTGCTTAGCCGTTATCGATTGGGCCCGTACCCGCTGGCCCGCCGCACAGATCTATCTTGGGGGTTTTTCTTTTGGCGCCTACATCGCCTTGTGTGTGGCGCAAAGACAGCCCTTGGCGCATTTGGTAACGGTGGCTATGCCGGTTGCTTATTTGGCTGGCGATGAACAACCCAATGTGCCCTGCCCTTGGCTGTTTATTTTGGCCGATGCCGACGAGATTATCCCCATAGATCAAGCATTGGCCTGGCTTGATCGTTTGGCTAATCCGCCGCAGCTGTTACGGTTTCCCGGCGCAGGGCATTTTTTTCATGGCCAGATTACTGCGCTGAGACTGGGTGTTTTCGATCACCTTTGCCCCACAATCTCAACAGAAGTCAGCAAGATTTAAGGCGCCACGAGTGCCCTGTCAAACAAGGAGTTTTAAGGAGTTTTGATGAAAGCAGAAAGAGAATTTCGTGCCCTTAATATGGCAATTCTGACCATTTCTGACACCCGTACTCTGGAGACGGACGGCTCTGGCGATACGCTGGTTCAGCGTTTGACAGAAGCCGGTCACCAATTGGCAGAGCGAGCTCTGTTGCCCGATGACATGTATCGGATTCGCGCTCTGGTTGCGCACTGGATTGCCGAGCCCGGCATCGAAGCCGTTATTACCACAGGCGGAACCGGGTTGACCGGCCGTGATCGCACGCCAGAGGCAATCAGCCCGCTATTCGACAAACACATTGTCGGCTTTGGTGAGTTATTTAGATCGATTTCCTACACCGAAATTGGCACCTCTACCATGGAGTCCCGCGCTCTGGCCGGCGTTGCTAACGGTACGGTGGTATTTTGCTTGCCCGGCTCGACTAATGCATGCCGAACCGCTTGGGATAAAATTCTCAAGGAACAGCTAGATCAACGGCATAAACCCTGCAACGTAGTTCAGCTTATTGCGCGCTTCAAAGAAGTCTGACTGCCGGTATTTTTGGCATATTTTATGCTTAATCTCTAAAGGCGCATGGCAAAAAAATAATTTTTAAATAGCCCGTTAACTTTTGTCCAGAGCTGCCGAAATAGCGCATAGGGGATGTTAACAGACCGTAGAGGCTATCTAGAATGAATATGACAAAACAGGCCAAGTTCGGGGTTGGGCAGTTGGTACATCATCGTTTGTTTGATTATCGCGGCGTTATCGTTGATGTGGATCCAGAGTTTCGTCTAAGTGACGAGTGGTATCAGCAGATGACACAAAGTCGTCCACCCAAAGATCAGCCTTGGTATCGCATCCTCGTCGAGGATACGGAGCATCAGACCTACGTCGCAGAAAAAAATCTGGAAGAAGACGATACCGGCGAACCGGTTACGCATAATCAATTGGGTAGCTATTTTTCGGAATTCAAAGACGGGCGCTACCAGTGGCGCTTTCTCATGAATTGATAGAACCTGCCGTGAAACAGCCAGGCTGATTCAGCCTGGCGTAGCTGTTAACGAGTATAAAATTCTTGCTTGAACTTGATCTCGTGGGTTTGAGCTGAATTCTCGGGCGAGACCAATACCTCAAAATTCAAAATTTCTTTGTGGGTGATCGTAAATTCACTCAGATAGTAAATTGCATCGGCGTCTTTTACTTCCCGCATGGATAGGACTTGCTGTTTACCGGTCAAATCGGTTGATTTGGCGGTGACTTTGGCGGTGACGGGTTTTCCGGCTACCCCGGGTTGTTTCTTGAGGATGGTCAGGCTAACCATGCCGCGATTCTTGCTGCGTCCTATGTTGTACTGACGCGCAATTTCTGCAGATAGCGTGTCCGTGTTCATGGCGTTGTAGTGCACTACGTAGTCGCCAATCTCTTGCGACTGTTCGGCGTTCACCGGAGCGGTAGCGAGAAAAAAGCTGGACAGAGCAAGTAGGCCCATAGCTAACGTGCGGGACGACGGTGGCCTCACAAGGGGAGTCATGGCGTTACCTCCGGGTAGTTGTGACTGATTATTTAGGTAATCTAAAACCTAGACGGCCTGTTGGGCGAACACTGGAGCAGATTACCTCGTCCAGTATAACCGAGCTATACCGAATTATTCAGGCAGCCTCGTTAATTGTTTAAATTATCGGCGAGCGCCGGCTGTCTCTAAGGCTGTAGAGGGCAATTTCGCCCAGCAGATTCGGCGCCAGCTGCATAAACCAGCTATTACGATGATACTTGTCGACGACGCGGCGGCCGAGAATTTCGTAGCCTCGTTCCTGGCAGAGCGTCTCAAAATCGGTCACCGTACATAAATGAATGTTGGCGGTATTGTACCATTCAGCCGAAAGATGATCGCTCACCGGCATGCGACCCTTCAGGCTCAGCTGCCAGCGACAGCGCCAATGGCCAAAGTTGGGAAAGGTGAGGATGCCTTCGTTACCAATACGCAGCATTTCTGCGAGCATGTAATCGGGATAACGAACAGCCTGCAGGGCCTGGCTCATCACCACGTAATCAAAAGAGGCGGTTTCGAAGAACTCCAGGCTTTCCCGATCCAGGTCCATCTGAATGACGTTGACACCGGTCTTTAATGCAGCGCACACATTGGCTGGATCAATATCCAGCCCGTAGCCGACGACGTTTAGTTTCTTCTGCAAATAACTCAGCAAAGTGCCATCACCACAGCCTAAGTCAAGGACGCGGGAGCCGGGCCGTATCCAGTCGGCAATAATGGCAAGATCAGGGCGCAGTTCCATCAGCAGACCTCCATGGCAATTCGATCCATGTAAGCGCTTAGCAAGTCCCAATACTCCGGAATGGGCATCAAAAAGTCGTCATGCCCCGAGTTGGATTCGATATCGCCGTAGCTGAGGTCTTTTTCGGCCTCAATCAAGGCGTCGACAATTTCTTTGGCGCGGGCGGAGGAGAACCGCCAGTCACCGCGAAAGGAGATGACAAGAAACTTGGCAGAACTGCCGGCAAAGGCTTTGGCCAAGTCGTTTTCGTATTGCTGGGCCGGATCAAAATAATCCAGTGCCTTAGTCATCAGCAGATAGCTATTGGCATCGAAACGGTCAACAAAGGCACGACCTTGATAGCGCAGATAGCTCTCGACTTGAAACTCCGTATCAAACCCGAAATTCAGCTTACCTTCGCGCAGTTCGCGGCCAAATTTATCACGCATGGAGTTTTCCGAAAGGTAGGTGATATGCCCCACCATACGCGCCAGCATCAGGCCGCGTCGCGGTATCACGCCAAAATCGTAGTAGCGGCCGGAGTGAAAATCAGGGTCGGACATGATCGCCTGGCGCGCCACTTCGTTAAAGGCGATATTTTGCGCGGATAGTTTTGGCGCGGCGGCTATGATAATAGCGTGGCGCATCCGGTCACTGTGCGCGATGGCCCACTGCATTACCTGCATACCGCCCAAACTGCCGCCAATCACGGCGGCCCAGCGTTCAATGCCCAAAGCGTCGGTCAGGCGACGCTGGCTGCGCGCCCAATCACCCACCGTAACAATAGGAAAATCCGGACCATAATGTTTACCGGTGGCCGGGTTGATGCTGATGGGGCCGGTAGAGCCCTTACAGCCCCCCAGGTTATTGCTGCACACCACGAAGAAGCGATTGGTGTCGATGGGTTTTCCTGGGCCGATATAAGCGTCCCACCAGCCGGGTTTACGGTCGCGCTCGCTGTGGTAGCCGGCCACGTGATGATCGCTCGATAAAGCGTGGCAGATGAGAATGGCATTGGTCCCGGCTGTATTAAGCGTGCCGTAAGTTTCATAGATCAAGTCGTATTCTGGCAGCGCTTTACCGCACTCCAGTTCGAGAGGGGTGTCGAAGTGTTTGGTCTGTGGGATGACGACGCCCACCGAATCGGTCGGGAAGTTATGTGCCATAAACCCCCTAGGGTTTGCCAGGATATTGCACCCTGACAGTCAGGATGAGCGAAAATTCTAGTGGCCATAGCGCGCGTGCGCAAGAACCCAATAGTAATCTAATTTTTCGAAAGCCACTTATAGCGCGGAGCCATAGCCTGAAATTAGAATTTTAATAAATTGAAGCAGAATAAGCAGCAGTATGGGTGACAGGTCAAGCCCACTGATCGGTGGCAGGATTTGGTGTGCGCGATTGAGTAAGGGCGCGTTCAACTGATAGAGCATGGCAGTGGCCGGATGATAAGGCGGATTGATCCAGCTTAGAACGGCTTGAGCAATTAAGCTAAATGTGTAGAGATTAGCCACCATCAGCGCCATATCCACCAGGCCATAGCTGAGCAAAGCCGGCAAGAACAAGGCGCGGCCCATGATGAGATAAATCAGATGCAGGTAGGCAAGGTTTAGTAGGTAAATGAGTACCAAAGCAGACATGTCCAGCGTGCCATAGCGAGGCAGGATCAGGCGCATAGGGCGCAACACAGGCTCGCTGATATTGAATAAGAACAAAGTGATGGGGTTAAAACGATCTTTGTTTCCCGCCAGATCAAGAAAAAACCGCAGCATTACTGCCAGGGTATATAGGGTGAAGATTGAATCCAGCAGAAAAATGAGAGCAGCGTCCATTTAAATCAATCCATTCCTAGTTGTTCAGCAAGTTCTTTTGACCGGGTTTGTGCGGCTACCAGGGTTTGTTTTAAGAGTGCGCGCAGCTGGCCCTGCTCCAGAGCGGCGACGCCGCATTCGGTGGTGCCGCCAGGCGAGGTGACGCGGCGGCGCAGGGTCGGCAAATCTTCCCCCGTTTCTATCGCCATGCGGGCGGCGCCTAAAGCGGTTTGACGGGTCAGCAGGGCGGCAGTGTCCGCCGCCAGGCCCAGCTCGGTCGCGGCGGCGGCTAAGCTTTCCATGACCAGAAAAAAATACGCCGGGCCGCTGCCCGATAGGGCCGTGACCAAATCCATCTCGTCTTCCTGGGGCAGCCACACGGTGACTCCTGCGGCCTGCAGAATGTTTTCGGCTTGCTGGCGCTGTGCGATGGTAACTTGAGAGCTTGCGTATAAGGCGGTGGCTCCAGCTCCCAGTAACGCGGGTGTGTTGGGCATGGCGCGCACGACCGTCGCCTGGCCGCCCAGCCAGCGCTGAATATCGGTACTGCGTATGCCAGCCGCGATAGAGATGATCAGCGGCGTGGGTTGGCCCGCCCAGGCGGCGGCCAACCCTTGGCA
>Ga0255334_1001459_pt1 | contig 10415 bp, 10 predicted proteins | sample EtOH5_35cm_T3_12_FD_202080 | JGI IMG/M metagenome (GOLD analysis project Ga0255334, IMG submission 202080) | Sandy soil microbial communities from University of British Columbia, Vancouver, Canada - EtOH5_35cm_T3_129 | ecosystem: Engineered > Artificial ecosystem > Sand microcosm > Unclassified ...
CGCCAACGACATCCTCGCCAGCATCGAGCGCTTCTGTCTGCGACACCTACCGATGCCGGCATGATAATCAATCAGGCGAACTTCTGGTTCGGGACACTAGCATGGCCGCGAGGTAGCGCGCCGCGGGAGCGGCCATGCCAGCCCACCCTCGCGGCAACTGGTGGATCACTTGGCGCCGGTGCCACGATCTGAACCAGCGTTTTGCCCGGCTCCGCCATGGCCATGCCCGTGGTGCATGAAAAGGTGCATCAGCGGGCAGGCGAGGAGGAGGAGGTAGGGAAGCGCGCCGAAGGCGTGCCCCCAATGCTCCCGCAGGACGTAGAAGGCCGCGATCAGCGCAAAGCCGATCACGGCGATTCCCGCGCGTGTGCGCCACCAAACTGGCCGACTGCCCGGCATGAGATGCTTGGCAGGCGAGCCGAGATTGGTCTCGTCGCTCATGTCAGCGCGGCTGTGCCAGGAAGGCGCGCAACGTGGCGATCTCGCCCTCCTGCGCGCGAATCACAGCCTCCGCCAGGCTGCGCATCCCCGGATCCCGACCATGCGCCAACTGGACCCTGGCCATGGCGATCGCGCCCTCATGGTGCGGGATCATGGAGGCGGCGAAATCGCGGTCCGCATCACCGGTGTAGGTGATGGCCATGTCGCGGTGCATCTTCTCGTTTGCGGCCATGAAGGCAACGGTTGAGGGCGACTGCGCTGCCGTTCCAGGCGCCGCGGCGCCGGGGTGATGCGGGTCAGCCGTCGCCGGCGCCTGCGCAGCACCGGTCCCCGGCGCCTGCGCGCCAGGCATCATGCGCTGCTGCATCTGCTGCATGTGCTGCTGCATGCCGGGCATCTGGCCCATCATGCCGGGCTGTGCCGGCTGCGGTGCGGTGCCCTGGGCGATGGCGAAGCCTGCCGCGGAGACGGTGGCGAGGCCAGCAGCAAGGGCAAGTGAGCGAGCAAGGCGGGTCATGTGCTGGTTTCCTTGGGTTCGAATTATCCAACACTGGCCCCCTGGCATGTCGCCAGCGTCACGCCGTCATGACAAAGCATGTCAGCGCGGGAATCAGGCGGAGATGCGCTCGACCTGCCAACCACCATCGCGCAACGCCTGCTCCAGCCGCGCTGCGTCCACGGCCGACATCACGGCCGCTTCCCGCGCGTCCAGCTTGATGTCGATCTCCGCCTGCGGGTCCGCTTGCCGCAGCGAAGTTGTGACGCCCTTCGCGCAGCCGCCGCAGTTCATGTTCGCGATCCGAAAGCGATGCATCACGCCCTCCTCATGGGTTCTTGTCTGCCCGAGGACGTGGTGATTGCCCCTGTGGGAGGGTCAAGGGCACGCGGGGCCGTTTTCACCGCCGAGGGTGGCCTCACACCGGCGTGCCGCCGCGGAAGCGCATGAACACCGAGCGGCCGCCGCGCGCATCGAAGGCCAGGACGTCATAGGTGTCCGGCGCCTGGCCAGGGACCTCCATGCCCGGCGAGCCCACCGGCATGCCCGGCACCGCGAGCCCGCGGATTCCAGCAGGGCGCTCCGCGAGCAGACGGGTCACCGCCGCTGCCGGAAAATGACCCTCAAGCGCATAGCCTCCGACAAGGCCCGCGTGGCAGGACAGCAGATCGGACGGCGTGCCGAGCATGCGTCGCGCCGCCGCGACCGATCGCACCACATTTTCCTCGATCGGGAACCCGGCTGCCCGCATGTGGTCCACCCACCCGACACAGCATCCGCAATTCTCGTCCCGCCAAACCTGCAGGCGTGGCAGTCCCTCCGCCCAGGCCGGCGCCAGGTGGGCCAGCGCAGCAAGGCTGGATGTGACGAAAATCCTTCGAGCTATCATGACCGCATGCTCCTCAATTCCGGGGTTTCGGCAGGCCAACGGAAGCCAGCAGCCCGCCGCCTGGTGGATTGCTCAAGACCAATGTCCCGCCGTGCTGTTCGACCGCGCGTCGGGCAATGGTGAGGCCAAGCCCGCTCCCACCCGTGCCGCGATTGCGCGACGTCTCGAGGCGGCGGAACGGCTCGAACACGGATTGCATGTCAGCCTCCGGAATGCCCGGTCCGTCATCCTCGATCCGGATCAGGATGTCCCGTCCCTTGTCTTCCAGAACCACGCGCGCGGCGCCCCCATACTTCACCGCATTGTCGATCAGGTTCGAAAAGGCGCGCTTTAGCGTCACCGGGCTGCAGACCAGCCTGGCCTGCGACGGGCCGGCATAGGTCACGGCCGCGCCGGCATCGGCGGCCGCGTGGCACAGGGTCTCGATCATCGCCACCAGATCGGCCGGCTTGCGTGGCTCGCTCTCGGTCTCGCCGCGCAGATAGGCCAGCGTCGAATCGATCATCGCCTCCATCTCGTCGAGGTCGGCATCGATGGCGTGCGCTGCCTCGCCGTCCTCGACGAAGCCGGCGCGCAGTCGCAGCCGGGCGATGGGCGTGCGCAGATCATGGCTGACGGCGGCCAGGGCCTGGGTGCGATCGGCGATCAGGCGGTCGATGCGGTCCTGCATGCGGTTGAACGCCTGGGCGGCGTGGCGCACCTCGCGCGGGCCTTCCTCGGGTACGGGCACCACCGGGCCTGGGCCGCCGAAGCGATCCGCGGCGTCAGACAGCGCGCGCAAGGGCCGCCCGATCAGCCGTACCACCAGCAACCCAAGCAGCAGGATCCCGACCGCCATCGCGGTGGTGGACAGCAGCGTGGCGTGTTCCGACGCCGGCGGGCGGAACAGGGCGGCGGAGAAGTTCAGCCAGCTGCCATCCGGCAGTGGCAGGGCGCCGAGGAGCAGGTGCCGCGACGCCTCGCCATCCGCTACGCCATCCTCCCCGTAGCCCAGCCGTAGGCCCGTGACATCGAGTTCTGGCACCAACTCGCCGAGCCGGCTGCGCAGCGCGTCGATCCGGGCGCTGCTGGCTTGCCGCGGCTGCACGGTGGGCGCCTGCGTCCAGTGCATGTCGAGGCTGGCGGTGGAGAGCGCGTGTGCGGTGCGGTCGCGCTCGGCGGTGGGCAATTCGGCCACGGCGCGCTTCGCCGCTACCAGGCGTTCCGCGAGCTGCGCCTCGCGCGTGCTCCCCAGGACCGCCTCGGTGCCGATCTGGTGCAGCCATAGGCTGCCGAGATGGAAGGCCATCAGACCGACCAGCAGCACGAGCACGATGCGCCCGCCCAGCGTGTCCGGCAGCAGGCGGCGTAGCTGCTTCATGCGCCACGCTTCACGGGAGGCACCAGCATGTAGCCGGCGCCGCGCACCGTCTTGATGATGGACGGGCTCTCGTCGGTGGGCTCCAGCTTCCGCCGCAAGCGGCTCACCATGACATCGACCGAGCGTTCCGTGCCGTTGAAGGCCATGCGGTTGCGCGCGAGATCCAGGAGTTGGTCCCGGCTCAGCACGCGCTGCGCGTGTTCGCAGAAGGCCAGCAGCAGATCGTACTCGCCACCAGAGAGATCCACTGCGGTGCCATCTGGCGCGCTGAGTTCGCGGCGCCGCGTATCGAGGCTCCAGTCAGCAAAGAGGATGCGCTCGCCCGCCTGGCCTGCCATCGGCTCCCCCGCCTCGCCACGCGAGCGCCGCAGCAGCGCGCGCACGCGGGCCAGTAACTCGGCGCGTCCGAAGGGCTTCGGGATATAGTCGTCAGCGCCGAGTTCGAGGCCGAGGACGCGGTCCGTCTCCTCGCCGCGCGCCGTCACCATGATGATCGGCACACCCGACTTGGCACGCAGCGCGCGGCAGAGATCGAGGCCGGACGCGCCGGGCAGCATCACATCGAGCAGCACGAGATCAACGGATGCGCCGGCCAGTACTTCCCACATCTCGCGGCCGTCACGCGCGCCGGTGACGCGAAATCCGTTCTGGCGCAGAAACTTCGCGATCAGCGTGCGCATCTCCCCATCGTCCTCGACGACGAGAATGTGGGCTTCCTGCGGCAGGCTGTCGGGCGCCATCACGTCAATGATGCCGGTGGCCGCCCGGCATCGGGCCATGCTGCGGCGTACCGCCGGCATAACCCCGCAGGCGAGAATAGGCGGCGATCTGTTCCGTGTTCAGGAGCGCCGCCTGTGCCAGATGCGTGCGCAGATGCACGTCCCGGATCTCGCCCTGGAGGGCCGCGATGCGGGCCGTGCGCGCCGAGAGGTCGGATGGTGTGACACTGCGGTCGCGGAAGGCGGTGTCGAGGGCGCGCTCCTCCTCGATCACGCGTGCGCCGAGCGCACTCGCTGCGGCCTGCATCTCCGCCATGAGGCGCTGCGTCGCCGCGAGCTGCGTGGGTGTGAGCTGCATCGCACCAGCCAGTTCGATGACGTGGGCCGGGCCAGGCCAGCCGTTGAGCTCGGCAGCCAGCGCCAGGCCCATGCCGCGGCCGGCCAGCAGATCGGCCTGCTGTTCGGCCGACAGCGCGCGGATCGGGCGGTCCGTCATGGCGGCATAGGGCGAGGGTGTGTTGGCCAAGGCCGGACCCGCCACGAGCAGGGCCAAGGCCATTATTGTCCTGCGCATCGGGGTCTCCTCAATTCTGGTCCATTGGGGTGAAGCGCGCCTGCGCGGGACGTTGGCCGGGCAGCGTCAGCGTGACAACCGCACGCATCCCGCGCGCGGCGGTGAAGTCGCCGGTGCCGGCCAGCACATTTTCGCCGGTGGGCGCGAGTGCGACGGTGGCCTGGCGTCCGCCCGCAAGGATCACGGCCTGCGCCGTGGCTCCCGCGGCCGGGATCGGCCGGTCAGCGCCGTCGAACAGGAACAGCCGCAGCGTGTTCCCCGCCGCCACCAGCTCGGCATGGTTGGTGCCGATATCCACCTTCTGCCCGCCATTCGGACCACGCCGCGGCTCATGCGCGCGGGCAGCGAAGGGGACGAGGGTCAGGCTGGCGAGCAGCAGGCGGCGCGTGGTCATGTCGGGGGTCCTCATGGATCAATAGGCCTCGGCCACCTTCAGCTCCTGCTGGACGACGCGCAGCCGTTCCAGCGCGGGGCGGCCGAAGCGGTGGAACAGCAGGGGCGTCAGGAACGTATCGAGCAGCGTGGCGGTGATCAGCCCGCCGAAGATGGTCACGGCGACGGGGTGGAGGATCTCCTTGCCCGGCTCGCTCGCGCCGATCATCAGCGGGATCAGCGCGAAGCCGGCCGAGAGTGCCGTCATCAGCACCGGCGTCAGGCGCTCCAGGCTGCCGCGGATCACCAGCGCCAGCCCCCAGCGCTCACCTTCCAGCAGCGCGAGGTTGAGGTAGTGGCTGACCTTCAGGATGCCGTTGCGCGTTGCGATGCCAGCCAGCGTGATGAAGCCGATCATCGACGCGACGGAGAGCGGCTGCCCCGCGATCCACAGCGCCGCGATGGCACCCACCAGCGCAAGCGGGACATTGCCCATGATGATCAGCGCCAGCACCGCCGATTTGTAGCGGCTGTAGAGCACCATGAAGATCAGCGCCAAGGACACGAGCGAGAGACCCGCTATCAGACGCGCCGCCTCCTCCTGCGCCTGGAAGGTCCCCTCCAGCGTGAAGAAGTAGCCGGGGGGCAAAGTGGCCGCGTCCATCTCGGCGCGGATGCGCGCGACGATGGCGGCCATGTCGGTGCCATCGGTATTGGCAAGCACGACGATGCGCCGCCGGCCATTCTCCCGCAGGATCTGGTTTGGGCCGTCGGTGTCGCGCAGCTCCGCCAGCAGCGACAGCGGCACGCGGCCACCCGGAGTCTCGATCATCACGGCGGCAAGTCCGGCGCCGGTGCGGTCGGTGTCGCCGAGGCGCAGCACGACGTCGAAGCGCCGTGCGCCGTCCACGACCTGGCTGACGACTTGGCCGCCAGACAGGGATTGCAGCGCCTCGGCCACTGACGCTGCCGAGACGCCATACAGTGCCGCCCGCTCATGATTCACCGCCACCTGCAACTGCGGCACGCGCACCTGGCGCTCCACCTGCAGGTCGGTCAGGCCGGGGACGGCGGCTAGGCGCTGCTGCATCCCCTCGGCCAGGGTGCGGAGCGTGTCTAGGTCGTCGCCGGTGATCTTGAGCGCAATCTCGGCGCGCACGCCGGACAGCATATGGTCGAGCCGGTGCCCGATCGGCTGGCCCACATTCGCGCTGCCAGGCAGCACGCTGAGGCGCGCGCGGATATCGGCCGAGATCGCCTGCTTGCCGCGTTGGGATGCGTGGAGCGAGACGTCGATTTCCGATGAGTGCACGCCCTCGGCATGTTCATCCAGCTCGGCGCGGCCGGTGCGGCGGCCCACGGTGCGGACCTCCGGCACCTGCATGATCAGCAATTCGGCCTGCCGGCCCAGCCGGTTGGCTTCGGCCAAGCTGATGCCGGGCTGGAATTGCAGGCTGATGGTCAGCGTGCCCTCGTTAAAGGGCGGTAGGAAGGAGCGCGGCAGGAAGGGCACGGTCGCCAGCGCGCCTGCCACGCCGACGCCCGCCAGCAGATAAACAAGGCGGGCGCGGGCGAACGCCCAGAGCAAGGCGCGCTCGTTCCAGCGCTTGAGCACGCGGACCAACGCGCTGTCGCCGTGGTCCATCCGCTTCATGCGTGGCAGCAGGTAGTAGCAGAGGACTGGCGTGACGGTGATGGAGACGACGAGGCTCGCCAAGATCGAGACGATGTAGGCGATGCCGAGTGGGGCGAACAACCGGCCCTCGATGCCGGTCAGCGCGAAGAGCGGCACGAAGACGAGGATAACGATCATCGTCGCATAGACGATGCCGGAGCGGACCTCCTGGCTTGCCCGCGCCACCACGAGAAGCGCGGGAAGCGGGTCCGGCGGCGCGCGGTTCTCCCGCAGGCGGCGAAACACGTTCTCCACATCCACCACCGCGTCATCCACCAGCTCGCCGATCGCGATGGCGAGGCCACCCAGCGTCATCGTGTTGATCGACAGGCCGAGCAGCTGGAACACCACCACCGTGATCAGCACCGACAGCGGAATGGCGGTCAGCGAGATGAAGGTGGTGCGCCCGTTCAGCAGGAACAGGAACAGCACCACCGCGACGACGGCGACCGCCTCCAGCAGCACGATCTGCACATTGCCGATCGAGGCCGCGATGAAATCCGCCTGGCGGAACTGCACGTTGTTTGCGGTGACGCCCGGCGGCATGGCGCGCTGCAACTCGGCCAGCGCCGCCTCCACCTGGGACGTCAGCGCCACCGTATCGGCCGAGGGCTGCTTCTGGATCGAAAGGATCACCGCCGGCCGCCCCATGCTGCCGGCCTCGCCCCGCTTCAGCCGTGCAGCGTAATCCACCGTCGCGACCTGCCGCAGCGGAATCGGCTGGCCGGCCCGCATGGCGACGGGCGTGTTCGCCAGATCGTCGAGCCGCGTGGTGCGTCCGATGTTGCGGATCAGGTATTCGCGCCCCGCCTGGTCCACATAGCCGCCGCCGGTGTTGCCGCCGAATTGACGGAGTGCCGCGTGCACCTGCTCCGCCGTGACGTCCAGCGCGTGCATCCGTGCGATGTCGGGCGTCACGCGATACTGCCGTACCTCGCCGCCGATCGGAATCACCTGGGAGATTCCGGGGATGGTCAGCAGCCGCGGCCGCACCACCCAATCCGCCAGCTCGCGCAGCTCCATCGGGCTCGCGCGGCCATCGGTGGACATGGCCACCAGCATGATCTCCCCCATGATGGAGGAGATCGGCGCCATCTGCGGCGCGACGTTGGCCGGTAGCTGCGCCCGCACCAGCGAGAGCCGTTCCGCCACCTGCTGACGGTTCACCCAGATATCGGTGCCCCAGTCGAACTCGACGAACACGATGGAGAGGCCAACGCCCGAGACGGAGCGCACGCGCGTCACCCCCGGCATGCCGTTCATCGCCGTCTCGATGGGGTAGGAGACGAGAAGCTCCACCTCCTCCGGCGCCAGCCCCTCGGCCTCTGTCATCAGGGTGATGACGGGCTTGTTGAGGTCGGGGAAGACATCCACCGGCAAGCGCTGCAGCGTGAAGGCGCCATAGACCACGAGGATCGCGGCCCCGACCAAGACGAAGATGCGGTTCCGCAGGCTGGCGGTGACGAGGATGTTGAACACGGCTAGCGGACCTGCGCGATCAGCCCGGCGCCACTGGTCACCACCCGCGCACCGCGCTCCAGCCCCGCGGTGACCAGCACACGCTGGCCGTCGAGGGGTTGGACCCGCACGGGCCGAGGCAGGAAGCGCTCGGCGCTCGGCATCTCATAGACCACCTGGCCGCCCTCGGGATTGCGGACCACGGCTTCGGCAGGCAGCACGATCCCCGCAGCGCGACGGGGCGTCTCGACCAGGACCGTTACGGGCTGGCCCACCGCGAGACCGGGCGCACCCGCCTCGATGCGGAAAAGCAGCGGTAGCCCCTGTTGGCGCAAGGTCATGCCCCGTCCCACGAAGCCGAGCCGCAGCGCCTGGCCGCCGGCCGTTACGGCGGAGGCTGCTGAAACCTCTGCCACCGCGGCAGGGTCGAAGGCGATGGCCTCGACCCAAAGCCGGGCAGGATCGACGATATCGAACAGCGGCTCCTGCGCCTGGATCACCTGGCCGGCGGAGACGCGGACCACGCTGATCAGGCCGGCCGAAGGGGCCACGATCGGCTCCCGCCCCGTCACCGCCGGCAGGTTTGCCGCGCGGCGCTGGCGTAGGCCTTCGAGGTCGGCGCGGGCATCGCTGATCTCTCGTGCCGCAACGGTGCCGGTCAGAGCGGTCAGGCGGCGAACCCGTGCCTCGCCAATGACGATGAGCGCGTCGAGCTCGGCGATGCTGGCGCGCACGCCGACGCGATCCTGCGCGGCCATGATCGGCACGACGTATCCGAGCACCTCGCCGCGAGCGACACGCTGGCCCAGGGCCGGGAAGCCACCTTCCGGTGGTTCGATGCGGCCGGCCTCGGATGCCTGGACGCGGCCAGAAGCGTTGGGGTCCGCGACCACCAGTCCGGTGAGGTGGATGGTGACAGAGGCCTCGCCCAGCTCGGCAGGGCCGGTTCGCAAGCCCAGCAGGCGTTGGGAGGGCTTGGGCACGAAGATGCTGCCATCCGGCTGGCGGCGCGGTGCATCCAGGGGCTGCGCCCAGGACACCACGGGCAGGAGCAGGATCGCCGCCAGGGCCAGCACGGCCGGCGCAGCGGCCACACGCTCAGATATTGGCACGCCGGACGGCAACGCGTGGGGGCGCGTGCCGATTGCTGGCGGTTCGGCGACGACAAGCGGCGGCAATGGTCGTGGCGCGGCGGCGCGGCCGATGGCGACGCCGAACAGCAGCACGAGCAGCCCCGCCGCCCAGAGGTAGGGCTCGCGCAAAACTATCGAGAGCAGTTCCGGCGAAACGGGTGCTGCGGTCAGAGCCCCGGCCGCGGTGGGAACTTCAAGCGTCGCCGGCAGCAGGTCCATGTCCTCGCCAGCGGTGATGGTGAAGACCAGGTTCCGCCGGCCCGGTCGCTCCAGGGCGGGGTTGGCGAGGACATAGATCGCCTCACCGGCGCGGGTCGCCGTTCCGAGATCCTCGCCGTCGAGGGTGACCTGCACCGTGGCGCCGTCGATTGGCTCCGAAGTTGCGTGCCGGTCGAGGTAGAGCCAGAGGCGTCGATCCGGTCCCAGCACCGCCACGATCTCGAACAGGTCGGAGTGCGCCTCGGCGCGCGGTGCGGCGGCGGCCGGCGGCGCGGGTTCGTCGCCATGCGCATGGCCTTCGTGGCTGAAGGCAGGGCGAAGGCCCGGCGCGGCCAAGAGCGCGACGAGCAACAAGATACGAATCAGCACAGGCGCGCCCCCTGAGTCCTAACCACGACCACTTCAATCTGGCGGCGCAGGACGTCGTGGGCGTTGCCCGATCATGACAAAACATTGCAACGGAGGCGGCTAGCCCCCGGCGGAAGGTGAGTCATCCAGCGAGACTCGTCTCACAGACGCCAGAGCAGGTTGGATTCGGGTTCCCACCGCTGCTCCAGTCGGTTTCCCAACCTCGTTCTCCGGTCACGTGACAGGCGCTGCGAGGGCCAGGTTTGGCGGGCCTTTTGGCGTGTGGCTTGGGAATGCCCCGGGCCCAGAAGCCCATTCTCTCTCTCCACAGGGCCAATTCTCTCCGCACCTCGGGACTTGTGCGATTAGTTCCCAAGCTAATAGCCACTGATTTTGCACAAAACTCCCTGAAGTACCGGCGCTGATAGTTGCGCCCAGCTTCGCCCGCCGATGACAACCGGGGCTCAACTCCTGGCTTTGTTGCCCCCGAGCCTGGTCGCTTCTCAGCCGGCCAGATGACCGCGGACGTGCCCTTCGGACACCTTGCCGCATTACCCTTCGGGATTATTCGGCTGAAACGAAGCCGGCCTGCTCTCAGAGGCTGCTCGAAACGGGATCGGTATGAACGGCTTTGTGCTGGATGGCCGGCGTCGATCGTGATTCCAACGGGTTGCGACACCTGTGATGGAACTTCCGATGTGGACCCCGACCACCCGGCGGCAGCATAGCCG
>Ga0255334_1001460_pt1 | contig 10414 bp, 9 predicted proteins | sample EtOH5_35cm_T3_12_FD_202080 | JGI IMG/M metagenome (GOLD analysis project Ga0255334, IMG submission 202080) | Sandy soil microbial communities from University of British Columbia, Vancouver, Canada - EtOH5_35cm_T3_129 | ecosystem: Engineered > Artificial ecosystem > Sand microcosm > Unclassified ...
CGGTACCGTATGGGCGGGCGAAATTGATGATTGTATTCACCAAAACCACGTTTTCCGAGTACGCACAGATGCAAACGTATTGCTGCCACATTACTTGGCGTACTACTCAGAGTCATCCTTTGGCAAAAAGTACTTTCTACTGAGCTCCAAGCAATCCACTAATCTGGCTTCTATAAACTCGACTCAGCTAAATGCGTACCCAATAGCCTTCCCCTCCATCTGTGAGCAGGATGAAATAGTTCTGCGCTTGAGTGGGGTGAATCAGCGTATTAAAGCGATGAAAGCAGAAGCATCAAAGCTCAGATGTCAAAAACTCGGTCTGATGCAAGACCTGCTTACCGGCAAAGTGCCGGTGAAGGTCGATACCCCCAATCGAGAAGCTGCCCGTGCCTGATAGGCTGCCTGTCAATCTCGTTGACCTGCTGCGACAGCGCACGGTGGAAGGCGAGCGTATCGAATACAAGGCAGGCTGGAATCCGGACGCCATTATTCGCACGCTTTGCACCTTCGCCAATGACTTTTAAAATCTGGGTGGCGGTACGTGGTGATTGGGCAGGATTGTGATGCCAGGGCAGCCGCTATTGCCTTCGGTGGGTCTAGCCGACATTGCGGCCCGTTGCCTAGAAAGGACATTGCCCGAGCAACCCAACAGCCGGTTGCAACGGTACCGCCTAACAACCATAGGTCAGCACTGGTTGCAGGCCAATAGCCAAAGAAGCACACGATGAGTGAGTACAGCGAAGTCGAACAACCCTTTCTGCAGCAGCTGGCAGAACAAGGTTGGACGGTGATTGACCAAGGAGCAGGTATTCCGCAGAGCGCGCATGGCAGCTTGCGTACTCACTTTCGTCAATGGTTGTTGCCCGAAGTATTCAATAACGCCGTCCGGGCGAACAACCGCACAGATGAAGGTCTGCCGTGGCTGACCGATCGGCAGCTGGACGATTTACGCGGCCAAGTGTTGCGTCAGCCCAACCGCACACTATTAGAGGCCAACGAAGCGATTCAGGCTTTGCTGTTTAAGGCGCAGGTGGATGTGAATGAGCTGACTGGAGAGGCCGATCCTATAGTGCGGCTGATCGATTTCAAAACGCCTGAGAATAACCAGTTCCATGCCATCAATCAGTTCCGTATTGATACGCCAGGGTGCGTAAAGGACTTCATCATTCCGGACATTGTGCTGTTCGTGAATGGGATCCCCCTCGGAGTGGTGGAATGCAAAAAAGCCTCGCAAATCTGCGCCAACCCGATGCAGGAAGCATTCGTGCAACTACAGCGCTATATGCGCAAACGCCCGGAAACGCAAAGCGTTGGGCTGAAGGAGGGTGAACCGGGGCTGTTTCATAGCAACCTGCTACTGATCCGCAGCAGCGGTCTGCAAGCAGACTACGGCACCATTACCTCAGAGGCGGAGCATTTCTATACCTGGAAGACGCTCTATCCGCAGGACGATGCGGCACTCGAAGGATTAAACCCGCAGCAGCAACTGATCGCGGGAATGTTGAGTCGAGCCAACCTGCTGCAGATCCTGCGCACCAGTTCGGTAGTGATGGACACTGATGGTGGCCCTCGTGTGAAGGTGGTATGCCGCTACCAACAATTTCGTGCTGCGAACAAAATCATGGAGCGCTTGCGTAGCGGCTCCACGGCCATGGAGCGCAGTGGTGTGGTATGGCACACCCAAGGCTCGGGGAAATCTCTGACAATGGTGTTTCTGGCGCGGATGCTGCGGGCTAGCCGTGATCTTGCTGACTACAAGATTGTATTGGTCAATGATCGGCAAGATCTGGAAGAGCAGCTAGGAAAAACCGCCACGTTGATTGGTGGTCGGGTCAATGTGATCGAGAACCGTCAAGAGTTACGCCAGCACCTGGCCACAGACAGCTCCGACATCAATATGGTCATGGTGCACAAGTTTCAGGAGCACAAACAGATCCTGAGTAATACCGTGGCTGAGGCGTTGGGCACCTACTTGGCTATACCGGCAGGCAAGACTTTTGGTGTGGTAAACCCTTCGGAGCGGATCATCTTGATGATCGATGAGGCGCACCGAACTCAAAGCTCGGACCTGGGTGAAAACCTGTTTGAGGCTTTCCCCAATGCCACTCGCTTGGCTTTCACCGGCACGCCATTGCTGACCGAACGCCACGGTGAGCGCAAAACTCGAAAACGCTTTGGTGAGTACATCGACACTTACCGGCTGATGGATGCGGTCAAGGATGGCGCCACCCTGCAGATTTTGTACGAGGGTAAAACGGCCGATAGTGCGCTGAATGAAAAGCATGCTTTTGATCAGGCCTTTGAGGACCTGTTCCGCGACCGCAGCGAAGAAGAGCTGCTGGCGATCAAAAAGAAGTATGGCGCTACCGGTGACATCCTGGAGGCCGAGAACCGCATCAACGCGATTGCCCGCGACCTAGTTAAGCATTACGTCGACAACATCTTGCCCAACGGTTTTAAGGCGCAGGTGGTGTGCCACTCCAAGCTGGCATGTATGCGCTATCAAAAAGGTATCAATGCGGCGTTGAACGAGCGCATCAAACAAGAAAAGGCCCGGTCATTGCCTGACGCAGAACTGATCCGACGGCTGAGTTTTTTGAAAACCGCCGTCGTGGTGTCTTCAGACGGTACTAACGAGGCGGCGTTCATCACTGATGCGCGCAAGCAGGCCGTGCGAATGAACGCGGTTGATAACTTCTGCCGTAGCTTCGATTTTGACGATCCGGACAAAGAGCACACCGGCATCGCGTTTCTGATCGTCTGCGACATGCTGCTGACGGGCTTCGATGCGCCCATCGAGCAGGTGATGTACATCGATAAGAAACTGCGCGAGCACACCTTGCTTCAAGCCATTGCCCGTACTAACCGGGTCAAGAGGGGCAAACAGCGTGGCTATATTGTCGATTACATTGGATTGGCCAACCATCTGACCGATGCGCTGACACTGTACGCGGCCAGTGATGAGCTACAAGAGCTGCAGGACGGTATGCAAAACATTACCTCCGAGTTGCCGGTGTTAGAGGAGCGTTATCAGCGTTTACTGCAACATTTCACAACCTTGGGTGTGAATAACATCAAGGCCTTTGTCACGGGCGCTTTGCTCACATTGGATGCGGATGCAGCGGTGGTGCATGAGGCCGTCAAGGCCCTGAAGGATGAAAAACAACGAGCGGATTTCGAGGTTTACCTCAAGAAATTTTTGATGAGCCTGGACATCATTTTGCCCCATTCGTCTGCACAGCCCTACCGCGTCCCGGCCAAGCGTTTTGGCTATATCCTGCAAGTCACCAAGGAACGCTACAAAGACTCCAGCCTCGATTTGGGCAGCGCTGGTGAAAAAGTGAAGGCGTTAATCAACAACCACTTAATCAGCCTGGGAATCAACCCAAAGATTGAACCGGTGGAGCTATTAGCCGAGGACTTCCTGGAGAAACTCAATGCCCATGCGGGTAAAAACAGTGAGGCCAAGGCCAGTGAGATGGAGCATGCCATCCGTAAGCATTGCACTGTCCATCATGATGAGGATCCATCCTTCTTCAAGAGCCTATCGGAAAAGGTTGATGCCCTTATTGAGAAGCACCACGACGAGTGGGATTTGTTGGCGGAAAAGTTGACCGAACTTAGAAACCAAGCTATCGGCGGCCGTCAGCAGGGCGAAGAGGGGATGAGTAAGGAGGTGACGACCTTCTACGAGCATATTGTCCAGGTTGGCTTTCCAAACGGCACGGTTGAAGGTGGGGATAAACCCAAGTTCAAGGCGTTGATGGGCGTTACGGTGGAGATTTTGCAGGAAACGATTGCCAGCATCGATTTCTGGCAAAATCCGGACAAACAAAAGCGTGTTCGAGGACTGCTCAAGGCTGAAATCACTAAAGCGGGCATCGAGGAACTCAAGCAGAATCGTGAACGCGTGGCAATTGAAGTCATGAAATTGGCCAAGAACCGTCATGATGAGCTAATCCGAGCCCTCCGCCGTGGAGACGCATAAAATGCAACTTCGTCAGGTTCGAGACATCGAGTATCAGTTACTGCCAGGCTCAGACCGCCAGACTACAGATATCGTGATTGAGCGAGATGGTTTGATCACCGTGCGTCCACCCAGGTGTATGACCCCTGAGCAGGTGGATGAAACCGTACTCAGCAAACGTATGTGGATCTATCGCAATCTTGCCGATTGGCGTGACCTCAACGCCACTCGCGTGACACGTGAGTGGGTCGGTGGCGAGTCTTTTCTGTACCTGGGCAGCAGCTATCGCTTGCAGCTGGTGCAAGAGCAGGATGAGTCCCTAAAGCTCAAGGATGGACGGTTCTGCCTATTGCGGTCCGTTGTAGAAACGGGGGGGCACGAGATTGCGCAGCAGACCTTTGAATCATTCTATAAGGAAAAAGGCCTTGCCCGGCTGAGCAAGCGGGTCGCTTTCTTCGCCAGCAAGGTGGGGGTGACGCCGGGCAATGTTCACGTCAAAGATATCGGTTACCGCTGGGCATCCTGTCTGAAAAACGGAGATTTGCATTTTCACTGGAAGTGCCTGATGGCTCCGCTGACCATCATTGACTACATAGTCGTTCATGAGTTGTGTCACTTACATCATCGCGATCATTCTGATGCGTTCTGGAACGAGGTCGACAAGGTGCTGCCCGATTATCGCGACCGGAAAGAGTGGTTACGGGGACGTGGTGCTGGTCTGGACCTTTAACGAGTAAGCGAAAATTTACCTTTCATGCAAGTTGCCGTGTCAGCGTGAATCGCCAAGCCGGTGGCTCCAGGTCTCTTCTCTCCCCAGGCGTCTAAGGATCAGTAATACGCTCTGGCGGTATCGGTATCGGCTCACATTGGCATGGTCTTTCAAGTGATAGCGAAGGAACCAGTTCACATGCTTGAGTTGCCAACTCCAAGGGTTATTACGCTTCCAGCGTTGCTTGATGGCAACCTGCATTATCTGAGCTTGTTTGATGTGACGCTGCCGAGTGGCATGTGAGCCGTTGAGCACCCCGCAGAGAAATAGCTCCATGTCGAAGGGGTTAGTCATTTCCGGCCTCCAATATAGGCAGATACCACATCGATCCGGTTATGGCCCAGTTCGATACTGATCTGTTGTCGGGCCGTGCGATCACGCTCGCGATCCTGCTGATAGCCATCACCGTCGTTTACCGGGGCGGAGTGGCCGGTGATTTGTTCATAGCGTTCACAGGCGTAGGCTGCGCGTAGCTCGTGAAAGCCCTTGAGGTGGAGTTCGTGTAGGAGATCTCTTGCTGGACGTACCGTTTGCCGTATGAACTGTTTGTAGCTTTCGTTACGAGCCAGCAGGTTGCGGCTTCCGGAAGGGGATGTGCTGCGGGCGATTTTGAGTGCAGCTCTGACTTGCTCTGTCGCGGGAATCCAGCGTGGGGCCGATGCACCTGATCGGCCACCTTTGGTCCCATCTTGAATGTTGATCCGGCCGAGTCGTTCGGCTTCCCGTTGCAACCTGGGCAGGTCGGCCAAGATAGCTTCACGCAAACGCATCCCGGTTTCTCGGGCCAGGTGCACGATCGCGCAGACTCGATGTTGTCCCTGATCGCGGAGTGCCTGAGTAATGCGTTCAATGTGCTGCCGATCCTGGCCTTGTGCCGTGACAGTTCGGACAGTCGAGCACTGCAGGCCTAGCGCCTGGCTCGGGCTCGGGACTTTCACATACTGATCACTGCGCAGCGCCGCGAGTGTGCGGTTGACGCTGGACAATCGGTTTTGCGCGGTGGCGATGCTGAGGTCGCCGTGGTCGATTTGCTGACGCAGGTACTGGGTATAGTTGAGCAGCGTCTGCCGATCGATTTGCCGTGCATCGTTGTAGCCAGGGCCTTGAGCGGACCGGCACCACTTAACGAACGCCAGCCAACGATCACTGTGGGCTTTGACCGTGGCGAAATGGCCACCGCCGAACAGATCCTTGAGCGCCTGCGGACCGGCGTAGCTCAGTTGGCGACCATAACCAAAGTTGCGACCGTCACGCCTGCTGACCAGGGCCATCCTGGAGCTCCTTCGCCTGTTGGCGTAGGTAAGCCAATAGCTCGCGCCATTGGCCATTCACTGGGGGGAGTTGGCCCCAGTCACTGGGACGAAAACACAGCCGGTTGTCCAGGCAGAACAACTCGGCACCTTCCTGGTGTAGGCACTCAATCAGATCCCTGATGTGTAAGCGGTCCCCTTGGTTTTTGGCGACAGCGGCGACAGTGGCGACAAGCCCCGTGGTACCTGACGTGGAGCGTGGCGACAAAGTGGCGACAGGGGTGGCGACAAGTTGTAAATGATGAGCGTTTTTCGCCTGGGCGCGCCGGTTGCGTAGGGCTTCATTGAGTCGAAACATGGCGCACCTCGAAGGAGTGTCCGTCGGTGCCCAGCCATTGATGAGTGATCAACTCGACCAACAGGGCCAACGTGTGATGGCTGCTTTTGCGGGCGAAGCGCGGGCCGTTGCGCAACAGATCTCGAACCGTGAAACGGCACCACTGTTTTTCCTGCAACCAACGCAGCAGCCGATCGGCTTCTTCCCGCTGGGTGTTGATTGGTTCCTGCTCGGTCAGCCGTTGGATCTCGGTCAGGTAGTAATCCATCAGCGAGGAAGCGCGCTGGATATGGGTGGCCTCGACCAGTTCGTGGTCTTCCAGTACTGCAAAGAGGCCGGCGATCCGTAGCAGATTGTCCGCGGCCTTGGAGGCGCTGGGACGCACGTTGGCCAGTTCGTCGAACTCGCCCAGTTGGGCTTCGATGGTGTCATGCAGGTTGATCCAAGTTTGCCGGGCGAGACTTCTCAGGGGCAGGACTTTGGGGTGTAACGCGCCATCGCTGCCGATCGCCCAGGGGCGTTGCAGCAGGTCGGTGATTCGTTGGGTATAGCGTTTGAGGCTGATGTCTTGGGTGAGATCCACCGGCCGATAAAAACGCTGTCCGGCCAAGCTCTGTGGCCAGGTGATCAAGCAGCGGGCGAAGATGCCTTGGCCGTTGAGCAGCGGATCCTTGAGCAGTTGCCCAGCCAAATAAGGCTGCAGCATCAAATGCAGACTCAATCGACGGTCATAGGCGCGCAGGCTTTCTCCTGCCATGGAACGAGAGCGATCGATGGGGTTGCCGTCCCACAGCGAGGACAGAGTGGTCACGGCCTTGAGGCGGTTGTCCCGGCTCATGGTGCTGCTGCCGAGGAATTGGCCGCCCTCATCGCTGAACAGCCCCATGCTGGGCAGACCCAAGCACAGGCTTTTGGTCAGGGCTTCGATGGTCGGTTCGCTGCTGATCAGCCTTGGTGCTACGGGCTCTGGCTCTATCTGGATTGGTGTGTCGGTGTGGCGATCGATCATTGCCATCTGCTTCTGAGATTGCGCAAGTGTGGCGCGATAGCGACTGAGTTTTTCGCGGTAGGCCTGCCATTGCTGGCGTTCCCATTCGCGGGCCGGTTGCAATGCCAGCTTATCCACCGCCGTCTTGCGATCACCGGAAGCCGCAATGGTGAGCAGGTACAGCGACAGCGGATAGACCCTCCCATCCAGCTGCACATTGGCATGCCCCTGAGTGGCCAAAGCCGAGGTCGCGAGCACCGATTGCGCGGCCATGGCCTGCGGCACACCCATCACTTCAGCCATGCGTTCGACTGCCGGCCCCAGCAGATCTCCGAGGGCCGCCACCGGATAATCTAATGGCGTCGGGTTGGCCTCCAGCAGGGGTTGCGGCGGCAAGCTCCAGGTTGATGGCAGCATCATCTGTCTCCTGTTCAGCAGTTGTTTCCCTCACTCTCCCGCCACGGATGTTGAGTGTTATCAGGGATAAAGGCCCCTGCGACCTGTGAGGGTGTTCACTGACGCGGAACGGACGACTCTGTACGACCAAGAGCGCGGGCATTTCCCATCGATCTGGCCTCCTGAACGCATCCGAGAATGCGGGCGGGTGGAGGCTGCACCGGCTGACGAATCCGGTACCGCGAGATCATGGGCGAGAGGAGGGCATCATCGTCGCGAGCGGGGCATGCCTGACTGTCAGTCAGGTGCAGCCTGTCCTGGGCTGCGGCACCGTCGCCAGCGATAATGCGAGACGTGTCGAATCGGTTTTGTCACGCCGATTGTCGCGCGGTGAGTTGCCGCAGAGCCCGACCAGGCGTGGGCTGCAGCAGGGTGATGAGCGCCCGTCTCTTTCCAGAAGAAAGAGACGGGCGCAGTCTGGCGCAGCGAGATGAGCCGAGGGAGGAGGTTGCTGCATGGCAGAAGTGACGAAACAGGCCGTCTGCGGCACGGACACTTTGGAGCAGTGGGCATCCATCACAAGGGTGTTGTGATCGTGCGAGCCACCGGATGCTGATCGCACTTAGGATTGAACCACCACGCTGTGGCGTAGCCTTGAAGGTTCGGGCTACCTGGGCGGGTGCTGTCGATGACAGCGATCCATGCGCCAGTAACTACGCTTGTGAATAAAATCGGTCAAGCTTTTAACCGACACCGGCGGCAAAAGTGGCGACTGTCGCCACAGGTGTCGCCAGCCTCAAAGCCACGGCGGACGGGGCTTGTCGCCGCTGTCGCCGCTGTCGCCAGTTTCCGTACCAACTAGCCGTTCGGCGGTAGGAGGAGTGGTAGGTCAATCCACTGTCATTGTTACTATGAGTCCCGCGGAGATGCGATGCAGTTAGAGCGCTTGAATATTGTGGCGATCTTGATATCGCGAGGTTAAATCTCCGGCAAGCGGCGTGAGCAAGCTCACTTGGCCGGAGCTTTATGAGTAAAGCGCAAAGAGCCAGACGTGTATCTGGCCCTTCACCCTTATGCATCAAAACGGCTGGGTGTGGGCGGCGGTGCAAAGGATTGCAACTGCGCCAGGCGTTGTTGCAGCCGGAGCAGGAAACCCGCTTCGAAGGCGTCCCGGCAATCACCCGCCCAATGTCTTTTACGATGGTGGGAAAGAACCCACCACAGGGGGATTTCCGACGAGTCCTCCAGCCATTGTTCTGCACATCGCACGCCTTCCTCGATCATGGGGGCGAAGTCGCTGCCCCAAGGCGTTCGCATGCTGGGTCTGTCATCCGCTGCGGGAATCGAGTAGTACTCTTTATAATTCCGCTTCGCGCGTTCGGGGGGGCGCCCCAGTAACCGTTGGAAGGCCATGTCATACAGCACGGCCGCATCGTCCAGCAGTTCAACCACCAAATTTTGTTGTTCCGTGGCGTGCAAAATCAGGCTCTGAGCGCCGTTCAGGCGAAGCCAAGCGGATCGGCACAGCGTAGCGGCGGCCTCTTCTTGGCTCAGTGATGAGGTATCAATGGTTTTAGGCTTGGGCAGGCTGCTCAGTAGGGAATGATCAAACATGGGGAAATCCTCCCTGCTGGATCACGACAATGCCTAACGACGACGGGTGGGGCGCGGGCATAAAAGGGGGATAGGACATTTTCCTTATCTCCTCGGACGGTTAAGGAACCATCCACCCCTTCGTTCTGACACAAAGGGGTGGCGGACCGTACGGGAGTCAGAAACCGGCGTCCGAGGGAACCGGCCAGGCCGAAGCCTGTCCCGCACGGACCGCCATAGAAAAGCAGCAGCTAAGCCTTTGTAAGCACTTTCTACTAGCTATGGCGCTATGCGCCTCGAACGAATCAGGTTCTGACACCTGGCCGCGGGATTGACCGCGGCGACAAAAGCCTAATCGGTAACCGTTCTGGAAACAAGGATTGAGGTAACGGCGAAATGTGGGCGACGGTGTGGCTATTGAGTTACGTCCATTCCGTCACCCATTGTTTCCGACTGATCAAACGGCTGCCTAGCTATGCGAAGGCGCATTCCGAGGCTTGGTTGCGACACTCAATGTGCCGTAGTTTCTTAATCCGTTCGGTAGGCTCTAGTAGATGGCGGGTGCTGGATGGAGAGTGGGGCGGATGATTGGGTCGCTCGAAAATCTGGGGATACCCAAATGACTACTTTAAGTATCGTTACCTTTCATCTGATGGAGACCACTTGTAAGGATGAGGTGGCTTTGGTGTGGGCTTTACAACGCACAACGATCCATCGTTAGTGAAAGAACTAGCATTAATTGTTGAATATTTTTTTGCCATAGATTTGGCATCGGAAATAATGTTCTCTTGCTTTACAATCTCCCCCATCGCCAGCATCTCATACCCCTTTACCTGTGCTAGCTGCGACTCGACCCCATTGATTTGAGTAACGAGGTTGTACCCGATGTTGCATCCATCCACCTGTTTTCTTACGTCGCTGGAAGCTACCAACTGAGCGGCATTGGAAAGCTTTGCATTGATATCGTTCTTGGATGCTTCGTAACCGTCTAAAGCGACCTTGCCTTTAGTGATCCGATCGTTGGTCACGAGAGCTAACTCGTCATTTATACGCAGCATATCAATGAGCGCGGTCTGGTAGGGTTCCCACTTGTAGGAGTTGAACCACCCACCCT
>Ga0255334_1001461_pt1 | contig 10412 bp, 5 predicted proteins | sample EtOH5_35cm_T3_12_FD_202080 | JGI IMG/M metagenome (GOLD analysis project Ga0255334, IMG submission 202080) | Sandy soil microbial communities from University of British Columbia, Vancouver, Canada - EtOH5_35cm_T3_129 | ecosystem: Engineered > Artificial ecosystem > Sand microcosm > Unclassified ...
ATTCAACAACAAGCCATCCCTTTAGTACTTGAAGGTCGCGATTTATTAGCCGCCGCCCAAACAGGCACCGGCAAAACAGCCGCATTTACCCTGCCAATACTACAAAAATTGGCGACGGGCACGGCCAAGGTGCCGCGCGCCCTGATCCTGGTACCGACGCGTGAATTGGCCGCTCAAGTGGCCGAATCTGTACGCAGTTACGGTCGTCACATGAATCTAAAATCAGCGATGATTTTTGGCGGTGTCAGTATCAATCCTCAGATTGATCTGCTGCGTCGCGGTGTCGACATCATCATCGCTACCCCAGGTCGCCTGCTGGATCATTTACAACAACGCACTGTGAATCTTTCGGCTATCGAAATATTAGTGCTGGACGAAGCCGATCGTATGCTCGACATGGGCTTTATCCGCGACATCAAACGCCTGATTACTGTGATCCCCAGACAGCGACAGACTTTGCTGTTTTCGGCCACCTTCAATCCGGAAATCCGCAGCCTGGCAGAAAGCCTGCTTAAGAATCCGGCCTCTGTGGAAGTTGCCCCACGCAACTCCACAGTCGAGAGTATTACCCAGCGCGTCCACCCGATAGACAAAGCCCGTAAAACCGCGCTTATTGCTCACTTGGTCAAGACCGGTGATTGGCATCAAGTGCTGGTTTTTACTCGCACTAAACACGGCGCTAATCGTCTGGCTGATCAGCTGGCCGAGACCGGCATCGATACGGCAGCCATTCATGGCAATAAGTCGCAAAATGCTCGCACCAAAGCCCTGGCCGACTTCAAAAGCGGTAAAGTCCGCCTGCTGGTCGCCACCGACATCGCCGCACGCGGCATCGATATTGATCAGCTGCCGTATGTGATTAATCACGAGCTGCCCAACGTGCCTGAAGATTACGTCCATCGTATCGGTCGTACCGGCCGCGCCGGACACACCGGAGAAGCGGTATCGCTGGTTAGTGGTGAAGAGCGCGGTCTGCTCAAAGATATTCAACGGTTGTTACGCCGGGATATTCCGGTCGTCACGGTGCCCGGTTTCGAGCCGGGCTCAAGGCTGTTGCCCGATGAAGTGTATCGTCCCGCTGCACCCTCAAGCCCAACCAGAAACACACGAGCGCCTGATAACCGGAATCGTCCGGCGGCGGCGGGCTATGCTCGTCGCGATAACGGCAACCATCAGCGCAGCAACCGGCCCACCGGGTCCGGGTCATACTCACGTGATGGTAACGCAGGAAAAGCCTGACCGCTCTCCTTCCTGGCGTAGTTACTCAGGCCTCGTCACAACCGACGGGGCCTGAGAATTAACTATTAAGTTGTTTGGTATAAGACGTTGTCTTTTGGGTGAACGCCGGCTTAACAGCCATCGGTGCATAACGCACTTCCAGCGCTGCCGAACCCAACCAGCCAGTCAGCATTCGCCAAAGCTCACCGGTTAAATTGACGCGCCATTCCTCTGGCAAAGCAATCAAGGTTCGTGCCTGATCGTTTTGATGCACTACGGTGACCTGGCAACGCCCCCCTCGATACGGGCTAAGCTGATGCGCCAACTCCGCAACTGCGGTTGACCCCTGCAAATTTTCTGGCCAATACAGTCGCAATTGAATCGCCGCCGCTTCGCGGGCTTCGTCCAAATCCATCATGTGTTTGGGCTGAAGGCGAAAACCGCCCGAGTACTCGTCAAAACTAAGATTGCCTTCAACTATCAACAGCGCTTCTTTGTTGATCAGGTGTTTGTAGCGTTGGAACGGCTCCTCAAAAACCGGAACTTCTATCCGGCCACTGCGATCATCCAAGGTGATGAAGACTCGCTTACCCGCCTGACGGCGCAACCCTACCACCAGCCCAGCCAGCGTCGCTTCTTTGCGCGGACCACGGCCGGTGCTCTCCGGGGCGGGCATTAGGTCGGCTGTCAAATCGGCAATTCGGCCGCTGATCAAACCGCGTAGTTCGGTTTCGTACGCCGTGATGGGATGCCCGCTGAGATACAACCCCAGGGTCTCCTTCTCCGCCCGTAATTTCTGCGCCTCTGTCCATTCCGGCAACGGCAGTTCGACGGCGGCATCGTTGGGCGATGCGTTGCTATCGCCCAGCGCCATGCCAAACAGATCATCCTGCCCGACGGTCTGATCACTGATTTGTTGCTCGGCCTGCTTAATCGCCGAATCAAGCCAGGCGGCTAAGCTGGCACGATTCGGCCCCAGGCCATCCATCGCGCCGGCGCCGATCATCGCTTCCGTAACGCGACGGTTGGCCTTGCGTAAATCTACCCGGCGGCAATAGTCATAAATGTCTTTGTACGGGCCGTGGTCACGCCGCTCTGCGGTAATACCTTCAATGGCGCCCAGCCCGACTCCTTTGATTGCTCCTAAGCCATAACGAATGGTTTTTATATCAACCGCAGCAAAGGCGTATTCGGAGAAGTTAACATCCGGCGGCAGGATGGTCAGTGTCATCCGCTCGCACTCCTCGACCAGTGTCACCACCTTGTCGGTGTTGTCCATATCCGCAGACAGCACTGCCGCCATAAACTGGGCGGGATAATGGGTTTTTAGATAAGCGGTCTGATAGGACAACAAGGCGTAGGCGGCCGAGTGCGACTTGTTGAAGCCGTAACCCGCAAACTTCTCCATCAGATCAAAAATGTGAGTGGCCGTGCCTTCATTTACACCATTGGCTTTTGCGCCGGTTACGAAAACCTCCCGCTGTTTGGCCATTTCTTCGGGTTTTTTCTTGCCCATGGCGCGGCGTAATAAATCGGCGCTGCCCAGGGTGTAGCCGGCCAGCACCTGAGCAATCTGCATCACCTGCTCCTGATACAGGATGACGCCGTAAGTAGGCTTGAGAATCGGCTCTAAAGCGGGATGGGGATAATCCACCCGGGCGCGGCCATGCTTGCGGTTGATGAAGTCATCCACCATGCCCGATTGCAGTGGACCGGGCCGGAATAAGGCGACCAGCGCAATGATGTCTTCGAAGCAATCGGGCTGAAGGCGTTTAATCAAATCCTTCATGCCGCGTGATTCCAACTGGAAGATCGCCGTCGTTTCATGGCGCTTAAGCAAAGCGAAAGTGGGCGCGTCGACCAGAGGTAAGCGGCGGATATCTAAGGCGAGTTCGCCACTAGCTAATCGAGTTTTATTAATTGCCGCCACCGCCCAATCAATAATGGTCAGCGTGCGCAGGCCAAGAAAATCGAACTTCACCAAACCGGCGGCTTCTACGTCGTCCTTATCGAACTGCGTCACCAAACCCTCACCGCCTGCCTCACAATACAGGGGCGTAAAATCCGTCAGCTCGAAGGGGGCAATCACCACACCACCGGCGTGTTTACCGGCGTTGCGCGCCAAACCTTCCAGGGATTTGGCCAGATCGATGAGACTTTGTACTTCCTCATCCTCGCGATAAAGCCGGCCCAGCTCGGGCTCTTGCTCCAGCGCTTTATCCAGCGTGATACCCAATTCAAAAGGGATCAGCTTGGCAATGCGATCAACAAAGCCATAAGGATGCCCCAGTACCCGGCCGACATCACGGATCACCGCTTTTGCCGCCATACTACCGAAGGTGATGATTTGTGAGACTTTTTCGCGACCATAACGATGCGCCACATAGTCGATAACGCGATCACGCCCTTCCATGCAAAAATCGACGTCAAAGTCGGGCATGGACACGCGCTCTGGGTTAAGGAAGCGCTCGAACAGCAAATCGTAGGCCAGCGGATCCAGATCGGTGATCTCCAGCACGTAGGCGACCAGCGACCCCGCGCCGGAACCACGGCCCGGACCAACCGGCACGCCATTATCACGCGCCCACTGGATAAAATCGGCGACGATCAAGAAGTAACCAGCAAAACCCATGCTTTCGATCACGCCCAGCTCTCGCTCCAGGCGCTCGTCATAAACCCGGCGTTGCTCGGAGAAGTCCGCTGCGTTCACATCAAGCAAATCGACTAATCGCCGCTCCAACCCGCGAACGGACAACTCGCGCATATACGATGCGGCGGTATACGCTTCGGGTACCGGAAAGACCGGCAACACACTGGAGCCCAAGTTGACGTGCAGATTACAACGGCGGGCGATCTCCACACTGTTTATCAGCGCCTCCGGCAAATCGGCGAATAACTCGGCCATTTCCTCAGGGGTACGTAAATATTGTTGAGCGGAGTAGGCGTGGGGTCGGCGCGGATCGTCTAACGTATGGCCGCTATTGATACAAACGCGAACCTCGTGAGCCTGATAGTCACTGGCGTCTAAAAAGCGAACATCGTTGGTGGCCACCACCGGCACACCCGCAGTTTCGGCCAAAGCCACCGCTGCCTGGATATAAGCCTCCTCATCCGGGCGATCAGTTCGAGTCAGCTCCAGGTAATACGCATCGGGAAACATCTGCTGCCAAAAGGCCAATCGCTGCGCCGCATCCTCCTGACGGCCCGCCAGCAAAGCCCGGCCGACATCACCCTCTCGCCCGCCTGATAAAGCAATCAACCCCTCGTTGGCACCCTCCAGCCAAACGCGATTCAGCACCGGCGCGCCCAAGCGCTGCCCGTCCACATAAATCCGCGTCACCAACCGAGTTAGGTTTTTATAGCCTTGCTGACTACGGCATAACAAAGTCAGCCGGCTGGGCGGCTCGCCCTCGCCTTCGTAGATGAGCAAATCCACCCCAACGATAGGTTTGATACCCGCCTTCTGAGCTGCGGTGACAAACTTAACCAAAGCGAATAAATTGACGTGATCGGTAATCGCCACTGCCGGCATACCCGCCGCAGCGACCCGATCCATCAAGGCGTCAATCTGAACAACACCGTCCACCAGCGAATATTCACTGTGCATACGCAAATGCACAAAACTTTGGTTTAGCATTTTGGCTCACCCGCTCTATGAACCGCCGCTACCGGCGCAAAGCTCTGCCGATGGATGGGCGTGGCGCCAAGATCAACCAAGGCTTTCATGTGTTCCACCGTGCCGTATCCCTTATGTTTGGCAAACCCATAGCCGGGATAACTCACCTCCATCGCCATCATTTCTTCGTCTCGCGCTACTTTGGCCAAAATTGAGGCGGCGCTGATCGGTGCATGCAAAGCATCACCGCCGACAAATGCCCTGGCTGGGCAAGGCAACACGGGCAAGTGCTTACCGTCCACCCAGACTTCTTCAGGCAGCATCGGCAAACTGGCAACCGCGCGGCGCATCGCCAGCATCGTCGCCTGGAAGATATTTAGATGATCAATCTCGCCGACCTCTGCTCTGCCTAATGCCCAACCCATCGCCGATTCACGGATGATGACAGCCAACGCCTGACGGCGCTTTGCACTGAGTTTTTTGGAATCCGCCAAGCCAAAAATAGGCCGCGCAGGATCAAGAATGACCGCCGCCGTCACCACCGGCCCGGCCAGCGGGCCACGGCCCACTTCGTCGACCCCGGCGATCAGTCTATTGTCCCTGGCGACCACCCTGTTCATCACTTTCCCTGCCCTAAGCGATTTATCCAACGTCGATTGTAGTCCACTTCGGCAGTCTCAAACACCACTGCAAACGTGAATTTACCCAAGCCTCGTGCGGCTTTAGGCACGATAAGCTCTCAACTGTTGGACAAGTTGAAAAAATAAAGCCAAGCTAAACTAGGAGTTGCGGGACGGGATTTTATTAGGTAATGCAAGAAATAAAAGGCCCGGCGTTTTCACGTCGGGCCGGATTCGGTGCGGTACCATAAAAGGTACCTACCTTATTGCAGTAACGGCTCTCACCCCGGAAAACTACAACAGCGTAGAGCATAACGGAGAACAAACAGAATGCCAACACATGGCTGCAACGCGGCGCCCTATACCCTCGGCCTGGATATCGGTATTGCATCCGTAGGGGCTGCACTCTTAGCAGAAGACCACATTATTGCTTTGCATGTACGTACTTTCGACAAGGCAGAGACGGCCAAAGAGGGTGAGTCGCTCAACAAAATCCGTCGCGACTCACGCCTGACGCGCCGCCGTATCCGTCGCCGAGCCCATCGTCTGTTGCGCCTGCGCCGCCTATTCAAACGAGAAGGATTACTCACCGACAACCTGCCGGAACTGCTGACCATCCCCGATAAAAGTCCCTGGGATCTGCGAGCCGAAGGTCTGGACCGCCTACTCACCCCGCAAGAATGGGCGGCCACGCTGTATCACCTGGTCAAGCATCGCGGCTTCCAATCCAATCGCAAAAGCGAAGCCAAGGCCGATGAAAAAGCTGGCCAGATGTTGAGTGGTGTGACTCGCAACAAAGTACTGATGCAAGAAAAAAACTACCGCACTATTGGTGAGTTGGCAGCAAAAGATCAAAGCTTTGCGGCCCATAAACGCAACAAGGACGGTGATTACAGCCACACCTTTGCCCGCGCAGACCTGGAAGCAGAACTGGCCCGACTGTTCACCGATCAGCGCCAGCAAGGCAACTTGCACACTCAAGAAAATTTTGAGCAGGCAATCCATGACTTGCTAATGGCCCGCAAGCCCACGCTTTCAGGCGATAATCTGCTGAAAATGATCGGTAAATGTACCTTTGAAAAAGCAGAGTTTCGCGCTCCCAAGGCGAGTTATCGTGCCGAACGTTTTGTCTGGCTCAGCAAACTGAACAACCTGAAGATTGCCTTCTCGGGGGAAACCCGCCCGCTGACGAATCAGGAACGGCAACAACTGATCAATCTGCCGTATACCAAAAGCAAATTGACGTTCAAACAGGTACGTAAGGAACTCGCGCTGCCCGAACATGCGCGGTTCAATCTGCTTTCCTATCGGCAGGACACGAAAGGCAAGGACAAAGACCCGGAAGACACCGCATTCTTTGAACCCAAGCACTACCACAAACTGCGCAAGGCCTATGAGGATGCCGGGCTGCATACCCAATGGCAGCGGGATGCTTTTGATGCCGATAAGCTGGACACACTTGCCTATGCCCTGACCTGCTTCAAGGATGACACCGAATCGCGGGGATGGCTCGCCGCAGCCGGCATAGAGCCCGCCGTTATCGACGCAGCGCTGGAAATTTCGTTTGATCAGTTTATCCAGCTCTCGCAAAAGGCCCTGAAAAATCTGCTGCCGTTTATGGAGCAGGGCCAGCGTTATGACGAGGCCGCCACCAGCGCTGGCTATAACCACAGCAAGCCCGATGGCGATCAGGTCCGCGGCCGTTATCTGCCGGCACCGGACAAAAGTATCATCATCAACCCGGTGGTGTATCGGGCACTGAACCAGGCTCGCAAACTGGTCAATGCCCTCGTGCGCGAATATGGCCCGCCAGCCGCCATCAATATCGAGCTGGCACGTGATCTTTCCAAACCATATGATGAACGGCGCAAGATAGAAAAAGAACAAAAAGAATTTCAGGAAGAAAAGGCCAAGTCACGCGCCGCCTTTGTGACGCAATTCGGCTTCGAACCCAAAGCTCTCGATTTGCAAAAATGGCGACTCTACCGGGAGCAGGACAGCCAGTGCGCTTATAGTCTCAAGCCCATTGATACCCACCGCCTGTTTGATGTCGGCTACACCGAAATAGACCATGCGTTGCCCTATTCCCGCAGCTATGACAACAGCCAGAACAACCAGGTGTTGGTGCTCACTGCAGAAAACCGCAACAAAGGTAACCGCACGCCCTATGAATATCTGGATGGCGCCAGTGAGAGCGAGCGCTGGCAACGCTTTGAAGCCGCTGTCATGGCCAACAAGAAAATCCGCCTGGCCAAACGCAACCGGCTATTGCGGAAAAATTTCGGTGCCGAGGAGGCCCAGGAATTTCGTGACCGCAACCTGAATGACACCCGCTATATCTGCAAGGAATTTAAGCGCATGGTGGAAACCAATCTAGCGTGGCACCCACAGGCCGAGGACAACGAGCGTTGCGTGGTTCTCGCCGGTCAATTAACGGCATTACTTCGCGCCCGCTGGGGGTTGGTCAAAATACGTGAAGATGGCGACCTTCACCATGCCCTGGATGCCGCTGTTATTGCCGCTGCCAATCGCAAGCTGGTCAAGCGCATGGCCGATCATTCCCGGCGCAAGGAGCTTGAACATGTACGCGATCAGCACTTCGATCCAGAAACCGGCGAAGTGCTTGACCTGGCCGCGTTACGCCAAATCGAAGACAGATTCCCCACTCCCTGGCCGGACTTCCGGCAGGAATTGCTGGCGCGGCTGGGGCCGGAGCCAACGATGGCACTTTCTGCCTGGAGCGACTATCCACTCAAGGACATCACGCCGGTGCGGGTTTCCCGAGCACCGACCCGACGCGGTCTAGGCGCAGCCCATCAAGAAACTATCCGCTCCGTACGCGGCAACAATGAATCCGCCGTTAAGACACCGCTGCAAAAGCTGACCCTGAAGGATATCCCCAACATTGTTGGCTTTGAGCGCGACACCGCCCTGATTGATGCCATTCGCGAACGCCTGGAAGCATTCGGCGGCGATGGCAAAAAAGCCTTCGACGCCAAGCAGCCAGCACTGCGAAAACCCTCGAAAGATCCGGCCAAGGCGCCGATCATCCGCAGCGTAAAACTACGCGATACCCAGAAGAGCGGCCTGCCTGTACGGGGTGGCATCGCCAATAACGGCAGTATGATTCGTGTCGATATTTTCAGTAAGGGCGGCAAGTTTTATCCCGTGCCTTTGTATGTGGCGGATGCAGCAAAAGCGGAGTTGCCGAATCGTGCGGTGGTTGCGTACAAGCCGGAAGAGGCGTGGCCAGTTATGGATGATAGTTATGTGTTTCTGTTCAGCTTGCATCCGAATGATTGGGTGGCACTATATTACAAAAATGCACCGACACGTGAGGGATACTATGCGGGTTTGAATCGGGCAACCGGCGCAATAGATATTTGGTTGCATGATCGAAATCAAAGCCAAGGTAAAAAAGGGATGCTGGAGGGCAATGGAATAAAAACAGCTTCATCTATCGAGAAATACCACGTCGATTTTCTCGGCAAACTGCACAAAGTGCATCAGGAGCAGCGTAAGCCGCTCCATCAACCACACCTCCACCAAACCAGGAAGGGCGGCTGAACCATGGGCTGGCGTAGCGTGATGATTACCCAGCCCGCCTATCTTTCCCTGGGCCTGAATGCCCTACAAATCCGCCAAGGCGAGCAGCAAGTGCAGGTGCCCCTCGAAGACCTGTCCGTCATTGTTATTGACAACCCCCAGGTGACGCTAACCAGTCAACTGCTTTCCGCCTGTGCTGGGCACCAGATCACTGTCGTTACCGTGGGGCAGGATCATCACCCCAATGGCGTCTATCTGCCGTTTCTACCTCATAGCCGTGCATTAAAAGTTATGCGCGCGCAACTGGCGCTGGGCCTGCCGGCCCGCAAGCAGTTGCACCGACAGTTGGTACAACAAAAAATTCGCAACCAGGCAGCTGCATTAGTCGCGGTGGGTGAAAGTGATACCGCGCTGCACCTGTATAATATGGCAAGCGAAGTGCGTTCCGGTGACTCGGGAAACCGCGAAGCACAGGCAGCACAACTGTATTTCAGAGCATTGTTTGGTTCTGGATTCTCCCGGCCGCAGAATCGTTTTTATAACGCCGCGCTAAATTTTTCCTACGCCGTATTGCGTGCCACGCTGGCTCGCACCCTGGTCAGCTTCGGGTTCTTGCCCGCCTTTGGCCTGTTCCATCAGAGTGAACAAAACGCCTTCAACCTGGCGGATGACTTGATCGAGCCTTTTCGCCCGTTTGCCGATCACCATATCCGCCAGCATTATCATGAAGAACCAGCGCGAGAACTGTGCCGGGAAGACAAAGCCGCCTTTGTTACCCTGCTACATCAGGATATCGCCCTAACTCATCACGAAGAAACCGGAGCCTGCACCTTGCTGGCCGGCATAGAAGCCAGCATCAGCAGCCTAACGCACGCAATAGGCGCAAAAAAACAGGCGACACTGACACTCCCCTGCCTTACCTCCACCCTAGCTCGGGCACGGATTGCTGAGACAGAAACCAATCTCAATGAGTAAGGAGACCCGCCGGTATATGCGCCTGTTGGTATTTTTTGATCTACCGGTGACTACCCGAGAGAAAAAGCGTGCTTACACGCTGTTTCGGCGCTTTTTGCTGCAGGATGGATACGATATGATCCAGTGGTCAGTTTATGGGCGTATGGTGAACGGCAACGACGATGCAGAAAAGCACATGAAACGGCTAAGTGCCAATCTGCCTAAAGAGGGCTCTATTCGTTGCTTGCAAATTAGCGAGAAGCAGTTTGCTAACATGCGCCTGCTATTGGGTGAGCGAAGTTTTCAGGAAAAAAAGATTAATGCCGACCAATTTTTACTGTTTTAGTGGCAAAAAAAGATCGCTCGCCAAGCCTTATCCCTTGCGGGATAAGGCTTGGCGAGCGAGGTATTGTAGCTTTCCGGGGTGAGAGAGGGAACTACAACGTCGGGAAATAGTT
>Ga0255334_1001462_pt1 | contig 10402 bp, 9 predicted proteins | sample EtOH5_35cm_T3_12_FD_202080 | JGI IMG/M metagenome (GOLD analysis project Ga0255334, IMG submission 202080) | Sandy soil microbial communities from University of British Columbia, Vancouver, Canada - EtOH5_35cm_T3_129 | ecosystem: Engineered > Artificial ecosystem > Sand microcosm > Unclassified ...
GCCTGTGAGGCGAATGTTGCAGGCAGATGGACCTGGAGACAAACGGCCTTTCGGCATCGTTGATATGCGTTTCATGCATGCGTAGCAAGCGCTACGAGATCCCGCCGCTCGATCCGCTGCTCGCGTTCGAGGCGGCGGCGCGCAACCTGTCCTTCACCAAGGCCGCGTCGGAGCTCTTCCTCACCCAGTCGGCGGTGAGCCGGCAGATCCAGACGCTCGAGGAGAGCCTCGGCGTGAAGCTCTTCGAGCGGCGCCCGCGCGCGCTGCTGCTCACCGAAGCCGGGCAATCGCTCTACCGCCTGGCGCAGGAGGTGCTGCAGCGCCTGCACGACAGCGCGCGAAAACTCCGCGGCGCGGCCGAGGTGCGCGCCGTGACCGTGACGACGACGCCGGGACTCGCGGCGCTCTGGCTCATCCCGCGGCTCGCCCGTTTCACCGGGGCGCACCCCGGCGTGGACGTGCGCATCTCGGCGGGCAACGAGATCGTCAGCCTCGAGCGCGCGGCGGTCGACCTCGCGATCCGCTACACGCAGTCGGATCGCGCAGGCAACGCGCGCAAGCTCTTCGGCGAGACGGTGCTTCCGGTGTGCAGCCCGGAACTCGCGCGCGAGCGCGCGCGGCCGCTGGCCGAGCCGGCCGACCTGCGCCACCACGTCCTGCTGCATCTCGACGATCCGCGCGCCGCGTGGCTCGACTGGCAGCTGTGGTTCCACGCGCTCGGCATCGAGGAACTGCAGCCCGCCGCGAAGCTCCACTTCAGCCACTACGACCAGCTCATCCAGGCGGCGGTCAGCGGCCAGGGCGTCGCGCTCGGCCGGCATCCGCTCGTGCGCGGGCTCCTGCGCGAGGGCAAGCTCGTCGCGCCCTTCAGGCAGGACGTCTGTTCCTCGCGCGCCTATTTCCTGGTCGAATCCTCCGCCGCGCGCAGCAAGCCGGAGGTGCGCGCGTTCATCGCCTGGCTGCTCGAGGAGACGGAGAAGGAAACCCTCGAGGACGGCGCGAACGCGTGCCCCTGAGGCAGGGCCTTCAGCGCCTGCGCCGCCCGAGGTCGCGCAGCATCTCGCGCGCGCAGTTGTGTCCGGGGGCGCCGGTGACGCCTCCCCCGGGGTGCGCCCCCGAGCCGCAGAGGTAGACCCCTTTCAGCGGCGTGCGGTAATCCGCATAGCCGAGCAGCGGCCGCGCCGCCCAGAGCTGATCCAGCGAGAGCGCGCCGTGGAAGATGTCGCCGCCGGTGAGGCCGAAGTCGCGCTCCAGGTCGGCGGGCGAAAGCGCCGAATGCGCGATGACGCGGTCGCGAAAGCCCGGGGCGTGCGACTCGATCGCGTCGAAGATACGGCCGATCGCCTCGTCCTTGCGCCTCGCCCAGTCGGTCGCGGGATCGAAATGCTGGCAGAAAAGGCTCGCGACGTGCTTGCCCTCGGGCGCGAGCGAATCGTCGAGCGTGCTCGGGATCACCATCTCCACGATCGGCTGCCGCGCCATGCCCTCGCCGCGTGCATCCAGATAGGCGCGATCCATGTAGTCGAGGCTCGGCGCGAGGATGATGCCCGACGCGTGATGCGGCCCGGTCCCCGGCAGGCAGGAGAATTCGGGCAGCGCGGCGAGCGCGACGTTCATGCGGAACGTCGCCGAGCCGCACTTGTAGCGCTCGAGGCGCGCGCGGAACTCGGGCGCGAGCAGGCCCGGTTCGATCAGCTTCAGGTACAGACGCTTCGGATCGACGCTGGCGGCGATCGCGCGGCAGGCGACGACGCGGCCGTCTTCCAGCACCACCTCGCCCGGGCGCAGCTGCGCCACCGGCGCATTGCACTCGATCTGCGCGCCAAGGCGGCGCGCTTCGGCGGCGAGCGCCTCGCTGATCGCGCCCATGCCGCCCATCGCGTGGCCCCAGGCGCCGCGCTCGCCGTTCACCTCGCCGAAGCCGTGGTGCAGCAGCACGTAGGCGGTGCCCGGGTGATACGGGCTCGCGAAATTGCCCACCACCGCGTCGAAGCCGAACGCGGCCTTGACGCCGTCCGATTCGAAGTACCGATCGAGCCATTCGGCGGCGCTCTGCGTCAGGAGCGCGAGCGCGTCGCGCCGCGCCTCCATGTCGAGCGTCTTCAGGCGGCGCGCACTCTTCAACGCGCGCCACGCGTCCAGCAGGCCGCCGCCCGCGTTCGGCGGCGTCTCGAGCACCAGCGCGCGCAGCACCTCGGCGACGCGCTCGATCGCGCGCCGGTATTGCGGCAACCGCTCGGCGTCGCGCGCGGAAAACTTCGCCAGCTCGCGTTGCGTCGCTGCGAGCCCGCCGCCGACTTTCAGGTACGCGCCCGGCGCCAGCGGCAGGAAATTTGCGAGCGGCCGCGGCACGATCCGCAGGCCGTGCTCGGCGAGGCGCAGCTCGCGCATCACCTTGGGCTGCAGCAGGCTCACGGTGTAGGCCGCGGCCGAATTGCGGAAGCCGGGGTGGAATTCCTCGGTCAGCGCGGCGCCGCCCACCATGGGCCGGCGCTCGAGCACCGTCACCTTCAGCCCGGCGCGCGCCAGATAGCAGGCACACACCAGGCCGTTGTGGCCGCCGCCGACGATCGCGACGTCCCAGCGCACGCTCACTTGCGGCGGCGCGCCACCAGCTTCAGCATCGTGTCGAGCGTGATCGAGCGGAAGGTGGCCTTGGCGATCTCGTCGATCTCGGCGAGCACCACGCCGACGGCGTCCTCGACCTCGAGCGGCGAGGCGCCGGCGGGCTCGGCCTCGCGCCGCGCCGCGCGCCGGCCGCCGCGCCGCGGCGCGCTGATCTCCTCGAACAGCCCGATCACGTCCATCAGCGTCAGGCGCTTGGCATTGCCGGTGAAGCGGTAGCCGCCGCCGACGCCACGCACCGACTCGAGCAGCCCCGCGCGCCCGAGCGCGCGCAGCACCTTGGCGAGATGGTGCGGCGAGATGCGGTACTGGCGCGCGATGGCCGCCGCCGAGCGCTGCTCGCCGGGGTGCGCTGCGAACTCGAGCACGCTGTAGATCGCGGCGAGCGTGTTCTTCTGCAGCTTCACGGCTCGAGGTCCTTCTCGAGCGCGATGAAAGGCGCCGCCATCATGCCCTGGCTGCGGAAGAAGGACAGGATGAGCGCGTTGTCGCGCGCCAGGATGGTGCGCACCTTGGTGACGCCCAGCCGCCGGAAGCCGGCGCCGATCGCCTCCAGCAGGCGCGTGCCGATGCCGCCGAGGCGCGCGTCCGGCCGCACGCCGATCGCGAACACCCAGCCGCAGGGCGGCATGCCGTACTCCCAGTCGCGCACTTCGCCGATGGCGAAGCCCTCGATCCGGCCGCCGTCTTCCGCCACCAGGAAGAAACGCTGGCGGCGCCGGCCGCTGCCGTAGCGCTGCAGGATCTCGCTCCAGTACGCGGGCTTGCGCATGCCGGTGATGCCGGCGTCGATCTCGATCACCTGGCCGAGGTCGCGCGCCTGCGCGCCGCGCACCCGCACCGGATCCCTGACCGCCCTCGCCATGCCCGCCTTCTTTCTTGAGCCAGATCAAACCCTGCGCTGCGCCCCTCGACTAGGGTTGAAAACGCGCCTTCCGGTACCGGATTACCGTCCCAGCGCAGATTCTACGGGACGCGGGCCGCGGCGCCCAATCTAGGAGGAGTCCCATGCTACTGAAAAACCTGTTGGCAGCAGTCGTTGCATTCGGGTGCGGTATCGCGCAGGCGCAGGAGCCGGTCAGGATCGGCGCCTTCCTTGCCGTCACCGGCCCGGCCGCGTTCCTCGGCGACCCGGAGCAGAAGACGCTCGAGCTCTACATCGAGAAGCTGAACGCGGCGGGCGGGGTGCTGGGGCGCAAGCTCCAACTCGTCTCGTACGATTCGGCGGGCGATGCCGAAAAGGCGCGCACTTTCGCCAAGCGCCTCATCGAGCAGGACAAGGTCGACGTGATCGTCGGCGGCTCGACCACCGGCGAGACCATGGCGGTGGTGCCGCTCGCCGAAGCCGCGGGCATGCCGTTCATCTCGCTCGCCGGCGCGGTGGTGATCATCGAACCGGTGAAGAAGTGGGTCTTCAAGACGCCGCACACCGACCGCATGGCCTGCGACAAGGTCTTCGTCGACATGAAGGCGCGCGGCGTGGCCAAGGTGGGGCTGATCTCCGGTTCCGGCGGCTTCGACAAGTCGATGCGCGGCGAATGCCTCAAGGTGGCGAAGAACCACGGCATCGAGATCGTCGCCGACGAGACCTACGGCGGCGCCGACACCGACATGACGGCGCAGCTCACCAAGATCCGGCAGAACGCGCAGGTCCAGGCGGTGCTGAACGCCGGCTTCGGCCAGGGCCCGGCGATCGTCACCAAGAACTACCGCCAGATCGGCATGAGCGTGCCGCTGTACCAGTCGCACGGCGTGGCCTCGAAGGAGTTCATCCGGCTCGCCGGCGAGGCGGCCGAAGGCGTGCGCCTGCCCGCCGCGGCGCTGCTGGTGGCGGACAAGCTGCCCGACAGCGATCCGCAGAAGCTGGTGGTCACGCACTACAGCCGCGAATACCAGGCGCGCTTCAAGTCGGACGTGTCCACCTTCGGCGGCCATGCCTACGACGGCCTGATGCTCGCGGTCGACGCGATGAAGAAGGCGGGCTCGACCGACAAGGCCAGGGTGCGCGATGCGCTCGAAGCCACCAAGGGCTACGTCGGCACGGGCGGCATCGTCAACATGTCGGCGACCGACCACATGGGTCTGGATCTCTCGGCGTTCCGCATGCTCGAGATCCGCAAGTCCGACTGGACGCTGGTGAAGTGACCTGAAGGGGACCGGGCGGAGCGCCCATGTCCGCCCAGTTCCTCCAGTTCCTGCTCGCGGGCCTGACCGTCGGCGCGATCTACGCGCTGGTCGCGCTCGGCTTTTCCATCATCTACAACGCGAGCCAGGTCATCAATTTCGCGCAGGGCGAATTCGTCATGATCGGCGGCATGACGACGGTCTCGCTCACCGCCATCGGCTGGCCGCTGCCGTTCGCCATCGCGGCGGCGGTGCTCGCGGCCGCGGCCGTGGGGCTCGCGCTGGAGAAGTTCGCGGTGGAGCCGGCGCGCGGCGCCTCGGTCGTGACGCTGATCATCATCACGATCGGCGCTTCGATCCTGCTGCGCGGCGTCGCGACCCTGGTGTGGGACAAGAACATCCATCCGCTCAAGGCGTTCTCCGGCGACGCCCCAATCCAGATCGGCGGCGCGACGCTCGTGCCGCAGAGCCTCTGGGTGATGGGCATCACGCTGGTGATCGTGCTGTTGCTGACGTGGTTCTTCGGCCGCACGCTCCTCGGCAAGGCGCTGCTCGCGACTTCGCACAACCGGCTGGCGGCGCAGCTCGTCGGCATCAACGTGCGCCACGTGCTGCTCGCCTCGTTCGGCCTGTCGGCGGCGCTCGGCGCCGTGGCCGGGATCCTGGTGGCGCCGATCACCTTCACCTCGTGGGACGTCGGCGTGATGCTCGGCCTGAAAGGCTTCGCCGCCGCGATTCTGGGCGGCATGGGCAGCGGCCCCGGCGCCGTGCTGGGCGGGTTGCTGCTTGGCATCATCGAGTCGATGGGCGCGGGCTACATCTCGTCCGCGTACAAGGACGCGATCGCGTTCGTCGTCATCCTGGCGGTGCTGTTCTTCCTGCCGAGCGGCCTGCTCGGCAAGCGCAGCACCGATCGCGTCTGATGCCCGCCCGCCCGGACCTGCGGCGCAGCAGCGGACTCGCCGCCCTGGCGCTCGTCGTGCTGCTCTTGCCGCTCGCGCTGCAGAACAACTACCACTACGAAGTCGCGATTCTGGTCGGGCTGAACGCGATCGTCTGCGTCGGCCTCAACCTGCTGATCGGCTACGCCGGCCAGATCAGCCTCGGACACGCCGGCTTCTTCGGCCTCGGCGCCTATGGCTCGGCGATCCTGACCGTGCGCTACGGCTGGCCGCCGGTCGGCGCGATGCTGGCGACCACCGCGGGCGTGGCGCTCGTCGCCTGGGTGATCGGGCGGCCGATCCTGCGCATGCGCGGCCACTACCTCGCCATGGCGACCCTCGGCATGGGCATCATCATTTCGATCGTGATCGCGACCGAGGACCGGCTGACCGGCGGCCCGGACGGCATGTCGGTGCCGCCGCTCGCCCTGTTCGGCCTGGCGCTTGCGGGCGAACGCCTCTGGTACTGGATGGTCGGCGGCGTGCTGCTGGTCGCGGTGTGGCTGGCGCTCAACCTGGTCGATTCGCCGCACGGGCGCGCGCTGCGCGCGCTGCACGGCTCGGAGATCGGCGCTGAAGTCGCGGGCATCGACAGCGCGAGCCACAAGGTGCGCGTTTTCGTCATTTCCGCGGTGTACGCCGCAGTGGCAGGCAGCCTCACGGCGCACTACGCCGGCTTCGTCACGCCGTCGAAGGTGACCTTCTTTCATTCCATCGAGCTGGTGACGATGGTGGTGTTCGGCGGCATGGCGTCGACCTTCGGCGCCGTGGTCGGCGCGGCGCTGCTGACGACGCTGCCGCAGGCGCTCACGGTGTTCAAGGAATACGAGATGGTGATGTTCGGCGCGGTGATGATGCTCACCATGATCTTCATGCCGAAAGGCCTGGTGCCGACGCTCGCCGCCCGGTTCGCGTCGCGGCGGCCTTCGCCATGAGCCTGCTGCGCGTCGAGCAGCTGGGCAAGGAATTCGGCGGCGTGCGCGCGGTCGCGGAGCTCGATTTCGCGATTCCCGCCGCCACGGTCTTCTCGATCATCGGCCCGAACGGCGCCGGCAAGACCACGCTGCTCAATCTGCTGACCGGCGTCTACGTGCCGACGAGCGGGCGCATCGTGTTCGAGGAACGCGAGCTCACGGGCCGCGCGCCGTACGAGTTCGCGGCCTGCGGCATCGCGCGCACGTTCCAGAACCTGCAGATCTTCTTCAACATGAGCGCGCTCGAGAACGTCATGGTCGGGCGCCACCTGCACGAGCGCTGCGGCCTGCCGGCGGCGCTGTTCCGCTTCCCGAGCCTGGGACGCTCGGAGCGCGCCGCGCGCACCGAGTGCGAGGAGCTGATGCGCTTCGTCGGGCTCGGCCAGTACAGCGCGGCCCAGTCGGATGCGATGCCGTACGGCGCCCTGAAGCGCCTCGAGATCGCGCGCGCCCTGGCGACCCGGCCGCGGCTGCTGCTGCTCGACGAGCCGGCCGCGGGGCTCAATCCGACCGAAACGCTCGAGATCGACGCCCTGATCTCGAAGCTGGCCGCCTCCGGCATCACGGTGGTGCTGGTTGAGCACAACATGCGCCTGGTGATGGGCGTGTCGGATCACATCCTGGTGCTCGATTACGGCAAGCAGCTCGCCGAGGGCACGGCAGAGGAAGTCCGGCGCGACCCGAAAGTCATCGAGGCCTATCTCGGCGCCGGCGCCGCCGGCGAACCGGCGCCGGCGCGGGGTGCGCACTGATGCTCGAAGTGCGCGCGCTCGCCAGCCGTTACGGCCGCATTCCGGCGTTGAAGGGCATCGACCTGTCGGTCCACGAGGGCGAGCTGGTCGCCCTGGTGGGCGCCAACGGCGCCGGCAAGACCACGCTGCTGCGCGTCATCTCCGGCGTGCTGCCGGCGAGCGCGGGCTGCGTGCTGTTCGGCGGCGAGGACATCACGCGCCTCGCGCCCGACCGGCGCGTGCGCAGCGGCATCGTGCAGGTGCCCGAGGGCCGGCAGGTGTTCGGTCCGCTGTCGGTCGAGGACAACCTGCTGCTCGGCGCCTACACGCGCCCGCGCGGCGAGAGCGCGGCCGGCCTGCAGCAGATGTACGCGATGTTCCCCGCGCTCGCCGAGCGACGCCATCAGCCGGCGGGCACGCTCTCCGGCGGCCAGCAGCAGATGCTCGCGATGAGCCGCGCGCTGATGGCGCGGCCCCGCTTGCTGCTGCTCGACGAACCGTCGATGGGACTCGCGCCGCGGCTGGTCGCCGAGGTGTTTGCGGCCGTGAGCACGCTCAAGCAATCCGGAACGACGATCTTCCTCGTGGACCAGAACGCGCGCGCGGCGCTCGCCATCGCCGACCGCGCCTACGTCATCGAAACCGGACAGATCACCCTCTCGGGCTCAGGGGCAGAACTGCTGGCGAGCGAAAAGGTGCAGGCCGCCTATCTGGGCCTGTAGGGGTTTATGATTCGACGCGACGGCAGGAACGCATGAAAAACCCACTAGTGGCAGGGAATTGCACCATCCGAGGAGCCGGCACCGCGTGAAAAAAACCGCACCCGTGCGCATCGAAAAAAAGGCGACCTACTGCTACCAGTGCGTCGCCGGTCCCGATCTGCTGACGGTCAAGGTCGTCGACGGCGTCGCCACCGAGGTGGAGCCGAATTTTGCCGCTGCCGACATTCATCCCGGCGGCGGCAAGGTGTGCGTCAAGGCCTACGGGCTGGTGCAGAAGCTCTACAACCCGAACCGCGTGCGCTCGCCGATGAAGCGCACCAACCCGAACAAGGGCCGCGGCGAGAACCCCGGTTTCGTGCCGATCGGCTGGGACGAGGCCTTCGACACGATCGCGAAGAAGCTGCTCGAGATCCGCGCCAAGGGCCTGACCGACGAATCGGGCTACCCGCGTGTCGCGGCGAGCTTCGGCGGCGGCGGCACCCCGCAGTCGTACATGGGCACCTTCCCCGCCTTCCTCGGCGCCTGGGGACCGGTCGACATGGGCTTCGGCTCGGGCCAGGGCGTCAAGTGCACGCACTCCGAGCATCTGTACGGCGAGTTCTGGCATCGCGCTTTCACCGTCTCGCCCGACACGCCGCTCTCGGAATACGTGATCTCCTGCGGCGCGAACACCGAGGCCTCCGGCGGCGTGGTCGGCGTCTGGCGCCACGCGGATGCGCGTATCCGCGGCATGAAGCGCGTGCAGGTCGAGCCGCACCTTTCGGTCACCGCGGCATGCTCCTCGGAGTGGGTGCCGATCAAGCCGAAGACCGACCCCGCGTTCCTGTACGCGCTGATCCACGTCATGCTGCACGAGCATCCTCGCAAGCGGCTCGACGAAAATTTTCTGCTGCACCATACCGCCTCGCCCTACCTGGTCGGGCCGCACGGTTTCTATCTGCGCGATCCGGCGACCCGCCAGCCGCTGCTCGCCGACGCGCTCGAAGCCCGCGCGACGCGCGAGGCGATCGAGATCGGCGCCGACGACGAGGTGCTGGCGCAGGGGATGCTCGAAGGCGAAACCGCCTTCGCGAAGCTGCTTGCGCACATGAAGCCCTACACCCCGGAATGGGCCGCCGCGATCTGCGACGTGCCGGCGGCGACCATGCGGCGCATCGCGCGCGAATTCCTCGATCACGCGCACATCGGCGAGACCATCGTCATCGACGGCATGACGCTGCCCTTCCGTCCCGTGTCGGTCGCGCTCGGCAAGACGGTCAACAACGGCTGGGGCGGATTCGAGTGCTGCTGGGCGCGTACCATGCTCGCCGCGCTCGTCGGCGCGCTCGAAGTCCCCGGCGGCACGCTCGGCACCACGGTGCGCCTGAACCGCCCGCTCTCGGAGCGCCACGAAAGCGTCAAGCCCGGGCCGGACGGCTTCATGGCGTATCCGCTCAACCCGACCGACAAGGCGCACTGGAACGCCAAGCCCAACATCCGCAACGCCTACCGCACGCTCGTGCCGCTCGCCGCCGACGGCCCGTGGAGCCAGGCGCTCGGCCCGACGCATTTCTCCTGGATGTTCCTCGGCGAGACGCCGCCGGGCCTGCCGCGCGTCACCTATCCGGAGCTGTGGTTCGTCTACCGCACCAACCCGGCGATCTCCTTCTGGGACACGAAGCAGGTCGGCGAGCGCATGGCGAGCTTTCCGTTCGTGGTGGCGATGGCCTACACGCGCGACGAAACCAACCATTTCGCCGACATCCTGCTGCCCGACCAGATGGACCTGGAGAGCCTGCAGCTCATCTACATCGGCGGCTCGAAGTACATCGAGCAGTTCTGGAAGAACGAAGGCTACGCGCTGCGCCAGCCGGTGGTGACACCGCGCGTCGACGCCCGCGACTTCAGCGACATCGCCACCGAACTCGCGCGCCGCACGGGCTTGCTCGAGCGCTACAACGCCTCGATCAACCGCGGCACCGCCGGCGTGCCGCTGAAGGGGCCGGGCTGGGACTTCTCGCTCGACACCTCGCGCGCGCATTCGCGCGACGAGATCTGGGACGCCGTGTGCCGCGCCGCAAGCGCCGAGCTGACCGACGGCCGGGAAACGCACGGGCTCGACTGGTGGAAGGAGCACGGCCTGCGCGTGAAGCCCTTCCCGCAGAGCAACTGGTACCTGTTTCCGACGCTGGCGGCGCAGGGGCTGCGCTTCGAGCTGCCCTATCAGGAGCGCCTGTGGCGCGTCGGTCAGCAGCTCGGGCGCCGCATGCACGAGAACGACATGCGGTGGTGGGACAACCAGCTCG
>Ga0255334_1001463_pt1 | contig 10400 bp, 16 predicted proteins | sample EtOH5_35cm_T3_12_FD_202080 | JGI IMG/M metagenome (GOLD analysis project Ga0255334, IMG submission 202080) | Sandy soil microbial communities from University of British Columbia, Vancouver, Canada - EtOH5_35cm_T3_129 | ecosystem: Engineered > Artificial ecosystem > Sand microcosm > Unclassified ...
CGCCGCCCGGTTCCAATCCATTTGCACGGCCTATGCCGCTCGCTTGGATAGGCTCTTCAGTGATCAACCCTTGCCATTTCGTCGCCAGAACCACGGCGATTACGAAATCCCGGCGTTGACGCTTAAGCCGCATCTTGCAGCTGGTCGTTGTGATCTTGGTATTCATATCAGTGACGGTGAGAGGGTTTGAGGTAAAACGTGCATTGGAGAAAGTGGCCAGGCGCGCGACTTGGGGCGTAGCTGGAGGCTTGAGCCCAAGGGCGCTGGTAGTCGGGTCGCGCGCCTCAGGATTAATCATTCTTGGAGCTCAGTAATGACGGTCCTGGCGATGCTCAGGGCGAACAGTAAACAGCCGTTCCTGCCCACTCGATAACTGTCCCATCAGGCTGCGTGCTTCCCTGCTGACCAATGCAGAGATTTGCCGCAGGCCAGACAGGGGAGCTACTTCTTCAACAGAATCGGTCGAAAGCGGTCCGTTCCCGCATGGAGGCATCAAGCTAGGCTCAAGCAAGTCGGACGACTGCCAATATAGAGGCTACCGACCACATCACACTTGAAACCCAGTCATAGACTGCATCGTGGCATTTTGATAGCCTCGGACGCCCTACCAAGGAAGGCTACCGGTATGAACAACGTAAATTTTGACTTATACAACATCACGATTGACGAACTAAAAAAATATGATCTTGGACTTATATCAGCGTTCACTGAACTTATAAACGCGACGAATGCATATAAAAAAATGATTAGCGGAGGTGTCGGCAGCTTTCATCAATATGACATGGCTTGGCGAGAATTTTTACAATCAATTGATCGTGTATGGAATAAAGTACTAGCAAGATGTCAGAATGAAAAAAAATGGCCAAGGCTAAAATCAAAGTATGAAAAAATAAGAAAAGAAGACCCTCTGCTAAAATATATATCGCAAGCCAGAAATGTGTCGGAGCACACTATTTCTGACGTAATAAGAGATTGGAACCCAAACTTCAAAGCGATCCCGGGAGTAGGAAGTATGCATCTATCATGGTCGCACTATGATAGGCCACTTCTACCTGTAACCAATAGAGGGGCAACTTTCAATCCGCCAAAAAAACATCTTTCCAGATCAATTGAATATTATCGTGAAAAAAGACCCGGAGTCGAAGAGTCCAGAGTGGTGGCCGAACTGGCGATGATATTCTACGTAGAAATGGTAATGGTAATTTCCAACGAGCTTTTCCCCACGAAGTTTGCCGCAACTCAAGATGGGAGCGAGAGCGTCGCAGTCAATCCAAAATAGGTGATGCAAGATTAATGGAGTCGATTAATTTAACATTTGTACTTTAGGAAAGTACATCTGTTAAGCCAATTCAACGACCTCATTTAACTAAAATTAACCCAGCCTTTTAAAGGAGAGAAATTTTGATTGCGCAACCATTACCACAATCCGATTTAAATGCGTTCTCTGTCCTCTATCATCTGACATCTCTGGACTCCGCAAAAAAAATCCTTACATCAGGAGTTTTCGTTAGCTACGACCCCGACCTCCAAGCCAGCTTCAGTGCGATCATAACAAGATCTGATATCGCCCGCAGTCAGGAAATTTGCCTTCGTTTTAGATGGCCAGGAACACAAGCCATGTATTTTGGTGACCCGTTTGGTCATGGGGAACCACACTCGGTTGGTCTAACCAAGCCCATTCTATACCACATATTTTATGACTCTCCACTCGCACCTGGGCAACGATTGCGATCCAAGAAATACTGGCAGTCGAACATTTACCCTGGCAGCAGTGGACTCATTTTTGATGGGATCTATGCAATACATAAACAGGAGCCTAAAATTCCACGCAAACCATGTAGGGTTTTTTTCTGGAGTTATGGTGAAAAACTAAAAAACTATGAAGAAGTCCGTGCCAAGCATATACAAATTAAAGAACTTCAAGAATTGGCATCAAAAAAAATAAATAGCATTTTTTCTGTTTAGGTATAACTGTATGCACGCACACTCCGGGACTTGGATAGCTCTCCACCCAATAAGGCATTTTCATGAACGAAAGAATCGTAGTTGATCGGGCCGAATTTCACTACCAGCAGATCCTCGAGTCCGAGAAGCTGGGGCATAAAAAAATAAAGTCTCCACGTCTCAAGGGGCCCTGGTGGCTTTGGCTTTAGCTGATCGGAGATTTGCTGAACCTGGACTCCGAGACCAACCGGTCGAAAGTCTCCATGCGAGACTCGATGAGCCCCAGCTTGCAGCTCTTCAGCGATTTAGAGATGAACGGAAAATTTGACAACATTAACGGTTAGAGATGGCATCGGTCCCACTTTTGCCGAATATGTGGTTCTTGGCGGCACGCATAGTCCGAATGTCGCCTTTCTGTCGATTGTGTTGGAAAAGTCGACCACCGGTTTCCACGGCAGGAAAGTACGCGCCTGGGGGACGGGGCGGGGTACGGGGACAGACCACGATTATGAGGCAGTCCGATTACAGGTGAGCCAAAATCGTGGTCTGTCCCTGAGGGATCCATTGTTGGAAATACCTGCAGGCTAGTTGATAACAATGCCATCTATCCAAATACTGGCCAGGTTGATGAATGGAACCTCATAAGGAACTGGTGCCATCGGGTCGTTAATTAATAAAATAGGAGTAGGAGTCATCTTAATGCCGCGTATTACGACAACGTGTGTACTGCTACCCCCCGTAGCTATCTGCGCCAAGATAGGTTTCCCAGCTTGAAGCGTACTCTCAATAATAAAGGCATTAGCCGGTAAAACGTAGGTTGAATAAGAGCCACCAAAATAAGATATTAAATTAGCAACTTGAGTAAAGTTGCCTGTGTGCACGCACCCAGGATGGCCAAAATTGCAGCACATTCCGAGGGATGCGCCATCTGTTGCTTCCACCAATGCACACTGTTGAGGCGTGTTAAGAAAGCCCTTTTTGTAAGCGATAACTTGTTGCGCCGCTGCCACCCAACACCAGACGGGAGTAAGCTGCTGAAAATGTGGGACGTCAATGAACGCGTCGGCTTTTGCATAGCCGCTGAAAGCGATACACAATGCGGTGGCGACTGTTAACCCTTTTAAAGTTTCAATGAAATATTTCATAGACCACCTAAGGGTAGTTTTTGGGTGAAAGCTCAAAATGTGGGCCGTCAATAAAAGCCTTCTTGTCCGTTTTTTTCAAACGCGCGACAAGTCCGACACAAGATGTTCTGGCAACTCTTCGGAATCGGTAAAACTGATATCCCAAGCAGCACCTCATGTTATTGGGTTTTCCAGCTCTTTTGCGGCGATACGCACTGCATCAGCAATTTATAGATTGGCCCCCATTCCCAACGCAGTTTTCCATTTATATAAGGCACCAAATCGACTGCATGCCCTGTTAGATGCCGTGAATCCATCGTTTTTTAGGCTCTTGCGGCCATCAGCTTTTTGGCTCAACTACTGAGCGAATACCGTCATGAATCGCGAAGTTTTGGACTGTCAATTGGAGTGCCCGTTTGACTATCGAAACTAGGTCTTCATAAGTGTTTTTTAAGTTGTAAAATAGAAACATCTCCAAGCTTAAAGCTGGTCATGGCGCCTCCGCCAAAGGACTGTTTAATCAAGCAGGTTATAGTGGATTCGGTGAATTAAAGTCTACCGGGAGAAAATTTCCACTACTGTCTTTCACATAAAACCAAACATTGAATACCCGCCAATCATTCGATTCCTTCTCACCAACGAGATTTATATTCTGGTATATTTTCACAGAGCTTTTAGGGTAGTCGACAGCATATGTTGTATTGCAATAAAAACCCGGGGCCATTCCTGCAGGCGATTCTAGAACTCTCTGTTCAACCATGGTGCGGGCACTCGGGGTGCCGAGTTTTGCTGATATTTTTTTCGAATTTTCTGTGAAGAAAAAGTAACTCATTACTGACTTGAAAGCTTTGGAAGTCAAATCGTAAGCTTCTTCGTCTTTTACTGCATCTACGGCAGATACAAATTTATTAGACACCAGTGAGGGATCTTGTGCGGGCAAAAATGCTGTGTCGGTGGTTGGTGGTATAAATCGAGAACCAAAATAGAGAACCACAAGAAAAACTGCCAGTGCACCGCCGGCCCTAACTAATTTATTAGGATTACCAGCTATGATAAAACCTGGGAGAACTCCCCCAACGCCGCCCGCAGCCAAACTAAGTATGACTAGAAATATCATCCTGGTAAATGAGTTAAGTGAAGGGTTGGTCATAGAAAGGTATAAGATTACAGATACGAAAATAACACCAAAAATAAACGCTAATACCATCTGCGCTGAGAGCTTCCCGTGCGAACCTACCGCTTCTTCATTCATAGGGACAACCTGATGAGTAAGTTAACCATGCGAACAGCGTAGTTTTGTTGCGAGTTAAAAAAAGCTAGAACCTGCTGTGAGTTAAGCATGTCAATTCTAGAACTCAAGTAGGTCCTTGTATTTTCTTATGGTAAAAAGCTATTAGGCTAATAGCCAAATTTTCATGAGTTGATGTCCCTGATCTTCCCTGTGTGTAAATTGTTTGAAACAGATAAGTGTAATCCTGCTTGGGCAAGAGGGTCGGGTTGATGCAGGACTATTGGGGTTGACATACATGCAGATCATGCTGAGCTCGGTAGAACTTCGAGAATCCTTGCGAGCACGTATATCCATATTATCGTCGAGTGTATGGCTAGCAATGCCCACATTCTTCGGTATCAATACAGCCTCCCACATTTGCATGTATCTGATTGAGCTCCCTGTGAATGTCCTGCCCTGAACCGAGAACCCGCTGGTGTACGGATTTCGTTCTGGTTCAGGTTTGGCTGCATAAGTCGTTACAGTATCAGGGGGGTGCCTTACCCTTACCCACTCAATTCATTAACGATATGGAGCAGAGCACGATTTATGGATACCGAACGAAAAGGGGACGGATTTATTTGCTTGTAAATAGATCCGTCCCCTTTTTGTCACGTCCCCTTTTTGTCAGAGGCTTGAGACCAAGGGGGCTGGTAGTCGGGTTGTGCGCCTCAGGATTGATCATTCTTGGAGGTCAGTAATGACGGTCCCGGCGATGCTCTGGGCGAACCCTTCTCCGAAGACCCTGGCCGCCGTCTATGAGCGAGAGATTATCTTCCGCGTACTCCAAGGCCCCCATGGCTGGATGTTGCGAGACATCGCCGCGCCCATTGGTGTTGAGCGATTGGCGCAACGCGCTTCAATGAGCGTCTCGGGATTCCATCGTCACTTCAAGGCTGTCACCAACCTAAGCCCCTTGTGCAGTGCCAGAAGCGGGTTCGTCTGCTTCAGGCCAGAACCCTGATGGTGGCGAATGCCAAAAGCGTCATGGCGGCTGCCTTTGAAGTGGGCTACGAGAGCGCGACGCAATTCAGTCGGGATTACGCGCGGGTGTTTGGACTTCCGCCTGGACAGGATGCCGGGAGGATGCTCGGCAATATGAAGGCGGTTAGAGGCTAGTCGGTTGGCGGGTTGATGAGGGGATGGCGATTTTCTTGATCGGCGGCTTTCGGCCGATAGGATTAGACTACACCGCATTCCTGTCAGAGATTATTTTCATGCTGATTGAGTGCCAAAGGTGCGGCCAAGGTTACGTTCGAGCAATGCGGGTCCGCTCTACACAACTTTTGCTGTGGGTGTGCGAAGAATGTGAAGCAACGTGGGCCAGCCAGGCTGAGGTGAATGTCTGTAATTTTGAAGACTACGGAACATTAATGGCCGGTATTGGGCGCAGAGGTTTATGGTCAGAATTGGAGCCACAGTGAAAATTTCGTCATCGGAACGGAAAAGTGCGGAAAAGCGGACGGATTTATTTGCTTGTAAATAGATCCGCCCCCTTGTTCTAATGGTCCCCACGCAATATGAGTGCTTGGCAATTTTCGGTTTTCGCCAGAGCAGAAAGTTATGGGATAACGCAGGCTACACGTTCAAGAGAGCCTAGGTCTTCATTTCCCGAAGTGGTTAGGTGGGGGATTTCTTGAAAGGCATAAACGATTGAGGCTTTGGACTTCATGAATGATGAGTTGATGGTTTCAGCAGTTTGTTGGGAAATGGATGCAGCGGTGTCTGCCAGTTTCGCCCACGCTGTTAAGGTGACGGAAGAATTCCTGTTTTTTTGCCCTGAATGCCTGGTTGACGTTGTTGCTTCAATATCTACAAAGAAAAACTTTTTTTTTCGGGCACCTCAACTACACAGGCCAGGCTGTAAAAATGAGAAGCGTCAAAGTGATTCTACCCTGCCTGCTCGTTATCCTGTAAGTCGGACCTCTCCTGACCCGGAACCGATCACCCCCAGTCACTTGGGCGATTTACCTAAACGCCGTAAGAAAAAGAAACCGTCAATGCCCGAGCGTCAGACGTTGGCGAAAAGCATTCAGCTTGGCGCTGTCCTGCATCCAGGAACCCTACGGGAAGTTGTAGATGCATGGTTCACGATGAATATCGATCATCGTAAGCATTGTCTCCTGACCGTGGGCAGTACTCAAATGACCTATTATGATGCTTTTGCTTTACTGCGTTCGGGTGGAGATATTTCGACGCTAGGATGTGCAGTAAATGTAGTCTTTGGTTCGGCCTCGGTGAATAAGTATGGCGATTCTTTCTATGTAACCACTCGGAGTAAGTTCAAATTCGGGGAGCAGATGCTACCAATCAAAGCGCGGGTTCGACCTAGTGATCCTGATTTCGATCTGCTCAAGGACGGCCGTAAGAGCGTCCAAATCTTCGCACACGGGTCTACTCCGATTCCTGATAGTCAAATCCGTTATTTTCACCCACCTGCAGCAACACGCTACACGGGTTTCGTTATCAAACCCGAGCAGTCAGGTTAAGAAAACAACGAAAAAGGGGACGGATTTATTTGCTTGTAAATAGATCCGTCCCCTTTTTGTTTTGAGTTAGAGGCATCTCAGTTCGAACAAGACGCACTCCAATTCGATAGAGCTCAAGCTGATGCCGAAAGCTTACGTTAGAAGCTAGACAATGGATTAGCCAGCAAAACGAAGCAGTTCGCCGAGAGCTGCAGCGCCTTAAAACCATAAAGTCCTTCGATTCATGGAAGGCCCTAGCTAGCTCTCGACGCATTTCCACTAAAGCAACGGAAATATCGGAAAGTGTAGTTACTGAAGCGTATGTTGGCCGTTTCAATGATGAGCTTCGCGCGCTTGGTGCGACTCATATTCAAGTTGAGCTTGTAAAGACCAGAACGGCTCGTGCGAAAGTGCTTCACCAATTGAAACTTAAGGGTGTCAGGAATGGTGATCATTCACCTGAGAAGGTTCTGAGTGAGGGGGAACGAAGGATAATATCGCTCGCAGCATTTTTGGCCGATGTGACAGAAAAGCCTGGGATTGCCCCCTTCATTTTTGATGACCCTATCTCCTCTCTGGATCATGATTTCGAATGGTATGTCGCTTGCCGCTTGGCTGAATTGGCTAAAGAACGCCAAGTACTAATTTTCACCCATCGGCTATCTCTGTATGGGGCAATGGATGAAGTTGCTAAGAAAATAGGTGATGGATGGAAGAAGGCCAACTTCCGCCCCATGTGTATCGAATCGTTCGGCGGAGTATCAGGTCATCCCGCCGATCAAGCTGTCTGGAACAACCCTACAAAGACAGCCAACAATATCCTTTTGGATCGCCTCAGAGACGCAAAGAAAGCGGGAGAAGCAAGTGGAGCCGCGATGTATTACGCACTAGCTCAAGGTATCTGCAGTGACTTCCGCAAACTCATCGAGCGTTCCGTCGAAGACGACCTGCTTCAAAAAATTGTAGTTCGCCATCGCAGGGGCATTTCAACCGACGGCCGGCTGCCAGCATTACTTGGAATAACCCGGGAGGAACTCAATCGAATTGATGATCTTATGACGAAGTACAGCTGCTATGAGCACAGCCAATCCGCAGAAATTCCCGCTAAGCCTCCGGAAGAACCAGAGCTAAAGGCGGATATAGAATCACTCAAAGTATGGAGAGAGGACTTGGAAACTCGGAGGAAAAAAGCAGCCTAATAACTTGAGCAATCTGCTACGTCGATAGTCCGAGTCCGTAGCCGAGCGTCTGCCTGTGGCCTAGGCGGTGTAAAAAACGCAATCGTCACTTTGAAGTCAACGTTGCTACGTCAAGTCTGGTGTCGACCGTTTGGTAACTAGACCTGAAAATTTGCGTAGGGACGCGATTTTTGGTCTGTTTTCGTCTGCCTCCGCAGATCGAAAACGTTTTTACACAGCCTCGGCCAAAAGCAGACGTGATCCCTGAGACGGTTTTGGCTGCTGATTTTTTTAGTGCCAATGAGACGGACAGCTAATGCAGTGAGCGCGTGTTTTTTTGAACTTGGACTACACTTTATCTTTGGCTGTACGCATTTCAGCCAAGCCCCCCATCTCAAGCAGCTGAGGTTGATTATGAATTTTGATAAGCACTCCCGCACCATTGCATTACAATGTCCAACTTGTGGGGGGACATCTTTTGAATCTGAAGCGAGTGAAAGCCCTGAGGTCAAATGCGTCCAGTGCGAGAGAGTAATTCAGCGAGATGAGCTTTTGCGCGAGAATAGTGAAAATATTCAGGAAAATTTAGATGAAATAAAGACAAACGTTGCAAAAGACATTGCGGGCCAGATGAGAAAGGCTTTGCAGGATGCTTTCAAGGGCAACAAGAATATTAAACTAAAATGATTAACTTTGAGATCGATTCCGGGGACGTAATCGCAGGATTCGCATTATTTTTTTCAATCTACGCGACCTTCAAAACTATCCAGTTTAACAATCGCCAGCAAAAACTGATCCTTTCTCAAGAGAAGCTTAATCAGTTATTGCTTCAGAAAGAAACTACGGTGATTGAGATCGAAAAGCAAGCTGAGCTCGGCGCTTCTTTTCTAAAGCTGGGAAGCAACAAATATCGCCTGAAGATTTGGAATAAAGGTAAGGCACTCGCGCAGAATGTTTCAATAGAGTTTCCTGAAGGAAATGAAGTTGTTTCGGAGCGCGAGATCAATGAAAAATTTCCGTTGCAGTTTCTTGATGTTCATCAGGCTGTTGAACTCGTTGCATCCGTGGGCCTCAGCACTAAGTCAAAGCATCTTGTGAAACTTGAGTGGTCGGACGGAAGAATACAGAGAATTGAAAAGCTTATTTGGGTAACGATCTGATCATTGCAATTTTATGAAGCCTGCGAACGTCCGATTTTGGCCGAAAGCTGACCTTGCCGAACGTCTGTATATAGCCATTTTCGTTCGGTCATAGGTGGTAGAATCTCATGCAAATGACAGGTAAGGCCGAATATATGCCGTGGGATCTGTTCGTGCATGTCTCATCTACCAAGGGAAAAAGAGGCGGATTTATTTGCTTGAACATAGTCCATTCCCTTATTGGTCCAGATTTCAGCACCTTATAGAGGCTTTCGCAATTAACCCCGGAATCTTTGGCGGCTTAAAATTTTTTCGACTTCGGCCAAAACGTGAATAAGACTTTCCGTATTATCGGCTTTCATACGTTCAACCAAGTAAGCTGCTATAGCTTCCGGGGTATCGAGAAAGCGCGAAGCCTCATAACGAGTCGTACTCGTAGTGTTGAGGTTTAGGACCGACATATCCTCAGGGTTGAACTTATCGTTCATGTCATTTACCTCTCCGGGTATCAAGGATCGCTGCGTCTCTCTTTATATCTCGCTTTTGATCTGTTTTATCGCTTCCGCTGACCGAGCTGAATGCGGAAAAGGGCGCTTTTATACGCCCTAAGCTCCATCAGCTTTCGACCTGCGCCTGAAGCCGCCGACCAATTACCTCCAGCAAATCACAGCCGTCACGCAAAGGAATCACCAAAAGCTGTGCAAAGTCTGAAAGCACAACCGTATCGCTGGTGATTTCAGAGCGAAACGCAATGTTCTCCAGTACCTGCGTCACCACACGTATTCGGTGATCAGCAGTTGCATGCAGAACGTCAAGCGGGGCTTGGGTATCAATAAGTAGGGAAGCGGGAGTGCAGTCGATGCCGGTGATGGGGATGTATCTTTCCATGGGATTGCTCCGATCAGGTTAATGGGCTGATCCGATCCTCAGGTCGCCAAACCTGATCGCCATTAAGCGATGGGCATCAATATAGGTTTGTCGGTTTGGGCGGGGAAGGTGACGGCTTCCTAAAGCTTCGTAGGAGTTGCGATCGTTTTTTGCGGGAGGGATCTGACATGGCCGGCTCGACTGATTCACAACCATCAACAGGCCGGGGTGTCAGCTTCAGGTCTGCTGCGCAGCCCAGCGGGAGCAAGCTCCCTCGCCACAGGGGAGAGAGCTGCAACTAGCCTTCGAACTCCGTTTGCAGCATCGCCAGAAACGCCTCTCTGGCAGGATGTCTCCCGGCGTTTTCATGCCAGTAAAAAAGGTTATCGATCCCCGTCAACTCAGGAAAT
>Ga0255334_1001465_pt1 | contig 10385 bp, 13 predicted proteins | sample EtOH5_35cm_T3_12_FD_202080 | JGI IMG/M metagenome (GOLD analysis project Ga0255334, IMG submission 202080) | Sandy soil microbial communities from University of British Columbia, Vancouver, Canada - EtOH5_35cm_T3_129 | ecosystem: Engineered > Artificial ecosystem > Sand microcosm > Unclassified ...
ACCACAGATATCAATGGGGATTAAAAAAGATGACCCCTGTTCAATACAGGAATCATCTATTGTCCGTTTCTTAAATGCTTGATGTCACTCTTTTTTAAAGTGTCCTTGACATGGGGTCCAGATTACTGAGAGGAGCGGGTGTGCGCTTTTTTCTTTTTTCTTGCCCGTGCTTCCAGCTGCCAGGCTAGGAAGACAGCGATTGGGAGCGGTTCAGCTCAGGGGAGGGCGGCGACCATGCGGGGTGGCTCTCCATCTGCCGGACCTCGCGAAACAGCCACAGGCTCATGCTGATGATCGCAAGGCCGAGCCCGCCGACGAGCATGATGACCGCAGGCGTCGCCACCTTGTGCTCCAGGACGAAGGAGCAGATCGCGTATGGTCCTGCTCTGGCGGGCATCCTGCTCGGGTGGATCGGCGAAGCGTACGTGCTGTTGATCGATGCGGCCAGCTTTTTCGTCTGTGCCTTCTGTTTTTCCCGCCTGCCCAAGCAGCTGACAGAGGTCGCCGACGCCCAGGCGGCGCGGCGGGGAGAAACAGGCTCGTACCTGCGTTCCTTGCTCGGGGATATGCGTACCGGCTATCGCTATTTGTTCGGACGAAAGCCCGTGATCCTGCTCGTTTTCTTCACTTTCCTGTACAACATGGCGTACGGGCCCGTTGAGGTAGCCTTGCCGCTCTACGCCAATCAAGATTTGGACGGGGGATCGGTCGCTTTGGGATGCTCTGGTCTTCTTTGGCCGTCGGTGCGCTGCTGGGCTCTCTGTTCTTTTCAACGATGACATGGAAGTATCCGCTGGGGGCGACGTTGGCGGGGATCATCGCGGCATGGGGGATCACTCATTTGCACCGGCGATATTGGTCTGCAGCGTTTCCTCCAGCTCCGCTAGGCGCATTTCGGCCAAAGGCGCGAAGACGGCGGTGCCGGCGTTGTTGTACAAAAGATCGCATTGGCCAAAGCGGACCTGCACCCATGCGGCCAGCCGCCGGACAGCTTCATTTTCTGTGACATCCAGCACGTGGGTATGAAGTCGTTCGTTTTGCCGATGCTCCAGGCGCAAGGCTTGCAGGCCATCCGTTTTCCTGCCGGTGGCGATGACCACGTCTCCTTTTTCGAGATGCAGTCGGGCAAGCGCACGCCCGAGTCCGCTCGTGGCTCCGGTGATGACGACAATTCGCGGTAAGGTCATGGTCATGAATGATTCCTTTCTGCCTTTTGGGAGCCAGATTCTTTTTTCCACGCAAGGGGCTGGTATAAGCGCTGCCGATGTTGTGAAGGATAGCCCCTAGGGGGTGAATCCATATGCCAGCAGTAAAATGCAGTGTATCGAATTGTGAGTATTGGGTGCAAGGCAACTCTTGCAGCGCCGACGAGATCATGGTAGAAATCGATGCGCACGCCAACGCGAATTATAAAACGGAGTTTGCTTCCGAGAACACCGGCCACCAAGATCAGGCGACCAAATCGTCGGAAACCTGTTGTCTGACCTTCGAGCCGAAAAAAGCCGGCAAGTAGCCGCTTTCGGCGCAAAAAGACGTATCCCTTGGGCGATACGTCTTTTTGCATCTCCATTTATATGCTTATCCGTTCCAGGTTCAGTATCCGCACTTTTTCATGAACCTCATCCCACGTCGTTACGCGGTGAATAAGCGGAGGCAGTTTTCCCTGATTGTAGGGCGTATCAAATAAAAAGACGGGGATTTCCAGGGCTTCGGAGAGCTGGAGCGCATTTTCCAGACGGTCCTCCAAAAAAAGGTCCACGCTCCATTTCATGGCGGAGGACAGCTTGTCATGCGAGCCGACCAGATCGACCTCATGATACGGGATGTCGTAACGGGAAAACCAATTGATGGTGACATCGCGATGGCGGGCTTCCCTGGCGCTGATATAGACCAGCTTGAACTGCGGGTGCCAGGTGCGCAAAATGTGATCGGCATTGCCGTGGACCAAAGCTCCGTCGTACAAGCGCTCTCCGTTTTGCAAAAGCCAGCTGTCAAACTCCGCTTCCGTGATCTGGTAGACGTTGGCCAGGTTGTATTCGTGGCAGTCTTCATATCGCAAATCTTTGCCAAAGCTTTCGTTCATCAGGGGGACAATACTGCTGGGTGACGTCACTGTGCCGTCAATATCAATGCCAATAGTTAGGACTTTCTCGGGTTTCATCCTCTCGCCTCCAGTTTAAATTGTACACCGAAAGCAGAGAATAAGGCTACCTTCCTTCACTAACAAATCCTTTGTGAAAAGGGGCTGAGCATGCCATGGCGGACCGAGACGAACGTATGAATGCGAAGCGGAAGGAAGATACCGGCTTTTCCGAGACAGTGGATGAGCACGATACGGAGTTTGCTGTGAAGACGTGGACCCAGAACGAGTTTGACAAAGACGAGGAAAGGGCCGAACAGCGAAGGATCCGAAAGATCCAGTATGACCCGTACACCCGCACGGAGCGCTATACAGGCGAGCTGGATGGGGACGAGGAAGATTTTTCGGAGCGTCTGGACGGAGTAGATCGTACGCACGAAGAGGAATACCAGGCTTCGTCTGTACGGGATCACGATGTCGAGGCAGCTGCGGAAATAGCGGAACCGGTGGCGGTTCATCATTCCTCTCGTGAGACTCCTGACGAGGAAAGCCGGGAAAGCGGCGCGAGCGGAATCGGGATGACAGGGCTTGGATTGTCCATCCTGTCCCTGTTTCTAATGCCGTATCTGTTTGCGCCCATTGGGATGGTGCTGGGCTATCTGGCGTATCGGCGCGATTCCCGGACGCTCGGGGCATGGGCGATGAGTGTCGGGGCGATCGCCATCCTCGGTGCTTTGGTGATCTACCCCTTCTACACTGCCCGATAAGCCGGCGTTTGCCCCAAAACCTCTCCAGGCCATCCTGGAGAGGTTTTTCCACGATGACTAGCGGTACAGCTGGGAGAAAAACGGCGTGATCGCCGCCAGCACCGCATCCCGAAAGACGTCGGCCCGGCGGATGCGATCCTCGGTGAGCAGGCCGTACGCGCCTCCCTGATGGTTGCTGCCTGTCGTACCGCTCCATTCGTCGATGATCGTCCGCAGCTCGATGTTTTCCTGCTGGATCCGTTCCGCAGCGCGATGGGGGATCGGAAAGGACAAGCCTCGCCCCACATACAGCGCTGTGCCGTTCCAGGCGGCGCATACCGAGATGAGGTACCACTGCCTGGTGTACAGCTCGTCAAACATGAGTCCGCCTTCCAGTCCGAGCCCGATATCGCTTTGCGGCAGCCTGGCGAATACGGTTTTTGCCCGCTGAATGGCTCCCTTTACGGTCTCTGCTTCCGACATCGGCTGGTCGGATACGCCCGAGGGGACAGAAAGGCAGACAGGCTCCGCCCCGATAGCCAGGCGAACCGCCGTCTTCTTTGCCTCGTTGGTCGTTCCCAGGGCATAACGACATGCAGAAAAATTCATGCGACACTTCCCCTTCTTGCCCAATAAACTAGTGGTAGTATACCACTTCCCCACAGACGGGTGGGATGTGTTAAGATAGGGCTTATACTAGAGACAGAAATTTGTGAGAAAAAGAGGAGAGAACCATGAAGTTTACCAAATTGCATGGACTAGGAAACGATTACGTGTACGTCAACGGTTTTGCGGAAGACTTGACGGGTATGGATCTCCCTGAACTGGCGAGGCGGGTAAGCGATCGGCATTTCGGTATCGGCGGAGATGGCTTGATCTTGATCTTGCCCTCCGAGCGCGCGGATTTCCGGATGAGAGTGTTTAACAACGACGGCAGTGAAGCGAAAAACTGTGGGAACGGACTTCGCTGTGTCAGCAAGTACGTGGTCGACTACGGCTTGACGGATCAACATACGTTTACGGTGGAAACGCTGGGCGGAATCGTCACCCCTGTCGTTTCGCTGGATGAGAGGGGCAAGGTGGACCGGGTGACGATCGACATGGGCGAGCCGCGATTGGAGCGTGCGGCCATTCCCATGACAGGCATCCCGGAAGAAAAAGCCCTCGAAGAAACGATCGAGGTCGACGGCGAAGCTTTCACGATGACGGCAGTCTCGATGGGCAATCCGCACGCCATTTTGTTCATGGACGAAGTGCTCGACGAAGATGTGCAGAGGTACGGATCCAAGATCGAATTCCACGAATGGTTTCCAGAGCGAACGAATGTCGAATTCATCCAAATTCTCGATCGCGAGGAAATTTTGTTCCGCGTGTGGGAACGGGGCTCCGGCGTGACGCTTGCCTGTGGCACGGGAGCGTGTGCAGCCGCGGTCGCAACGATCCTGAGCGGCAGGACCGATCGCAAAGTGACCGTTCATTTGGCTGGGGGAGATCTGTTCATCGAGTGGAGAGAATCCGACAATCACGTCTTCATGACTGGTCCGGCTACGGAAGTTTTCTCAGGCATCTATCATGGTCCGATCCCTTACAAATAAAAAAGAAAAAACGTTCCGTCTATGGAAGACAGGAACGTTTTTTTGTGGGCAAAATTACGAACGTCCGGCAGCGATTTGAATGGCTGCCTGATGATCGGGATCGATCTTGTCGTCAATGTGGCGCCGGCTGTTGAGAAAGTGGATGTCAAAATGACCGGTGAACTCGTTGTCGGTGATGTATTCAATGCTATGCGGCATGGAGGTCATCGAAGCGGCGATCTGCCTCCCGTTTACGTTCACCAGTACCGGTCTGACGCTCCAGGAAAATTGGCCTCCCCAGAGGTCTTTGATGACGGCGGTGTCTGCGGCTGTGAGCGGCTCCGTATCGGAGTGCGATGCGCCGATGGTGCGCTTGACCTGAAAGCTTCTTCCCGTCTCGAAGTCGATTAAGGTCGCAACGGCATTGATCGGAAACAAGTATTGGGCCGCTTCAAACCAGTCCAAATATTCCCCGTACTTCGGGCTTTTGACGCTCGTCACCGGGATGTGGTGCACCGGGATGAGCAGGGATTGGCCGATTTGCAGCTGCGCATCCTCCGCGAGCTTGTTTACGGAAAGCAGCTCCGTCATGGGAATGCCGTGATCGATGGAAATGGTCCATGGCGTATCGCCCTTCACCACCTGATAGCGGATGTTCTCTACCCAAGGCTTGGTGGCATCAGCGGGCTGCGGGGACGAAGCCGGTTCCTCCTGGGCTGGCTTGGAGGCTTGTCCATTCGACTGCGGGATCAGCAGCTTTTGGTCCACAAAAATCTCGGTGGAAGTCAGCTGATTGGCCTCCACGATCGACTGGATGGACACCTTGTAGCGGCTGGCGATTTTCCACAGAACGTCGCCGCTTTTTACGGTGTAGACGTTCGTCGGCGCATCCAGCTTGGGCACCAGGAGCTTTTCTCCGACCAAGAGATCGTAGGACGCGCGCTGGTTTCGTTCCATCAGGGAAGCAATGGTCGTTTGCTGGTCGGCGGCGATTTTCCACAGGACATCCCCGGATTTTACCGTATACACGTCGGATAAAGGCGGGAGGTACAGGGCTTGTCCGGTATAGATCGTATCGGTTCGCAGATGATTGGCAATTTTCAGCTGTTCGACAGGTACTTGATAGCGGTATGACAGATTGCCCAGCGTATCTCCCGATGATACGGTGATGGACTGGGCGAAGGCGGATGTGACAGGGAGCACAGCAGCGATCAATGCAGATTGTGCAACTAGACGTTTCCATCGTGTTGGTTTGAACATGAAAAGCCTCCTCGATGCCGTAGCGTGATGGGTTGAGATGTTTCTCCTCTATTGTAAACAGCGATACCAAAGGCTTTCATTAGGAAAAATCGCACTCTGTTGTATATATTTTCCCATATGAGCAAGAAGACTCCCTCTTCCCTGCCGGCCTTTATGACCAAGGTCGGAGCGGGGAAGGTCGAATCAGGGCGTGCAGACACAAAAATAGCGTGGGTCGCGGCTGCCTGCTGGTCGCCACTTCCACGCTACTGAAAACAAATTAAGAGAAATGTCACCCGTTGTACACCTCATTTAGGTATGCGACGTCAGAACGATTGATGGGAGGAGTGCTTTTGCTCATTTTTGCAAGCTCAGCCTGCAGCCGCTTCAATTCTTCCTCCATCTTGATGATTTTCTCTTGCATCGCCTGGGTAGTCATGCTTGTTCTCTCCTTGTTGTTTTGTTTAAATTTACTGACAATTCTAACGAAAAGGGTTTGGCCTGTAAAGAACCTAATCTTGGATGTAAGCGCTTTAAGTGTGAATAGTGTGTGAACGGTCGTTCGGTCATGGTCCATTCATAGCTATTTTTGCCTGGCAAAGTGGGGAAAATAGGAGCGAAAGAGAGCTTTGCCCTGTATGTTCGAGGAACAGTCGTGTTATGATGTAGCGTAGAAATGGGGGCATCTCGCCCCGAGGAAGGTGTGGACTGGTGATTTACTTGGACAACAGTGCTACGACTCGTCCTCATCCCGAAGTGGTTGAGACCATGAGGCGGGCCATGGAAAGCTATTACGGCAATCCCTCTTCCCTTCACCACAAGGGTGTAGAGGCTGAGACGGTGTTGAAGCAGGCGCGTGAGGTGGCAGCGAGGTACCTGGGCTGCAAGCCGGGGGAAATCATTTTTACCTCCGGTGGTACAGAGAGCAATAATACGGCGATCAAAGGCGTTGCCTTTCAATATCAGAACCGCGGGAAGCACATCATTACGACCCAGGTGGAGCATCCGGCTGTCTACGATGTGTGCAAGCAGCTGGAGAGCCTCGGGTTCTCGACGACATTTTTGCCGGTAGACCGGGAAGGGCGTGTTTCGCTGGAAGACGTCCAGAAAGCGCTGCGTACCGATACGATTCTCATCTCCGTCATGCATGTGAACAACGAGCTGGGCACGATCCAGCCAGTGGTGGAGATCGGGCAATGGCTGAAGCCGTTTCCGCGCGTTCTTTTTCATGTGGATGCGGTGCAGGGCATTGGGAAAGTTCCCCTTCGCCTGAAAGATTCGGGCATCGATCTGTTGAGCGTGTCTGCCCACAAGCTTTACGGACCGCGGGGAGTGGGAATTTTGTACAAGCGCGAAGGCCTGATGATTCACCCGCTGCTGATGGGGGGAGGCCAGGAAGGCGGCGTCCGGTCGGGCACGGAGAACCTGCCGGCCATCGCCGGTTTGGCCAAGGCGATCCGCATGCTCGAAGGCATGGGCCCAGGCGAGAGCAGCCGGCTGTACGAGCTTTTGGAGCAGCTGCGCACGGGGATCTCGGGAATCGAAGGCTGCACGATCAATACGCCGCAGAGCGGCCATGCCCCCCACATCATGAACATTTCGGTTCCGGGGGTAAAGGCGGAAGTGCTGCTGCACGCCTTGGAAGAGCGGGGCTTTTTGATTTCCACGAAGTCGGCCTGCTCTTCCAAGAGCAACGAGCCGAGCCGCGTGCTCACTTCGATCGGGATCGACCGCGATTGTGCGTTGTCGTCCCTGCGCATCAGCCTGGGCCGGGAAAATACGAGCGATGACATCAGGCAATTCATCGCTGCGCTCGGTGAGTGCGTCCGCAGCCTGCGCAGCCAGATGAAGCCCAAGAGCGCAACCAGAAGATAAAGGAGATCCGACATGAACTACGATGCAATTTTGATCCGCTATGGGGAATTGGCTCTCAAAGGCAAGAACCGCGACATGTTTGAAGAAACGCTGGCTCGCAGCGTGAAGAGCGTCTTGCGTTCCTTTTATAAAATCAAGGTGCGCCGCAACTACGGCCGGATGTACGTGGAGCTGCACGGCGAAGACGCGCATGAGGTCATGCAGCGGCTGAAGCGCGTGTTCGGGATTTCTTCGTTTAGTCCGACCATTCAGGTGGACCCGGACATCGAGACGATTAAAGCCCGCGCGCTGGAGCTGATCCGGCAGATAAACCCGCAGCCGCGCACGTTCCGCGTCGTCACCCGCCGCGCAGACAAGCGCTATCCGATCCCTTCGATGGAAGTCAATCGCATGGTCGGCACTCATATTTTGCGCGCCCTGCCCGCGATTAAAGTCGATGTGCACGAGCCGGAAGCGATCGTGAACATCGAGATTCGCGCGGAGGGGACCTACATCAGCTGCGAGACGATTCCGGGTCCTGGCGGCTTGCCGGTCGGAGTCAGCGGCAAGGTGCTCCTGCTGCTCTCCGGCGGGATCGACAGCCCGGTAGCCGGCTGGATGATGATGAAGCGGGGCGTGACGCTCGAAGCGATTCATTTTCACAGCTATCCGTACACGAGCGAGCGTTCCTTGCAAAAGGTGCGCGACCTCGCGCAAAAACTGGCAAGATGGGGAGGCACCGTCCGGCTGCATGTCGTGCCGTTCACGGAAATTCAGACAGCCATCCGCGAAAAGTGTCCGGAAGACTATTTGATTACCATCATGCGTCGGTTTATGATGCGCATTTCGGAGCGGGTCTCAGCGAACACCAAAGCGCTGGCGCTGGCGACGGGAGAAAGCCTGGGACAGGTCGCCTCGCAGACACTGGAGAGCATGGACACCATCAACAAGGTGATTTCCATTCCGCTGCTGCGTCCGTTGATCGGGATGGACAAGACCGAGATCACGGAGATCTCCCGCAGGATCGATACGTACGAGCTTTCCATATTGCCTTATGAGGACTGCTGCACGATCTTCACGCCGAAAAATCCGGTGACGCGCCCCAAGGCATACCTCGCGGAAAAATTTGAACAGGCGCTCGACGTAGAGGCGTTGGTGGAAGATGCGGTCAGTCGTACGCAGATCGAAGAAATCACGACGAAACCGCGCGAAGTCGTTTCAGATCTGTTCTAGTGGAGAGTAGCAAGGACGGGAGAGGAAAAGCCATGATTATTCGGTATGAACGCAACGGCAAAGTGAAGCACGGGTGGATGGTGGAAGAGGATCGCAAGGTGCGCGTAATTGAAGGGGACATTTACAAGGTTCAAACCGCGAAGCCGATCATGACCGGACTGGAGCTTTCTTTGGACGAGATTGCCTTGAAAGCGCCAAGCGCCCCCAGCAAAGTGGTGTGCATCGGGGTCAATTATCGGGACCATGCCTCTGAGATGGACATCGACCTGCCCAAGGAGCCATTGATGTTCCTCAAGCCTTCTACGACCGTCGTCGGACCTGGGGAGCCGATCGTCTATCCGAAGCTGACGCAAAACCTTCATTATGAGGGAGAGCTGGCAGTCGTCATGAAAAAAGAAGCGAAGCAGGTCAGGGCGGAGGATGCGGAAGACTACATGTTGGGCTTTACGTGCGCGCTGGATGTGACTGCGCGCGACTTGCAGATGAGCGACGGCCAGTGGGCGCGGGCCAAAGGGTTTGATACTTTTTGTCCGCTTGGACCTGCGATCGCAGCCAAATTGGACTATCAAAATCTGCGCATCGTGACCAAAGTCAACGGCGAGGTGCGGCAGGATGCCAATACGAGCCAGATGATTTTTACGGTCCCGCAGCTGGTGGAGGCTGTCTCGGCTGTGATGACGCTGCTCCCGGGAGATGTGATTCTCACCGGAACCCCGTCCGGCGTTGGAGAGCTGAAGCCGGGAGATGAGGTTTCTGTGGCGATTGAAGGGATCGGGACATTGGCAAATCGCGTGGTAAGGGAAGAAGAGCAACACTTGTACCAACAACAGCAACAGCAGTGCCAACAGCAGCAACCGCAACAATCGTAACTACAGTTTGATCTGCCCGAAGGCGTTCAAGCCCCCTCTTTAATCGCAGGGGGCTTGCTGTTTTTCAACACCCGTTAGCGCAGATTATTCTCTTTCATTCGGATCATCGTGGATGGGATGTGCCGAGGGATCTTGGCGTGGCAAGTCTTGGTGCATGTTTCTGGTCTCGTAGGTAAAACGCGTCGTGGTGGAATGCTGCCCAGGCTCCCAGTCGGAAGATTTACCGAGACGCTCTCTGTTGGTGGATGATCCGTAGGGCCCTTCAGGAAACTCTTCCTGCAGGATTTCATTTCGCTGTGATTCTACCGTAGACAGTTCGCTGTAATGCTCATCTTCATGTTCTGCATTGGGTTGCTTCGAATCCATGCTGATCCACCTTCCTTTTTTTGTGCTGAAGCAGGCGCATTTGTGGTCTCCGGGATAGTTTGAAATAAAAGGAGTATACCTATTCGTTTCTTGTTGACTCTCTGATTATTTTTATTTATACTTAAAATTTTTCTTATAAAATCATTATTTATTGAAAAAATGTTGGCAAAAAATCGCAATCATTACTTGACGCTCGATACAGCGATTTGTTATATTAGCTCTTGTCGCTGCTGAGCGATGCTGAAAAAAGCTCTTGCATAATCGATTCAGATGTGATAAGGTGAAATGGTCGCCTTTTGGGCGATAGCGAAGAAATGTTCTTTGAAAACTGAACAGCGAAAGCGTTGATGAGTCTATCATTTTTAATGATTTGCCAGCTTGAAAAAGCTTTGAACCAGAAACAAACTTTATTGGAGAGTTTGAT
>Ga0255334_1001466_pt1 | contig 10372 bp, 17 predicted proteins | sample EtOH5_35cm_T3_12_FD_202080 | JGI IMG/M metagenome (GOLD analysis project Ga0255334, IMG submission 202080) | Sandy soil microbial communities from University of British Columbia, Vancouver, Canada - EtOH5_35cm_T3_129 | ecosystem: Engineered > Artificial ecosystem > Sand microcosm > Unclassified ...
TTCCAACCTTGCCCGAACACGCATCGCACTCGTACAGGTCTGGTCGCTCTGCGAAGTGAATGAACACCTTGTCGTCGTCTGGAAGCGGAGAGGCGTCAAGCACCAGATGACCGCCGTTTTCGCGCACCTTTGAGATCGTGCGACACCGACCATCGACGTAAACATAGACTGGCTTGTAGAAGTCGAGCATGTCTCCAATGAAATGTCTGACGTGTGAAGCGTTGATCGGATCGCTCACGGTGACCTCTTTGGATAAATGTTTTCGTAACCAAAAGCCACAGGATAGCCTGGATTGTCTGTCGGCTCGATTCCGGTCAACTCTTTCATGTCACCAAGAATCATATTAAGAAGTCTCACTTCACCTTCGATCTGATTCCTTATAATCGGTTGCGGTGCTCGTTCGATGTGTTTCTCCATATGAGCACGTTTTGATGCAATGCGGTTGCACAACTCCTGCATACCGTGATTCTTCTTTGCGATGACATCCTCGACTTTGATTGGAATCCAACGCATGTTCTCCTTGTCGCGTTGGAAGAGAGAGTTGGGATGACACTCCCAGATGTCCCATGGATTGGAGGGCACTACGTCGTTCAATGATGAACTATTCGCATCAACGACTTCTTCTGGCCAGAAGCAAACGTGTTCATGCCATCCCTCGGGTTTCACGCTCAAGAGATCCGGAGGACCAAGTGCGTCCACTCTACCTTCTTTCCCACGATGAATCTCGTTCACTTTACGTGGGCGCACCACTCGCACACGATCACCAACCTTGTAATCATATTTCATTTTTGAACCCCGGAAGAAATAGAACTCCAACAGTCGGATGAACAGCTGGTCGCCACACCACTCCACAATGCTGACAAGCATGAGTGTGATGAACTCGCGTAGCCCACTCTCCCGTATCAATATGCCTCACTCGGCACGCTGGGCACGCAATGATCATCGGAATCGGACCCTTTGTTCCAATCAAGTCCCTCTGTAATTGATCGCGCTCTTCGCGTAGTCTCAAGATCTCTTCGTAGAAACTCAAGACAATCTCTTCTACAACCTTGGTCACGTGGTCAGATATAGCTCCAGGACCCAACACTACCAGACGGTCATAAATAGTACGACTCACGCTCTCCGGAAGCTCAATGACTTTGTTTTCGGGCATATCGTAATAATGACGTGTCAACTCGAGTTGACAAACCACACTTTCGAGCGCGTGTGAACTACACGTTAGCTAAACCTCTGACATCGATAACAAACTACGTTTTTTCTTGACACTTTTTTCGGACTCCCCCCTAATAACCCCCCTCTACTTACTTATTACATACATATGTTGTTGGTTCTATCGGCTAACGCCTCAGAACCAACATGCGCGCGATCCGCGTTTGTGTTGGTGCGAAACCTATTTCCACCATACTCGTCGGTAAACAAACCAAAAATACCAACAAAACGTGCTTCGCACGTATCCCCCCTACCCCCCGTGCCAATGTGACGATGCTCGCGGGAGACGTCTACGGGGTCACGTTCGGCGACGGCTTCGCGCTGTTCTTCGCGAGCGAGATCGTTCGCGCTTAGCGCTCTTGATCGTCGGTCTTCGAATCGTTCGACACCGGTACACCGGCATCAATGAGCGAGCGTCGAAGCGCGTCCGGACTCATGTGCTTGATGCGTTGCGCGATCGCGACGTTCGCCCCGACGTTCGCGTGTGGACGCGGCACGTAAGCGATCTCGTATGAGCCTGAAAGCTTCTTCGGATCCATCGCGATCTAGATGATAGGTCGGAACACACCGAGAATGCAATTCAAATTGCGGACGCAGATCTGGACGTGGCTTTCACGGTAGAGCCCAGCACCGGGATACACTCGCTCGCCCTCGAAAAAACACGCACGGACGGTGTCATAGAGTCGGCCCGACAAAGTGAGTTGGTCCAGGTACCAGGTGAACACCTGACAATCGAGTTCACGGCGCTTCTTCTCGGCGGTCCTGCCGGTGTTCTTTGGCCAATCACGTCATAATGGGGTTATGGAAAACATCCTCATTCGCTTCACTGCGATGAATGACGATAAGGGCGAAGAAGACACTCTCGCCTACGTTCGTTGGCCTTTCATTCCTCGTAAAGGCGAACGCATCTATATGACCGACTTGCGTGTTAGAATGGACGAAAACAAACCGAAAGACGAACAACGTACTGAATCTGTAGTCTTCATAGTCGAAGACGTTAGTTATGGATTCTGTGCTTTTGATAGCGACACTTCCAAAGAAGCACATCGCGATTACGAAGTAACAATCTTTTGCGTTATGCCGCCTGAAGAACGTGGGTGGCGAGGTTTTGAAGGCCCAGATACCGACGACTAAGAAGTTGCATCATCAACCATTCCGTGGCAAATCTCGCGCTTCCTAAGGAGGCTCATGATGAAACCGGAAGTGCGCATTCTCTTCGAACTGTTTCTCGCGATGATGAGCGGTCTTGTTCCCGGAAAGGATCACACCGCTCTCGCCCAAGCAAACGCCGAAGTTGTCTACGAACAACCTGCTCTGTTCAAAGACGATCCCAACAAGGTCAAAACAGCCGGACTTGTAACAGCTGTTCAATATCGGGAGAGCGGACTCAACAACGAAGCTGTTGGTGATCACGGTCACTCGGTTTGCTCCATGCAAATCTATGACGGTCCGAAGTCGTTTCTCAAAGACCCCAAGGCTTGCGTAACTCGAGGAGTCACGATGCTTCTTCAATCGGTTCGAATCGATCCCGAGAATCCCGTGGCCTTCTACGCCGCAGGAGGAGCTTATCTCCGATGTCGTGAAGATCGTGGTGCTTCAGTTTGTTTGGTAGCCAAGCGAATTTCTGCAGATCGGATGAGTCTTGCAAAGCGATTGTTAGCAAGATATGCTCAAGACCGATGAATACTGCAGCTGAATTTTGGGCAAGAGTTGAACGCAAACAACAAACGGAGTGTTGGCCCTGGCTCGGGGCTATCGATTCGGGTGGCTACGGATCACTTCGCTGGCAAGGCGGATCGGCACGTGCTCATCAAATCGCTTTACGAGACACAGTTGGTCCTCCTCCCGATTCCGATCGGCGTTACGCTTTGCACCACTGCGATAATCGTAAGTGTTGTAACCCTGATCACCTTTACTGGGGAACATATCGAGACAACGCTCTTGACCGAGAAAAGCGAGGTCGTGGCGGAGGTTCAAAGAGGCGTGGTGATCGAAACGGGCTTCGCAAACACCCAGAGTCAGTATTGCGCGGAGAGTTTCACGGCTCTGCCATTCTTACAGAACAAGAAGTACGATCTATTCTCGCGCGCGGTCTAAGACCTTGTGAGATCGTCCGCGAATATAAGATTAGTCCATCTCAAGCCAAACGTATTGTGCGAAGAATATCGTGGAAACACCTCTAAACAAGCAAACCCTGGCTACAAGAGTGAAGAAGCGAAACGCATCTCTCGCGATCGAATGGCTCTCGCAAAGAGGCTGGTGTCAACTCGAGTTGACACGAAGGAAGCATCGAAATGAGTACCGAACACAAAATTGCGGAAGAAGGATTCCAAGGCATCGTTTGCGGAATTGTTCGCATCGGACGAGTCGTAACAACCTGTAGGTGCGGAAAGCTTCGTGAAGCAGAACGCCCTCACGGATACAGCGAAGCCCACATAATCATCGAAGACATTTTGGAGTTGATGCATCAACACGATTCTCGTCTTTCAACACACGAAGAAAAGAGAGATGATGTTGGAGCACTTTGTTATCAGCTTCGCTCAAGAATGAAATCAATCATGGAGGACAAATGAAATTCGATCCCTCGCTCAGTCTTCAGACAATAAAATACGCCGAACTCGCGGAAACTCAATTTCCTGAAGGTAGTGGGATCGCGGTTCTCGTATCAGCTCCTGACGGCAAGATTGGTATCGCCACCAACATCGATTGCGATATTCTTGTGGACATCATAAAGGAGTGGTCGATTCGTGCCAAAGAGGTTAGCAAATGAAAAGACGGACGAGTTTGGGAGACGGGATGATCCGCATCTATCGCGAAGACTGCTTCGATTGGGTTCCTGAAAACGTCAAGAAAGGAACCGTTCCTCTCATCATTACCGATCCACCTTACGGAGCCATTCTCAAGAACAAATGGGATCAAGAATGGACCATCGGAGATCAGTGGAAACTCACTCGACTTCTCGATTACCTCTTGATGCCCGGTGGTACAGCCTACATCTGGGGCGGAATTGGTCGTCCTGGGAATCGTTTGTTCTTCCGATGGCTATCGCTTCTCGAGAAGAAGTTCCCATCTCTAACCCTCTACAATCTCATCACGTGGAGGAAAAAGAGAGCCTACGGCAAAAAGGACGACTTTCTTTTTACTCGCGAGGAATGCGCGATGATTGTGAAAGGTCAAAAACCAAAAACCTTTCACATTCCCCTCCTCGATGAGAAACGTGGCTACGCTGGATTTAATAGTCTCTATCCGGCCAAATCAGAGTTCCTTCGACGCACCAATGTGTGGACTGATATCACTGAACTCTTTCGTGGAAAGATTCATGATGCAGAGAAACCTTCACGTCTTGCCGAAGTCATGATTGAGACCTCGAGTAACGAAGGAGATACTGTTTTCGATCTCTTTGCCGGCTCAGGCTCCACGGGAGTCGCTGCCCTCAACACCCATCGCAACGCTGTTCTCATTGAGAAGTCGGATTGCAAAATGCACGTCAAACATGGAGAGACTTACGGACTTCGGGGAGTTGCAGAATGACGATCGATCCTGACTCCTACGCTAAGGGTGGAAACGACACTCTTGATCATGTTCTCAACGCGGTGAAGAAGTGGCATATTAGCAATTCTCCAATCGGTCCGTTATATGACGCTGGTTGGAACGCTGCAATTGACTTCGCTGTTACGCAACTCGAAGAATTGAAGAAGAAACTCAATGAATAATCGAGAGCAAACAAATGGCGACTAGATTCGAACTAGATCACATTGATTACGCACATCGAAACAAGATGTACATGGACTCTTCTTGATCCCAATTCCCGCTCGTAGCTCAATAGGTTAAAGCACCCGCCTCATAAGCGGAGAGACTCTCGGTTCGAATCCGAGCGGGCGGACAATGACGTGTTCACATAAGAATGTCGAACCTTGGAGACCAGGTAAGTATGAACCGTCTGGCAAACACGGACCTGAGCGAATTCGTATCGTAACGAAAGAGATCTTAGTTCGCTCTTAGACAATCTGTATTGATTGTGGTGTTCGTTTGGAAAGAGCGTTGTTAGTTTCTAAGATACCGTAAATACAAGAAAAAGCCCTCCCTTGTTCAGGGAGGGCTCGAGGATCGTTTATACGGGTCTTTTGGGCAGATGGCTAAGGGGGTAGCACCTTAGCTCCAAAACGCGTTCTAAGGGCGGTTTTGGAGCAGGAATAGACCATTCTATTTGGGATCTGAAGTCTCAGGATCTGGCTTCCCATAAGCCGCAAATTTCTCCGGCGTTACCATGTGCTCGCCATCGCAGTAATAGCAGAGAACACACGCCGGACACGTGCGGAAGATTTGACACTCCGAACACTGGAAAGCATGACGACCTCCACACCGAGTGCACTTCGAACACACCGGACAATGAAGGAGTGTGGTGATATCGTCTTCGGAGTAATCACCAGTTGAAACAATGGGAGGAAGTTGAGAGCGATCGATCACAACCGTTTTGCTAGACGGTCTCTTCGGCGGTTCGTCTTTCTTGGTCATGGGTTCTCACTTCTCTGGCTCCTCAAATTGTCTACAATCGCAGAACAAAGAAAGACAAGCCCTACGAACTTTCTTTGGAAGAATTCGCTCATAGTTATTCGGATCGAGTTGTGAAGTTTTTTCTAAGTAGTGAGAGTCCTCATCGTGCCCACATCGCTTGTTAGCACAAAGACGTTTGACGCTCATGTGTCAACTCGACTTGACACGCTTAGATTGAAAGTTCTGTTCCAGTCACGATAGTTACTTCGTCATCTGATGCAGTAACAATGACTCCAACAGAAATAAAGCGAGAGACCCACCGGCCTACTTTGTTCATTACTCGGAGACAGTAGTAGACACCTAAACTTTCTCGCACAAGTTCGACATTGATTCCGTCAACAAAAATTGACTCATTGTTGTCTGGATCTTTGATAGCGAATTTGACGGTATCTGGATCTATCAAATCTCCAGCGGCAGTTTTGAATGTAGCTTCAAAACGCAACTGCTGTCCGATTTTGACTCTCATACTATCTTGACTCCGGTTTTGACCCTATATGGGAGCGAAGAACCTGTGGTCGAAGTGTAGTTTGGGTAACTCTTGGTCTTAACTCGAATGATAGGTTGAGGGGCCCCAAGAACAGCGATGTGACCACTTGCAGTTCCTACACCGTACGCAGTACCTTCAAGAACAGGAGCATCGGCTGTAAGAGTACCGATAGCCAGAGCAATAGCTGCTGCAATGCCTAACAACTCACCCGCTCCTTGAATAATGCCGATTACAGAAGCGACACCCGAGGAGTTTCCTCTCAATTCACCGGCACCGAGGAGTGTGGCTGAAGCCACTCCAACTGCGGATGTAACGCCAGTAATTCCTCCCGAAGACAACGACTCCACACTTCCTGTTGCATTTCCAACGCCCGAAGTAGAGCCGTTAAGAAATGCAATTCCTTGAATTAGGGCACTCGATGTTCCTAGTCCGGAGGAAGAACCTTGAAGAGCGGTTAGTCCTTGCAATATACCGCTTGCATTTCCAACTCCGTTAGTATTTCCAAACAAAGCGCCCGCACCAACTAGATTGCCTGTAGAAGTTCCAACACCGGAGGCTGTTCCTACAAGAAGTGGAGCCGCTCCCAATATTGTTCCGCTTCCTAGACCGATACCATTCGCAGTGCCTAGAAGAGCACCAGCGCCAGTCAAACTGCCTGTAGAAGTTCCAACGCCAGAAGTTGTTCCTACAAGAAGAGGAGCATCTCCCAGTATTGTTCCCGCGGCAGTTCCAACACCCGATGCTGTTCCTACAAGAGAACCATCTCCCGTCAAACTTCCTGTAGACGTTCCTACACCCGAACCTGATCCCTGAAGAATTCCGATTCCAATAAGAGATCCAGAAACAGTTCCAACACCGGATGCCGTTCCGATAAGAATACCAGAACCGACAAGAATGCCGCTCACCGTTCCAACGCCGGAGGCTGTTCCGATAATGGGTGCTTGTCCTATAACACTTCCAATTACAGTACCAACACCATCACTTGTCCCCTGAAGATTTCCTATTCCGATTAGAATACCAGACGCTGTTCCAACGCCCGATGCTGTTCCTACAATAGGAGAAAAGCCAGTAATACTACCGCTGGTAGTTCCAACACCGGATGCCGTTCCTACAAGAAGAGGAGCAGCTCCCGTAGCATTGCATGATGAGGAACTACTCTCAGAAGCAGTTCCTGAGAGTTGACCACTTCCTACGAGAGATCCCGAAGCTGTTCCAACTCCGGAAACTGTTCCTGCAATAGGAGCCAAGCCGATAATGATGCTGCTAGCGGTTCCAACACCAGAGGCTGTTCCGGCAATAAATGAATAGAGCTGAGTTACATTACCGCTAGAGGTTCCGACGCCGGATGCTGTTCCAACCAGCGCACCAGTTCCTGCAATCGCCCCGCTCGTAGTTCCTACAGCACTAGCGGTTCCAGCCAGTGCGCCAGTTCCTGCAACATTGCCAGTAGAAGTTCCTGATCCACTTGCAGTTCCTGCAAGGACTCCGATGCTTGAAAGAACTCCGCTCGCATCACCCGTTCCGCTCGCAGTGCCGGCTATTGGACCAGTGACTTCCGTTAGTACGATATACGCAAGAATACAGTCAGCACTTGTCTGCGTTGGATTGTATGTTTGCGTAGCAGTAGCACTAACGACCTTTCGTTGAGTCGTAATCGCCATACCCGAAGTACCGGATCCGTTACCGGTAGTTTGTTGGGCAGACCAAGAGCCGTTCGTTGTGTCAGCATCACCAGTCCACGTATTCGACGACTCGGAGCCACCCGCGCCAATGACCATATTACCGCTGGTAATTGATCCAGTGGTGACAGTAGGTGTACCAGTTGCCGAACCAGTATTAACACCACCTGTCACATAATCGATGCGCTTGGTTGAATCGGTAGGAACGACTTCGTGGAAAGCAAAAGATTTTGCAGTTACGCTCGTTGCTCCGAATGAAACTGTTACCGTAGTTCCAGTTCCAACAACACCCTTGTCCATCGGACACGTGAAATAACGAAGCGTAACTCCCGCACTCGCGGCGCCAGGATCATAAAGTGCATTTTGTCTTGCAGTCCACGTATTACCGTGATTGTCAGAAATTGATGAATAAGGATCAGCTCCGCTAGCCCCCGCGTTGTCATAGGCAATCACGAGCACGGCCATAGAGCCGAGAGCCATGTTGCTACTCGGTACACAACCAATGCTCGTGGCAGCAGATGCGTTTCCGCCCGTACCTCGGTTTGTGCCCGTGATTGCCATTGTGCGACTTTACGTGATGTTCGCGACAAGTTGTCCGATTGCGAAACTCGGGGTGATACCCGTAGAGACCGCAAGCGAAAATGTGAGGGCTCCCCAATACAAGATGTCTCCAGCTCCGGTTCCTGAAGCCAAACCGATCGAGAAGTCGGTTTCGGTTTCGCTTCCAGAGGTAGCAGCGGGAAACGTCACTGCTGCGGTGTTCGAGACTGAGTTTGCGGATACAGTCCAACCAGCACTGTTTCGGGCAACTGCCACTCGAGAATAGGAACCGTATGCCGCCTGCGAACTTATTTGAGTCGAGGTATCACTCAACGTAGCTGTATGCAACCCAGCGTAAAGCGACCCTGCTGCAGCAGAGTTTTGAAGTCCTGCAACATCTCCGAAGTTCGCCCAGTCCGTGTTGTTGAACAACAACAACATCATGTTGTTTTCGGATGTATCTCCGATTCCGGATGCCATTACACACCTCCTTCAGCAGTGATGCCAGCTTGAGCAATCAGTTCATCAGTTCGTTCCCAAAGCTCAACGCTATGAGCCTTTTGAACTTCGTTGACAGCTGCTGTCTTTGCTTTCTTGTTGGGAATAGAAGTGAAGTTCTTTTCCAGTTCGGTAGCACTCGGCATAGGATTGAAAAACATCAACGCCTCGTGAACTTCAGTACGAAGTGCATTGAATGTCTCGAGTCGATACCCAGTCGGATCGTTTTTGTTTCCCTTCGAATCCACAGTCTCGGTAATCCGAGCGAGAATTTTGGGATACTCAGCAACAATTCCTTCCTTCGTACCGAGTGCTTTCATTCTCCTGTCTCGCTGTTGCTGGCGAACGAGAGCAACAGCATCTCCGGCCGATGTGTTGGGATCCAGCTGCTGAAGAGCAACAATCAATTCTTGCGTATTCATAGTTGGTTTCTTCTCATTTCTGCGATCATGAAGATCGCTGCTTCGCGCATATCCACAGTTCCGTCCTTCTTCAAACCCGCAGCGAGTGAACGCTCAATGCATTGGGCGACGGCGTTGACTATCTTTGCATCGAAAATTCGAGCATTGATATCGGCAGTAAATTTTGGACCGTGAATAGCAGTAGCCATACGAAGCAAACGCTTCGTCGGTTTTAGCCGTACGGTACATTCAACAATCTTCGGATCGCTTAGGCCCATAACTAACTCCCTCGAAATGTTTATTCGTCCTTCGAAAACAAGGTCAGAGGTACTTCTGGAAGATCCACCGTCTGGCCTTTTAGATCATGGTAAGAATCCGAACAGAATTCGATCTTCCCGTTCCTGATAAACGAGTGACATCGTTTCTCTCCACTCGGCAACCGCCACGTCACGAGAATGGATGGAGAAGCTGTCGGATTGTTTATGTCCCCATTGAATTCCCACGCTGTACTAAAAGCGTGTGGAGTCTTACAACCGGGACAAAAGAAATAGAGGTGGTTTTGAACCTGATGGATTTTCGCCATTAGCGGCAATCCACGCTTTTGCACGTTCGTGCTTCTTCTTTTGTTTTTGCTCTAATCAAACAATCGAGTTTGAGATTGACAAGACGTGCTCCTGTCACTCGATCACAAACCGAAACACAGTCACTTCGTACTCCTTCTGGACACTCGAGTTGCTTGAGATTGAAGCAAGCAATCGCGCATTGAGAAAAGTGAGGTCCTGCATCATCTGGAACCAATACATCTGGCATTCCAGCATCTGAGTAGGGAGAAGGTTGTGGTGGGGATGGTTCGGGAGGACAAGCCATCGAAGCAACCGACATTCCCAAAAACACAATGCTCCAACCGATAATTCGCATACACTCCTCCATTCACGCTCAAACCCTCGAACGCGGCATCGAAACCAGGACTTACGGTTCCTCGTCGGTTCCGCCTGGCTTTGGAA
>Ga0255334_1001467_pt1 | contig 10367 bp, 8 predicted proteins | sample EtOH5_35cm_T3_12_FD_202080 | JGI IMG/M metagenome (GOLD analysis project Ga0255334, IMG submission 202080) | Sandy soil microbial communities from University of British Columbia, Vancouver, Canada - EtOH5_35cm_T3_129 | ecosystem: Engineered > Artificial ecosystem > Sand microcosm > Unclassified ...
GCTCGAGGTAACGCAGCATCATGGCAATGAGGTAACAGGCCGCAACATAGAGCGCTGTGGTCACCAGCCAGGTTTCAATCACCCGGTAGCTCTCGACATTGATCTTGCGCGCGTAATAGGTCAGCTCGGGCACGGCTATCGCCGCCGCCAGCGAGGTGTCCTTGAACAGCGAAATGAAGTTGTTCGACAAGGCCGGCAGCACGTTGCGCAACATCACCGGCACAGTGACGTAGGCCTTGACCTGCCACTCGCCCAGGCCGATGGCCAATCCGGCTTCGCGCTGGCCCTTGGGAATGCTCAACAACCCGCCACGGAACACTTCGGTCAGGTACGCCCCGGCATACAGCGACAGGGTGATGATGAACGACGGGATCTTGTCCAGACGAATCCCCAGGCTCGGCAACGCGAAGTAGATCAACAGAATCAACACCAGAATCGGCGTATTACGGATCACCGTCACATACACCGACGCCATCACCCGCAATGCGCGGTGCTTTGAGAGCAAAGCAAACGCCATCATCAGGCCGATCACGCAACCGATGGCGATCGACACCAGCGCCAGCTCCAGGCCCAGACCGAGCCCCGCCAGCAAGGTGTCGAAATCGCGCCACACGGCGGCAAAGTTCAACTGATAGTTCATGGTCAGCAGTACCTTGAACGGGGCGCGTCATGGGCGCCCCACTCTCACGGGGTCATTTGAATTCGACAGGGAAACCGATGGCCGGGGTCGCCAGATCCACACCGAACCACTGCTTGAAGGACGCCGCGTACGTCGGGAATTCAACGCCGGTCATGGCTTCATGCAACGTGGTGTTGACGAAGTTCAGCCAGTCCTGATCGCCGCGTTTAACTGCGCACGCGTACGTTTGCGGGCTCCAGGCGTAGGTCGGGCTGCGATAGCGGCCCGGGTTCTGCACCATCAGGTACTTGACCGAAGACTGGTCGGTGGCAGCGGCGTCGGCACGGCCGGAGTTCACGGCCTGGTACATCAAATCCACGCTGTCGTACTGATCGACCTTGGCCTTGGGCAGCGCCTGGTGCACCAGTTCTTCGGCGTAAACGTTCTGCAGCACCGCCACGGTCACGCTGTCATTGGCCGCCTTGAGGTCTTCGATTTCCTTGTACTTGCTGTTGGCCGGCAACAGCAGGCCGACACCTTCGCGGTAGTACGGCAGCGTGAACGCCACTTGCTGCGCACGGCTGGCGGTCACGGTAATGAACTGGCAACTCATGTCGACCTTGTCGGTCAGCAGGTTGGGAATCCGCGCATCGGACGACTGCACCACGAACTCGACCTTGCTCGGGTCGTTGAACAAGCCTTTGGCGACCATTCGCGCGATATCGATATCGAACCCCTGCAATTTGCCGTCCGCTCCCTGGAAATGCCACGGCGCATTGGTACTGCCCGTGCCCACGATCAGTTTCCCACGGGCCAGCACGCTATCGAGTTTGCTGTCCGCCGCCTGGGCAACGCCCATGGCAGCAGCCGAAGCTGCAAAGAGAAAAACACACGCTTTAAACAAGGAAGGTCGGCGATGCATGGCAAGCACTCCAGGATGATGTGTATTCCGCTATACCGGAACCGAGTATGTAACAACGGAATAGACAGCAGAAAGTGTGCCACAGGTTGTGGAGAGAATGTTGGGGAGAGTGAAAAGTCTTGTGAATCAGCGGGATGCACGAAAGCGCGGAAAAGGTGTTACGAAACGTAGTGAGGAGAAGCGCTACCGTTTGCTACGAAGGGCGAGTATCAGGTTCACAATCGGTGCGTGATGCACCTGGAACGAACGGAAGGTGCATTGGCGAATTAACGGTCAACCGCGTTTTTGTAAACATCGCCCCGCTCTCGTTTACCGACAGCTATCACCGTCACCACCAACACTTCATCCATGACCCGATACACCATTCGATACCCGGCACTGCGCAGCTTGATCTTATAGGCATTCCAAGTCCGGTGAGTCGGTCTGCTGGAACGTGTGGATTTTCCAGGCGCTCCAGCAACTTCTTCTTGAACTGATCCCTCAAGTTTGTTCCGAGTTTCTTCCATTCTTTCCAGGCCTTTTCGGAAAACTCCAGTTCATAGGTCATCAATGGAAACCCTTATGGTCGGGTCGTTTTCTCGTTCTTTACAAAGGGCAATCAACTCCAAATCTTCGAGTCGAGAGATCATGGCCTCGTACTCTTTTGCCGGAACGCAATAAAACGCTGGCTCGTTGCGGTTGAGTATCGCAACGGATTGGCCACCGCCCGCGGCAACCGTGCCCATCGGGTTCTTTTTCAATTCTGAGATGCTCGCTACAACATGCGAAAGCACGATGTGTGTCATGAAGGTACTCCTAAGGGTGCTTTTAGAAGTGCTAAAAATAGCACTCCGACAAGCATCCCACCTCTATCTGTCTGGATTGATCGCGTCCTTTAACAGAAGAACAAAAAACATCACGTCACGCGCTTCGCCATTTCCGAGTCTGCTGTGGGCCAGATCCCGAAACACGGCCATACACGTCCGAGTTGCTGTAAAAAAAATCCACCGGTTTCACCAACCCGAAGCCCGTCTCTACGAGGCCACGCAACCTATCGAATCAAAATCTTTTACTTGGCATATCGAACGACTAGCATATGGCCGGCAGCCCACCCGTCCGGCGGGTCAAAGACAAGGATGTTTTACATGAGTGCGATCGGCAGTTTTCTACCGTTCATACTCGGCGGTGCAACCATAATCGACCGAGTATTTGCTGCAATTTATTGACATCAATCAAGCCTCAAACCGAATTGGACAAGCTCCAATCCGGCTGCTTTTATTTACATCTCAGTAAGCGGCAAAGCATTGCTGGCCTTGAGCCAGAGCCTTGCCACATTCCCAGGAGGGGTCAATGTCTTTCAACATCATGATGGTTTTCGGTACGCGTCCGGAGGCCATCAAGATGGCGCCACTCGCCAGAGTGTTGCGTCAATTGTCCGAGGGCAGACTGAGCCTCTGCGCCACCGGCCAACTGGATGACGAGGTCCACTTCGAACGCATGAGCCGCGTTCACAACCCCTTCAGCGACGGCCACGCCAGCGAACGCATCGGCACTCGATTGTTCGAGTGGCTGAGCGTGCGCTCGGCGGCGGTCAAAGCACGATGACTTTCGGTTTTGTCGATTTTTTTGCCTACGTCCTGTTCGGTCTCAAATACCTCGCGATCACCCTGGCGTTTTTGATGTTCCTCCTCGGGCTCGATGACCTGTTCATCGACCTCGTGTACTGGGGCCGCAAGTTGGTCCGGCGCTGGCGGATCTACGAAAAATTCAAGCGCGCGGATGAAGAGCGCCTGTACGCCATCGCCGAAAAACCCCTGGCAATCATGGTCCCGGCGTGGAACGAAGTCGGTGTGGTCGGTGAAATGGCGCGCCTGGCGGCGTCGACCATCGATTACGAGAACTATCAGATTTTCGTCGGTACGTACCCCAACGATGCCGAGACGCAGGCCGACGTCGATGCGGTCTGCCAGCACTACCCCAACGTGCACAAAGTGGTCTGCGCCCGCCCCGGCCCCACCAGTAAGGCCGACTGCCTGAACAACATCATCGACGCGATCCTGCGCTTTGAAAGCGAGGCGAAAATCCAGTTTTCCGGGTTCATTCTGCACGATGCCGAAGACGTGATTTCGCCGATGGAATTGCGCCTCTTCAACTACCTGCTGCCGGCCAAGGACCTGATCCAGATTCCGGTCTACCCCTATGCGCCGGAGTGGCGAGGCTTCACCGCCGGGCATTACGTCGACGAGTTCGCCGAGAACCATGGCAAGGATGTAATCGTCCGCGAAGCCATGACCGGCCAGGTGCCCAGCGCCGGGGTCGGCACCTGCTTCAGCCGTAAAGCCATCAGCGCCCTGCTCGAAGACGGTGACGGCATCGCCTTCGACGTGCAGAGCCTGACCGAAGACTACGACATCGGTTTCCGCCTCAAGCAAAAAGGCATGAAGTGCATCTTTGCCCGTTACTCGGTGACCGACCCGAAACTGGCGCTCGAACAGCCCTGGGCGTTCGGCATGGACCGCGTGTTTTCCCAGGTCATCTGCGTTCGCGAGCATTTCCCCCGGGACTTTCAGCATGCCATCCGCCAGAAATCGCGCTGGATCGTCGGCATCGTCTTTCAAGGCACCAAGAACCTCGGCTGGAGCCCCACGGGCGTGCTCAACTATTTCCTCTGGCGCGACCGTCGCGGCATGATCGCTTACCTGCTGAGTTTCCTGGTGAACCTGTTGTGCCTCGTGCTGCTGGCGATGTGGCTGATGACGGTGATTGCACCGACCGCCTGGCGCTATCCGTCGATCCTGTCCAACAGCCCGGTGCTCGCTACGCTCTTGTGGCTCAACGGTTTGATGCTGATCAATCGGCTGTTCCAGCGTGGCTGGTTCGTCACCCGTTACTACGGGCTCGTCGAAGGCCTGTTGTCGGCACCGCGCATGATATGGAGCAACTTCATCAACTTCTTCGCCAACGTGCGGGCGCTGCGCCAGGTCATGGAAATGGGTGATTCGCGCCGCGTGGCGTGGGACAAGACCACCCACGAATTCCCGGCCCTGACCAAAGCCCAGCGCACGCCGCTGGGTCATCGCCTGGTGGAAAAAGGCCTGCTCACCGAAGAGCAACTGGAAGCGGCGATCACCAACCCGATACGCCGGCGTCTGGGCCACGAACTGCTGCTGCGTGAACACATCGACAGCACACAACTGGTAGAAACCCTAGCCGAGCAGCTGGATCTCGAATGGGCGCCACTGAACCCGTTCAAACTCGACAAACGCCTGATCGACGCCGTGCCGCGCAAGATCGCCTCCCACTACGGCGTGCTGCCGGTAGCCGAGGAAGGCAACACCCTGGTGCTGGCCTCCGAAGGGCCGGTGAGCCAGGTCTCCCTTGGCGCCATCAGCCGTCAATTGAAACGCCCGGTGCGCTGCCGTCTCGCGCCTCAGGGCCGGGTCACGCTGGGTATCCGCTACTGGTACGCCAGCCCCCGCCAGTATAAGGAAGTGCACCACATGCTCGAAGTGCTTGAGCGTCATCAGGACGATGAAGCCTTGCTCGAACGCGTCAGCCATCACCAGGTGCTGCTGGGCAATCTGCTGCAAGTGCGCGGTATGGTCCCGCCGAGCCTGTTCAATCAGGCTTTGATCGACTTCGATGCCGAGCACATGTCCTTGGGTGAACACCTCATCTCGCGCGGCATGATTACGCAGGAAGTGCTCGAACAGGCCCTGGCCGACCAGGCCAGTGAACAGCAAGCGGCCTTCCGCATTGTCCGGGAGGTTGCATGAAGCCTGATCGTCATGCCCTCCTCATCGGCAGTCTGTTGCTGAGCCTGGCGACCAGCTCATGGGTACAGGCTGAACCGCTGACCGAGTTCGAACAATTTCGCAGTTTCCCCTACATGGATCGCAGCTACCGCGAAGCGAAAAAGGGCAACTGGGCCGAAGTCGAACGGCTGATGCGCCACCTGCTGGTCAAGGTGCCGAAAAACGATGAAGCCCGAGCCCTGCTGGTGGAAGCGCTGGCCAAGCAACGACGGTACAAGGATGCCGTGCAGGCGCTGCCGGACAACCCGGACAACAACGACGCCCTGCTCAACCTGCGCCTGACCTGGATCGAACAGGACCCTCCGGGCAGCGAGCAAGTAGAACAATGGATCGCCAACAGCAACCTCAGTCAGCGGGTACGCCTGTGGCAGGCCTATAGCTTGAGCCTCGCGAAGTTTGGTGGCGCCGGCAGGGCTCACGACTGGCTGGCACAACTGACGCCCAAGGGTGACGACAACATCCTGCAACTGGCCCGCTCCAATTGGTCCGAGCAATTGCGCGACTGGAACGGCACCATCGAGCAACTGGCGCCACTGGCCGCCAGCGATCAACTGGACGCCGAAGGCTGGCAGCGACTGGCCAATGCCTATGTGCAGCGGCTCGACGAACAGCCTTTGCAGCAATTGCTGCAGCAAGCCCCGTCACCCGAAGCCGCGCGCAAGGCACGCCTCGCGATGATCGATCGGGCGATCGCCATGGGCCAAGTGCAACTGGCTCAACGCTGGATTCAATCATTGCCCGCCAGCGACCTGGCGGATCCGGTGCAACGCCAGCGCCTGTGGGAACTGGCTCGACAAAGCGGCGATGTACCGACCGTGCAACGCTTGAGTGGCGAATTGCAGCGCCCGTGCCTGGAGACGGCCGAATGGTTGTCCGGTCGCGATCCGCAAGCCGCACGCACGCAGCTGCGTGGCTGCCAGCCGAACGATGACCCGCAAAAATGGTTGATTCTGGCCCAGCGCCTGCAAGACACCGAGCTGCTGCAAGGCACGCGCCTGCCCGAACCCTGGGACAGTCGCCGCCAGGCACGGCTGCTGGACATCTGGCAGGACCAGGGCGAAAGCGACAAGGTCATGGCCTGGCTCGCCGGCCAGCCACAGACGGCTGACGTGGTCAAACGCCGGGCCGAACTGGTGCAAGCCCTGGGTCGCAATACAGAAGCCGCGACGCTCTGGGAGCGACACTACCAGCAGACCGGCAACCTCGGCTCGCTCAATCAGGCAACCTATCTGGCGCTGAACGCCGGCCAGCGCGAACACGCGCAACAGTGGCTCGAAAACGCCTATGACCGTCATGACGGCAAGTTGCCCGTTGCCCTGCTGCAACGGCTGGCGGGGCTCTATGCCTCGTCGACGCCGACCCCGGCGCAGCAGAAACGCATGGTGTCGCTGCTCAATCGCGTCGATCCCGCCACACGAGGCCAACTGCTGGCGCAACTGGCCGAGAAAGGTCAGTGCGACGCGGTACGACAAGCCATTGGCGACCACCCGCAGGTCGCAGGCGACTATCGGGCCCTGGGCCGTTGCGCCATGCCGAATCGGCCGGGTGAAGCCGTCGTCTACTACCAGACCGCGGAAAAACTCGGCGACCGTGGCAGTCGTCTGCCACTGGCGTATGCGCTGGAAGCGTCCGGTGATTCTTCTGGCGCCCTGGCCATCTGGCGCAGCCTGCCGGAGGCTGAGTTGAGCGATAACGCCAAGCTGACGGCCAGCCGCAGCGCCCTCACCGCAGGCGACACGCAGCTCGCAGAACGTTACTGGCAACACAGTCGCGCCCGGGGAGCCAATGAATGGGCGCTGGGCGCGGCGATTGCCGACGCGCGCGGCGATCATCTCGAAGCATTGCAACGTCAGCGCTCAGCCTTGCAGCAGGCGCCGGATGCCGGGCATTTCTACGCAGCGTCGGTCACCGCGCAAAAGGCCGGCGGGCTGGCGCAAAGCACTGCGTGGCTCGCCGAAGCCGTGCATCGCGAACCGGACAACCCGCGCTATCGCGCCGATTACGGCATGCGTCTGGCGGGGGCCGACACCCGGGAACAGCGCGCCCACGCCATCCCTTATCTGCAAAGCGCCACCCGTGATTTTCCGGAAGACTATCGCCTCGGCGAAACCCTGGCGCTGCGTTATGACGAAGTGAAGGACAGCGCGGCGGCGCGCAAGGAATTGCGCCGGGTCATTGATATGGAACAGCACCCGGTAGCCGCCGACGATGAGGACGGCAGCATGGAAGCCAGGCGTTATCGCCAGCGCCGCGCTCACGAAACCCTGTCCCGTCGCGACAGCCGCACGCTGGCCAGCACCTGGTCACCGGCCGGAGTCTCGACCAACGACAGCTTCCGACCCAACGGTACCTTGCGCGACAGCTCACGACGCGCCACCTCACAGAACGTACAAGTGGCGATCTGGGACCATGCGCTCGGCGAAGAGCCGAGTCGCGCCGGCAGCACGTTGTCGGTTTATGGCCGCGTACTGCTCGGCGGTCAGGGTCGATCGAGTTACGGCGAATCCCTCGGCACCGGCATGGGTCTGCGCTACAAGCCCTGGGGCACGGCGAACATCAACTTCTACGGCGAGCTCTACAAACAGAGTTCGTTCGATGACAACGACAATCAGCGCCTGAGCCTGGGTCAATTGCTGATTCCTGAAAAGCTCGCCGACCAGTTCAACGATCACCGCCAGGACGGTCACACCAGCACCGATTACCTGTTGCGCGCCACGGCTTCGTTTCTTGATCAGGGACGATTCCGCAATGACTGGCGCATTGATGAAAACGATTGGGAGGAACGTTTCCTCTACCTCGACGCCGCGTGGTGGACCAAGGCCGGTGATCACCAATGGCTGTCGCGCTTCCAGCAAGGTCACACCTGGAAACTGCCGTTCAACGGCGCGCAAACCGTCATGCCGTACGGCTTTCTCGAGTTCGCCAGCCAGGACCCGAACAATGACTGGCGCCAGGACCTGCGCACCGGTATCGGCCTGCGCTGGCAATGGTGGTTCGACGACGACATCTACAACGCTTACCGCGCGCACCTGACGGTTCGCACCGAGTATCAGCAATCCCTGAGCGGCAACCTGTATGAAGGCGGCAACGGTGTGTTGCTGGGTGTGGAGTTGAATTTCTGATGACGCGTTTACTCCTGGTTCTTTGCCTGTTAATGAGCAGCACAATGGCCCGCGCCGATGAGCGGATTTTTTACCAACCCCTGAACGTCGACGCCAGTCTGAGCCAGGCGCAATGGCAACGGATCTGGCAGGACACCGCTCAACACGGCGTGCAGACTGTCATCGTGCAATGGACGGCGTACGGTGATTCAAACTTCGGTGGCGTCGATGGCTGGCTCGCCAACAGTTTGAAACTGGCCCACGAGCAAGGCCTGAAACTGGTACTGGGCCTGAACATGGACCCGGCCTATTACCAGCGTATCGATGAGCTGGACAGTGCAGGGCTCGCGGCTTATTGGCAGGTGCAACTCGGGCAGTCGCTGGCCCAGCAACAGCGGCTGCGCCAGGACTGGAAGTTGCCGGTCAGCGGTTGGTACCTGCCGATGGAGCTCGATGACTTTCACTTCCTGGCGGTCGAGCGACAGCAAACCCTGCAGCGCCAACTCAAGGATTTCGTCGGCAAACTGGACGCACCGCTGCACGTCAGCGCCTTCACGGCCGGCAAACTTGCGCCACAGGTCAATGGCCAGTGGCTCGATGGGCTGACGAGCGTGGGCGTCCAGGTGTGGTGGCAGGACGGCGCGGGCACCGGGCGTTTACCGCCGCTGGTGGGCAACGGCTACGCCAGCGCGCTGCCCTGCCCGGTCGGCATCGTGCGCGAAGCGTTCCGGCAGGTCAGCGCCGAAGGTCAACCGTTCCGCGCAGAGCCGGCCGCCCCGGACGCCTCCTCGGCAGGTTGCCATCCGACGGCGGTGTTTTCCCTGCGTTATCGACCGTGGGGCAAGGTGATTCTCGACAACCAGCGCAAGCAACAGGTCGGCGATGTACAAGACCATTGAAGATAAAGTCCTGAAAAAAGCCGCGCATAACGATTTAAAAGGAATCGACAATGGCCGTTGACCAACCCGCCCCCGCCCTGAAGGAAATCTTCAACGCCGAGCGCCTCAAACACATCGCCACCGAGATGACTGCGGTCTATCCCGACTTCAACGCCAAAGCCTTCCTGAAACTGGCCAGCGACGGACTGGCCGAGCTGTCGATCATGCAGCGCATGGCCCGGGTCAGCGAATCTCTGCACGCGGTACTGCCGCTGGGTTTTGATGAGTCGCTGGAGGTATTGCGCGCCCTCGCCCCGCGCCTGAACAGTGGTTTCGTCAGCATCTCGCTGCCGCATTACGTCGCGACTTACGGCGCCCATGCTTTCGAACCGTCCATGGCTGCGCTCAAATACTTCACTACATTCGGCTCCGCCGAGTTCGCGATCCGCTATTTCCTGCGCAGTGACCTCAAGCGCGCGTTGGCCGTGATGCACGATTGGTCGCTGGATGAAAACGAACATGTCCGGCGCCTGGCCAGCGAAGGCTGTCGCCCGCGCCTGCCGTGGTCGTTTCGCCTGGAACAGATCCAGGCCGACCCGAGCCTCGCTGCCGCGATCCTCGACAACCTCAAGGCGGACGCCAGCCTTTACGTGCGCAAGTCGGTGGCCAACCACCTCAACGACATCACCAAGGACCATCCCGAGTGGGTTCTGGACCTGATCGAAGGCTGGTCGCTGGAGAACAGGCATACCGCATGGATCGCCAAACATGCGCTACGCAGTTTGATCAAACAGGGCAACCAGCGTGCGCTGGCGATCATCGGCGCGGGCGGCAAGCCCGAGGTCGAAATCATCGATGTGAACGTTGAACCGGCCGTGATTGGCCTGGGTGAGAAAATCACCTTGTCCTTCAGCGTTAAATCCACGGTTGAGGACAGTCAGCGCCTGGTGATCGACTACGCCATTGATTACGTCAAAGCCAATGGCAGCACCTCGGCGAAGGTGTTCAAGCTCAAGACATTGACGCTGCCCGGCCATGCGACCGCCCTCCTCA